>Ga0208565_1001677_pt1 | contig 12651 bp, 15 predicted proteins | sample Sb_taG_7_FD_187706 | JGI IMG/M metagenome (GOLD analysis project Ga0208565, IMG submission 187706) | Peat soil microbial communities from Weissenstadt, Germany - Sb_50d_2_FS metaG (SPAdes) (version 2) | ecosystem: Environmental > Terrestrial > Soil > Wetlands > Peat | place: Germany...
CACCGCGCCAAGGGGCTGGAATGGCCTGCGGTGGCGGTCGTCGGCCTCGAGCACGGGATGGTCCCGATCGCCTATGCCACGACCCCCGACGCGCTGGCCGAGGAACGCCGGCTCCTCTACGTCGCCCTCACCCGCGCCGAGGACGAGCTGTGGTGCTCGTGGGCCCGCACCCGCCGGTCGGGGGGGCGGGAGTGGCGTTGCGAGCCCTCTCCCCTTCTCGCCGCTCTGCAGAAGGCGAACCACGGGCTCGGAGCCGGCTCCGAGCCCGACGCACGCCAACTGGCGGGCCGCATCGCATCGCTGCGCGCTCGGCTACCGCACGCCGGCTGACGGCACTCAGCACCGTCGGGCACCCGACGTGTCTGGGTGCGCAGGCCCTATACGTCGATGTCGACGAGCACCGGCGCGTGGTCGGAGGGCTGCTTGCCTTTGCGGGCGTTTCGGTCCACGAGGGCGTACGTGACGCGCTCGGCCAGGGGCCGGCTCACCATGACCAGGTCGATCCGCAGGCCCATGTGCTTGTGGAAGTTCCCGGCGCGGTAGTCCCACCACGTGAAGAGCTGGTCCTCGGAGTACCGGAGCCGGAAGGAGTCGACCAGCCCCCACTCCTCGAGGTCGTGCAGAGCGGCACGTTCGGGGACCGTCACGTGTGTCGCCCCCGCCATGGCAGCCGGGTCCCACACGTCGCGGTCCTCGGGGGCGACGTTGAAGTCCCCGCACACCGCCACGCCGTCACTCGGCTTGCACGTGCGCTCCAGATAGGCGCGCAGCTCACCCAACCACGCCAGCTTGGCTTCGTAGTGCTCGCTCCCGACTTCGCGGCCGTTGGGGACGTACACGCTGTGGACCCGCACACCCCCGCACGTGGCGGCCACGAGCCGCGCCCCCTGGTCGTCGGAGGTGCCGCCGAAGCCCCGCACCACGTCCTGCAGGCCCACCCTGCTCAGCACGGCCACGCCGTTCCACCGCCCGTCCCCGTGGGGGGCCGACTCGTACCCCAATGCCGAGAACGCCATGGACGGGAAGGCGGCGTCGGCGAGCTTGGTCTCCTGCATGCACAGCACGTCGGGCCGCGCGTAGTCGATCCACTCCTCGACCCGGGGCAGCCGGGCGTTGAGCGAATTGACGTTCCAGGTGGCGATGCGCACCGTGCTGTCCCTAGCTGTCCACGATCACGAACAGCAGGTCGGCCTCGCACGCCAGTTGCCCCTCCACCGTGGCGCGGCCCCGGCCCGTGCCGGCCCGCGCCGAGAGCCGTCCCAAGGTCACTTCGAGGTCCAGGACCTCGCCCGGGAGGACCTGGCGGCGGAACCGGGCCCGGTCGATCCCGCCGAACAGGGGCAGCCGGCCCGCGAAGCGCTCGTCGCAGAGCACCGCGATCCCCCCCAACTGGGCCAGGGACTCGACCATCAACACCCCTGGCAGGGTGGGGCGTCCGGGGAAGTGCCCGGCGAAGAAGTCCTCGTCGCCGCGCAGGTGCCAACGACCCCGGGCCCGTTGGCCGGGGTCCACCTCGACCACCTCGTCCACCAACAGGAAGGGGGGACGGTGGGGCAGGACGTCCTCGGGCCGCACCATGGCGGCCGAGGTTACCAATCAGGATGAGGGTGTTCGTCCGGTACAGATCCACCGCTGAGTGGTGTGACCTCGCTACCCTCGAACGCACCGGATCTCGTCCTGACTTGCCGGCAGTGGGATCACGTTGTCGTGTCGGACGGGTTCCGGACCATAGAACGGCGCGCCCCGTTCCAGAGGGGTGATGGACCGCCCTGTTCGTGCAGAGCGGAGCTCACCGTCACCTCCTTCACGGGACGGCCGCGCCACCCCTTGACCTAAGGAGAGAAGGGATGGCCATGACCATCGTAGAAGCTGGCCGCACCGTCATCGGTGGAGTGGACACCCACCTCGATGTCCACGTGGCCGCCGCACTGGACCCGATCGGCGGTGTACTGGGTGTGGAGTCGTTCGACGCCACACCCCGGGGCTATCAGGCGCTGCTCGAGTGGATGGGCGCCTTCGGCACGGTGACCCAGGTGGGGGTGGAGGGCACCGGCGCCTATGGGGCGGGCCTCGGCCGGTTCTTGGCGAAGGCGGGGGTCGAGGTGATCGAGGTCGACCGCCCCAACCGCCAGGCCCGGCGCACCAAAGGCAAGTCGGACGTCGCCGACGCCGTCGAGGCCGCCCGGGCGGTGTTGAGTGGCCGAGCGGCCGGGACACCCAAGTCCCGTGACGGCGCGGTGGAGGCCATCCGGGCGCTGCTCGTCGCCAAGCGATCGGCGCGCACCGCCCGGTCCCGCGCCCTGGCCCAGATGCGCCAGCTGAGCTACACCGGCCCCGACCAGCTGCGATCGCGGTTCAAGGGCCTGTCGATCGCCGACCTCGTCGATCAGGCGGCCGCGCTGCGACCCCGGGCCTCGGGCGACCCGGTTCTCTACGCCACCAAGGTGTCGCTCGCCGCCCTGGGACGGCGCGTGCTGGCCCTCGACGACGAGATGGTCGGTCTCGACGAGCTGCTCACCGATCTGGTGACGACGTGCGCGCCGCAACTGCTCGGCCTCTACGGGGTGGGCGTCGACACCGCCGCCACCTTGCTCGTGGCCGCCGGCGACAACCCCGAGCGGCTGCGTTCGGAGGCCGCCTGGGCCCATCTGTGCGGCGTGGCGCCCATCGAGGCGTCCTCAGGCAAGGTCACCCGTCATCGGCTCAACCGCGGCGGTGACCGCTATGCCAACCAAGCCCTGTGGCGCATCGTCATGACCCGCCTGGCCGGGGACCCCCGCACCCGTGCGTATCTGGAGCGGCGGACGAAAGAAGGCCGTTCCAAGCGCGAGGTGATCCGCGTGCTGAAGCGCTACGTCGCCCGGGAGATCTTCAAGTACCTTCCCCGCGGGTAGAGATCTCCGGGGGCGGGCCTGGCCCACCGATTACCTGCCGCCTCGTGGCTGGCTTTCGCCCGATCTGCCGGTCCGTCTCTCGGATCTTCTTGGAAGAGCATCGACGCTTGGCTTGATAAGAGCTTGCCCTCGGAATGTCGAGTGGCTCCTGATTGGTCTGCCTGCCGTCCTTGCCACCGAGCAACTCGCCCTTGACAACCATAGGAGCTTCGGGTGCTGTCTGCCCCCATGCCAAAGGGGTCGGACCCCATCCGACTCCGGCACCTGAGGATGCGGCACCTAGCACTCATCTAGGTCGCAATGGGTTGGCCGACCGCCCCACCTTGTTAATCCATCCCTGGCCTTCTCGGCGTCGGGCTAGCCCACCGAGATCCGGACGCGTGATTGGTCCTTCACATTCGCGGAGCGAGAGTGCCCGGCTCGATGCCGCCCTCGACTACGCGTCCTGCGACTTCTGCGCCTCCTCCACATCCAAAAGAGGATGACAGCGGGCACCACTAAGAACCAGAAGGGGTTCAGCACGATCACAGTTCGGGAAAGAGCGACCTCACCTGTGGATTGATCGGTCCGGTCGTAGACCAAGGTGGTATGGATCGTGTACCAGCCCAGACCCAACCAGGACGACACGCTCACCGGGATGTCGCGGGTCAGCCCGGGAGGGAGCAAGTGAGCCGGTACGGTGCGGTAGCTGGATTTCGGGGACGGCCAGCCGTTGGTCTCGATCGTCGTGGAGAACTGGACTGTGGACGTGCCAACGCTCGTGGCACGGATGATGCCCGACGCCGAGGTGGACAAGGAGATATGCAGCCAGGGAAGACCGATGTACTTGGCGGTGAGCTTGCGGTCTCGGGGCCCAGGAACACTGAGGACCACGAGTCCGCCGATGTCGTTCACCACGGCGACTGAGGGTGAGTTGATCACGGGACTGATGAGAAAGCCGAGGAAGTAGTCATCGGGCTTGAGCCCCTTCGGCAAGTTCACCGAGACCTGCACTTGGCGCTCGGAACGACCCGCCAGGGTGAGATGGTTGGGGACGATGCTGACGCGACCCACGAAGCGAGGATCTGGCCCTGCCACCAACCGGGTGTGGCCGTTATCGAGCAGCTGGACCGACTCGGTGATGATGTTGACATCGAGGGGGTCGTGGCCGAGATTGCCCACCGTCAACGTCGTGCTCGCCACCGTGCCGGGCGTGGCAGGGATCGGATCCGGAGGTGAGGTCACGAATAGATCCGCGCTTGGGCCCGGCGCGGCTTGGGCGGGGCTGGGCGTGCTCACCAGCACGGTCAGGGCGAGGCCCAGCCCTGTTGCTGAGCCGAGCAGTCCCTTGGCATGTCGTCGAGTCCACATAGGCCCGAGCATGGATCTAACAGGCGCCATACCCCTTTTCTAGAAGGTCGGCGTGGCCACGTAGGTGATGGTGTCGGTGTAGGTGCCGTCGGGGACGGTGTAGTCGACCCCCACCTGGTCCGTGAGCGTCAAAGTGTCGGCGGTGGCCCCGGTCGGGCCAGTGGCGGTCAAAAAGTTGGCGGGACTCGAGGGGTAGCCCACGAACTTCGCGCCCGAGAGACCTGCGGCCAGGGCGGCCCCGTCGGTCCCTCCCGTGGTCAGAGTTGCGCTGGCACCCCAGCCACTGGTCGGGAAGGTGGCGACACCGGTGGCCGGTCCCGAACTGACAGCGGGGATGGTGAAGGCCGGGGAGGACACAGACAGACCGGTATCCGACGCGGCCAGCGTGTAGCCGCTGGCGGCGTTGGTCTGCACCGTGAGGACCACCGCCTGGCTTTGCAGGTTGTTCAACATGGAAGGGTCGACGGCCAACGAGAACGACGGGGTGCTGTTGGTGAACGTCAGGGTCTGACCTACCTTGACAGTGACTCCCGTTGAAGACGACCCGAATGTCACGGCCGCAGTCGTGCCGGTGTCCACCGTTGTGGGGCCGGACTTCTGGGTGGTGATGACCGACGTGTACGACCCTGCCGTGGAAGTGTTGGTGAGGCCGGTAAACGACAGATAAATCGCGATATTGGCGGCTACGGCAACGGGGGTCGTGACGGTGTAGGTGATGGTGTTGGCTGCGAGGGCGACGGTGCCGGCCCCGAGGCCGTAGACAGTCCCCACCGCCACCGTGCCGGCGGTGCCGGCAGGCACGGTCATGGTCACGGCCGTCAGGGTGGCGGCGGTGGCCGTCTTGAAGGCGAACGAATACGTGACCGCTGTCTTGCTCGTCTGCGAGTTGTTCACGGACCAACTCAGGTTCGTCAGGGTGCCGGCGGCGAACGCCTGGCTGGAGGTCAGGCCGATGAAGCCGGCAACCAACAGCAAAGCTGCGATCGACGAGCTGAGCCAGCGTCTCCGCCGGTTCCGTGGGCTGGACATCAGTTCGGCCTCCCTAGTTGAAACTCGTCAGCGAATCGCCAGTCCCCGTGCAACGTGGGACCAGGGCGACCGCTAACGAAGAGATCGGGAGAGCTCGATTTGACCTTGATCGCGATCAGTACGGGATTCACGTCCGTAGGAGTACAGAATTCTTCTCCGTACACCTCGAACCAGGCGGTTACTGAGCGATCGGGGACACAGTACGGAATTCGACTCAGTACCAACCGGGCTCTGTGTCGTGGCGCGCCCAATCGCCGTCGCATCGTTTGGGGAGGTACCGTCACAATAGGTACCCAGCCGCAAGGGTTGCCTCTTTGGGGGGCACGTGCGGGACACAGACAGTCTTCCCATCCCAACGCTAGAAGGCTGTCTGTGTCCCCGCTGCAATCACGAAGTACCTTCGGCCGAATCGGTCGACTTCGCGTTAGTCCGCAGCACTCCTTCCCTAATCCGGCGTGGTACGGAACGGCGATGCTGAAGCAGCCGCCAACAGCCGATCGAAACGCGCCATCGCCTCTTCCCTGCTGCGCACACCTAGCTTGCGATATGAGCTCGCGATATGCGACTCGACCGTTCGCACGGACACTACGAGTTGCTCCGCGATCTCCGGGGCTGTGAGCCCGTCTCGCAACAGCGTTAGGGTCTCTCGCTCCCGAGGTGTCAGGGTCGAAAGGGTCTCATTGGCCAGCGCGGCATGGCTGGCGAGTTGCTCCTCCAAGGCTCGGCGCTCGGTGATGTCGTGCACGATGAGGAGCCCGCACACGGGTGAGCCATCCACATCCCGAATCATCGACACCGTAAGGTTCGTAATGGCGACGCCGCCCGCCTTGGTATTCCAATGGCGCTCGACGTGATGGCTCGGGACCCGTCCCTCTACCACTTCTTGACGGCGGGTACGAGCATCATCACGATCCTCCGGATGCACGAACGTGAAGATGGACTCACCGAGAAGCTCGTCTTTCGGATACCCGATGACCCTGCACATCGCCTTATTCACATCAAAGATTCGGTCGTTACCATCGACAAGGAGGATTCCGACGGGGCCGTCCTCGAAGATCTTGCGAAACCGCTCCTCGCTTTGACGGAGCGCTTGCTCCGCGAGACGGACTTCAGTCACGTCCTGGCTTATACCCAGCGTTCCGACAACTTTCCCTCGCCCAACGAGTGGGACGGCGACCGATTCGACGAGCCGATACTCCCCCGATGCTGTGCGGACTCGAGCTTCGCGGGCCTCGACCGGTTCCCCCTCAATCACTTGATGAATCCGATCGGATCCACCGGTCACGTCACGTGCATCGACGATGTCACTGAAGTGCCGGCCCAGCCAGTCTTCGCGCCGAAAGCCGGTAATCGTCTCAAATGCCTTGTTTAGAAAGGTCAACTTCCCATCCGACGACAAGGCTGAGACCATGACCGGCGCGCTCTCCACCAGCGTTCGGAACCGCTCTTCGCTTTCGCTTAGAGCATCCTCGACCTTCTTTCGCTCGGTGACATCCCTAATGGCCGCAACAGAGAACTTCGCACCATCGATCTCGATCGGACTCAATTGGATGTCTACGGGGAGATCGCTGCCATCCTTGCGATGGAGTCGAGTGTCGAGGGCGGCACCCATCGGCCGAAGTTGGGGTCGCGCTTGGAACTGGTGGCGGTTGTGTTCGTGCTGGACACGAAGACGCTCGGGAATCAGATTCTCAACGAGCTTCCCTATCAGGTCGTGGCGATCGAATCCCGAAAGTTCTTCCATTCGCGCGTTTGCAAGGACGATTCGTCCATCGACATCGACGAGGAGCACCCCATCAGGTAAAGCGTCCATGAGACCGGCCAGATGCGGTCGCAGTTCGATCGAGAGGTGACTGAGAGACTCGGACTCTTCCATTGGACTCCACATCTACTGAACCCCCAGGCTGAGGGCTTTCGGATATCACAAGGGCTTGTCGGCGAGAGGGCGACCATTCGTTCAGGTGTCTTCGTTATCGAGGGCTTCAACAGATTCTCCGTTTCCCACTTCAGTGTCCAGGATGCGCGATGAGGCATCCTCGATCCCCGCTGGATAGGGAGCGGAGCGCAGCTCTGGATTGGGCCGCTCGGCATTGTCCACGTTCGGTCTGTCGTCCGCCCCCGCGATGTGGCCACAGTTGAGACACTCCGAGCCGGGAGCGAATTCCAGGCTGCCGGGGCCACCGGTGGCGCCGAGGCGTGACGCCCCGCACGCAGGACAGATCCCAACGTCGCCTCGAAGGAGCCCGTCGGTGACACGACGCCCGGCGGCGCGCAGCTCGTCCGCACTGAACCATTTGCCGCCCACGTAGGCACCGCCCTGAGTACCGGTCCTCCGTTCGATCTCGTTCATGGCTCAGCAAACCAGTGGTGGCGACGCTGAGGGAAAGTGGGAGATCACTCCGGACCCTCGGGCGATCTCTTCCAAAGTGGCGCTCGACAACCCCGTTGGGCGAAAGGCTCCAGGGGCTTCCCGTGACGTAAGACCAGGTGAGCTCGTCGTAACTCCTGGGACGCAAAGATCGACGCTGATAGGGATCGGGCCAAGCCCCTCCGCCAACGGCCCACGCGATGTGGGCGAACGACGCGCCGATTGTCGGCGGCGATCATCTCCGCCAGTTCCTCCCGGACGGGCGCAAAGGAGGCATTGACAGTTCTTGGCCGTCACGCCAGGACTTCTCCAAAAGCGGCGGGGTCATACATAGCAATGCTATCGATTATCCATGACAGGGCTATGGCATGCTGTCAGGCCATGAGCCCAAAGGCGGCAGATCCAGCCTTGCGGGCCGAATTGATCGAGACGGCGGCTCGCCTCGTGGCGGCCGAGGGCCGGGCCGGGCTAACCCTCCGGGGCCTGGCCAGGGAGGTGGGGACCTCCACGATGGCCATTTACACGCATTTCGGGGGCATGGACGAGCTACGTCGCGAGGTCCGTCGGGAGGGGTTCGCCCGTTTACAGCAACATCTCGAGGCAGTGAAGGTGACCCGGGACCCGGTGGCCGACTTGAGTTTGCTGGGGAAGGCGTATTACGTGAGCGGCATCGCCGCCCCCAACCTCTATCGCGCCATGTTCTCAGACGGTCCAATCGACGATGTTGACTTCGGTACTGGGCTCGACTCGTTCATGGTCTTGGTGAATGCGGTGGCGCGCTGCATGGACGCCGGTCGCCTGCGACTCGGCGAGCCGCCAGAGCATGCGGTCCAGTTGTGGGCGCTCAGCCACGGCGTCGTGAGCTTGCAACTCGCCCAGCTGCTCCCCCCCGAACAAGCCCTAGACTGCTTGGAGAGCACCGCTCAGAATTTGCTCTTGGCTTGGGGTGACGATCCGAAGGCGACGGCGCGGTCGGTTCGCAATGCGCGCCGGCGCCTCATTCGGTAGCTGCCGATATTCCCCTGGACCAGTCAGGGACGCCCGTTAAGAAGGGCCGGGTAGGGGCGCGGTATCACCCTGATCGGAGCGCCGGAGGGTGACCAGTAACCGCTCGACATTGCCGTACATGCGCTGCCTGCTGGACCCCATCACGGGGCCTTACCCATCCGATAACGCCGAGCGGACATGCCCGTTCTGGTTAGGTGGCCCACGTCGCCCTGCCGGCTTGCGCGGCCAACCCCGAGGTTGAGAACGAGGCGGCCCGCTCGCAAGTCTTCCGACCCGGCGATGCGGGGCGGTCTGCCGGGCGTCCGGGGGGAGCGAGTTAGATTTCGCGGCGGGGGAGACCCTGAATCGTTCTTCGGGCCCGCTAAGAGGAAGCCAGAACCCAGAGTCGACTGCCGGGTGTCAATCAAAATGCCTGGTCAAGGCCCAGAGCGTGTCGATCTCTTCCTTGATTGCTTGGTTCGAGAGTTGTCCGCTCCTCCACTGACCTCATAAGAGAGTGTTGACTCTCGAACCATGGACCGTTCACGACGAGTTCCAGAACGATGGGTCGTACCCGCTCAGATCAGATGATCGGGTGTGCAGCCGGCCACGCAGGTCATCCGCGTGGACAACGGCCGTGTTCAGGTTCACCGCGTGGAAGCGGTACCGATCGGGTGGCCCCATCTCATGGTGCGGGCCGTTCGATCGTGAGCACCTGGAACGCCCCGATCTTGGGACAGATCCATCCGATGCGTTCGAGCACCGGGCGGACCGTCTCCAGTCCGACGAAGGCGCCGGGAGCGATGAGCGCGGCGTCGAGCCTCACACGGCCGTAAGGGCGACCGAGAGCGTGCAGCTCTCTGCGGCTGAAGAGGTGGGCCGTGCTCCAAGGTGGTTCTCGGAGTCGTCGACGATGCGCCGCGCCCCAGGCGCTGCGTCGGTTAAGCGCCCCGACGACGACCCGACCCCCCGGACGAGTGACGCGCACCAGTTCCGCCACCACGTGCTGCGCATCATCGACGAACTCGCAGAGGGTCATGGCAACCGACACGTCGAACAGGCCCGCTGGGAAGGGCAGACGGTGTGTGTCGGCGATCAGCAAAGGCGCCTGGACGCGCCGGGCTGCGACGCTGAGCACGGCGGGGTCGAAGTCCAGTCCGACCAGCGATTTGGCTCTTTCGGCTAAATCGGAGGTGAACCGGCCCGTCCCACACCCGACGTCGAGCACGCGCCGACGATCGAGAGGTCCGGTGGCCCGTTCTAGCGTGGCGCGTTCGATTCGGAAGGCGTAGCGGCCCCACGGCGCGTCGAACCACTCATCGTAGGCTGCTGCGTCCCATGGTGATGGGTTCCCGGGGTCTGTGATCATCGCGGCTGCAGTTGTGCTATCCGGCGGGGTCGGGCGCCGACGAACTCCCCACCGTCCCCCGGTCGGATCGCTTTGGCCGGCAGTGGCTCGTCGCTGTCGAGCTATAGACCGAAGTCCACAGGTAACTCCGAGCCACCGGTTGGCAAACCCCGATCCGGCTCGCGTGGCGGTATCCGGATCCACCTCGCCAGGTGATTCCGGGAGGACTGTTAGCTATCGAGCCGATCGAGGGGAACCCCGCAACTCACGCCGACGCCTTCCATGGCCTCCTCGAGGGGTACATCGAGAGCACTGGCCACTGTGGTCGTATAGCGCATGAGGGCAACCGAGGCCACGATCTCCACGATCTCCGCATCGGTCCAACCCAGCGCCCGTAGCTTGTCGGTCATCTCGTCGGTGACCCCCGCCGGTCGCCGGCCGACGATCCGGGCGAAGTCCACCGCGGCGTTCTCTTTGTCAGTGAGGCGGGGAGATGGCTTTCCCTCGATGATGTCGACGCACTCTTGGCGGCTCCACCTCTTGCCCATCAGAGCGAGCATGTGGGCAGCGGTGCAGTACTCGCACTCGACCTCATAGGCGGTGACCGCGAAGAACACCCGCTTCAGCTCCTCGCGGATGGTCCCTTCCATGGCCGTGTTCAGGCTCAAGGTCCACAACGCGTCGGTCGTCTCCGGCAAATAGTTCAACGCCTGCTGGAGCCCGGGCACCATCTTGTAGTACGCCTTCACCCGCTCGAAGACCTCATGGCTCCGCCCCTCGGCCCGGTTGGGATCGATCAGCTTCACTCGTGCCATCAATGCCCCCTCGGTTCCTTCGGTTGATCACGATCATACGTCGCACTGCTCGGGCCCGTTTCCACCGGCCGGCGGAGGTCGGCCCCACTCCATCCACGAGGCGTCGTAGAGGGCGGCGTTCTCATGCCCCATGACATGGAGCGCAAAGAGAGCGAAGGCCGCGTACACCCCACCACCGCAGTAGGTGATGACGCGGCGCTCCGGTCCCAGGCCGACCGGTTCCCACAGCCGGGCAAGCTCCGTGGCGGGCAGCAGGGTCTGGGTGGACGGATCGACATTGGCCGGCGCGGGCACGTTGTAAGCGGTGGGGATATGACCGGCCCGGTGGCTCGGGTACAGGCGGGCCTCTCCTGTAAAGAACAACTCGGGCAACGCGTCGACGATACAGATGTCGTCATCGCCGATGGCCCGCATCACCTGGTCGGCGTCGACCCGCAGTTCGGGACGGACCCGCGCCCGAAAGACCGTCGGCGAGGGCTCGGGTACCTCGCTCTCCAGCGGGCGCTCCTCCGCCTCCCAGCGGGTGAACCCGCCGTCGAGCAGTTTCACCGGCTCGTGGCCGTAGTAGCGCAGGGCCCACCACAGCCGCGCCGCCCAGGTTCCACCTTTGTCGTCATAGACAACGACGGTGTTGTGATTGGCGATCCCGAGGCGGCCCATGAGGGCCTCGAACCGGTCGGGTGGCACCACGACGACCGGGTCCTCGGGATCGGCGAGGTCGCCCATCACGTCGACGAACACCGCCCCTGGGATGTGAGCCTCGCTGTAGGCGTCCCGTTCGGCGACGGCCTCCAGTACGCCCTCGGCGGTGGCCCGCAGGTCGAAGCGGGCATCGACCACCCGGACCGATGGGTCCTCGAGGTGATCAGCGAGCCACTGCGGCGAGGCCAACGCCTCAGGATGTCGGTAGGTCACGGCGGCCATCACCTACCTGCCACCCTTGTGACCGAACCGTGCGAAGAGATCAGGGGCTCCGCCACCATGTTGCTGGCCCGGGGTAGTACCTGCTCACGGTAGAAGCCCATGTGCGCACGCTAATCGCCCAGCGCCCGTATACGCGGTTCGTGGCGATCCTCCATGGGACGTGCTTTGATCGATGAACAGCAAAGCACCGCCTTCTCACCGTCGCTCGCGCCCTGCTTTCCACAAATGGGATAGTGGTCGGTGATGGACCTCAATGGCATTGACCGCATAGCCGCAGGCGACCACTATCTGGCCGTCATCGCCACGACACGGGCCGACGGCAGCGTGCAGGCGTCGGTCGTCAACGCCTGCACCCTGCCGCACCCGGTCTCGAACGAGCGTGTGGTGGCCTTCGTCACCTACGGCAAGACCAAGCTGTCCAATTTGAGGGCGCGCCCCCGCGCGACGGCTGTCTTCCGGACAGGATGGGAGTGGGCCGCGGTTGAGGGTACCTGCGAGATTGTCGGGCCAGACGATCCTCTGGCCGGCTTCGACCCGTCCCATCTTCCTGAGTTGATCCGCGCCATCTTCCGGGCTGCGGGTGGGACGCATGACGACTGGGGAACGTTCGATCGCGTGATGGCCGAACAGCGCCGGACCGCCGTCTTCCTTCATCCCGAACGGGTGTACTCCAACGCGACCGGGACGACGTAGGTGACGTGGGACGCCCGTCCGCTCAGGCCCCGGCCGGCCAGCGGCCCGGAGGCTCGTGTGACGTCTCTAGGATGACGGGAAGATGAGGAAACGTTCCGTCTGGAAGATCGTCGGGCTCGCCGGCCTGGTCGGTGTCGCCGCCACCGGCGTGGCTGTCGTCCGATCGGAACGTCGACGCAGGGCTTACACGCCCGACGACGTGCGGACCCGACTGCACCAGCGGGTCGCGGCCATCGCGGCGAT
>Ga0208565_1001678_pt1 | contig 12647 bp, 16 predicted proteins | sample Sb_taG_7_FD_187706 | JGI IMG/M metagenome (GOLD analysis project Ga0208565, IMG submission 187706) | Peat soil microbial communities from Weissenstadt, Germany - Sb_50d_2_FS metaG (SPAdes) (version 2) | ecosystem: Environmental > Terrestrial > Soil > Wetlands > Peat | place: Germany...
CAAGGTCCTGTCCGAGGTGGAGGCGCGCTACGGCCTCCCGATGTTCCTGCCACCAGTTCCGAAGTCGGTGCGATTCGCCGAGGCCCCGGAACTCGGCCAGTCGGTGCTGCAGCACGCCCCCATGTCCACCGGAGCGATCGCGTACCGGACCCTCTCGACGTGCGTGTACGACGCCATGCAGAGTGCCTGACGTGGCGGGGTCGCGGAGCGAGAGGGCACCCGATCCGCTGGGCAAGCGTGCCCTGTTCTGGGTGCCGTCGGCGGAGTGGACGAGCCAGCCCGCCGGCAGTTCCTCCGGGACGAAGGTGGCCCTGCCCGTCGGCAAGCGTGCCCTGTACTCGGGCGCCCGTCCCGAGCCCGACAGCCTGGCCTCCACGTCGGGCAACCCGCTCGACGAGCGGGGCGTGTTCACGGTGGAGTGCCAGCGATGCCGCCAGACCTCGCACGTCGGTGTGCTGGACCTTCTGATCTTCCAGTTCCCCGTGGGTGTGTGGCTGCCCAGGCGGAAGTTCGACCGCCGGATGACTTGTCCCTCGTGCCGCAAGCGCGCCTGGTGCAGCGTCACCATCCGCCGGGCCTGAGCCGACTGCGTCGCTTTCGACCTAGACGGTGGGGGAGCCGCGCCCCTTCGGGTCGTCGCGCGACTCCTCGTCCGCGGATGGGGCGTCGGGCAGGCGGCGTGTCGTGGCCAGGGCCACCAGAGCCAGGAGCGCCAGCACGGCCAGCGCTGCGCGCAGGCCGTTGATGCGGCTCTTGACGTTCTCGTCCACGACCGCCTGCGCCGAAGCGGGCGGCACCCCGGCCTCCTGCAACACCGCGCTGAGGTCGGCGTCGCTCACGAAGGGGACCCCGGCCGACAGTTGCACCTGCGCCTGAGCCGACAGCTCCTTGGGGATGGCGGCGTTGCTCGCCACCGAGCCGAGGAACGTGGTGGTCAGGACGGAGATGAGCACGGAGCCGGCCAGGGCCGTGCCGATGGACGCGCCCAGATTCGTCACCGTGTTCTGAATCCCGCCGATCTCGCCGCTCTGCTCGTCCGGCACCGCCGACACCGTCACGGCGCCGAGCTGCGATGCCAGGCTCCCGATGCCGAGCCCCGCCAACAGCAGCGGCCACGTGACCACCTCGGGACCCGATCCCTGGTCGAGCGCGACCAGCAGCACGACGATGCCGAGGAGCAGCAGGCCGAACCCGATGCGCACGACGCGCCGAGGTGACGCCTGCGGGAACAGCCTGGGTACCCCGACCGCGGAGGCGAGCAAGGTGACCGACAGAGGGAGCAGGCGGACGCCCGTCGCCACGGCTGAGAGCCCAAGCGCCACCGAGAGGAACAGCGGCAGGACGAAGAACAGGCCGGCCTGGAGCAGGAACTGGAAAAAGAAGGACGTCAGGCCGGCCTGGAGCTTCGGCACGCGCAGTATGCGCGGGTCCACCAGGACGGGCCCGCCCCGCCGCAGCTGCCGGTTCTCCCAGACCACGAAGAGCGCGAGGACACCGGCACCCCCGAGGATGAGCCAGATCACCGGGGAGGCGCCGAGCCACTGGGGCGCGTCGGGCTTCGGTTGCACGAATCCCCACGTTCCGGAGCGGATGATGCCGAAGACGATCATGCCGAGGCCGGACGCCGAGAGGAAAGTCCCCACCGGGTCGAGGCGCGTTCCCGGGACGGGCGGGGAGTCGGCCATCCGCCTGCTCAGGGCGAGGATGCCCAGCACGATCACGACCTCACCCACGAAGACCCAGCGCCAGCTGGCATAGGTGGTCAGCAGCCCGCCGAGGAGCGGCCCGACCGCCACCGCGATCGCGCCCGCCGACGCCACCAGGCCGTAGGCGCGGGGTCGCTCGGAACGGCCGAAGTTCGTGGCAACGAGTGCGACGACCGAGGGCATGATCAACACAGCCCCGAGCCCTTCGAGGACCGACCATCCCAGCAGGAGGATGGGCAGCGACCCCGCGATGGAGGTGATGGAGGAGCCCACTCCGTACACGACGCACCCGATCATGAAGGCGCGCTTGCGCCCGAGGATCTGGCCGACCTTGCCGCCGGTGATCATGAACGCGGCCATGACGAGGGTGTAGAGCGTGATGGCGAGCTGGATCCCGGTCACCGTCGTGCCCACGTCCTTCGCCACCGTTGCGATGGAGACGTTCATGACCGAGCTGTCCAGGGTCATGAGGAACTGGGCCGAGGCCAGCGTCAGGAGGACGATGCCGCCGGTCGTGCGCTGTCCCACCCCGGTGTCGGCCATCGCCGCATTCTTGCCCAGGGCGACTCGCCCACGTCAGTTCCGATTGGTCGGGATGCGGGGATTTGAACCCCGGACCTCCTGCTCCCAAAGCAGGCGCGCTGCCAAGCTGCGCTACATCCCGGAAAAACATCTTCTGAACTGGCTAGTTGAACATGAGCGTTACAACAAGCCCTTAGGATAACGCTCCTTCAGCAGATAACTTTCCCCCGCGAAGTTCCGGTGAAGCACCTCCGAAAGGCATTGTGTGGCGATTCTGACGACTCCAGTCACCGCTGAGAGCGTAGGTGACCTCTCGACGTTGATCGACAGTTGGCGGCGTTCGCTCAAGGCGGCGAACAAGACCGACAAGACCATCGCCACCTACATGGAGGCGGCGCGTCAGCTACTGGCCTTCTTGACTGAGCACGGTATGCCCAGCTTCGTCCTCAACATCCGACGAGAGCACGTTGAGGCGTTCGTAGAGCGGCTCGTCGAGACCAGGTCGGCGGCGACGGCCAACAACCGCTACAGGGCGCTCGTGGCCCTCTTCAAGTGGCTGGAGGAGGACGGCGAGATCCCCGTCTCACCGATGGCGCGGATGAAGCCACCGACCGTGCCCGAGGTCCCGGTGCCGGTCCTGGGGGTCGAGGAGGTCAAGCGACTCCTGTCGGCGTGCAAGGGCAAGGACTTCGACAACGTCCGAGACGAGGCGGTCCTGCGCCTCTTCATCGACACCGGCATGCGGCTGAGCGAGCTGAGCCAGATGACACTCGACAGCGTCGACCTCGATAATCGGGTGGCCTACGTGGTCGGCAAGGGTCGTCGACCGCGAGCGTGTCCCTTCGGGGCCAAGACCGCGAGCTTGCTTGATAAGTACCTCCGTGTGCGGGCCCGACAGCCCGGTGCGGCGCTCACCGACGCATTCTGGATCGGGACTCGCGGGGGGCTAACGACGGCCGGCATACGGGCCTTGATCGAACGCCGAGCCCGCCAGGCCGGTGTCGGTCACGTCCACGCCCATCTCTTTCGGCACCTGGCCGCTCACCACGCCAAGGCCGACGGCGTGAGCGACGACGACATGATGCGCTTGTTCGGGTGGAAGAGCCGGGAAATGTTGTCGCGCTACGCGGCGAGCACGGCCGACGAACGCGCCCGCACCGCGTATCACGCGCGCCCTTCTCTGGGTGATCGACTGTGAGCGAGACCACGCTGCCGTGGTACGTGTTCGACCCGCTCAACCAGCGGGCAATCGCTGCCGTGAACACACACGTCGGACGAGCCCTCGTTGAAGTGCGTTGCAATGCGCTCTACCGAAAAGGGACGTGCGGGAAACTGCTTGGCGCGGCGTGGAATACGAACTTCGGAACCGTTGTCTCGACTCTGGAGTTTGACCGCGACAGCGAGCGCGAGTGGTATCAGCGTCATTACAAGAGTGCCGCCATGCGTCACACTCTGTGGCGTGAGGGCGGATTCGTGACGGAGCGTCCGATACTCCTACGCGCTGATGGAACGTGGCACGAAGTCCCTGGCGAGCCCGATGCTCAGATCGTTCGGTGTCCACGACACGGCCGGTGGCGTCTGGACATTGAGGAGCTGAAGCAGTCCGTCGACGCAGCCTTGCGCGACCGCAAACACACTCGCTACCAGACGATCCCTCCGACCCCTTGACAGAGGGAGCGTTGAGCTAAGTAACCTCAGGGACCTAATCGGCTGGGCCTGCAACATTGGCCGTTCCGCCCGGTGGCAGGGGCAGACCTCCTGGGAGGATGCCTTGTCACGCCCACTCACGCCATCCGAACGCACGCTCCGTGCCCGCATGGCTGCCCACATGCTCCACTCGCGCTACGACTCCAAGGAGTTGACCAAGCCCGCTAGGGCTAAGTTCGAGCAGCGGTTCCTCGACGAGGTCGATCCAGAGCGCACCCTGACGGAAGCTGAGCGCAACCGTCGCGCCCAACACGCCCGCAGCGCGTACTTCACGAAGCTGGCCATGAAGTCGGCTCAGGCTCGCCGACGGAAGCAGTGATGTCCACCGATGACGAAGCCCCGGCAGGAACCGGGGCAACGTCGAAGAACCTCGGGCGGGCCTCTGACGATGACGATACCAGCCAGGAGTCCCTTGGCTCCGCGCACAAGACCTTTCGGGACTTTCTCGCGCAGGTGAAGTCCATGGGCACGTTGATGCCCGACGGGAAGTACCCGTCCGGGGTCATAGACGCCAGCGTCCTGCTGGCGCAGCAGTCCGACCGATTCATTGAAGGTGCCGCGACCAAGCTCCGCAAAGTTGGTGCGCACCCTGAAGAGGTCGAGAGTTGGAACAGGAGGGTCCGCCACCACCTGAGCGGGCGGGCGATACGGCTGTACACCGCGCGAGAGGTCATGGACATGCCTGACCCCAAGTACCTCATCGAGGGCCTCTTGGAACGCGAGAGCTTCGCCATGCTCTACGCGGAACCGGGACTGGGCAAGACTTTCGTTGCCCTCTCGTGGTGCTATGACATCGCGTTGGGCCAGCCATGGCTGGGGCTGGATGTAATCCAGGGACCCACGGTTTACGTGAGCGCCGAAGGGTTCGGCGGTATTGGTAAGCGACTTGAGGCCCTTACGGAAGACCATGAACGGGACGATCCACCCGAAGACTGTTACTTCATAGATCAGGCGGTCGATCTCATGGACATGGGGAGCGTGAACGAGGCGATTGCCGCGATTGAGGATCTAGGCATTCGGCCAGTCCTGGTCGTTCTCGACACCTGGGCGAGGTCCATCCTCGGAGCAGAGGAGAACTCAGCCAAAGACACTGGACAGGCCGTCGATGCCATCGACGATCTGAGGCGCAGGCTTCACACGGCCGTCTTGGTCGTCCACCACACCGGCAAGAACGGTGGGACTGATCGAGGCTCGGGGGCCCTGACGGGTGCGGTAGACACCAAGCTCAAGCTCGATTGGGTCAAGAAAGGCCGCGACGATCTTCTCTTGGAGGTGCAGAAGCAGAAGAACTTCGTGGCCGGGAACCCGATCACCCTCCGCCTTGAACGAGTGGCCGAATCGCTCGCGCCGAGGGCGTCTACGCCGGAAGTGACGTGGGACGACGCCGACGGCGAGGTGACCAAGAACAAGGACGCAGGGATGGCTCAGGCGATCTTGGAGGCCCTCAGGACGGCCTCCGAGGCCGGGAAGACCCCGATTACCCAAAACGCCCTCCTGGCGGACGTCACGGGCTGCTCCAATACGCGGAAGGGTGAGCTTCTGCGCGCCATGGTCGACGACCCCGGTTCGCCGGTCACGATGGAAAAGGCGGGAAAGAAGAACCTCTACACCCTGAAGGATGATTCTGATTCCATTCCTCCGACCCCGCTAAGGGGGTGTCGGAATGGGAATCGGGAATCGTTTCTCGGAACTATGGAAACGATTCTGGAATCATGGAATCGTTGGCTCCAGTGGCGACACGATGAGGTCGACGCGACCCTAAGAGTGTGGCAACGCGTGTCCGCAATGTTGTGGCGCGACAACCTCGCGCGTCGCGCGGGAAAGAGAGGATAGGTTGCGCGCGTAACCTTCCGAACCTGGCGTAGCCCGGCCGTTTGCCCTAGTCGGGAGGTTGGACATGCCCGCGCTACCTACCGCCAAAGGTTACGCGGGAGCCACGCTGTTGCTGGATTGAGGAGTCCAGAGGCACCCGACCCAATGGCTTGTTGGGTCCTCCGTTTTGGCTGTGGCCGACATACGCGCCAAGTCGCGCGACGCGCGCCGAAGCGAGCATCCACACCTGTCGCTCACCTTGCGCGCGCAGGGTAGCGCGACTGATGCTCAGGGGTGCGTTTGACCTGGTCAGGAGACCCGACGTCCCGGACCTCACCTACAGCGCGAGCCTGCGCGGGGACCACACGCTCGGACTGGATCGAGGAGTCCACGGATCAGCCGGCCCAATGGCTCGTTAGGTCGTCCGCCTCGGCTGTCGCCAGCTTGTCGCGGTTGCCGTCAGGCGCTCAAGGTGCGAGCTATGCAGCGCCGCGCGAGCCACTATGGACCCGTGGCTCGACCTCCAACCAGCGCGGCCCTGGCTGAAGCTGCGGAGGCTCTTCGCCGTCTCCTGGCCGCTATCGAAGCTGGGGAGATAGATGCCCACGGCCCGAGGGCAGTTGCCCTCAAGCGGCGGCTGGAGGGTGCAGTGGTGGCCTGGGAGGAAGCGTCGCGGCAAGGTGGCGATATGGGCGGGCCGCGCGAAGCCTCCTGACTCCGGTCGTCGAGCCACTCATAACTACCAACTAGAAGTCGGAGCCCTATCGTGAGTCCGATGAGCGACACATTTTCGGCCTGGCGGCAGGCCGATGAGCAATGGGCCGAGGAGAACGCCATGCTCGTCGAGATCGTCTTTCAACAGTTCTTGGAGAATGGTGAGTGGCCCGATGTGCGGTGGTTGCAGCGTTATCTGCATCAGGCGAGCATCCGAAGTGTGGACGTCGCCGCCGTTGCGAACGCCAAGCCAACCATTCCTGGTCAGCTCGTTGCGCCTCTAAACCAAACGATCACCCTCGGATGTCGCCACCTGCTTCGGCTACCCGTAGCAAGAGGCATGCTCGACCTCACAGTGCGGGCTACGCAGCTCGCCGTCCGAAAGTATTTGACCACCCGCCTCGATGTGGCTGACATGGTCGTTACGAGTGACGAACCGGAGATCGCTATGTTCATGCCACCAACGGTGGCTCGGTTTCAGGCGTTTGTGCGGCCGGACTACCCCAACGCGTTCGCGGGAGGTGGCTCCCGTCCACCAGACTTCTGGTCGGAGAACGTGCATCAGGAACTTGTGTGGAGGTTCGAGGGCATCTCCACACCCCAGGACTACGTTGATCGACAGCTCGACATCGTCAGGGGCTGGGCCGAGGAGCAAGACCGACGCCAGGGAATCACAGCGCCAACAGTAGGTCCCCGCCGGGCGTTTGTGGTTATGCCGTTCGGAGAGCCATGGTCCCATGTGTCGCACGCCTTCATCCTGAAGGCAGTCGCAGCGCAGGAAGGAGCACTCGAAGCGGTCAGGGCGGATCAGATTGACCAGACGGGTCGTATCACGCACCAGATCGAAGAGGCGTTGTACTCCTGCGATGTCGTGATAGCTGACATCACTGACAACAACGCCAACGTGGCATGGGAACTCGGCTTCGCATACGCGCATCAGAAACCCTGCGTCATAATCATGCAGAGGGGTCATGTCGCGCCCTTCGACATCTACGACCACCGACGAGTTGATTACTCAGCCACGCCCACCGCGGATGAGGATGAGCAACTCGCGGCCATTCTGCGAAATGCCATCGGCGGATGAAGGGATAGTGCTCCAACGGTCCCTTCATGAAGGGTGTAGCGCCGCTTCTGTACAGTAATCGGTCGTTTACTGTACACTGGGGATGTGACGTCACACCCCCGGAGGCCCAAACCGACCCCCGCCGTCGTCGGCTACGTCCGGGTCTCGACCGACGAGCAGGCGACCTCCGGGCTCGGTCTCGACGCCCAACGCGCCGCCATCGACGATGAGTGCAGCCGGCGCGGCTGGGAGCTGGTCGAGGTCTACGAGGACGCCGGAGCCAGTGGCAAGAGTCTCGCCGGTCGACCGGCTCTCCAAGGGGCCCTGGAGGCCGTCAGGAGCCACCGGGCTGGCGCGCTGGTCGTCGCCAAGCTGGACCGGCTCTCGCGGTCCCTGCTCGACTTCGCGGCCCTCATGGAGAACGCCCGGATTGAGGGCTGGGCGCTCGTGATCTTGGACCTCGGGGTCGACACCACCACGCCGTCGGGGGAGATGATCGCGAATGTCATGGCCACCTTCGCCCAGTTCGAGCGGCGAATGATCGGCCAGCGGACCAAGGACGCGCTCGCGGTCAAGAAGGGTCAGGGGGTCAAGTTGGGCCGGCCGCGGTCGGTGGGCGACGACGTGGTCAGGCGCATCCGCCGGGAGCGCCGGGCCGGCAAGTCGTTGCGCGCCATCGCTGAGCGGTTGAACGGCGACGAGGTAGCGACAGGCCACGGGGGAGCCAAGTGGTACGCGTCGACGGTCCGGGCGGTACTGGGGGAAACGGCCAGCGCGGTCGCGAGGTGAGCTGTGATGTCAGCCTGCGAAAGGGCGACCAGATTGGCCACTACCGCGACCGCCGCCTGCTTCGTCGAGGAACTTGACGTGGATCAGATTGCCTCGTTGCTGTCAGCCCTTGATGAACGGGCTGTTCGCACCTTGGGCCTTCGAGTCGAGGACGCATCGTGGCGTCCTGACGCCGCCGAGTGGCAGGCGTTGCGACAGAGAGTCATTGAAAGAGACGGCGAACGCTGTGGCGTCGCCGGTTGTGAGCGCATCGAAGAACTGCACCTGGACCACATCTGGCGTGGCTTTTTGCTCGCAGCGATTGGTTGGCCTCCCTCGGCCATCAACGACCCGACCAACCTGCAACTTCCTCTGTAAGTAGCATCACGGCAATAAGACGACGCATGAGGAACGACTCCTTGCAGTCGACGATGCGATGCCGGCCGATGGTCCGTAGCGCGTGAGTTGGAGCGAAGAGGCAATAACAGCGGAAGCCCCACACTGACCACTAAACCTGCTCGGTTTCGCTTTCCGTTTGCTTTTCGCTCGGTTGCTCACCTTCTGGCTGAAACTCCTCCGGGTGCTTATCGGCGTGGTCCTTCATCCCTGCCAATACCGCACCGCCAACAATGGCGATAAGGCCGAGAAACCATGAGATTGGGTCATGCGCTGGGTCCGAACCATTCGCGAGATCCCATCCGAGTTCTGCGAACCCGGCAAGGAGCCCGATGCCCACGACAAAAAAGCCGACGATCCACCATTTGTCGGACGAGTCCTCAGGACTCTCAGGATGGGGCCGGGTCACGATGGCCTTCAGGCGCACAGCGATTGCCACTACCAGCAGTGAGAGGGCCGTTCCGAATAGAAGAATCGCCAGGTTCCTCACCGCCGCACCCCAAGGATCATCATTGTGTTGCCTGCCCGACTAGCCAAGGACTCGCTGATCGTATCGACCGAAGTGCAGTTCGGAAAGCCGGCTGTCCTGGTGTCAGGGGGCGACTCCTTGGATTGCGTCAGGCCACTGTTTCGGAAGCCCGGACGACGTACTGCACGAACTCGACGTGGGGAGCCCAACGTTGGACATGGGCTCGAACCGCCTCGGAAAGTCGCCCTCGATGGGCGGGTGCCGGCACGATGAGGAAGTAGCGCGTGCTGCCCCGCCGAGCGATGACGGCACCCAGAGGGTCGACTCCGGTGCCGGCGGAGAGTTCGGCTAGACGTCGAGGGACTTGAGCCGCCACCCCGCCCGCGCTGCGATCAGCATGGTGATAGACGACCAGGCTCTGGCTACGCGCGGTGTAATCGGCCAGTTCGTCGAGGAAGGCGAACTTGAAGGCTGTGGGCCCCGAGCGCGATGCCCGAATCCCATTGTCAGGGTCGACGAAGACGAGGTCTGCCCCCGCCAGCTCCTCAAGGGCCTTCTGATGCCAGGCTCGGCGCACCGCTCTCCCAGTGCCGTCGACCAGTCTTGCCTGATAGGTAGCGGAGCCAGCGGGCAAGACCCCCGCGCTCTCCAGCGTGGCCACCGAGCGGTCGGTGGCCACTACATGAGCGAGTCGGCTCATCAAGTCTTCGTCGCACGCCCGAAGGGACGCGTGATGTGTCGTCCCTGGATCGAGATACCCAATGTGCTTGCCGTCAGCATTGTGGGACTCGTCCCCTGTCAGATACCAGTTCACTCCGAGGCGCAACGGAGGCTCACCGACGATGAGAGAACGCAAGAGTCCGAACTTCATGAAGTCACCCACGTCGCCGGCATAGCGGTCTTGCATGCCCGCAGGGTGGAACATGCCCCGCCGGACTGTCAATCGCCCTGCCCGCGGGTCCAGTTGTGTGCCCGAGGGCAAGGCCACCCCGCCGCAGTCAAGGTGATCGTGACGTTCCCCTCGACGTCCTCAAGCCTGGAGTCGAATCCGACGACGGGTTGAATGATGCAAGACGACACCGAGGTGATCAGCCAGTGGTTGGCGGGGGTCGACGAACTCGACGAGAGCCACGAGCACTTCCGCGCCCTGTGCCTGAGGCGAGTGAAGGTGTGCAGCTTGTTCGAGAGTCCGGTGCTCCGGGAGCGAGCCCTGGCCCGGACCGAGGCCGCTTTTCTCGACGCTCTCGGGGCTATTCGGGAAGTGATGCTCGAATCTGTGCCTCGACTCGACTCGTAGCCCCACCTGTTAGCGCAACCCCCCCTTTACTCACAGCCGGCCCACAGGTTATGTTGTCACTCCGTTGTTTTTGGCGTGAGCAGGGAGTCGGCCCATGCACAGCCCCCACAGTCCCAAGATCATCGGCCTCCGTGATGGCGGCTGGATCGTCGAGTGCCTCGCGTGCCGTAACGACCGTATGTCCGAGGTCCCAATCGGGATCGGGATGCCACTACCGGATCGGCTGACCGCGAAGCGACTTGCTGAGAACCACCTTGGGGGACAGGGGCCTCAGGTCGCGGGGGCGCAGGCGGCTGCCCGCAGCGTCTATCTGGGTCACCCAAGTACGCCGGCGGTCGCTGAGGCGCGCAGCAAGGCAGCGAGCAGCGAAGGCTCTGCGCGCCAGCAGACTGCGAGAGTACGCAGCCATCGCCAACGCAGCGAGCAACGCGTTCGGACCGCCTAAACGTCCCAGCCGCTCGGGCGGGCCGAACTTCGGAGCCTCTGCGTGACAGCTTCGAGCCGCTCGGCAGACGGGTTGGCAGATGTCGTAACCCACCGATACCGTTCGGACCATGGTGGTACATCAGGCAGGGCACCAGCCGCGGCTGTTGCGGCTCGGAGATGGCCGGTACGCCGTTCGTTGTGAGCAGTGCGAGGCGCGCCAGGGGGCGTCGGTGCCCATCGGGATCGGTATACCCATATCGAGTGGCTTCGAGGCCGAGTCGATCTACCGGAACCACGGCGGTCGAGCGGCCTAACGCCCATCGTGTTCTACGTTCTGGTCTTCAGCATCCTGGCTGTGGTTCTGGTCGTCGGCGGGATCGCGACCGCGCAGCGTCGCCGTCGTCAGAGGGGTAAAGAGTGGTGAATCCGGTGGCCGCTCCGCTGCGCCGTCGTGTCAGGGCGTCTGGGCAGCAATGACTCAGTTTGGCCTGTCCCCCGTGTGCGTCCTAGGCGCTGGATTCTCGAAGGCGATCTCGCCAGAGATGCCGACGATGGATGATCTCGGAAACAGGTGCCTTCCGTTTCTTGAAGCAGCGGGATACAAGGACCGCCTACCACCCAGATTCGCCGACGGATATTTTGAGCAATGGCTGTCCCGACTAGCGACTGACCAACCGGACTATTCGGCGGCGACCAATGCCGAGAACCGCGGATTGTTCGCTCGCGCTAGTGAAGCCATAGCGCGTGTGCTCGATGGCGCACAGCGGAGCGCGCTGCTATGGCCATGCCCTCCTTGGTCGCCCAAACTCGTGAGCTGGTTTCATCTTTTCGAGAGCACGGTCATCACGTTCAACTACGACAACCTCATCGAGTACGTCGTAATGACCGAAGTCCTCGAAGGATCTGACGGAACGGAGCGCAAACGCGTTCGCCCTGTGGACATCCTTGGCGAGTTGCCCCCTTATCCTCCACAGCCAGGCCGACTCGGTGGACCGCTTGTGAAGACATTTCAGCTCCTCAAACTCCACGGCTCGATTGACTGGCTATGGAGTCCGGGCGACGAGTCGGGTGCCACTCTCAACAGGCTCGATCTGACTGGTGAATGGGGACGTCCTGGGTTTCCCGATGCCGCGGAGATCGCGCGAAGACTCCCCGGTCGCGAGCCGTTCATCGTTCCCCCCACGGCAATCAAGTCGCCGTACTACACGAACCCCATCACGAGAGAGTTATGGAACCGCGCTGCGACGGCTCTGGACGCAACAATGGTCATCATCCTGATCGGCTATTCCATGCCCATCACCGACCTCGTGTTCACGGCGATGTTGCGCGAGAACGTGCATGCGGAGGTAACAGCCGTCGGTCGACAGCAGTTCATTGTCGTTGACCGCGATCCAGAGTCGGTCAGAAAGAACCTGTTCAAGCTGGGCTACGAGCCGGTCCATATCGCAGCAGAGTTCGGCGGCGACTCATGCGTGGCCGACTTTGTGTCCACCTGGACCGAAGACCCAATGAAGCTTCGCGAGCTACTCGAAAATACGTAGCGTCGAAGGCGTTGCGCGGTTCGTCACCAACTCTCGGATGACCAACACCAGGTCCCGGTAACGAGCTGAGTGACCCGGAATCCAGCCTGCCGGTCGCTTCGCTCCCATCCCGCACCCCCTCTCCCGACAGGGCTGCGCCTAATCACCTGCCCCTTCGGGTCCGGGCGATTCTGTCGGGACTGTGGATGCGAGCGTGCTTGCCCGCGCCGCACAACGCCGACGCGAT
>Ga0208565_1001685_pt1 | contig 12607 bp, 10 predicted proteins | sample Sb_taG_7_FD_187706 | JGI IMG/M metagenome (GOLD analysis project Ga0208565, IMG submission 187706) | Peat soil microbial communities from Weissenstadt, Germany - Sb_50d_2_FS metaG (SPAdes) (version 2) | ecosystem: Environmental > Terrestrial > Soil > Wetlands > Peat | place: Germany...
TCTCGCGGAACTGAAGCCCCAGCACCGCAGCCAGGGACTCGCGTAAACCCGCTCCAACGCGGGACCGATCAGGGTCCGCGCTGAGATCCCGTGTGTTACCCGAAAACAGGTGTTTTTGAACCATGCCCGGCTGCCGGTGATAGCGCCGCTGGATGCTCTTGGCGTGGACGACCTTGCTCGAATTCTTCAGACTCCGAAGAATTCGTTAGTTCAGCAGTTCAGGAAGCTCGTCCGGTTCCACGGTGCGGACTTGATGTTCACCGATGCGGCAGTTCGGGAGATCGCCAGGATCGCCCTGGAGCGTGGGACAGGAGCGAGGGGATTGAGGTCGGTGATCGAGGAGGTCTTGGAGGGGGTGTTGTTCGACCCTGAGCCGGGCGTGAGGTACGTGATCATGGACAAGACGGTCAGGGGTGGGGAGGCGGTGAAGCAGAGCCTCAGCCAACCGAGAGCACCGCTGAGTTGGCATGTGCTGCGAAGAATTGCGAGCCGCAGGAATGCACAATCGCCTGGGCTAAATCAACCATGAGGAGCGAAAGCCGCTCTCGTTGATCCCTCGACTTCGATAAGATCGCCTTGGCGGCGAAGCCGTAGCTCTCGACCTTCAGGCATTGCAGGTCTTTCGCCAGCCGCATCTGGAAGCGGAGGACTTCCAGCGCCAGGTTGGCGTCTTCGAGCAATCGTTGGCGGTTCCTGGTGTACTTGGCGGCGATCAGGGTTTCTAGCAGGTTGTAGAGATTTCGCTCGATCCGCTCGCCGAGCACGAACCGATGATTACGGGGGAAGCGGCTGGTGTGGTTGCACGACCAGAGGATCAGGTCGTAAGTCTTGGTGATCACGATCAATTCCTGGTCTTTTTTCATTGACTTTTGCAGGTGCGAGGATATAATCTGATGAGAATGTTCGTTTCCCTCGCAGTATGTCCTCGGCGGCCCGATTCACCATGCCCGAAACCCAGTTTCCATCAGTGATTCAACTCATAATCGACTGCCAAATTGGCAGTAGCATCCGCTTTTTCGGTTCCGACCCGGCTGCGCCGGGTGGGCGTGTTCGTGAAGAATATCACATTGTTGTATGTTCACATACACATAAAAATGCGCAGTAGTAAAGAGGTAAAGTGAATCAGTGGTAAGTCCTGGCGAGGCGGAAACCGAAGTACTGGATCCGGTTCGACGGCACGAGCCAGGTACGGCTCGCCGAGCGGACGTCCGCCGGATGATCGGCGAACGACCCGCCCCGCAGGAGACGAGGGGCTTGTATATTAACATGGTCTTGTTCGTTTATATCATGACTTATTTGGTCAGGACGCCAGGATCGGTCCTGGACCCACTCGAGCACGTTGCCCAGCATGTCGAACAACCCTAGATCGTTGGGTATCAGGCTCCCGCCTGGCCAGACGTGTTCCCGGCTGTTGGCCAGATACCAGGCATGCTTGCCGAGCAGGTCGGTCGAGACGCCGTAATGGCGGCTCGTGATCGTACCCGAACGGCAGGCGTATTCCCACTCCGCCTCGGTGGGCAGGCGATAGCCATTGCGCTTCAAGACATCGGCGGGGATGGTCATGCCTTCGTCATACGCCCCGTCCGGGTTGGGGAGGTAGCACCACTGGTCCTTCGGCAACCCCTCCTGCTCGCTCAGCCAGTTGCAGTAGGCGGCGGCTCCGTACCAGGAAACAGCGATCATCGGTCCCGCCCCATCGGGGATGTAGCGGGCCAAGTCGACCGGGTCGACGCCAAACCGGGGATTGGTCTTCACGAAGCGTTGATACTGCTCGACCGTGACTTCCTTGGAAGCGATGGCGAAGCGGCGGGGGATGACGATCCGGCGGGGCGTACCTTCCAAGTGGCTCCGGTCCAGCTCGGTCGGCGGTGATCCCATGCGGAATTCCACCGGTCCTTCGATCACCACAAACGTCTGTCCCTCGCTGTTCACGAACCAGCGGCGTTCGCCCCGGTCCTTGACCTTCATCAACTCGGCATCTACTTCCTTGAGCTTCTCCTGCTGCTTCCATTGCCGAAGGGTCCATTCCACTGCCCCGTGGACCCCGACGTCGGGGTCGTTGCCGTACAGGTCCAGCAGCTTGCCGATTAATGGTTCCCTTTCGCCGGAGGACAATCCCTCCATGCGATACGTTCCCAGCGCCAGGATCAACGCCCGCCGCATCGAGGTCTCGGGGTGGAAGAGGATGGCGTCCATGAGTTGCTTTCCCTCGGCGGGGGTCGGCTGGGCGGTCGCAGGGAGACGTTCCAGTTCGGCGGCGAGGATCCTGGGATCGGCTCCAAGAGGGCTGAGCCAGTTGATGATGAAGCTCCGCAGTCGGGGGTCCGCACTATGACGCAGCAAGGGCATGATCTCACCCGCTTTCCCCATGCGAAGGAGAGCAACCGCTCCCCGAGCTTGACGTTCCGCCAGTCGGTCCCTGGTCTTTTCCGTGATCACCGGGCGGTGCCAGACCGAGGCGGTGATCGGCGGTCCCTCGGGGGAAGTCCGGGCGACCGAGAGGGCGACCATGCGATAGCCCTGCGCCACAAGTTCCCGGCACTGCTGGAGCTGAGCAGCGGTATCGAGACCAAAGAGGGGACTCGCCTCGAACCGGAAATCGCCCGTCCAGACGGCGGCGTAGGAGCGGTCCAGATGCCCCGGCTTCATGATGTCGTCAAACGCCGGGAGTTCCCGCAGGGGATCGAGGTCGGCGTCCTCCTGCATGTGCTTGTAATTGGCGTAGCCGTTCTCGATCGCCGTTCGGAGCAAGCTAAGGGCTCGCTCGGACAGTGACTTACTCCTCGCCTGGTCCTTCCGGGCAAGAGCCTGCGATGCCAGGGCGTAGGCACAGGCGGCATCGTAGTGCAGGCCGGAATCCTGGGGCTGTTTCTTGAGGGCCGCTTCGAGCGCCTCCAGCGCCTCGTCGGTTCCCTGACCCAGTTCCGCCGCCACGATGACCGCCAGGTAGAGCCTGGTGCTCTCGGTGGACTTGCCCTTCTGGAATTGCTCCAGATCCGCCTTTGCCTGGTCCTTGTGACCCAGCCGGGCGTGGCTGATGGCTCGATACTTATAGGCGACGATAGCCTGCGGTGCCTTCTCGACCACGGCATTGAGGTCGTCGATCGCCTTCGGGCAATCGCCAAGCTGGAAGTATGCGGACGCCCGAGCCAATCGAGCGTTGGGGTCGGAGGGTTTAGCCACCAGAGCCCATCCCGCCCAAAGCAAAGCCTTGGTGGCACGTTCCTTTGTGCCAGGCATCTGGACCGCAGCACCAACTCTCAGATCGATCAATGGGTCTACTTGCTGGGTAATCACACCGGGGAGATACCCCTCGGTGAGACCGGTTAGGGGTGAGGGGGTCACGGAGATTTCCTTCTCCGTCTTGCGCCAGACGCCGCAGTAGCGTATCGGCCCGTCGGCCCCGCCAATGACTTGCAGGGTCAGGGGGACCATCCCGCCAGCCTGGGCCTGAAGGGCGGCGGCGGACACTGCCACGACCATCCGGGCGTCGTCCTGGGGGCTGGCTTTCTCGACCCACAGGGCGGCGTAGCGGTCGGTCGGCTTGCCGTCCGAAATCGTCGCCCGATACCCGGCGACCTCGACCGGAAGGTATCCCTCCGTGCGGTTCCGCTCGTCGGTCCGGCGGACCTCGTCGGCGGACTGATCGTGAGCCATTCGCCAGGGACGCCCATCTCGGGTCCAGACCGCCGCCACCCGGAGGCTCTTGCCATCGGCGTAGGGGCGGAACCGTGTTGGACGATAGCCCGAGGAGCGGAGAGCCTCGGCGACCTTCACGAACTCGTCCAGGGGCATCGTCTGGCAGAAGGCGAACCGCTCGGTGAGCATGCCCTGAGCGTCTTCCATCAGACGGACCAAAGCGGCATCGGGCTTCGCCCAGGACGGGTCGAGCGGCGGGTCATTCCAGGTGGGTGCCAGCGTCCTGGCGATCTCGGCCTGGAACCGGGGGAGGGTCTTCGCCGCCTGCCGCTGGGCGATGAGGAAGAAATCGGCATACGCCTTGGGGTCGGCATCCATCAGCAAATCCGCCAGAATGTCGGGCTGATCGCTGGTGTAGTCGGCAAGGATGCTGGTCGCCAGGGCATGTTCCGACTCGGGACGGCTCTTGTCCCGGAAGATGGCGGCGAGCGGAGCCGTCAGACTGGTTCGCACGGGTCGCAGGGCGTCAAGCCAGTCACCGAGGAAGACGGGGCTGACCGATATCAACGCTTGGGCCACTTTGTCACTGACCTCGGCCCAGTGAGGGTTGCTGGGGTCGTAGAGGGCCAGGCTGCTCGCCGCCGGGAGAAGGCTTGGATCGCCCGGCTTGGCGGAATCGAGGGCGGACCAGAGCTTTGGCGTCAGGCCGGTCTGGTGCGGCTTCAGGGCGTCACGTAAGACCGGTACTTCGTCGGCGGTGGCGTCCTGGAGACGCTGGAAGAGATACTCGACCTGTCCGTCATCCACCGGTAGCAGGGCGAGACCGGCGTGAAGCCTCTCTAAACTGCGTTCCGAAGATCGCCCGATCACTTGACGTAGGGCGGGATCGACCCAGCGGCGGTATCCCCCCATCGACCTCACGATGTTCGGGACCTGGGCGATGTTCGCCCTGACGACTTGATCCACAAGCCCTCTGGCAACCGCTTCTCGGTTGGCCTCGACCACTCGACGGCGGATGTCGAGCCCGAGCAGTACGAGGGTAACCAGACCCGCAACCACGCTCAGCGTCCGCAGCCCATGCAGCCGCCCGGCCCGGTTCATCATCCTACGTTGCGACTCATTCCAGTCCTTCTTCCTCGTCAGGAGGCGGATGTTCGCCCATTCCAGGGCGGACGGCAGGTGGCGGTTTTCCGGCTTGGAGTTCCAGAGCGACGAGAGTTCCGCCAGCCGCAGTTCCGCCCGCCCTCGTCGGGACTCACGCTGTTTGCGGGCCAACCAGTCCCGCAGAGAGTGAACGAGATAGTCGTGGGTCAACTGAAAACAGCGTTCTCCTTTCGGCGAGGCGGGCTGCCCCCCGCCGGTTGAGCTTTCGGGGTCAGTCGGCGTGATCAGGCGAAGATCGCTATCGAGAATCCGCAGCAGATCGCCGAACTCCCTGGGGCGTTCGGCGTACCCCGACGCCTCCCGAAGTTCCTCTTGCGAGCGCATGTTCCCCTTGATGTCCGTGCCGCTCTCGGGCAGCAGTTTCTTCAAGACCGCCTGGGCCGCCCTCTGGTGTGACCTCAAGGCCGCTGAGGCGAACGTCTCTTCGAGAAACGCAACGCCGACCCCCTCCGTCCCACCGACCTCCTTCAGCGTGGCCGGGCTCCAGGGTTTTCCCTTGACCATCTCGGCGAACAGAGCCAGGCGGATCGAGATCACCCGACCGTCCTGTGCCAGTCCGTTGATAGCCTGGTTCAGGAACATCTCCTGGTCCCTGGTGAGCTTCCCGTGGTCGTCGGACAAGCGCCCGTAGGAACGCCCGAACTCGGCGAGCACCTTGCGGGCGTGGATCGGGTCGAAGAGGTCAACAAGGGCAGTGTTCTGTCCCTGGAGGATCTCGATCCCAAGGTCGCCCATGAACCGGGTCAGCGACACCCAGAAGTCATCTCGCACCATGACGACGCACTGGACGTGCTCGCCGTCGCACTGGCGGAGGGCCTGTGCCAGCGCCGTGTCCTGCTCCGTCCGGTGGGCGTGGAGCCACTGCTCGAACTGGTCGAGGACGATGACAATCTTCTGGTCGGCACGTAACCCTTGTCCTTGGCGAATAGCGCTGATGGTCTGCTTCAGATCCAGGTCCGTTGGCAAGGCGGCGAGTTTTCTCCTGAGCCCGTTCAGGAGCCGGGTCTCGGTCTCGTCGGGGGTCGCCTCGACGTACACCGAGACGACTCGCCTGGCGAGGCGGGGGAGCAGCCCGGCCTTGACCAGCGACGACTTGCCGCACCCACTGGGGCCGTAGATCACGCCCACCGTGAAGGTCAGGTCGTTGCTGTCCTCGATCCGGTGTTTCCAGAACCGGATGCTCTCCGGCAGACCGTCCTGATCACGGGGTCCCGGGAGCAGTTGCAGGAAGAAGTTGCTGTCATTGGCGTCGAACGAGCGCAGACCCTTGGGGACGACGGGGACGTGGACCTCATGCCCAGCTTGCTGACCAGCAGGGGGAGGAACGGCTCTCGCCACCTCGGCATGTGGCGGCACGTCGAAGTGGACCCCTGCATCTGGTCGCTCGACCTCGAAGTACCATTCGAGGATCGGCATCAGTTGCGTGAGCGACTGGTACACGTCGGCCGCCGAGATTCGCTCACCGAAGTAGTGCGCCCCGACGTTTCCGAGCTTACGGATGGTCTCCGTGTAGGCTTCAAGCCGGGGCGGGAAGTGTCCGTCCTTGACCAGCCGCTGGATCAGATTCTCCAGGGGACGGGTGCCCGGCGGCTCGCCGACTCGTCGCACGAACACGTCCCGGACCAGGTACTCCAGCACCTTACGAGCCCGGATCAGTGCCATCTCCGGGTCTTCGTCGGCAATATGGACCGCCCGGAGCACGCCCTCTCGCAACTCCTGGAACTGGTCGGAGAGCTGGTTCAGGCGGTCGATCAGGTCTTTGAGTGACTGTTCCATCGGTGAATCTCGGTCTCATTGGAGGCGGGTCGGATCATCGATGACCTGACCGTCTTTCGACATTCCGTACGATCAGCCAGGTTCCAATAAATGCGAGCCCACCCGTGATGAACACTCCTAGTGTCGTGAACCAGCCACCAAGCAGTCCCTTTGTGTGCTCGTTGTCTGCGAAACCCATGTGGAAGAGGTGGGCGAAGTAGACGGACACGATGAAGATCTCGATCCGATGGATCATCTGCTGTACGTCGGCGATGACCCCCAGGTTCTTCTCCATCTTCTTTCCCAGTTCGTCCAACTCGCCAGCGACCTTCCTCACCCCTTGCAGGTTCTCAGCCATGTCCCCGGCGACCTGCTCCTGACGCTCCAGGGTCATCTTGGCCTCGATGTCGGTAATCGCCCGCCTCGCCTCCTCCCAGGCGTTCGGGACATCCAGCCCCTCCCGTGCGACCTGGTAGAACCGGTGCTGCGAGTGCCGGGTGCTGACCTGGGTGAAGTAGCCGCCTACGGCGAAATCGAGCAGGTCGGCACGCAAACGCTCCACGGCCTGCCGCCGTTCTCCTGTGGATAGCAGAAAGGTCGCCCCCGCCTGGCTGATGGTCCGGTGGACGATCAACCGCTGGAGCAGCGCCATGAGGTACTGGACGAAGTACTTGTCCCGGACCAGGGGGACACGCTGGTCGTTGAAGGGATGTTCACAGGGCTGGTCGGCGACGACGTGGGCGGCGGCGAGTTGGCCCACGGCGGCCCAGTGGCGGCGGTTGAGGACAGCGTTGGGCACGCCGACCGTCCCCTCTGGGGCACCGGCGTGGTCCGCCTCCTCGACCTGGGTCAAAGCCGAGAGAACGGGGGCGAAGCGGTCACGGATGTCTCGCAGGCCCAGATCCACTTCTGGTCCGAACCGGGCGGCCGTGTAGACCGAGAACATGGGCTGCACCAGTTTCAGGCCGAGCGGTTCGAGCGGATGTAGCAAGTCACCGACCAATTCGCCGAGGGTAAAACTCCCTCCACGCTTGCCCAGCCGCTCCGCCAGTGGGGCTTCGGATGACGGGGCCGGTTGGACCTTGGCCCGGTCCGATTCGCACAGCCGTGCGAGGGCCTCGGGGTCATCGGCCGGGTGTGGGACGTAGAGTTTCGCTGCGGACCACTCCTGGCGATGGGCCAGCCGGTAATTGAACGTGACGGCATCGTGAACGGTGATCCCTGGGTCCGATGGCCGGTGATGGTGGGTCGGGGTCAGGGTCAGGGAGAGGACGCCGACACCGTAGTCCGTGAGAAAGAGTTCGACCCCCACCCCGTGAACCAGGCTGACCGGCAGGCCGGCACCGCCGTCCATCCGGACTCGCACCCCCTGAAACCAGGGCTGGGTGGCGGCATCGGTGGCCCTGAGGTAGCTACAACCGGCACCGTCTCCCTGCGGGAAGAGGAACTCGGCGGCGTGCCCGAGCACCTCTTCGGTGTACGCCCCCCTCGGGTCTGCGCACGCCCAAACGTGCTGCCGCTCCACCGGCGTCGATCGCTTCAGGGCCTCAGACGCCTCCTTTGCCCGGTGCCGGTCGAAGAAAAAGGGAAACAGGAAGCGGCTCTGGAGATCGACGAGCCGAAGGGAAGGCTTCTCCGAAGGGCCGTCGGCACTCGTCTCCGGCACGGCCGTCGCTGGAGGAACGGCATCGGGTGGCTGGTTCATGGCTTCATCACCTTCTCGTCAGCGACACGATCCGGGGATCGCACGCCTGCGGACGAGTGCCGTCGGTCGGGTTGGTCCGATCAGCGGCGATCCCTCCACCGTCTCGACGGCACAGAGACGGGGCAAGAAAACCCTCGGGCGTGCGAGCCGTCGCACGGGAGCCGCCATAACCTGCCTGATCCGCTTCTCGCAAGCGAGACCGACATGCGCCAGTCTAATGGCGAAGGATAAATGGAACAAGTAGCGACCCGGGTGTTGATCTTGCTGCTGCCGAAGGGGCGTAACAGAAGAGCGTCCCCATTCGTCTGTCCATGGAGCGTCGGTCCCCACCTCGTCACCACACCCAAGGAATCAACCGATATCGGACTCGCTGTGTGTACCCCTCGTAACCAGCCAACTCTTCCCGAAGGGTTTGGTTCTCCCAAACCGTTCGCAGGACCATGAGCAGACCCGAGAGAATAACGGGGATCAAAGCCCACAAGGAACCCAGCGCCAGCGGCATGCCAACGGAGAGCAGGTAGCCAAAAGCGTATCCCGGATGACGGACGAAGGTGTAGGGACCGGTGTCGATGACCCTGTGACCACGGTCGGTCTGGATGCGGACGGTCGGCTCGAAGAACCTGTTCACCGACTCCGCCCAGGTCATGCCCGCCATCCCAGCGATCAGCAAGGCGTACCCCAGTACGCAGACCCACCAGGGCACGTGAAACCAGTGGTAGCGACTGTCGTCCAGGGCTGCCACCGGGAGGATCGAGACCATCATCGGGATGAATATGCCTAGTAACACCCTGTCCCAGCCCTTCGTCCCATCATGGGGGTTGACACGAGCGGCGATGACATCGGGGTTGGCTCGTCGTAGGTACAGCGTGATCACGATCGAAGTCCCCACGACCACGACGAAGAACAGCCAGCCCCTTGCCCATGCCCAGTTTCCAGCAGGAAGGAACAGGCACAGGAGGAAGATGAGCAACGTCCACCCGACGCCGAGGAACAGGCGGCGACGGTCGGTTGGTTCCGGCTTGTTGCTCGTCATGTCCAGCAGATCCTCACAAGACCGGTCGCTGCCCATGCCGATGGATCGAACTCGACGATCCCTTCGGCTTTCGCCAGACAGCCCAGGGCTCGTTCAGTTCAATCGAAATGTCAACTGGCTCTATCACCCGCGTCCCAGGATCGCCACAGCGGGCATCCTGAGCCTCCTGATTAAACGCTGTGACCTTGTTCCTCCGCTTGACACCCATTGACCCCAACGCCTCCCTCCATGATACGCCTGACAACCTCGGCAAGACACCAGGCAGTTGTAGACCGTCACGACCCAGACCCTTCCAAGCCACATCCACGTACCTTCGTGTGACCCCCAGCACGATCAAGACCGGCAATATGCCTCCCAAGTCCTGCTTTATTCCAGATCAACCACGATGCGTTCTGACGCATCTTGAGAGCAAGTGGCTCTGTTGGTCCAACCGGTCGTGGAAATCGCTCCAGCGGCTCACTGGGCAATTACAACAAATCAATATGCTTCAAACCTGATCATTGGGTTCAAGCCAAACCGCTGGAACTCTCTCACCATGATCGCCTTGACCTCATCTGCCTTCTCAGGGGTCGTCATGATTGAATCATGAATTGTCGCAATGAACGTCCCTGGTAGCTCATCCAGGATTCTTCGACAGATGACGTCGATCATGAGCTTGGACTCATGAGCCTGGAGCAGATATGCCAGTTGTCGGTAGTCCTTCCGCTTCAGGTCATTGATCGCCTTGTAGACGGTGGGAAAATCTCGGGCAAACAACTCACGTACTCGTCCTGTTGTTTTGATTTTGCCAAAGAACACCTGGGAGAAGAATAGTCGTTTGAAACCCTTCCTCCTTTGGGCAGGGATACCAAGTCGTCTCATCAAATCGTTGTAGAGAACCCCTCTCTCACAGAGATCGATAAACTCAATAACATCATCAGGAAGCGTTTGCCGATTATTAAGTCGTCCTAACCTGTTGTCTTGTTGAGTGTTATGCTGTTGTTCTAATACATTTGCATGGAGTATAGGAGTGTTCCTGCTCCCTCCCTCTCCTTCTTCTTGGTTATTAGTGTAAGTTTGCCGATTATTAAGCCGTTGTAAGTTGTTGTAGTATATGCTGTGTTATTCATCCGTTACATCTTTTGCATGGAGTATAGGAGAGTTCCTGCTCCCTTCCTCCCCTTCTTCTTTGTTGTCTTGGTTAATAGGGTAAGTTTGCCGATTATTAACTCGCCCTAACATATTGTCGTGTGATACTTTATAACTACTTTCAGAACGATTTGCATGGAGTATAGGAGAGTTGCTGCTCCCTCCCTCTCCTTCTTCTTGATTATCGTCATTGTGGTGATGCAGAGAAGACAGGGAATCTAGGTAATCTTGGTCAATATCAATAGGATAAGGGTTACTTGTTTCTGGGAAAGAGTAGTCAATCAAATTATCTAACTGTTCTTCATTTGACAACAAGTTAACAAGCAGGAGGCAGAAGATCATTGGTTGCGAGTTCGCAATATCGAGATTGACAAGATGGGAATTCCGATAGCGCAGGAAAGGGCGCAACGTTGCTTTGAGGTTAGTCAGGTTGGTGTGGAAACGACCGAAGCGATCGACCACCGTGAAGAAATCACCGTTGACAATGCGTTGGATCATGGCGACCTGTGCCGATCTTTCCCAGGGACTACCCTGTACTGATCTCAGCGCCGCAATCTCGTCAATGCTGATCGCTTTGACAAAACGGCGCAGTTCACGGTGAAGTGGGAGACGGACATCACGGAACTCCTTGGCTCGCCACGCCATAATCTTCTTGATGAGCCGCTTCGTCGTGGGCTGGTAGTGGGAGAACCCTTGGTCGTGGGGTGGGCAGAGCCGGTAACCGTAACAGAGTTCACCGGGAACACAGAACTTCCTGACGTTGAGCACTTCGGCTTCTTCCAGGGCGTCCCGGATCATGGTGAACCTGCCTCGGGGCATGAACTTCGCCAGGTAATCGTGTTTCAGGTAGACGAGACAGTTACCCCGTCTGAGATGGACCCTGCCCACGTTGATGCGGTGTAAGAGAAAGCGGGCGTAGTCAGCAAGGTGCCGCAACTTCTCGGGCAGATGAATGTCAGGGTCAAAGGTGTCCGGTACGTAGAGGACGACCCTCTTGCTGGTTTTCTTGGCTGACTTGCGTGATCGCTGAGCAATTCGAGATGGCATGATGGACTTCCTGTCCTGAATCAAGACCGCCGATCCGTGGCGGTCGCATGTATTGCACAGCATTATCGCATAACTGTGTCACTGGATCAATAAGATAGGTCTTTTTAGCTGAAACCGGTGATTCGGTCGCCAAGCTTGCTGCTGATCCAGGATTGAATCACGATGGTCTGTCTATGAACTCCATGTTGGAGTGGACAGCCAGCACAGTGGAGTGGAATATCAACAATCGTGGAGTGGAATATGCGATTGTGGAGGGCGATAATTCCACTTGATCTTGTTTCGACGCTCGGTTGTTTGCCTCCAATGGTCTCAATCCGCCAAGCCAGATCGATGAACGGCCATGAGTGCCTCACGATCCGACAGGGCAGTCAGCAACGAAGGTTCGTGGGTCGTGGGTGGTGATGTCTGGGTGAGGCGTGGCGAGTTCACGGGCCGTCGAGGATTTTCTCTCCCACTTGGCGGCGGCGGTGCTTCCTCATGCGAGAGACGCCGATCCCCGTGACCGCCAACCCCGGCAGCCCGAGGACGAGAAAGATGATGGTCACCAGCATGCCCCACGTCTGCTTGTTGTCGAAGCCAAAGAGCAGCGGCGTGTAAGCCCAGGGGAAGCCCCCGATCAGGAGCATTGTGAGACCCATCCACAAGACCCACTGGGGCGAGAGGTCGGCTGTTACCGCCTTCGCTCGGCCCGACCGCCTCCAAGCCGCCAGTTCGAGTATCGATAGGACGGCCCTGTGTGGCGAGCAGGACAGGGCCGACGAGCAGCAAGAGCAGCACGAGCGGCCCACGGAACAAAGCCGGTTCGACCCGCTTCGCCGAGAAGAACAAGTTGAATCACCGGTCTAGGGATCAGATTCGCCGGTCAAGATAGCCTCACGGACGTGCCTTCGCCACCGGTCGCTCTGCTCGTACTTTGTACGAGCCGTCGTTCACCGACGCCTCCTCTCGGACGAGGTCGAACCCCGCCGGGATGTGATTCTCCCGGCGGCGATTCTTCAAGCCCCCTCCTTCCTCCTGTCCAAGCTCATCGGCCCGGTCCCGTTAGCGATGACTATGAGCATGGCCCCCATCAGGCCCAAGTTCTTCATGAACTGGATCATCTGCTCCTGCCTCGCCTGGGGGTCGCTAAGCGTCCA
>Ga0208565_1001687_pt1 | contig 12604 bp, 3 predicted proteins | sample Sb_taG_7_FD_187706 | JGI IMG/M metagenome (GOLD analysis project Ga0208565, IMG submission 187706) | Peat soil microbial communities from Weissenstadt, Germany - Sb_50d_2_FS metaG (SPAdes) (version 2) | ecosystem: Environmental > Terrestrial > Soil > Wetlands > Peat | place: Germany: Weissenstadt...
TGGAGAGACGATCAGATTCTTCGGCAGTGAGAGGTTCTCTCACGTATTGATACGGCAACTCTCGCCCGGGAATTCGTGCGTCATTGGTGTCGGAATACGCAGCCGCTGCGCTTTCCAACTGCCAGGCCACCCTCACCGCATGGTGCGAGGAAGTGGCTTTCGCCCGAGGAAACAACGGGAATTACCATCCCGGGCCAATTCAGGGGCGGGAGGCCAGTGTGCGTGATCCGATGCGGAGAATGCACTCCAGAGTTGTTTGGTCTCGACGTTCGACTCGCACATGAGCCGCTGCCGGATCGATGATTTGAGAGCCGATTGCTTGGGCCCGAAAACTCGATCAGGGTGGGCAAGTATTCGCTCACCTTGCTTGGTCAGGTTACTGACCTGAGCCAGCGCGTTACAATCGAGTCAATTACGTGGCGAACGATCGCAAGTGGTTCCGTCTGAAGCCGTGAGATCAGGACAGGTCAGGGAGTGGATACCTCGCGAGAAAAGTGAGACCTGAACGGCGAGGCCCCAGCAGAATCAGAGTGGAATCAACCGGAGGAATAACCATGTCTTCGAAAAACCATGAGCAGCCCACGCTTCATGCCTTGCTCATCGCGGCGGACTGCTACTTGCCCAATCGCTTGCCGGAGGGATCTTATCACAACTTGGGTGGGTGCGTCCGCGATGTTCAGCTCGTCGAAGACTTTCTTCGCGAACGGCTCCTCCTGAAGGAAGACCGATTGGTCAAGTTAACCTCGACCAATTTGGGGACCGGTGCGCCTCCCGAACCGCCGGAGAGGCGGCCAACCTACGAGAACATCATCGCGGCGTTCAAGGATCTGATTCAGAAGGCCAACCCAGGCGATCATGTCTATGTCCATTACTCCGGCCACGGGGGTCGCACTCCGACACTGCTCCCCGAGGTCAAAGGGGAAGGCCGCATCGACGAGGCCCTCGTCCCGGTCGACATCGGCAACTCCACGGCCCGCTATGTCCGCGATGTTGATATCGCCAAGCTTCTTCAGGACATGGTCACCAAGGGGCTGAGAGTCACGATGGTGCTCGATAGCTGCCATTCCGGTGGTGCCACGCGCGGCCCTGATTCGGCGATTCGGGGCGTCGCGTTCATCGACCGCACCGAGCGCCCCTCGGAAAGCTTGGTCGGCAACCCTGAGGAACTCCGGTCAGCCTGGGAGGCGCAAGTGGGACCGAATGCCACACGCAGTCTCACGAGCGCCTTGCGTCCAGCGGAGTACGTCCTGCTGGCGGCCTGCCGCCCGTCGGAATTTGCCAACGAGTATGCCTTCGACGGCAGGCAGCGCAACGGTGCTCTGACCTACTGGGTGCTCGACACCTTGAAGCAACAGGGTCCCGCTCCGACGTTCCAGATGATCCACGATCGGGTCGTTGCCAAGATCCACGAGACCTTCCCTGCTCAGACCTCGGTCCTGATCGGCGACCCTGGGCGGGTCGCGTTTCAAGACCTTCGGATCGAGCCGGTGTTCACGATACCGGTCGCTGCCGTGAACCTCGGCGCCAGGCAACTTACCCTGTCCGCCGGGCTCTCCGCCGGACTGGCGAAGGGAGCCGAGTTCGTGATCTACCCCAGGACCGAGACCGACTTGAGCCAACTCGACGCCCGCAAGGCCTGGGTGCGGCTGACCAAGGTCCGGGACAGCGAGTCCGACGCCGAGATCGTCGAGCAGTTCGAGGCCGAGGCGCCCGAGCCGGGAGACAAGGCCGCTCTTGTGGGAGCAGCCACCCAGGCGTTGGTACGCAACGTCCGGCTCGTCCGGCGCGACCTGAAGCCGCTGACTGACGATGACACCGCCCTGCTGGCGATCAAGAAGGCACTGCCGGGCAACGGCTGGGTCGAACTCGTCGAGGCTCCCGAGCAGTCGGCTTCCTTCGTGGTTCGGCTCAGCGAGGATGGCGCGCTCTATGAGATCTGCACGCCCGACTACGAGCCGATCCGCCTCCATCCCCCGCTGGCGGTCGCCGACGAACACTCGCCCCAGGCGCTCGTGCGCCGGCTCGTTCACCTGGCGAAGTACCAGGCCGTACTCGAGCTCGAGAACAACGCCCCCGGCGCCACCCTCCAGAAGAAGCTGGAGGTCGAGCTCCTGGCGCTGCCCGATGACTTCAAGGTAGACGAATATCCTTGGGCGGGACCTCAACCGTTCCAGGACCCGGTTCCAACCATCCGACCTGGCCAATGGGCCTGCCTACGCATAACCAATCGGTCATCGCGGTCGATGAACGTCACCCTCCTCGACCTCATGCCTGCCTGGGGGATTGCACAGACGTATCCACGCGACTCCGACTACGAGGAACTGGACTCCGGTGGTGAGCCGCTCGTCATCCCCCTGGAGGCCAGCTTGCCGGATGGGTATGCCAGCGGTGTCGATACGCTCAAGGTGCTGGCGACGGTCAAGCCGACGAGCTTCCGCCAGTTGACGCTTCCCCGGCTCGATCAACCGATTCCCCACTTCCAACCGCGAAAAGCAGAGGACCCCCTGGAGCAACTGCTGGATGCCGTGAGTGCGGAACGGCCGCCGAGCCGAGACGCCTCCGCAGTCACCAGACCCGGCAAGGAGTGGGCCTCCGCCAAGGTGCAGGTTCGAATCCAGGGGAAGCCGAAATGATCGTTGGCAGAAATCGATGGGCTCCGGTAGGGCCACTGCATTTCGACGACTCATCAGGTCGTCCTGCGCGACGATCCTCCGATCCGTCTCCCGCGCAACAGTTGCCCCGGCCAACGCGTCAAACGCCCCGATGCCTCCGCCGCCGTCGAGGCTGAGGATTCGGAAGGGCTGGCTCATGACGCGTCGCTCCCCTCGGGGTGTTCCTTCTCTAAGGCCTCGGCCTGCTTCCTTTCGACGTCGGACAGGTCGTCCGGCCAGGGGAAGGATCGAATCGTGCGGCGGTAGGGGGTCTCGGGGAAGTACCGCGTCCACTCGAGCCGTGTGAAGTTGCGACCGGCCGTCTGCCCCGCCTTCCGCAGCCACGAGGCGGGATCGGTGTCGAAGAGCACCACGCCGCCGCGGCGGCCGCCGCCGCCGCGGACGTCGCCATATCCCGCGGCGAGCTGGCCCGCCGGCCCGAAGGCCACGCTCGAGACAGGGCCCTCCTTGACCTCCAGCGGCGCGGGTCGGAGCCACTCGCCCCGGGCGTCGAAGAGCACCACGCCGCCGTCGCGGAAGTCATATCCCGCGGCGATCTTGCCCGCCGGCCCGAAGGCCACGCTTGAGACAGGGCCCACCTCCAGCGGCGCGGCTCGGAGCCGCTCGCCACGGGCGTCGAAGAGCACCACGCCGCCGGTGATGAAGCCCGAGATGCTGTCGACGCCATATCCCGCGGCGATCCTGCCCTCCGGCCCGAAGGCCACGCTCCTGACAGAGCCCTCCTTGACCTCCAGGGGCGCGGGTCGGAGCCGCTCGCCACGGGCGTCGAAGAGCACCACGCGGCCGAGCCAGCCGACGTCGCCGCGGGCGCTATATCCCGCGGCGATCTGGCCCTCCGGCCCGAAGGCCACGCTCGTGACAGGGCCCTCCTTGACCTCCAGGGGCGCGGGTCGGAGCCGCTCGCCCCAGGCGTCGAAGAGCACCACGCCGCCGCCGCCGCGGACGTCGCCATATCCCGCGGCGATCTGGCCCTCCGGCCCGAAGGCGACGCTCCTGACATCGCCCTCCTTGACCTGCAGCGGCGCGGGTCGGAGCCGCTCGCCCCGGCTGTCGAGGAGCACCACGCCGCCGCTCTTTTTTGAGAAGCCGACGCCGACGCCATATCCTGCGGCGATCTGGCCCTCCGGCCCGAAGGCCACGCTCGTGACCTCGCCCTCCTTGACCAGCAGCGGCGCGGGTCGGATCCGCTTGCCCCGGGCGTCGAAGAGCACTACGCCGCCCACGCTGTCGCCGCCATCGGTGAAGCCGCCATATCCCGCGGCGATCCTGCCCTCCGGCCCGAAGGCCACGCTCGTGACAGGGCGCTCCTTGACCTCCAGCGGCGCGGCTCGGAGCCGCTCGCCCCGGCGGCCGTCGAGGAACACCACGCCATTGCCATATTCCGCGGCGATCTGGCCCTCCGGCCCGAAGGCCACGCTCGAGACAGGGCCCTCCGTGACCTCCAGCGGCGCGGGTCGGAGCCGCTCGCCACGGGCGTCGAAGAGCACCACGCCGCCGACGAGGTCGTGGTGATATCCCGCGGCGAGCTGGCCCTCCGGCCCGAAGGCCACGCTCAAGACATCGCCCTCCTTGACCTCCAGCGGGTCGGGTCGGAGCCGCTCGCCCCTCGCGTCGAAGAGCACCACGCCGCCGGCGACGCCGTCGGCGACGACGCGATATCCCGCGGCGAGCTGGCCCTCCGGCCCGAAGGCCACGCTCAAGACATAGCCCTCCTTGACCTCCAGCGGCGCGGGTCGGAGCCGCTCGCCCCGCGCGTCGAAGAGCACCACGCCGCCGCGGTCGCCGCCGCGGCCGGGGCCACCGAAGACGCCATATCCCGCGGCGAGCTGGCCCTCCGGCCCGAAGGCCACGCTCGTGACAGAGCCCTCCTTGACCTCCAGGGGCGCGGGTCGGAGCCGCTCACCCCGGGCGTCGAAGAGCACCACGCCGCAGACGACGCCGCCATATCCCGCGGCGAGCTGGCCCTCCGGCCCGAAGGCCACGCTCGTGACAGAGCCCTCCTTGACCTCCAGCGGCGCGGGTCGGAGCCGCTCGCCACGGGCGTCGAAGAGCACCACGCCGCCGGCGACGCCGCCAGCGACGACGCTATAGATATATCCCACGGCGATCTGGCCCTCCGGCCCGAAGGCCACGCTCGTGAAATCGCCCTCCTTGACCTCCAGCGGCGCGGGTCGGAGCCGCTCGCCCCGCGCGTCGAAGAGCACCACGGCGCCGCCGCCGCGGTAGACGCTATATCCCACGGCGAGCTGGCCCTTCGGCCTGAAGGCCACGCTCGCGACAGAACCCTCGGGGACGTGGAGGAAGCGAACGACTTCCGGACGCCAGTCGAGAGCGCGTTGCAGGCTCCCCCGAGCTTCGAGGGAGTCTCCCTCCTTCACGGCTTCCACGGCCAGCAGCATCGCCAGGTCCAGCCATTTCGGCCTCACCGCATCCGACAACACCGCCAGGCGACGGGATTCCGCGATCCTGGCCTGTTCCCGCGCAATCTTGGTCTGGGCCTCTGCTTCTTTGGCCGATTCTTTGGCCTTCTTGGTCTGTTCCTGCGCGATCACAGTCTGCGTGTTCGCCTCGGCGGCCGATTTCTTGTTCTCATCCCACTGCCAGACGGCCAGCCCGGCGAAGACAATCGTCGCAGCCAGCGCAGCGAGCAACACATAAGCACGTTGTCGCAGCCGCCGGTTCGCGTCCTCCTGGTCCTTCAACCGCAAGGCGGTCTCCCGTTCCTTGTCACGCCGGGCCTGTTCCTCTCGTTCCCGCGCCTCGCGGAGCTGCCGCTGCCGCTCTTCTTCCTCGGCCACGCGGTGTTCCTCGGCCCGGTGGCTGGCCGCGAGCAGGCGATCCTCGGGCTTTTCCAGGCCACGCATACCGGGAAGTCCCTGCTCGACGGCCATCAGGTCGATGCGATCGAGAACGGCCCCGTCCCGGGGACTTCCGTCCGCGTTGACCCAATCGGAGGCCCGGTTCTCCAGCAGGCGGCGGGCCCGCTGGCCGGGGGCTTGCGAGCGCCCGAATGCCGCCAGTACTAGCGGCGCCAGGGTGTCATGAGCCAGCCGGGTTGCCGGCACCGGGGATGCCGGGTCTTTTCCCGCATCGGCCTCGATCAGCAGGTACTGCTCCTTGCAGCGGCCCAGCAGGCCGTCGAGCACTTCGGCCCGGTGGGCATAGCGCGTCCTCAAGTGGGCGAGGCTCCGTATCTCGGCCGTGGCCTGGTCGGTCGTGTGGTAGGCCAGCACGTCGAGCGCCAGACCCGATTCGACCGCGTCGGAGTTCCAGTCTTTCAGGACCTTCAGGCCGTTGTCGAGGACGTCCTGGAGGAGAATGCCCTCGTCGTAGAGGCGATCGTAGAGCGCTCGGGTGAACGTGCCTCCCGGGCCACCGGCGCCTTGCCAGAGCTTCGTCAGCAGCACCTGGAGCGTCGGCGCCAGGGCCGAGCCGGAGTCGGCCTCCAGGTCGGTGGCGATCGCCTCGGCCAGGCCGGGCTCTACCGTCAGGCGGTAGTGGCGCTGAAGGTCGGGGTCGCGGGTCGGGCCCTCGATCGCCTCGACGATCCCCACCTGGTCGAGCGGGCCCAGGAGCACCCGCTCGTAGCCCAGCCCGGCTTCGTCATGGGGCCGCTCAAACTCCTGCAACCACTCCTTGCGGAAGGCCAGGATCAGCCGGCCGAGCGGGGCCCGCGAGGCGTCGAGGAAGAGCGCTCGGACCGCCCCCACCAGCCCCGCGACCTCGCGCGGCGGATCGACCCAAGAGAGGCGGAGGGCCGCCGCGTCGTCGGTGCCGGCGGGCGGGGCGACTGCGAGCGGCCGGGTGAAGGCTTCCTCCGCCTGGTCGAGGATCACGGCCAGCGGCTTCTTCTTGCCCGCGGCCTCGGCCTCGGCCTCGCGCCAGGCGACGCAGAGGTCGCCCGCCGGGTGCTTCGGGTCGGGCGACAGGCCGCGGAGCAGGGACTCCAGGAGGCCGTGGTCGGCATAGCGACGGAGGTAGATCACCCGGTGCGAGGCTGCCAGGCGGGGCGTCAGGCCGGCGTCGAGGACCGACGACTTGCCCACGCCGGTCGGGCCTGCGTAGAGGATCACCGGACGGGACGTGGGCGAGGTGACGAGGTCGTAGAGCTCTCGGATCGCCCGGCCCCGGCCGAAGAAGACGGAGGCCTCGCGGGCGGTGAAGCGCTGGAGGGGCTCGGGATACGGCTTCGGCGGCAGGTAGCCCCCCGAAGGCAACGCCGGCAGGCCGAGGAGCGGGTCGCCGGCCAGGTCGGCCAGGCTGGTGCGCTCGGTCCGCTCAGCGCCGGGGCGGACCTGGAAATCCCAGGGGAAACCGCGATCGTCGGCGACGTCCTCCGGGTCGAAGGCGGCGAGGTCGCGGACGAAGGCCCGCGGGCGGCCGCCGCGGGCGGCCTTCGCGAGGTCTCGGGCCCGCTCGAAGGCATCGCGGAAGGTCCGGCCGGCGACGAGCAGTTGGTAGAATGCGACGGCGAAGGCGCGGGCCGCGGCGTCGTCGATCGGCCGGGCGGTGGCCAGGACGACGTCAATCCCTTTGCGGAGCAGCTCGGCCACCTGGGGGCGGGTCGAGCAGCCGTTGAGGAAGACCAGCTTCACGCCCCCCTGGCCGCCGAGGTATCCCGCCAGCCCCTCGGCGTGGGCGGCCTTGGCCCCGCTCGCGGACTCCAGCAGCAGGCGGTCGGCGTCGGCGTGACCTGCGAAGTGGAAGACGGCCACGCGGGAGCCGTGCCGCCGGAAGACCTCGTCGATCACGGGTAGGCTGGCGTTGGTCCGGACCACCAGCTCGCACAGGCCCCGGTCCTCAGCCTCCTGCAAGATCGCCTGGAGCTGCCGGGATTCCTCGGGCAGTTCGCGTAGGTAGCGCCGGCCTTCCTGCTCGTTGGCGAAGGCGAGGAACACCACCGGCTTTGGCCGTCTTTCGTCGCGGCTCATGGTGCGTCGCTCCCCTCGGGGTGCTCCTTCTCGAACGCCTCGGCCTGCTTCCGCTCAGCCTCGGGGAGATCATGCGGCCAGGGCAGGGATCGGATCGTCCGGCGGTAGGGGGTGTCGGGGAAGAACTGCCTCCACTCCCCCCGCGTGAAGTTGCGGTTGGCGATCTGCCCCACCTTGGCCCGCCAAGAGGCGGGATCACCATCGAGCAGCACCACGCCGCCGCCGCCGTCGTCGCCGCGACCGTATCCCACGGCGATGGTGCCCCCCGGGCCGAAGGCCACGCTCCTGACACCGTCCTCCTTGACCTCAATCGGGTCGGCCCGGAGCCGCTCCCCCTTCGGGTCGAGCAGCACCACGCCGCTGCCGCCGCCGCGGCCGCTGTTGCGATCGTATCCCGCGGCGATGGTGCCCCCCGGGCCGAAGGCCACGCCCGTGACATCACCCTCCTTGACCTCGATCGGGTCGGCCCGGAGCCGCTCCCCCTTCGGGTCGAGCAGCACCACGCCGCCGCCGGCGTCGCCGCCGCGCCAGTATCCCGCGGCGATGGTGCCCTCCGGGCCGAAGGCCACGCCCGTGACACTGCCCTCCTTGACCTCGATCGGGTCGGCCCGGAGCCGCTCCCCCTTCGGGTCGAGCAGCACCACGCCGCCGCGGCCGTTGAAGCGATCGTATCCCGCGGCGATGGTGCCCCCCGGGCCGAAGGCCACGCTCCTGACACCACCCTTGACCTCGATCGGGTCGGCCCGGAGCCGCTCCCCCTTCGGGTCGAGCAGCACCACGCCGCCGCCGACGCCGTCGCCGCGACCGTATCCCGCGGCGATGGTGCCCCCCGGGCCGAAGGCCACGCCCGTGACACTGCCCTCCTTGACCTCGATCGGGTCGGCCCGGAGCCGCTCCCCCTTCGGGTCGAGCAGCACCACGCCGCCGCCGTATCCCGCGGCGATGGTGCCCCCCGGGCCGAAGGCCACGCTCGTGACACCGCCATCCTTGACCTCGATCGGGTCGGCCCGGAGCCGCTCCCCCTTCGGGTCGAGCAGCACCACGCCGCTGCGGCCGACGCTGAAGCGACTGTATCCCGCGGCGATGGTGCCCCCCGGGCCGAAGGCCACGCCCGTGACACTGCCCTCCTTGACCTCGATCGGGTCGGCCCGGAGCCGCTCCCCCTTCGGGTCGAGCAGCACCACGCCGCCGACGACGCCGACGACGACGACGCTGAAGCGCTGGTATCCCGCGGCGATGGTGCCCCCCGGGCCGAAGGCCACGCCCGTGACACGGCCCTCCTTGACCTCGATCGGGTCGGCCCGGAGCCGCTCCCCCTTCGGGTCGAGCAGCACCACGCCGCCGCCGTATCCCGCGGCGATGGTGCCCCCCGGGCCGAAGGCCACGCTCGTGACACCGCCATCCTTGACCTCGATCGGGTCGGCCCGGAGCCGCTCCCCCTTCGGGTCGAGCAGCACCACGCCGCCGACGCCGACGCCGCCGACGACGACGCTGAAGCGCTGGTATCCCGCGGCGATGGTGCCCCCCGGGCCGAAGGCCACGCTCGTGACACTGCCCTCCTTGACCTCGATCGGGTCGGCCCGGAGCCGCTCCCCCTTCGGGTCGAGCAGCACCACGCCGCCGCCGCCGCCGACGCCGACCATGCTGAAGCGATTGTATCCCGCGGCGATGGTGCCCCCCGGGCCGAAGGCCACGCCCGTGACACTGCCCTCCTTGACCTCGATCGGGTCGGCCCGGAGCCGCTCACCCTTCGGGTCGAGCAGCACCACGCCACCACCGCGGCCGACGACGACGCGCTCGTATCCCGCGGCGATGGTGCCCCCCGGGCCGAAGGCCACGCCCGTGACACTGCCCTCCTTGACCTCGATCGGGTCGGCCCGGAGCCGCTCCCCCTTCGAGTCGAGCAGCACCACGCCACCACCGCGAAAGACGTCGCGATCGTATCCCGCGGCGATGGTGCCCCCCGGGCCGAAGGCCACGTCCGTGACATCGCCCTCCTTGACCTCGATCGGGTCGGCCCGGAGCCGCTCCCCCTTCGGGTCGAGCAGCACCACGCCGCCGACGCCGTCGAAGCCGCCAACCAAGTTGCCGCGGCGCCCGTATCCCGCGGCGATGGTGCCCCCCGGGCCGAAGGCCACGCTCCTGACTTGGCCTTCGGGAATGTCGAGGAAGCGGGAGACTTCGGGACGGTTATCGATGCAGCGTTGCAGACAACCCCGGGCTTCGAGGGTGTCTGTGCCAGACGCTTCCACTGCTAAGAGCATGGCCTGGTCGAGCCGTTTCGGCCTCACCGCATCTGACAACACCGCCAGCTTACGGGATTCAGCGATCTTGGTCTTTTCCCGCGCGATTATGGTCTGGGCCTGGGCTACTATGGCCGATTCTTTGGCCTTCTCGGTCTGTTCCCGCGCAATGCCGGTCTGCACCGTGGCCGCGCGCCACTGCCAGCCGGCGAGGACGAGAAGGGTCAGGGACACCCCCAGACCGACGAGGGTGGCTCGCAGTCGGCGCTCGGTCTCCTGTTTTCTGCGATCCTCTGCCTCACGGAGCTGACGCTGCCCCTCTTCTTCCTCGGCCACGCGGCGTTCCTCGGCTCGGTGGCTGGCTTCGAGCAGGGCCGGCTCGTCTTTCTCCAGGGTGCGCATCCAGGGCAGGCCCTCCTCAACCGACACCAGGTCCACGCGATCCAGCACCGGGTCGGTGGGCCTGCCCTTCCAGGTCGCCGCCCGCCCCTCCAGCACGTGCCGGGCGCGCTGGGCCAGGTCGGCGGAGACGCGGAACCGCTCGTGGAGCAGCGGCGCCAGCGTGTCGTGGGTCAGTCGGTAGGCCGCGGTGCCATCCGCGCCCACTCCCACATGAGCCAGCAGGTAGCGGTTCTGGCAGGCTTCGAGCAGGGCATCGAGACGCTCTGCGTGCTGGCGGGGGTAGCGGTCGTGGATCTGCTGGCGCGTGTGCGTGTCGGCTGTCCCCTCGTGGGTCGTGAAGAACTCGAGCAGGTCCAGCAGCAGCCCCTTCTCGACCACCTCGCGCAGCCCCTCGATCTCCGCGATCTTGCCGAACTGCTCCTGGATCACCTCGTCGAGCTTGAAGCCCTTCCCCTTCAGATCCTGGTACAACGCGCGATCGAAGGTGGGCCGGCCCCGCAGCCGCTTCGGGTCGTTGGCCTCCTTCCACATCCGGCTCAATAAGATCTGGAGCGTGGGGGCGATCGGCGATTCCTGCTCGGTCTGGGGGTCCGCCAGCGTGTCGAACAGGCCGTCGGTCATGAATTCGGCCAGGGTCGTCTCACCCGGTTCCACACGGTTGCGATCGGGGCTGATGACCAGACCGAAATGCTCCGCCGGCCCCTCGATCGCCTCGACCACCCCGGGACGATCCAGCGGGTCGAGCATCTTGGGCTTGATGTCGAGATTCGACGCCTTGCGGATCACGTTGAACTCGGCGAGCCACTCCTTGCGAAAACTCAGGATCAGCCGGCCCTGCGGCCGCACGGTGCGCGTGGGGGCGAAGGCCTCATGCACGGCCTCGAACTGCGCGCGGACCTCGTCTTGGGGCCGCGATTCGGCGCGAGCCCGGGTGAAGGCCTCTTCGGCCTGATCGAGCACGATCAGGAGCGGGCGATTGGCCTTGTCCTCGATTTCCAGCCAGGCCGCCCCGAGATCGAACGGCTCGGCGCCGGGAGCCAGCTCGGCCCGTAGCGTGCCCAGCAGCCCGTCCTGAGCGGAACGGCGGCAATACCGGGTCGCGAACAAGGTCTCAACCCGCGGCAGCAGGCCAGCCGCCAGCACCGAGGTCTTCCCCACACCGGTCTGACCGTAGTAGAAAATGAGCCGGGACTCGGCCGATTCGGCCGGAAAGGTCAGCAGGTCGTACAGCTCGCGAATGGCCCGACCGCGGCCGAAGAAGATGCGGGCGTGGTCGCGCTGAAAGTACTCCAGGTTGCGATACGGCTCGACGGGCCAGCCGATGTCGGCGGGCAGGCCGGACAGGCCGAACAGGGGATCGTCTTCGAAGAGGTTCCAGCGCTCGACGTGCTCGGACCCCTTGCGATACTGCACTACCCACGGGAAACCGTCGTCGTCCGTGACTTCCTCGTGGCTGGGCGTCGCGGCGACGAAGTCGCGGGACTTTCCTCCGCGAGCTGCTTTGCTCAACCCTTCGGCCTGGGCGAACGCCATGGCCAGGCTGCAACCGCCGGTGATCTTCCGGTTCTCGCCGCTGTAGCCTGTGGTCAGAGCCTGGTAGAAGGCCACCGCGAACTCGGTGGCCACGGCGTCGTCGATCGGCCGGGCCGTGGCAATCACGGCGGGCGCTCCCGCATCGAGCAACCGCTTGACCTGGGGACGCGTCGAACAGCCGTTGAGGAAGACCAGCTTCAGTCCGCGCTGTTGCCCCAGGAGCGTGGCGAGCCCTTCGGCATAGGCCGGGCGTGGCTCGAAGGCCGACTGCAAGAGCAGGCGGTCCCCGTCGGCGTGACCCCCGAAATGGAAGAGCGCGATGCGGTCGCGATACTTCTGAAAAACGGAGTAGATGCGCTCGAGCGAGGCCTTTTCTTCGACCACGACGTCGGCGATCACCCCCCGCCGTTTCAGCTCGTCGAACTGGTCCTTGAGCGACCATCCCTCAACTTTCAATGAGGACAGGTCGCTCCTCGCATCAGCGAACGCAAGGAACACAACGGGTCGATCGGTCGGCATGATCGCCATCCTCGACAGCCAAGCTATTGCATCACGCTTTGATTTTCGCACGAGGCAGAGAACCCCGCAATCAGCACCTGCTGCCTCGGAGGAGAGGAGATGTTTTGAGCTGGGACTTGGTCCTCATGTCAGATCGGGCTGCGTCTTCCTCTGCAGAAAGCGCACCTCTGAACTGAAGATCACAAGGGGCCGTCGGTTCTTGTGCGGACGCGGCGGTTCGGGCGCAGGGCAGCGTGGGCATGCCTGGATCGGTCCCTCAGGAGCGCTCGCGCGCTGCTCTCAGGGCTGGATCGCCGTCCTAACC
>Ga0208565_1001690_pt1 | contig 12582 bp, 9 predicted proteins | sample Sb_taG_7_FD_187706 | JGI IMG/M metagenome (GOLD analysis project Ga0208565, IMG submission 187706) | Peat soil microbial communities from Weissenstadt, Germany - Sb_50d_2_FS metaG (SPAdes) (version 2) | ecosystem: Environmental > Terrestrial > Soil > Wetlands > Peat | place: Germany: Weissenstadt...
TGGTGGTTACTGTTTTTCCGGATGACAACAAGAAGTATTTGAGTACGGACCTCCTGCGAGAGGAACCTTGCAAAGATAGCTATCTGGCGCCGGGGATCGAGCTGCTTGGTCTCGAGGCCTTTCAGCGCGACTGCGCCTTTTGCAAGGACATCGACTGATCCCCGGCCTCCAAGAGGTTCTGGATCGTGGGTGTATCGGATTTGTCCAATAATCAGACTTAGCAGGACTCAGCCCCGTGGTCCGACGATAAGATCCGCATAGCCGACCGTCCGAGATTCCGTGCAATCTCACCGACTCGAGGCGTGCCCTTGGGGCTGGGCTGGGTCGTTGTACCGATCATCCAGAACCTCCCTAGAGAATCGTTAGTTAGCACTCTTGAAGCAACGCGACAATCGCTGCATAACGGCGCTAAATAGTTATTGTTGGAAGTAGTGGAATCGGCCCCGACTCGACAATTGCAGGCTAGATGTCCGCTAATCCGATTGCCAGGATCTATCGGCGCTCCCTAGGTATCGGTGATACAACATGACCTGAAGCGGCCGGTCCTGGAGGCTATCAACTGATGGAGCGGATTGCGGAAGCTTCGCCGGGGCCCAGGGCCAGGATTACCGGTGTCGTTTATTTGCTTTACTTTCTGACGGCAGTATCCGCCGAGACCATCGTTGGCCGGGGCCGGGTTGTTGCATTTGACGCCGTCAACCTCGTCGCGTATGCGTTCTACATCACTGTGACGCTGCTGTTCTATTACATGTTTAAGCCGGTGAGCAGGAGCCTCTCTTTGCTCGCGGCGTTCTTCAGCCTCGTGGGATGCGCCAATGATGTCTTTGGCCTCTTTAATCTCGCTCCCTACAAGATCAACTCCCTGGTATTTTTCGGACCTTATTGCCTCCTACTCGGCTACCTCATCTTCAGGTCGGTTTTTCTGCCCCGAATTCTGGGCGTGTTGATGGTGTCTGCCGGTGTGGGTTGGCTGATCTTTCTGTCACCGCTCGGAAATCATCTGTCCACCTTCCTTCAGGTCCTCGGCTTCCTGGCGGAAGCTTCGCTGATGCTGTGGCTCATCGCGAAGGGCGTGAACGTTCAACGATGGAAGGAGCAGGCCGGCGCGGCGGTCGAGTGACGAACCACTTGAAGTAATCCACATACCCGGTAAACGCGGTGGTCTCAATGGGTCGACGCAACACTTGCTCGAAGTCTTCTTCTAGGAGTCTACGAGGCTGATTTCGTTCGCGACTGTTGATTCAAAAAGAACTCTGCCCTGGTTAGGGTTTGATTGAGTCTTGGCGTACAGACCGATTCTCAAGGGGAAGTATTGTCAGATCACCGGATTAGATGGTGTTGCATCGACCGGTTGAGCCCGCAGCAGAAACCGGAAACTGAAGCAGCGCGAGGACGACGATCTGGTTCGCTCGATTTCGCGTGTCGCGATAGAATCGCCCGGGCTGGCTTGGGAGGGTCCTGATGAAGTTTGGGCGGTGGTGCGTTTCGGGTGTGGTCGCGGGCGTTCTCTTGTGCGTTTTGGGTGCGGCAAGTATCGCGGCGCAGACGCTCAAGGACGAGACGCTGAAGGGGATGAAGTGGCGGCTCATCGGTCCGTTCCGCGGCGGACGCGTGCTGGCTGTTACCGGCGTCGCGAACCAGCCGAATATCTATTATTTCGGCGCGGTGGCCGGGGGTGTTTGGAAGACTGCTGACGGCGGGCTCACTTGGTCGCCGATTTTCGATAAGCAACCGATTGCCTCGATCGGTGCGATGGCTGTCGCGCCCTCCGACCCGAATATCATTTACGTCGGCACCGGCGAAGCGTGCATCCGGGGCGACATCTCTTTCGGCAACGGTGTATACAAATCGCTCGACGCGGGCAAGTCCTGGACGCATATCGGCCTCGATGACACGCGCCACATCGGCAGCGTAATCGTCGATCCGCACAATCCCGATATCGTTTTCGTCGCCGCGCTCGGTCACGCTTTTGGCCCGAATAAAGATCGCGGTGTGTTTCGCTCTGCGGATGGCGGGAAAACCTGGCAGAACGTCCTTTTTAAAGATGAAAAGACCGGCGCGATCGACATCACCTTCGACCCCAACAATTCGCACGTGCTCTATGCGTCCCTGTGGCAAGCCCTGCGCACACCGTGGAGCTTCGAAAGTGGCGGACCCGGCAGCGGCCTGTACAAATCGAGCGATGCTGGCCTGACGTGGCAACGCCTCGCAGGGCACGGCGTGCCGGAGGGCGCTCTCGGTCGCATCGGCATCGCCGTTTCTCCCGCCGATTCGAGCCGTATCTATGCGCTCATCGAAGCTGAAAATGGCGGCCTCTATCGTTCGGATGATGCCGGAGCGACTTGGGAGCGCATCAACGAAGATCACCGCTTCCGTCAGCGCGCCTGGTATTTCACGCACATCTACGCCGACCCGAAAAACGCGGACACGGTCTATGTCCTCAATACGGGCATGTTTCGCTCCACAGATGCCGGCAAATCATTCCAGATTCTGCCCGCGCCGCACGGCGACCGCCACGATCTCTGGATCGATCCCACGAACGCGAATCGCATGATTGAAGGCGATGATGGCGGCGCGACGATCTCCACCGATGGCGGCAAAACCTGGAGCGCGCAGAACAATCAACCGACCGCGCAGTTCTATCACGTCGCTACAGACACGCGATTTCCGTACTACATCTATGGCGCGCAGCAGGACAACTCGACAGTGGCGATCGCCAGCCGCAGCGATAATGGCGCGATCGGCCAACGAGATTGGTACGACGTGGGCGGCGGCGAAAGCGGCTACATTGTTCCCGATCCGCGAAATGCCAACATCGTTTACGCGGGCTCCTACGACGGCCTGATCACGCGCTTCGATAAATCCACCGGCCAGACGCAGGTTGTTTCCCCGTGGCCGCTCAATCCCATGGGTTCCGGCGCGAGCGAATTGAAGCACCGCTTTCAGTGGACCGCTCCGATCGCCATCTCGCCCCACGATCCGAACACGCTCTATTTCGGCGGCGAAGTTCTATTTCAAACTAGCGACGGCGGCGCGACCTGGAACATCATTAGCCCCGATCTGACGCGTAACGACAAGTCGAAGCAGCAAGTCACCGGCGGCCCAATTACGAAAGACAACACCAGCGTCGAGTACTTCGACACAATTTTCGCCATAGCCGAATCGCCCGTTGAGAAGGGCGTGATTTGGGTTGGCTCCGATGACGGACTCATTCACTTGACGCGCGATGGCGGTCAGAACTGGAGCAATGTCACGCCGAAAGATTTGCCCGAATGGGGCACGATCAGCATCATCGATCCATCGAGCGCGGATCCCGGGACCGCGTACATGGCCGTCGATCGCCATCGGCTCGATGATTTTCAGCCGTACATTTACTCGACGACGAATTACGGCAAATCGTGGACGCGCATCGCGAATGGATTGCCGACGACGAGCTACGTTCACGTCGTGCGCGAAGATCCCAAACATTCTGGTCTTCTCTTCGCCGGAACGGAAACCGGCATCTTTGTTTCCTTCAACGCGGGCGGGCACTGGCAGTCGCTGCAGTTGAATTTGCCCGTCGCGCCGGTCCACGATCTCGCAATTCACGGCGATGATTTGATCGCCGCGACGCACGGTCGCGCGTTTTGGATCCTTGACGACATCGCGCCACTACGCGAAATCACCGACGCGGTTCAATCCGAGGATGTTCATCTCTACGCGCCGGCCGCGGCGGTGCGGTTCCTTGGCGGGTCGGATCACATTCCGCCGAACTGGCCGCTTGGCGCGAATCCTCCCGAAGGCGCGATCATCGACTACGCTCTCAAGTCCAAGCCGAAGGACACAATCGAGTTAGAAATTCTCCATAGCGACGGCAATCTAATCCGAAAATATTCCAGCAAGAAGAAGGAAGAAGAGAAGCTGCCCGGCGAAGAAGTCGAACCCGAGGAGTCCAAAGATCTGTTGCCGATTGAGGCCGGTCTCAACCGATTCGCATGGGATCTGCGTTACGAAGAAGCCAGCAAAGTGCCCGGAACAGTAGCCTGGGGCGGCGGAACCGACGGGCCGCGCGTGCTGCCCGGAACCTATCAGGTCAAGCTCACCGTCGCGGGCAAGAGTTACACTTCGTCGGTCGAGGTCAGGCTCGATCCGCGAGTCACCACCTCGGCGGAAGATCTTAAGAAGCAGCTCGATCTCGCGCTGAAGATTCGCGAGCGAGTGACCGCGGCCCACGATGCCGTAAACGAAATTCGCGATGTCCGCGCGCAACTCGAGTCCTTGCGCAAGCGCCTGGCCGGCGATGCATCCCATGGAGAACTCGCCAAAGCCGCCGAAGATCTCGCGAAGAAGCTGACTCCGGTTGAGGAATCGATCATCCAGCCAAAATCAAAAGCCTCAGAAGATCCGCTGAATTATCCGATTCAAGTCGCCGATCAACTGATGGCACTCGCGAGCACAGTCAACAGCGCCGACGCCGCACCGACGCAAGCTTCCTACGATGTCTTCGACGAGCTGAACCGCCGCCTCGATGAACAGCTTGCGAAATGGAAAGACCTGAAGGAAAAAGATCTCTGGTCGTTCAACGATCAGGTGCAGAAAGCAAATATTCCGGTCGTGATGGTCACGCCGCCGAAGAAAGACTAGCGTCGCATCCTCGCGCGAGCTTGAGCACTAGGCGAGCGTGTCATATGATTTCAAATTGGAAATGACCGACGAATCAAACGCATCGCGGAAAGAGACGAGCCGCCCGGCCACTTACTGGATCGGCGAAGGCGGCGGCTGGCTTCTGAAACATGTTGTCGACGGTCTCGCCGCCACCGGCATCACCCCCAACATGTTCACTTTTCTTGCGTTGGCGGTGAATAGCTGGGCCGCGGTGCTTTTTGCAATGGGCCGCTTCCGGCAGGCCGCTGCGGTTCTGTTCCTTGCAGGTTTTCTCGATATGGCGGATGGGCAAGTGGCGCGGCGCGTCGGCCGCGTCACGGCCTTCGGCGCGTTTCTTGATTCCACGCTCGATCGCTATTCCGATCTCGCGCTGTACATGGGGCTCGTCGTTTATTACACACTGATCGGCCGGCCGTTTTATATGGCACTCGCTGCAGTGGCCATGGCCAGTTCATTCATGGTCAGCTATTCCCGCGCTCGCGCGGAATCGCTGATTCCCACGTGCAAGGTAGGCTTCATGGAGCGGCCTGAGCGGCTGGTGCTGCTAATTCTCGGCGGCGTGTTTCAACGAATGGCGCCAGTCCTTTGGGTCATCGCATCAATCTCGACGCTGACGGTGATTCATCGTGTAGTTTACACGTGGCAGGAATTGCGCGCGGGCCGCACGCTTCCCGAAGCCGGGACTTCCTCGCTGTCCTAATTCTTCCGCGCGCCTTCCGTCTCAGATCGCGCGCGCATAAATTCCTCCACAGGAGCGGCAACAATTTCCTGCACGCGGTCGCGCAATGCATCCACTTCATCCCGCCCGATCTGCGTCGTATCAATCGTATCGTGCAGGATCACGGTTATCTTCCCGGGATAAAGCAGCCAATTGCCGGTCTGAAAGAATTCGTAGGAACCGACGATGCTCATCGGCACGATCGGCGTCCCAAATTTCTGCGCGATGTTGAAGATACCTTTCTTGAACGGCCCAACGTGCCCATCGCGCGTGCGCGATCCTTCGGCAAATGCGATGAGACTCACTCCGTCATCAAGCGCGACTTTCGCGCGCCGCGTCATTTCCTCAAGTCCCGACCGGCTCGGCGCGTCCGGAACGGGAATGTTGCCGAATCTCCCCATCATCCAGCCGTACACCGGAATCTTGAAATGCGATTCCAGCTCGAATCCGCGCACGAATTGCGGGATCGCCGAATAAATCACGAAGGGATCGAAGATGTTGACGTGATTGCAAATTAAAATACTCGTCTGCTGCGGATCGAAGCCCGGCGAGCGCTTCACTTCGAACCTCACGCCGGCAATCCGCAAAATATTGCGAAAGAAAACGCGCTGCGGCCAGTCGTTCTTGCGCGGATCGATGAACACCGCAAGCAGGACGAGCAAAGTGCAGACAATGAAGAAATGCAGGCCGCTTAACAGCCAGAGAACGATCGAACGCGCTGTGAGCCAGGCCTTCCTCATCCGTAAACGTCCAGCGCGCCGGCAAGCACTTCGATGCTCCGCAGCTGTAGCTCTAGGCTTTCGCCATCCACCATCACGGTGACCGGCCGGTCGAGATCGAAATCGACGCGCTGCACCGCCGCCCGCGACGCCAGCGGATGCTCGATGTGTGTGCCATCGAAAAGCGTCGGCAGATTACGCAGCAGGCCGATGCGCCCTATAGGTCCCCAGCGCACATATTCAAGCAGGCCATCATCCGTCGCCGCATTTGGCGCGATCATCATTTTGCCGCCTGTGAAGCGGCTGTTATTGAACGCGAGAAAAAGGCAGCGGCGGCGGTCGTGCTCCGAATGTGGATCAACGCGATGCGGAAACGGCCGCCGATCGAGCCGCGCCAGGCAGGTGAGCACGCCAAGAATGTAGCCCGCCTCGCCGAAGGTTTTGAAGCGGCGATTCGTAATCGCCGCGACATCCGCTGCAAACCCCAGCGTAAGAAGATTGATGTAATAGAGTTCGCCGCCGTTATACGCCAGCCGCATCACATCGCAACGGCGCTTGCGCCCGGCAATGATGGCCTCTGCCGCGCCCGCCGCGCCATTCTGCATGAAATCCTTCAGAAAGGAATTGCCTGTGCCCAGCGGCAGAAATCCCAGCGCAGGACGCTCGCCGCCCAGGGATTCGGGGAAAAGTCCGTTGACCACTTCGTAGGATGTGCCGTCGCCGCCGACGGCGATAAAATTCCTCGAGCCTTCACGGTAAGCATCACGCGCGATGCGCGTGGCCTCTCCCGCGCCGTGCGTCTCGCGAATCTCCAAATCGACGCCTTTCGCGCGCAACTCCGCGAGCGCCTTTGCCGCGAGCTTTCCGGAGCGTCCGCCGCCCGCGGCCGGATTGACGATGGCGAGGAAGCGCTCGTTCATAGCGGCAGGACGGCGCGGCGATCGAGCGCCGTGAGAATCTGGCCGGCGAGTTCGCCGCGCTTGATCTTCATTGATGCGGTGCGCGGGAAATCTTGGTTCCACGGCACGATGCCGCTGATGCGCTTGTAATTCAGCAACCGACGGTTCCGCTCCGCGATCTCCGCTCGCAATGGCTCATCAATCGCGCGTCCTTCTTCGGGATGAATCACGATGACGAGCTGTTCGCCCACCATCGTCCGCTGCGGCCAAAGATAGTTCGCCGCGAAGACGCTATATTCCTTCACCGGCAGGCCTTCGAAGACGTTTTCAATGTCCTCGGGATAGATATTCTTGCCCTCTTCGGTGACGATCATGTTTTTCTTGCGCCCGAAGAGCTGCAGGTGGCTCATCGCGTCCAGCCGGCCGAGATCGCCGGTCAGCAGCCAGCCGTCCACTAGGACTTCCGCGGTCATTTCCGGATCGTCGAGGTAGTGCGACATCACATTTTTTCCGCGCACCGCGACTTCGCCGATGCCGTCGGCGTCGGGCTGCAAGATTTTCACTTCCACACCGGGCAGCGGTTTGCCGACGGTGTCCGCGCGGAAGGGCTTGAAATCATTCAGCGTATTGACCGTGCCCGCTTCAGTGCAGCCGTAGCCGTTGCCGACGAGAATGCCGAGATCATAGAAAAATTGCAGCGTCGCGGGTTCGGTGAATGCGCCGCCCACGAATAGCGCCCGCAATTCGCCGCCGAAAGCTTTGTGAACGTCGCCCAATAGCGCCCGGCTTAATCGGGTATTTGGCCGCCGGCGCGTGAACGCGCGATTCACTCCGATCAACGCGTTTAAGACTCGGCGCTTACCGCGCGGCAGGGAATCGAAGCGCTGCCGCATCCCGCGCTCGAGATTCTTCAGCACCATCGGGACGAGCGTCATGTAAGTGATCTTATAGCGCGTGAATGCTTCGCGAATGTACTCAGGCCGCAGCGTCCGCAGATGCACCACCGCCGCCCCGCAAGTGAACGGCCCGACAAATCCCACCATGAAATCAATCGCATGATTCGTCGGCAAAATGCTGAGATAGCGCACGCCCGGCCAGAAAGGATAAAGCGCCGTGAGCGACATGCACTGCTCGAGATAATTCTCGTGCGTTAGAACGCAGCCCTTCGGCCGGCCTCCGGTCCCGGATGAGTAGACTATGCACGCCGGATCCTTGCGTTGCCGCATTTCGAAGCGCGGCTCGCCCGCAGCTTTGGAGTCTTCCCAACGGCGCGCGCCGAACAGCTCAGCGTTCGACGGCGCTTCTGTAACGAGAATTATCTTCGCGCGCAGCTTCGCAAAGTCCGGGGATTGTGCGATGGCGCGCCAGAGATGATATTCGACGATGAGCACTTCGGCGTGCGAATGAGCCAGAAGCTGCAGCTGCTCGGCGGGCGTCAGCTTGTAGTCGAGCGGTACGAGCACACCGCCGCAATAAAAGATCGCGTATGCCGAGATCAGCCACTTCGACTGATTGGTCATGATGATCGCGGCGCGACCATTTGGCGCAAAACCCGCATTTTGCAGCCATAGCGCCAGAGGAAGCGCCGCGTCTTTGAATTGCCGGTAGGTCAGCCGGCAATTCTCGCGCTCGCGATCCGCTTCAATCAGGCAAATTTCATCCGGCCAGCGCTCCAGCGCATCTCGAAGCGCTTCACCGAGACAAGAATAACGGCTGAGGTCCAGCATCAGAGGCGGGCTTGAATTCGCTCGGCCAGCGTGCGGAAATCCGTGACGCCCTGCAATTCGTAATCCGGCAGCTCGATGTGAAAATGATTCTCGACGCGCGTCAAAAGATCGAGCGCCTGAAGGCTGTTGATGCCCAGCGTCTTGAAGAAATCATCATCGGGCTTAAGCTGCGCCCGCGGCACAGAAAAATGCTGCGCCGCAAGAACCAAAATTTGTTCCGTTGTGTCTTGTAAATTTGCCATCGCTTTGTGAAATTCAGCTGACCGCCTAGGGCAAATAAGGCAGCGCATCTTCTGATTCGACGAATTTGCGCAGGCCCGCTTCCACCGCCGGATGCATAAACATATCGCAGAAAATCTCAATCTCCTGCCGCAATTCTTCTTCCGGAATCGGCTTGATGAAGCGCTTCGCGGCGATAGCCGTCGCTCGGTCGAATTTCACGAGTTGCGCGGCCGTCGAACGCGCCACGCGCAGCGCCTCGCCCTCGGCAACGACCTGGCTCACCAATCCAACGCCGTGCGCCTTCGTGGCATTAAAACTCCGCCCAGTCAGCAGCAGATCGCGAACCACAGCATTGCCGACATCGCGTTTCAAGCGCGGAATCCCGCCAAATCCGGGAATCAATCCAAGCCGCAGTTCTGGAAAGCAAAATCGCGCCATCTTGTCGGCGATAATGAGGTCGCAAGTCAGCGCTAGTTCGAACCCTCCGCCGAAAGCCACGCCGTGAACGGCCGCAATCGTCGTCAGCGGCGCCGCATCAATTCGATTGAACACGCGATGAATCCGCTGCAAGAATTCACGAAGCTCAGTCAGCCGCGCATCCGGAGCTACTTCTTGCGAGCGGCGAAAAAGCTCGCGCAAGTCGGCTCCCGCGCAGAATCCAGATTTCAGCTCGCTGTGAATGATCAGCGCATGCGCCGAGCCGAACACCGTCTCGAGCTCCGCGATGAATCGTTCGAATTCCACTAGCGATTCGGAGCCAATTTCATTGCAAGGCGCCCGGTGCAGCCTCAGCTCGACGCAGCCGTCGCGCAGGCCCCACGACATCGTATTGGCGCGAAAATCCTTCATGCCGTTTTCTTCCGGTAAAGTTCCTCGATCGCTTCGCGAAGCCGCTCGGTGATGACGTCCCGCTTCAGTTTACCATTGGCCGTGAGCAATCCGTTCTCGATCGAAAATGGCACAGTCGAAACGCAAAACGCACGGATCTGCCGGTAATGCGGCAGCGATTGATTGACGCGGTCGACCGCCTCTTGCGCCTGGGCGGCGTACAAACCGTTTGCTGAGCCGGCGCCCGATGCGAAAATCGCCGCGAGATAGCTGCGATTATTGCCGACTAGCACCACGTGCTCGGCCGCGGGCACCAGCTTTTTCAGTTCTTCCTCGATCGGTTCCGGCGCGATGTTGTGGCCGGAATTCAGGATGATTAGGTTCTTCACGCGGCCGATGATCCGCCAGTTGCCCTCGGCGTTCACGTCGCCCTGATCGCCGGTATGAAACCAACCACCTTCGAGCGCCTTCGTCGTCGCTTCAGGCCGCTGCCAATAGCCGGGGAAAATATTCGGGCCGCGAACGAGGATTTCGCTGTTCTCGCCAACTTTCATCTCGATGCCCGCATTCGCCGGGCCAACGAATCCAGGCGTGTATTGTTGTGGATCATCGAGCGTGCAAATGCCGGTTGTTTCCGTCAATCCGTAAGCCTGCAATACGGGAATGCCAAGCATCATGAAAAAGCGCTGCGTTTCAACGGCCAGCGGTGCAGAACCGCAGATCAACGCCTTGAGATTTGGCCCCATCGCACGGCGAATCGTGCGGAACAAAATCGCGTTGCCGAGCGCAAGCCACAGTCCATCGCCCGGTTTCGGTGCGCCACTCTGCTTGCGCGCGTACGCTGCCTTGGCGCGATTGAAAAGGCCGAAGATCAGGCCGCCGCGCTCGGCCATCTGCCCCTCGATTCGCGAGCGGATGCGCTCGAGAAGCGTCGGCACATTCAAGAAGTAGTCGGGCTGCGCGACTTTGATTTCGTCAGCAATCCGATTCAAATCCGTCGAGAGCGAGAACACCGCATTCCGCGAAAGCGCGCTCAACAGCGTAAGCCACGACGCCGCGAAATTCAGCGGCAAATAATGAAAGATTTGCTCGCGACGCGCTAATTTCGGATGCATATCCATCAGCCTGTCGAGCCGCGCCGTCGTGCAGCTCATCATGTAATCCAGATTGCCGACGTTCAGCACTACGCCCTTCGGCTCGCCGGAAGTGCCGGAAGTATAGATGATCGTGATTGGGTCAACTTGGTTGACTAACGTAGTGCGGCTTTTTCCCGCCTTGCCCGCGCTCGCGGAGCTTGCGGCGGGAATCTCTGCGGACGCGAAGATATCGTTGAAAAGTGAAGTCGGCGGAGCGCCGGGCCAGGCTGTTGCGATCGAATCGCGGAGCTCCGGCGTCGCGCAGAGCAATCGCGCGGGCGAGCAATCTTTCATCATCGTGACGAGTTCGCTCGCCGCCTGACGCGCATAGAGCGGCACAACGATCACGCCTTCGGCCATCAGCGCGAGATCCCCGGCAACCCAACGAATGCTGTTCGCGCCGAGCAGGGCGCAGCGATCGCCTTTCTTCAATCCGGCGCCGGCGATGAAGCATTGGGCGCGCTCTACGAGCGAAAGGAGTTCGTTGCCAGAAACGCTCTCGACTCGCTCGGGATGTATTTCCTGAAGCACGAGCTCATCGCCGGCCGATTTAAGTCGCTCGAAAATGTTTTCGAGGAAATGCATTTAGCAGTGTGCTTCGGCTAGATGCTCGAGATTGGGGCTGAGCGGCGGCAGATATTCTTCCCAACTGCGCCGGCCGCTGCGAATCGGGAATTCGGGATACTGGCGCGCCAGATGCGCTTCGAGATACGTTCCCATGCGCGCCATCAATTGCAGATTCTTAATTACGGTCTGCGCGATCGCGTCGCGGATCGAATCGGCGTCGCGATCGAGGGCGTGCATTACATCTAAGAGCTTGTCTTCGAGGTCGGGATCGTCCACGCGTACAGTGTGGTGATCGTGGCCGCGCTCGTGCATCAGATTGCTGATGCGCTCGTCCATGGAGACGCCCGCGGAAACGATCCCGGCGGGCATCGAGGTGACAATCGCGTGATAGCGAGACGAAACCAGCCTATCGCAGCATCGCAGGATGCTCACAAGCTCGTACATATTGAGCTGGTTTGAAGAGAAAATTGGCGCGCCGCCGATTTTCGGCGCGAGCCGCTCGCAGGCGCGGCGATCGAGCGCCTCCATGCCAACCAGAATTGTGAACATTGGACGGTCTTTTCGATAGCGCATCACCGCTTGCCCCAGCGCAGTTAGATATTTCTCAAACGCCGCGTCCACTTCCGCGCCCGAACGATGGAAGTAAATCGTTCGGTAGTAGCTCTCCTTGTAAGCGCCCGCCGTGAGATGAGCGACGCGCTTGGCCATCGATGCCGTCACCGGCCACCAGAACGGATGAATCGGGCAGACGGCAAGAATCGGCGACGTACCGTTCCAGCCGGCTTCCCGCAGCATCTTGCGGCCGTACTCGGACGGATGGGGTTCGAAAGTCCACGCGGTGTCGGTGCCGAGCTCAGTCGAAACTCCGAGTTTTCCGAGTACCTCTTGCGATTCGGGATTCCGCGTAATGATGAATGAGTCGCGGCAATAGCGTCGGCACATGCTCTGGACGAAGGGATCCATGTCGCCCGCTTCGGCGCCATAGCCGACGCTCAACTTGTTCTGCGCCGCGGCGATGCCCAGCGAGCCGATGATCATGATCGTAAGCGCGTTGGCGAACTTGCTTTTGAACATCGAGCCTTCGCAGGCGATCACGCCGTCGTTGCGCGGCACTTCGCGGGC
>Ga0208565_1001692_pt1 | contig 12580 bp, 12 predicted proteins | sample Sb_taG_7_FD_187706 | JGI IMG/M metagenome (GOLD analysis project Ga0208565, IMG submission 187706) | Peat soil microbial communities from Weissenstadt, Germany - Sb_50d_2_FS metaG (SPAdes) (version 2) | ecosystem: Environmental > Terrestrial > Soil > Wetlands > Peat | place: Germany...
TCCCCGGCCTCGATATTGCCGGCGATGATTCCGGCCCTGATTGCCCGGCGAGCCTCATCGCGCAGACTCGTCGGCGTCAGCGGGGACAGACCGTCCATCGCCCGTTCGAGCCGCTGTCCTGAGTCCTCGGCAGCGTTCTCAGCCGGGCTGGTCGTCATGCGTTCGCTCCTTCAGGTCCGGCGGGCAGCGCTGGCCGGTCGGTCGCAGCACCCGGTCGGCAGCGCTGCCCGGTCGGGTCGGCGTGCGCAAGACAAGGTTAGGCACAGCCAGACACGGTGGCGTGATCGTGACCAAACATCCTTGTTCGACGTGTGTCACATGTGATATATCACATCCTAGTTGCCCTGGATACGGTCCGTCTGGCGCGATTTCACCGCCCGCCGCTGCGGGACGAACGGGCCGGGCGCACGGGCCTCGCCGGTCGGAGGAGGAGCGAAGAGAACAATGAGAAAAAGGACATCGACGCTGCTTGGCGTGGCCATCGGAATCTGCGGCCTGGTCGCCGCCGGATGTGGCGGCTCGGGCACTACCTCGACCAATCCGGCCAAGGTCGCTTCCGGCGGAACCTATCGAACCGCAGTCTCAAGCTACGGTCTCACCGACAACATGGATCCGACCGGCGAGTATCAGAGCGGCTTTGCCTGGGAGGTGTACGCGGCGACGCTCAGAACGCTGGTCTCCTACCGCCGAGTGGCCGGTCCAGCGGGCACCATCTTGTATCCCGACCTCGCTGCCTCGATGCCGACGGTGTCCGACGGCGGGCTCGTCTACACCTTCCACCTGAAGTCCGGTATCCGGTTCGCGCCGCCGGTGAATCGGGAGATCACCTCTAGTGACATCCTCTTCGCCTTCCAGCGCATCAACGACGCCGCGCTTGCCGCGCAGTACGGCTTCTACTACGACGGCGTTATTCAGGGCATGACCGGCAAGGCGACCAGCATGACGGCGCCCATCTCGGGCATCCAGACACCGAATGCCACGACGATCGTCTTCCATCTGACCCAGCCGACCGGCGACTTCCTGTATCGCCTGGCCCTGCCGGCTACCGCGCCGATCCCGCCGGAGGTGGGCAAGTGCTTCACCAAGGCCGGCGCTTACGGCCGTGACGTCATCGCGTCCGGGCCCTACATGTTCCAGGGCTCGCCGAACCTCAAGATCTCCTCCTGCGTGGCCATGACGGCACTATCGGGGTTCGATCCGACCAGCCACATCGCCCTGGTCCGCAATCCGAACTACGCCCCGGCGACCGATAGCTCGCTGATGCGCGCCAATTACCTGAACGGCGTCGTCATCGATATCGACTCCAACATCAGCGACATCTACAACCGGGTGCAGGCCGGTGCGCTGGACGGCGCCATGTTCAATGCGCCGCCTGCGGTTGTGGTCCACCAGTACGAGACAAACGCCTCGCTCACCCGCTATCTGCACTCGACGCCGATTCTGTGGCTCGAGTCGATCACGATGAATCTGGCCATCCCGCCGTTCAATGACGTCCACGTCCGTAAGGCCGTCGCTTATGTGCTGGACCACGCCGCCCTGATTAACGCGCTGGGCGGGTCGACCGATGTCCAGATCGCGACGCACATCTTCCCGCCGGTGATGGTGCAGAACAAGCTCCCGGCGAGCTACAACCCCTACCCGTCGCCCGGCGAGCACGGCGATCTCGCCGCAGCCAAGGCGCAGATGCAGCAGTCCGCCTACGATCCCAAGCACGACGGCATGTGCGACGTCTCCGCGTGCAAGAACATCGTCTTCATCGACGCTCAGGGCCAGTTCACGGCCATCGACCCGATTGTCCAGGAGGACCTGGCCAAGATCGGCATTCAGATCGTGCCCAGGGACCTGGAGACCGGAGCGGCGTTCACCGCCATCGAGACCGTGAAGAACAAGGTTCCGATGAGCGCGCTCGGCGGCGGTTACGCCGACTATGCCGACGGCTACGGGTTCGCCGCGTCGTCCTTCCTCAGCACGGCGCTCGCTGCCACCGGCTGCTGCAATTACTCCTGGGTCGGGCTGACGAAGACGCAGGCTAAGAGCCTGGGAATTCCGTTCCCGGCTAACGGGGTCCCGTCGGTCGACTCGCGGATCAATCAGTGCGAGGCGCTATCCGGCACGCCGCGGGTGGACTGCTGGGTGACTTTCGACCAGTACATGATGACGAATGTCGTCGCCTGGGTGCCTTATCTGTGGGGCAACTACGTCAACATCACCGCTCCTGATGTCACGCGCTATGTGGTGGACCAGGCGACGGGCTCGGTGTCACTAACTCAGATAGCCGTCTCCAACCATGCCACGCCATGAGCGCTGCTCCGTCGGCTGGCGGCGCGCAGGCGCCGACGGCGTCAGGGACGGTGCTGCTCAGCGGTAGCGAGGTCCGAGCGCTGGTGTCGATCGGTGACGTGATCGAGGCGGTCGAGCAGGCGGCGATAGAGCGGGTCAGCGGGCCGGTTTCCGCGGTTCCCCGGGTCGGTCTTCCCGGCGGGGGGACGCTGCTGATGGCCGCTCAGTCCGCCGAGCGCGGCGGCGTGGCAGCGAAGATCGTCTCGATCGCGCCGGGAAACCGAGCCGCGGGGCTTGCCACCATCCAGGGCCTGGCTTCCTGGTTCGACTACACCACCAGGCAGCCGCTGCTGGTGGCCGACGCGACTGCCGTCACGGCGCTGCGGACCGGCGCGCTGAGCGGCGTGGCGACCCGGGCGCTGGCACCGCCCGACGCCGCGGTGCTCACCATGGTCGGTGTGGGCGGTCAGGCGCTGTCCCAGGTAGCGGCGGTCGCTGCGGTCCGGCCGATCCGGCAGGTCCAGGTGGTGAGCCTGCACCGGGAGACGGCCGAGCAGTTCCGCGAGCGGCTGCTGGACAGCTTGCCGGACCGCAGCGTCGTCGTTTTCGACGACGTTGCCACCGCTGTCCGTGACGCCGACATTGTCTGTCTCGCGACCACGGCCGGATCCGCGCTGATCGAGGATCGTGACCTGAACCGGGACGTGCACGTCAACGCCGTGGGTGCCTACCGCCCCGACATGAAGGAGATCGGCGTCTCGGTATTCGCTGCGGCGTGCCTGGTCTGCGCGGACGATCCGCAAGGCGCCACGCACGAGGCGGGTGACCTGATGGCAGCCATCGCCGCCGGGGCGCTCGATCCAGCGTCGGTCGTCGATCTTGGCGCCCTGGTCGGACCGGGTCAGGTCCGCCCGGCCAGGTCCGGCGGGATCACGGTGTTCAAGTCGGTCGGGTCGGCGGCTGCTGATCTCGCGCTGCTCGATCTGCTGCTGGCGCGGGCGATTGCCGCTCCGGGGATCCGCCGATTCGACTTCGCCGGGTGAAGGTCGTCCGCCGATGGTGAATACGCCGCTGCTGCAGGTGAAGGACCTGCGTATTGCCTTCAGGACCGGGGCGGGCCCGGTGACCGTCGTCGACGGCGTGGACTTCAGCATCGACGAGGGCGAGACGCTCGGGATCGTCGGCGAGTCAGGATCGGGCAAGAGCGTTACCTGCCTGTCGATCCTCGGCCTGCTGGAAAACGCCCAGGTGTCCGGGGAGATCTTGCTTCGCGGCGAGAACCTGCTTGCCCTTGACCGGGCCGGGCTGCGCGCGGTTCGCGGCGCGTCGATCGGCATGGTCTTTCAGGATCCGCTGGCCAGCCTGAATCCGTATCACCGGATCGGCTGGCAGCTGGTTGAGGCGATCCAGGCGCACGGCCGGACCAGTCGGAGGGCCGCGCGTGCCCGGGCCCTGGAACTGCTCGGCCAGGTCGGCATCCCGCATCCGGCGCAGCGGCTCGACGACTGGCCGCATCAGTTTTCCGGCGGCATGCGGCAGCGGGTCATGATCGCCATGGCACTGGCGAACCATCCGGCGCTGCTGATCGGTGACGAGCCCACAACGGCTCTTGATGTCAGCGTTCAGGCCCAGATTCTCGAACTGCTCGCCAGGCTCCAGGACGAGCTCGGCATCGCGGTCATCCTGGTCACGCACAACCTCGGCATCGTTGCCCAGATCGCCGATCGGGTCATGGTGATGTACGCCGGGCGGGTTGTGGAGAGCGGTTCCATCTGGGACATCTTCCGCGAATCGGCGCACCCTTATACCTGGGGCCTGCTGTCCAGTGTCCCGAGCCTGACCGGGCCGGTGCTGCTATCGGACGGCGAGGCGCGGCTGCGGTCGATCCGCGGCCTGCCGCCGAACCCGACGGCGATGCCGTCAGGCTGCCGGTTTCACCCCCGATGTGGCTTCGTCATGGATGTCTGCCGGACCGACGTGCCGCAGCTGGAGTCGGCTGACCGGCCGGGTCACCGGGCCGCCTGCCATCTGCCGCCCGAGCGGCGGACCGCAGCCAGGCTGGAGGCGACGGTGAGCGGCGATGGCTGACGGCGCCGGCCGCATGACGACCGCTGGTGATGGCCAAGCCCTGCTGGCGCTGCGCGACGTCTCCAAGCGCTTCGCGGTCGGACGCGGGCTCAGCCGAGGCAGCCGCTGGCTGACCGCTGTGGACGGCGTGACCTTGGACATCGTCCGCGGCGAAACCTTCGCCGTGGTCGGCGAGACGGGCTGCGGCAAGTCGACCCTGGCCCGCCTGATGGTCCGCCTGACGCCAGTGACGAGCGGCTCGGTTCTGATCGGCGGCCGGGACGTGACCCACGAGCACCGCCGCGCGCTCCGGCCGCTGCGGCGGGACATGCAACTTATCTTCCAGGACTCGTTCTCGTCCTTGAATCCCCGGCATACCGTCGGTGCGATCATCGCCGAGCCTTTCCGGATTCACGGCTTGGTGCCGCGGGCCGAACGGCGGGCCAACGTCGAACGGCTGATGGAGCTTGTCGGCCTGAGCGCGGCGAGCTATGACCGTTATCCCAGGGATTTCTCCGGCGGCCAGCGGCAGCGGATCAGCATTGCCAGGGCGATCGCGGTGCGTCCCAAGCTGCTCGTCTGCGATGAGCCGGTGTCCGCGCTTGACGTGTCGATCCAGGCCCAGATCCTCAACCTGTTGCTGGACCTGCGCAGGGAACTCGGGCTCAGCTACGTCTTCATCAGTCATGATCTCGCCGTCGTGCGGCAGATCGCCGACCGGGTCGCCGTCATGTACCTCGGCCGCCTGGTCGAGGTGGCACCTGCTCAGCAGATCTTCGGCTCGCCGCACCACCCGTACACCGCAGCGCTGCTGTCGGCCACGCCAGTTCCCGACCCTGAGATTGCCAGGCACTCCCGGCGCGTGGTCTTGCAAGGCGACCCGCCAAGTCCGGCCAGCCCGCCGTCTGGCTGCTCGTTTCACCCGCGCTGTCCGCGGGCAGCGGAGCGCTGCGCCACGGAGCGGCCGCAGCTCACCGACGACGGAGCGGGCGGCCTCGTTGCCTGCCACTTCCCGCTCGCGCCCGGTGAGTCGCTGGAGCACCGGGCCGGAGCCGACGCTGCCGGGTCGGCAGAACCCGACCGCCCAAACCTGCCAATCAGCTCAGCCGACGAGGGAGGCCAATGATGGGTTCACCGACTGCGCAGCCCGGCTCGGTGCCAAAGGTGCCCGTGCCTGGCGGGTACCTGGACGCCGCCGGACCGCTGATCCAGCCCAGGGACCTCGCCACGTACCTGCCCGAGCTTCGGGCCGGAGAGGTCGCCACCGTGCTCGCGACCGTCGCGTCTATCGAGGACTCGCGGTACGCGTTCGGCGTGCTTGCGCACTGGCTGGCGATGGAGCGCGAGGGATCGCTGTCGTTCCTGATCGCGCGGACCGTCCGCGACATCGACGCCGCGGCCGCCAGCGGAGAGGTCGCCATCGTCCTGCATTTCCAGGGTTGTGATCCGATCGAGGCAGACGTCAACCTGCTGGACGCCTATCACGCACTCGGCGTGCGCGTCATGCAGCCGACCTACAACGCGCGCAACCGGCTCGGTGACGGTTGCCTGGAGCGTGCCAACAGCGGGCTGTCCAAGTTCGGCCGCGCGGCCATCGCGAGAATGAATGAGCTGCGGATCGTCGTCGACGTCGCTCACGTCGGCGAGCGCACCAGCCTCGACGTGATCGAGGCGAGCTCGGCCCCGGTCATCGTGAGCCATGGCAACGCCTGCGGCGTCTACCAGAGCCGTCGCAATCTCACCGATGAGCAGATCCTGGCGGTCGCCGCGAGTGGCGGCGTGATCGGCGTCTGCGCTTTCCCCGGATTCGTGTCGGCCTCCGAGCCAGACCTCGACAAGCTGCTCGATCATCTCGACTACCTGGTGGCACTGGCCGGCGACGAGCACGTGGGACTCGGGCTGGACTTCAGCCAGGAGACCGCGGGCGATTACGACTATTTCGGCTATGAGGAGGACACCTATCCGCGGCCGCCGTGGATCTACCCGCCGGGTATCGCCGGATTCGCCGACATACCCAATGTCGGCGCCCGGCTTCGCGGCCGCGGCTACAGCGAGGAGCAGATCCAGCGGATCGCCCGTGGCAACTTCCTGCGGGTGTTCGGGGAGGTGTGGGGCGAGTGAGTCCAGGACGGCTCTTCGATCTCGGCGCGCCGATGGCCGATGGCACCCGGCTGTCCACCGACGTCGTGCTGCCTGGCTCGACGGGGACCTGGCCCGCGGTGCTGATCCGCACTCCCTACTCGAAGGTCAGCGACCGCATCCTGTCCTGGGCGGACTTCTTCGCCGACTACGGCTATGCCTTGGTGGCCCAGGACGTCCGCGGCCGCGGTGACTCCGAAGGCGACTGGGAGCCGTGGATCAACGAGTTCGGCGACGGCCACGACGCGGTCGAGTGGACCGCCGCCCAGCCCTGGTGCAACGGCAAGGTCGGGATGCTCGGCGGCTCCTACGAGGCCTGGGTTCAGTGGGCCGCCGCCAGCCGCCATCCCGCCCATCTGGCCGCCATGGTGACCAGCGGCAGCCCAGGGCGCTGGTTCAGGGACTGGCCGTATCGGTTCGGTGCGTTCTATGCCTCCGACTACCTGGAGTGGCTGAACCGGACCGCGGGCCGCGTCGTCCAGCCGGTCCCGTTCCCGAGCTGGTCCTGGCTGATCGGCCACGCCGACCTGCGCAGCCTGGACAGCGACACCGGCCGCCCGCTCGCTTCCTGGCAGGCAGCGCTCGACCACGACAGCTACGACGACTACTGGCGCTCCCTGGAGATCACCGGTTACGAGCAGATGGACATCCCCGTCCTGCACCTGACCGGCTGGTTCGACGCCTGCGCGCCTGGGGAGTACCACCACTTCCGGCAGATGCGGCAGCGCTCGCCCGCGGCCGACCGGCAGTCGCTGGTGATCGGGCCGTGGGACCACGGCGGCGCGGTGGTCACCGGAGCCGCAGTCGAGGGCGACCTGGCGATTGGCGCTCGGGGGACGGTCGACATCAGGCTGGCCTGGGAGCGCTGGTTCGCCAGGTGGCTGAAGGGGACGGCTGGCGGCGAGCATGACCCGGCCGTCCGGTATTTCTGCCTTGGCAATAACGGGTGGCTCACCGCTGATGACTGGCCGCCGCCGCAGAGCCGGGAACTGGTGCTGTACCTCCATGGTGACGGGACTGCTGGCCCCGAGCCCGATGCCGACCCAAGCACCAGGACATATCGCTATGACCCCGCCGATCCGGTGCTGAGCCTGCTAGCGGTGCACAACCGGGACCGGCTCGAATGGGCACCGCGGCCGTCGCTGCTGGTCGACCGGCGCGCCGATGTGCTCAGGTACGCCGGGACGCCGACCGCCAGCCCGCTGACCATCGCCGGCCCGGTCCGCGCCGTGCTGTTCGTCTCGACGACCGGAGTCGATACCGACTTCGTGGTCTCGCTCGTCTGCATCCAGGCCGACGGCACGGGCACCATCATCGCCGACGGGATCCTGCGAGCCGCGATGCGTGCGTCACTGAGCGACGCGGCCCTGCTGGAGCCTGGCCAGGTCTACGAGCTCGACATCGAGGTCAACGACATCAGCCTGCAGCTCAGCCCGGGCGAGTCGCTCGGGATTGTGGTGAGCTCGTCGCTTGCCCCGAACTACCATCCGAACCCGAATACCGGTCTCGGGTATGCCAGCGCACAGCCGCCGGTCGTGGTCAGGCAGACCGTGTTCCACGGCGGACCGCATCCGTCCAGGCTGGTGCTGACCGTCCTCGAGCCCGATCCGCCCGACGGCCGGGCCGGGGCCGCCGACGGTGCTGAGCGGAACGCATCATGAGCGCTGGCATCACGAGCGTCCTTGCGCCGAGGGGCAGCGCGCACGAATTCGGCGGCGTCCTGACGCCGCAGCGCGGCACCTGGCGGGAGACCTGGTCGCTGTTCCGCCACGATCGGTTCGCCATGACCGGGCTGTTCCTGGTGGCCGTGATCGGCGTGCTGGCGCTGCTCGCCCCGCTGCTCGCGCAGCTTGTCGGGCATCCGCCGAACCAGACCTTCGATTTCATGGTGACCGGCCAGGGGCTGCCCAGGGGCCCGAGCGCGAGCTTCCTCTTCGGCGGTGACCAGGTCGGCAGGGACGTCTTCGTCCGCACCATCTACGGAGCGCGGACATCACTGACCGTTGCCCTGGTGGCGGCGGTGACCTCGACGATTCTTGGCTTGCTGATCGGCGTGACGGCCGGCTACTACGGCGGATTCGTCGACATCATCTTGTCCAGGATCACCGACGTGTTCCTGGCACTGCCGATCCTGCTCTTCGCGATCAGCATCTCGACGGTCGCCTCGGTGACCACGGCCGGCGCCCTCGACGGCCTGCTCAAGCCAGGGATCTGGCTGGTCACCTCGGTGATCGCCTTCTTCAGCTGGCCGTACCTGGCCCGGATCGTCCGCGGCCAGGTCATCTCGCTCCGGGAGCGGGAGTTCATCCAGGCAGCCGAGGGTCTGGGCGCAGGGGATTTCCGGATCATGTGGCATGAGGTCATGCCGAACGTGATCAGCCCGGTGCTGGTGTACCTGACCCTGATCGTGCCGAGCAATGTCCTGTTCGAGGCTGCGCTCAGCTACTTCGGACTAGGTGTCCCCGAGTCGACGCCGAGCTGGGGCCAGATGCTGGCTGATGCCACGAACAACTCGCTCTTCACCTACGCCTGGTGGATGATGCTCTTTCCCGGGCTGTTCCTGTTCCTCACGATGCTCGGGTTCAACCTGATCGGCGACGGGGTCAGGGACGCGTTCGACAAGATGAGCGGCTCCGCCGTGGCCGGCGGGTAGCCGATGGCCAGGTACCTCGCCGGGCGGCTGCTCCAGCTCGTGATCGTGGTGCTGCTCATCCTCGCGCTCACCTTTGTCATCTACTTCGTCATCCCTCCGGTCAGCCCGGCCGTGCTGTTCGCTGGCAAGCATCCGACGCCGCAGCTGATCGAGCAGGTGAAGCAGAACCTGGGGCTCGATCATCCGATCTGGGTCCAGTATCTGCTGTTCGTCAAGCGCTTCGTCTTCGGTGACCAGTGGGGCTGGCCCGGCCTGGGTTCCTCATATGTCACCCATTCATCGGTGAAGAGCCTGATCGGCGGGCGGCTGGTGATCACCGCGACGCTGGCCTGCGGTGCGGCGCTGGTATGGGTGTGCCTGGGCATACCGATGGGCGTGCTGGCAGCGCTGCGGCGCGGCCGTCTCTTCGACCGGCTCAGCCTCGGGCTGTCGCTGTTCTTCGTGTCAGCCCCGGTGTTCTGGCTTGGCGTGATGGCGCTCTGGCTGTTCTGGTACAAGCTGGGCGTGGCGCCTGGCAGCGGCTACTACCCGCCGAGTCAGTACGGATTCGGCGCCTGGGTGGGCCACCTGATCATGCCCTGGATTGTGCTGGCGCTGCTATATGCCGGATGGTATTCCCGGATGAGCCGGGCGTCTGTACTTGACGTGCTGCGCGAGGATTTCATCAGAACGGCGCGCGCCAAGGGCATCTCAGAATGGCGGGTCGTCGCCCGGCACGTGCTGCGGGCGAGCCTCACCCCGCTGGCCACCATGTTCGGGATGGATCTCGCTGGCCTGCTCGGCGGAACCGTCATCGTGGAGCAGGTCTTCAACCTCCAGGGAATGGGTCAGTTCGCGGTCGAGTCCGTATTCAGCGGCGATCTGCCTTCTGTCCTGGCGGTCACGCTGATCGTGGCCATCGGCGTCACGCTCGCGAACGTCGTCGTCGATGTGCTCTACGCGACTCTCGACCCGAGGGTACGGCTGGGCCGCTGACCGCGCTTGGGCGCTTCGGCGGCCGCTGCAGGTAGGGCACTCGCGGCCGCCGCGCAGGCACGTGTCGGCGGGTGCCGGGCGGGCGAGCGCTGGCTGGCGTGGGCACGCCGGGGGCGCGTCGGCTAGGAGAGGAGAGAGCATGGCCGGGACGGCATCTGGCCGGGCGGCTGTGGTCGGGGCCGGCATCGTGGGCCTGTCCGTGGCGTGGTTCCTGCAGGAGGCGGGCTTCGACGTCACCGTCTTCGACCGGGCCGGGGTAGCCGCTGGCGCGTCGGTGGGAATGCCGGCTGGCTCTGCCCCGGGATGACAGCTCCGCTGCCCGAACCCGGCGTGCTCAGGTACGCGCTGCGATCTGTCATCCAGCCGGACTCACCGCTCCGGATCGCCCCGGCGGCGCTGCCAGGAATCGCGACCTTCCTCGCCTCCTTCGCTCGGCACTGCACCGAGCCCAGGTGGCTGCGCGGCGTGGTGAGCTACGCGCAGATCAGCGCGATGGCACTTGAGTCCTACGATCTGCTCAGCCAGGGCGGCGTCAGCGGCGAGGTCCGCGAAGCGCCGGTGCTGATGGCCTTCGAGCACGCCGATCAGGCGGCACCGCTGGCGCGCGAGCTGGAGATTCTGGGCAGTGCCGGGCAGCGCTTTCCGGTGACCGAGCTGACCGGCGATGAACTGCGGGCGCAGCAGCCGCTGCTGTCGGCGCGGGTCGGCTACGGCCTGCGGCTCGACGGACAGCGCTACCTGCAGCCGCTGGCCTACGTGCAGAGTCTGGCCGGATCGGTCCAGCGCCGGGGCGGCCAGATCCGGCTCGGAGCTGCGGTCGGCCGGATCGATCCGTTGCCTGGCGGCGGAGTCCGAGTCACCCGGACGGGCGGGGCCGTCGCGCCGGCTGGCGGGACGTTCAGCGCGAACGGAGTGACTTCCTGGCCGACCAGCCGAACAGTCAGCCCGGCGGGTCCGGCGGACAGCTTTGACGTGGGCGTGCTGGCGAATGGCGCCTGGCTGAGCGGGCTGGGCAAGAAAGCGGGCATCCGGGTCCCGGTCGCCGCCGGACGCGGCTACTCCTTTACCGTGCGGACGGCCCGGCCGCTCGAAGCCCCGCTGTACCTCCCGGCCCTGCGAATCGCGTGCACGCCGATTCCCGGCGGGATGCGAGTGGCCGGCACGATGGAGTTCCGGTCCGCGGATGCGCTGGTCGACCGGCGCAGGATCGACGCGATCGTGCGCTCAGCGCGGAACCAGCTAGACGATGTCGACTGGTCCACGCTCGACGACTGCTGGGTCGGCCCGCGCCCGGTGACCGCCGATGGCCTGCCACTGGTCGGTGCCACCAGGCAGCCGGGTCTCTTCGCGGCAGGCGGTCACGGGATGTGGGGGATGACGCTCGGGCCGGCCACCGGCCGGTTGCTAGCCGAGTTCATCGCGACAAGCAAGCGGCCCGACGGACTCAAGCACTTCGATCCCTGCCGCTGACGTCCGCATGGGCAACGTCGGCACGCCGACACTGCCATGACCTTTCCCTGACTCGATCTTGGTTCAGCGTTCGGCCACGTAGCTGCCCTTCCCTGGTGTCGTGACGATCAGGCCCGCGTCGCGCAGGACGGTCATGGCCCGGCGGACGGTGTCGCGGCTGATGCCGAACTCTCCCATCAGCTGGGATTCTGACGGTACGGGAGCGCCAGGCCCGAGGTCGCCGGACTCGATGCGCTCCCTGATCAGCGCGGCAAGCTGCCTGTAGACCGGCACCGCCGAGTCAGGATTGATCTTCACTTGACCAGGCTAAACAGAGGTAACTGCCTGACTACATTCGCATACGGGTGCAGTTAGGTGCCGACAGGTTCACATATGATGCAGGGCAGGCGACTCCCGCCTGCGAGGAAGCACAGACGGGAGCCTAGGAACCGCCTACAGGGAGGCGACCCATGTCAGTGAATCCTACGGACGACCTTGCCGCCATCACGGCAATAGATCAGCGCTTCGGCCGCCGCTGGACCATCAGCTACCATCACGTTCTCGGCAACTGGTCAGCCGAGCGACGCAGCGCGGACGGTCGGTCGATCCGGTACATCTGCGCCAGGACCGGTGATGAGCTAGCCGCGAAGGTTGAGACGGCGCAGACGGTTGAGCCATGAGCGAACCGGCACCGCCGCTGATCGTGACGCCGGTCAAGCGACCGCCGCTGACAGGCCAGGGTCGTTTCATCTGCGGGACGTGCGACCGGCCATATCCGACGGCTAAAGCGCTCGTGACGCACATCGATCAGGTGCGGGCAGCGGAACACGCGGAACGGGACGGGCCGTCATGAAAGAAGTCTGCAGGCTGCTGCCCCGTCGATCGCACGCGCAGCAATAGGAATCCACCTGACCTATCTGATCGGCCACTGGCTGATCGATGTCCTGCCGACGCATCCTTGGATGTACTGACTTCCGGCCAGGGCGCTCGCGCGAGGCAGTCACCTAGCATCGGTTG
>Ga0208565_1001694_pt1 | contig 12566 bp, 8 predicted proteins | sample Sb_taG_7_FD_187706 | JGI IMG/M metagenome (GOLD analysis project Ga0208565, IMG submission 187706) | Peat soil microbial communities from Weissenstadt, Germany - Sb_50d_2_FS metaG (SPAdes) (version 2) | ecosystem: Environmental > Terrestrial > Soil > Wetlands > Peat | place: Germany: Weissenstadt...
GGCGGTGATCTTGCGAGTCAATAGCCCCGGCGGCACGATCACGGCCAGCGACGATTTGCACCAGCGCATTCTTGAGTTGCGCGACGGCAGCACGGAAAAAAAGACCACGGGCAAGCCCGTTGTTGTCTCGATGGCCAGCGTGGCGGCTTCCGGAGGATACTACATCTCCGTGCCGGCCAAGACATTACTGGCGGAGCCGACAACCATTACCGCCTCCATCGGCGTCTATGCGGCCCTTCCCAACGTCACGGAGCTTGGCAATAAGGTCGGCTTCTCCATGGAGGTGATCAAGGCAGGCGAGGTCAAGGACAGTGGCTCGCCCTTCCATGCCATGACACCCAAGGAGAGACAGCTCTGGCAGGACATGGTGGACCATTCCTATCTGCGCTTCCTGCAAATCGTGGAAGCAGGCCGGCCGCAGCTCAAAGGAAAGCTCCAAGAGACCATCACCATCGACAAGACGGTCCCGATTCGAGACGCCAACGCTGCCGAGCGGAAAGTGAACTATACGCGCTACCGCGCCGATGGCGGCATTTTCACCGCGGATGAGGCGCTCAAGTATGGGCTAATCGATCAGATCGGTTACCTGGACGATGCTATCAAGGCTGCCAAGCAAGCAGCAGCAATCTCGGAAAACTACAAGGTCATCTCCTACGAACGGCCCCCGAGCCTCTTCGGCAACCTGCTCGGAGTAGCTTCGGATTCCCCTGATTCGCACTTCAATTTGGGGCGGCTTTCGGAGGGGGCGATTCCGCGTCTGTGGTACATGGCACCTCAATCGGAATTTGCAGGCCTGCTTGCTGCCGCCGGCCGCAAACCTGAAGCGCAGAACCCGTGAGTCTTAAGTGCGGCAGCATCTTCTTCCATTGCAGCGAGTGTCCGCTTGCAGTCCCAGGTCGTGAAGAGGCCGCAGCCGCGCAGCCGCTCCGATATGAGCGAGATCGCGGGGAGCTTCATGCCGGCTGACTCTCGAATTCGAATGCACATCAAGGGGGCAAGCGCCGGGCGTTCTAACTGTCCATTCGCTGCGACCGGCAAAACCCTGAGATTCGGATTGCTGTTGGAAAGGGTTCGAGGAACCTAATTCGGGACACACTAGAACTTTGCCACGAGTCCCGCAAACATTCCCTAAAGCGTTTCCAATTTGCATCTTGTGGGATGGATAGTCGCAAGGAAGCTCAACCAATTTCCGGAATTTCTCCGTTTTTTCGCGCAAATAGGCCCTTCTGGTTCGTCTTTACCAGTGAGGATAACTGCTCCCGCCGCCTTCGCCCGCATAATGATTGCAATTCCTCTGCAAGCCTTTGCAATCTTTTACCTTAGGTAAGCTGGATGCGGCCGAGCGGCCTGGACTTGAGAAGCAATAGTGCCAACGATATGGCCTGGATGTGGGTATAATTTGTGGGCAACAGAGAGAATGTCTAAGGATTTCTGCTCGCCTCGCTGCGCTCGCCCACAGATCGTCGGATATACTTGCTCCGGTTTGCCTTGGGTTTCTCCAAAACGAAGAACAGTACCATTTTGGGACGCTCTTGCCGTGATCGGTGAGCAGGAATTGACCAAACCCATGAGCCGATGGATTTCCTTGGAGAAAGAAAATGGTGCAAGGGTTTATAGGGGATAGAGTTACCGATATAAGGACAATCGTGTTTTTTTCTTGAACCTTCGGCACCGGGCTTGCATCTAAGGAAATGACTTTAGGAAATTGATCGTCGTTCTACCCCTCGAAATGGGGAGAGAGGCGCAAGAGAAAGGAATGGCCGGGAACTCGGAGCCAAGGAATGGCGAAGGAGTGAGCTAGCCGGGATTGCAGCTGATGGGGACGACATCTTGAGAGAGGTGAAGAGCTATGGCGCGACGGGATGCCTTACTGCGGTTACATAAGACCTTGTTCGCTCGCCGGACTGCCCTGCGGAAGGCCCTGGCAGGCGAACTTGCAGACCTGCGCAACTTCAAGGGCGATACCGGCGACAGTGTTGACGTTGCTTTCGATAGCGGGAGCGACGAGATTGCTACCCAGCTCGCCGAATTGGAGGCGCGCGAACTTAGCCAGATCGAGAGAGCCTTGGCCCGCATCAAACAAGGCATCTACGGTGTGTGCGAAGGTTGCCAGTGCAAAATTCCTGTGGCTCGGCTCAATGCCTTGCCATACAGCACGACTTGCATCGAGTGTCAGCGTGAGATGGAGAATTACCCAGGATGGGAAGGTGGTCGTGGGGGCCGGGATTGGGAGAAGCTCTATGAGAGTGGTTCTCCGCTGGAAGAGGAACGGGAGATCAACATTTCCGAAATTGAAATGGACCTAAGCAGCAACCATTAAGGTGCGATTCCCGGAGCAGACAAGGAACCACCAGGGCCCGCGGAGTGATGTCCGCGGGTCCTTTACGTTTTATAGGGACTCCCAAGAAGCATTTTGCCTTGCCGGCCTCGATTTTTCTCAAGTCGCTTGATCTGAGCCGGGTAGAATTGGGTGACATCTCTGGGAAGTGAGCTACCCTGCTCGCCAGAACCCGTCGTGGAACTGGTGCGGAACTCCTGGCTCTCGGTTCGTCCTGGCTGCGACCCTGCGGGCGTGAAACGCGCAGTAAAACGGCGCGAAACAGAATTCGAGTTACTGGAAATGAAACGAGCGATCATCCTCCTGTTTTTGGGAAGCAGTGCTTTTTTTGGCGGCGGCCTGGCCGTCACAATTTCCCCTCAGTTGCAGGCCCCGGCCGCCGCCCAATCACCAGCCTCCTCGCATGGCTTGCCTTCTCCTTCCAGTGACGTGATTCAGATCGGAGATCGGTTCGAAGCCGTCGCTCAGCGCGTGTCGCCGGCCGTGGTCTATGTAGAAGCGACGAAACCAGCCAAGCCCACTGCAAGCAAGAGCTCTTCCATCGAAGAATCAGGCTCTGGAGTACTGGTCCGCTTCAGCGGCGAAGCCAATGTCCTGGTGCTGACCAACAATCACGTAATTGCCCATGCAGCCGCCGAGCAGATTACGATCGACCTCGCAGATGGCCGACTCTTTCATCCGACGCGTGTGTGGGCCGACGCCGAGTCCGACGTGGCAGTGCTGCGCATCGAGAGCAACACCAATCTGCCGACCGCTCCACTAGGCGACAGCGACAGCGCACGCGTTGGCCAATGGGTGCTGGCGATCGGCAGCCCCTTCGGCCTCAATCAGACAGTAACGCATGGCATCATCAGTGCCCGCGAGCGGGGTCAAGTGAGCCTAGGCACGACTATTCGCATCAAGGATTTCCTGCAAACCGACGCGGCCATCAACCCAGGCTCCAGTGGCGGACCGTTGGTCAATCTGAACGGCGAGGTCATCGGCGTAAACACGGCGATCGCTTCCCACTCCGGCAGTAACAGCGGGGTGGCGTTCAGCATTCCCGTGAACCTGGTCAAACGTGTCGTGGGGCAGCTGCTGGAAAAAGGCAATGTAAGTAGAGGGTACCTGGGAATGCAGCTAGCTCAATCCTTCGAGCCGGCCGATGCAGTCAAACTCGGGCTGGATAGGGTACAAGGCGCGCTTGTCGAGACGGTCTATACAGGCACGCCCGCCGCATCGGCCGGCTTACGCGCTAACGACGTGGTGCTGCAAATCGATAACTTCGCCGTCCGGAATGAAAACCAGTTGATCAACTCGGTTAGCGCCATGCCGGTGGGTCAAAAGATCCGCCTTCAAGTATGGCGCGATCGCAAGATCGTCACCCTTGAAGCAGTGATTGGCGACTGGTCGCAAGGCCAGACGCGCTTGCGCAACGAACCCTGATGAAGCAGCGCATTGCTCATTTGTTGAGAATCACATTTTCCTCATTCGCCGCTGGTCGAACTGCCTCATCTTGGGGTCGCTCTGCGTTCAGAAGCTTGGGGCTCACGTAGCCATACAGCACCGAGGTCACCAGAAGCACCAGGCCGAGCCCGATCAAGGACAGCACGCGGTAGCCATATTCCACCTGGCTGATATCGAGGATCGCGACCTTGAGCAAGGTAGCGCCGAACAAACCCAGGCCGAAATAGCGAAGGAAAGCTGTTCGGAATCGAAAGCCCGCACTGACTGAGCTGATGGCAAATAATGACCAGAAGAGCGAGACAGCCACATGCTTGGCGATGACCGGATTCTTGAAGTCAGCCGCAAGTGAGGTGGCAAAGGCGCGGTCGATTTCCAGCGTGCACGCGGTCAAGAGTACGAATAACGCGGTCAGATCGGCCAGGCCTCGAAAGAAAGCACCTTCACTGCGCCCCAGCGACGCGGGTGGCACAAGTCGGCGGAGTGCGAAAAATGCGGCCAAAATCACTCCTGCCGTAAGCATTTCGAGATTGAGAAAGACCCGAACAGGCACCGGCTGTGCGGTCACATTCAATCGGATGTACAGCATGTCGACAAACAGGAACTTTGCCGCTACGACGATCAGGAGGATCCATGGGAGCAAATTAGGAAACACCAAACGCCGCGCCGCGAGCGCCAGGATCAAGGCATAGGCTGTCCCGAGCAAGCTCAGCCAGAGAAGCTTGACCTGAAGCGGGGGCGCAACAAAGGCAAATCCTTGCGCCAGTTGGCGTTCGACCATGCGATCGACTTCAAAAGTGAGGCCCAAGACCAGCAGGCCGACCGATAAAGCTACGGTCGCAAAGGCCCACGCGCGAACTGGAATAGGCTCAGCCTGGTTCTTCCTCAGCAGCGCTTCGAAGGTCGAGCGCCGCAGTACGGTCACCCCCCACAGAGAGGCTGCCAATAGTGCGCCCACCCCCATGACAGGGTTGAGCACCGGAAGGTAATGCAAGGCGTTCCATTGAGGGGAGAATCGATCTCCCGCAGCGGCGAAGACAACCCACTGGATCGTCGCAATGAGGAAGACCGCGAGACCGTGCAGTGTGAGCGAGAGTTGCTGCGGGACGTAATCCGCACAGACCAGCAGCCAACCCCACAGCAAGATGGCAAACGCCGCGCCCACCGGCGGTAGCGCTTCGAGCGCGGCCACAATCCATACCAGCGATGCCAGGATGCTGATAAACCAGGCCCGCTGCCACGAGAACGTTATCCTGCTTCGCTCCAGAGGCGCGAGTCCAAGTTGCAAGAGCCAAGCCAGAATCAAGCCGACTCCCGCCAGTAACCATGCCAGGACCGTGTACCCTGGGATCGGCTGGTTCAGCAGGGTGAGCCAGGTCGCGTGGGCACTTTCGTGCGTTTTATCGATGGCGTCAACCATCAGGCGCCCGAGCGCGAGCAACCAGGCGGCACTTGCCGCCAGCCGCGCCGCCCAGCGATCGAAACGCGCCCCGAGTGCGGCGAGCGTCAAGCTCAGGACGGCCCACGTCAAGCAAATCCAACTGCCCGTCAGGCTTACGGGCACGGCCAGGATCAAGAGGCCCAAGCCTTGAAGGCGATAGCCGGCCGCGAGTGCTGTGACCAGGCGATTCTCCCGCGCGACGAGCAAGAATCCACTGGACAGGCAGAGAGCCGAAAGAAGCAGGGTAGAGCAGCCCCGTAACATGGCACTGTCGTGTCGATAGAACGTATCGAGTATTACAGCCGTCAGTCCGGCAGTGACGAGGGCACTGAATAGTGTGCCCCATCCCTGTGCCAGCTGCATGCCCCATTTGCTTTCGCCGCTGCCTACCAATAGTGCAGACCGGAGGAGTTCGCCCTGATAGGCCGCCGCATAGAGAACCGCAAACCACAAAAGCTCACTGGTTAGCCCGCTCCCCCATTTCCCGGAGTCGAGGCAGACCGCTACCCACCAGGCAGTTGCGGCGAGAGATAGAGACCGCAGTACCCACCACTTGGGAAACTTGCCCCATAAGGCAAGAAGGAGAGCAACTATCTGGAGCGTAAACACATAGGTTAGCAACGGCACGCCTGGCTGTTGTCCCGAGCTGAGTAAGATTGGAGCCAGCTGACCGCCAAGCTGCGATAGGACTGCAATCGAGGCAAGTCGGCCCCGCATCGCCACGGCCGAGCCAACCAGCGTGGACAGCACCGCGAAGGCGAACGCAACGTTATAGGAGTACTCCTGGTAATAGATGTTTCCCGCATAGCTTACAACGAAGAGAACTGCTACCCCCGCCCCGAAAGGGCCGACCGAAGAGATGGGGTTAATGCGGCGATAGACGATTTCCCCGGCCGCGATCAACAGGAACCCGCCCAGCGACATGAGCAACAGGCGCACGGGCACTGGAACGTGGCCGAACCAACCCTGGTCGTAAGCGAACTTGATGCCCAGCGCGACTCCGCTCACCAAAACGATCGCGCCGACCCACCCGGCCCATTTGAGGCCAATCGTCTGTTCAAGCGCGAGGGCTTGGCGCGGCGCCGGCGTTTGCGGGCCTTTCTTTTCATGACTCGCATGCGCCGTTCGAGGTCTCGGGATAACTGTGCGAATGGCTGTCAAAGCGGGTACGGGCTGCGAAGGACCTGGTCTCTCTGCAGGCAGCGCAGAAAGAATCTCTTCCACTGCACCACGCCGGCTGCCTGCAATGTCGAGGAGCGGGTGCTCGGGCCGGCGCGGCTCGCTAGATGTCGGAATACTAGGCGACGGAGCTGGAGCAGGGGCGGGGCGCAAGACGGCCTCCAGGCTTGCCAGGCGTTGCTCAAGCGTGTCAAGTCGGCGACATACCTCTTCGAGGCTGGGTGGTACCTCGTCGGGCATGATCTACTCCTGGAAACTCAGGGAGCCGAACTGCTTTCATCATAGGCTGAGCGGAGGCAGACACAAGAAAAACCTCTGCAGCGGAGCCCAGGGAGGGCGGCGGGGCCGGGGATAAGGGGCGGAAGTGCTTTTCGTTTTACCACTCTGTCCAGGAGCACGCTGTCTTGCCGATCGGGAACGGTCCGCACCCAGATGAATTCCTCGCACGCTACTTTGGTCCGTCACTCTTCGACAGGCTTGCGTCGCGCCGACTTGGCGGCGCCGCGCCGGCGCTTGTCTCTTAGTCGTGCTTCACGCGAGGCTCTTGTCGCTTTGCTTACTCTGCGAACTTTGGGACGTAAGGCGGCCTTGCCGATCATCTCTCCCAGCTTTTCAAGGCAATCCTGCCGATTCCTCTCCTGGTCGCGATAACGCTGGGAACTGAGAATCAACTCCCCTCCCACAGTGATGCGCCCACGTTGTTGTGCCTGGAGGCGTTGTTTCACTTCTGGCGGCAAACTTGGACTGCCAGCAACATCCCAGCGCAGAACAGCCTTGGAGGCCACCTTATTGACGTTCTGTCCACCCGGACCTCCGGAACGGACATAGGTCCAGTGAAATTCAGTTTCAGGAATTCGAATCCCACGACCAAACTCCAGCATCTCTACGACTCCACATCGCCGAGGTGCGAGATCGGCTGCTTCTTCGCTGCACGTTGTACAAGTAGTTTATGAGAGTCCAGGAACACTGCCGTATTTGCGTCAAAAGGCTTTCCCCCTCTCTCCAGCCAGGGTCGCTAGCCTTTCCAGTTATCCAAAGCTGCGATAAGCCCCCGTTTAGTCGAGCCTGGGCAATCGAATGCCCAAGAGTTCGATCAAATGGAGTTTACCGAAAGAAATCAACGACAGAGATTTGTCAAAAACACCGACTAGAGAACAAAGGACTACTTGGGCCGATAGGCAGGGGTGACCTGCCTTGACCTCAATCGCCAAAGGTCCTACCATCGGCGAGATGTTTGCTCCCTGTACTGGGCGTCCTGAGCCGATTCAAGAAGATCGGACCAAGGCGCCAAGGACAGAGAAGCGGGGGAATTCATGGAAGAAGGGCCCGCGGCAAGCACCTGCACGCAAAGCGCTCCACCCCGAGCGGCGCTGAAGGTCAGACTGGGCAGCTTGCCTCGATTCGAATTGGCGAACGCCGAGCCGAAGTCGCAACGTATTACGCTGTGCGACCTCGGCCTGCTTCTGCTCCTGTTACTTCTGGCCGGCAGCGTCCGTTTCTGGCTCATCGCTCGCACGGAAGTTGCAGCGCGCGACGGCATCGGCTTCGTTCGCTATGCGCTGCAACTTGAGAGCCAGCCTTGGTCCCAGGTGCTGCGCGATAGTCAGCAGCATCCGGGCTATCCCTTTCTTCTGATGCTGGTGTCCTGGCCTGTGAGGTACTTCTCCGGCGTTACCGACTGCGTCAGTATGCAGCTTAGCGCCCAGCTCACCAGCGGTCTGGCAGGACTCCTGCTCGTCATCCCGATGTACTTCCTGGGAAGAGAGCTGTTCGACCGCAAGGCGGGTTTCTGGGGAGCCGCACTTTTCCAGTGCCTCCCGGTGAGTTCCCGCGTCATGTCGGATGCCCTGTCCGAAGCTACTTTTCTTCTGTTCTGCGCCATGGCCCTGCTCTTGGCTGTTCGCGCCATGCGCACGCGGTCCGTACTGGGGTTTCTGGCGTGCGGCATGTGCGGCGGTTTTGCCTACTTGACCCGCCCCGAGGGTGCCCTGGTGGTGGCCGCAACCGGCCTGGTCCTGCTGGGAATCCAGGCCAATAGACTTTGGCGCTGGCCAGGAAGGCATCTTTTGGCATGCGGAGTGAGCCTCGCGCTAGGCGCCCTCCTCATGGGTGGGCCTTACGTGTTGGTCACCGGCAGCTTGACAAATAAACCTACGCCTCGGGCAATGATGCGGAGGGCTCAAGCCGTTCGATCGGGAGAGGAGAGCAATCCTCCCGCGCTCGCGCCTGAGCCAAGCAGGCCCCAATCTGCTCTCATGCGCGGCCCGATCCTGGCGTCGATCCTGGCGGTCTACGCCCCCGAAGGAGCGCAGGACCGGCGCTGGTGGGCCCTTCAAGCAATTGGCACCGAGGTGGCGCGCGGTTACTTGTACGTGATCGGCATCCCCGTGCTCGTCGGCATGTGGTGGTTTCGTGGCCGCATGCACGAAGTACCGGGAGCGTGGGTACTGCTCGTCCTTTGCCTGCTGCAGGCATTGGTTTTGTGGCGCTTGGCGGTCGTTGTGGGTTATGTTGCCGACCGCCATGTGTTGCTTCTGGTCCTGTGCGGCGTCTTCACCGCCGCTGCTGCGACATCGAACATCGGCATGTGGCTCGGCGCTCTTGTGGGTCGAATCGCATTGGGTTCGAAAGGAAGCACTTGGCAGTCGGCAACTTTCGCTTCATGCTTATCCGTGCTGTTGCTCATCGGCCAGACGGGATTTGGGCTGCCGGAGAGTCTAAAGCCCTTACATGCGAATCGGGCCGGGCACAGGGCAGCCGGGGAATGGTTGGCGAAAAATTCCATCCCGGCAGATCCGATTGAAGATCCCTTCTGCTGGGCCCACTTCTACGCGAACCGTGTCTTCTGGGAAGGTAAGACTCCTCCCGCCCCACCGGGCTACAAGCCCACGCAATATGTCGTGATCGAACACTCCGAGCACGACCATACCAGACTGCCGACCATGGAGAGGGCGCTCCGGCTTGCCGCGCAAGGGCACGCCGTCTACCACTGGCCGACCAACAAGTCCGAGGAAGATTCGAAGGTCCTCGTCTATGCCATCCCGCCGCAGAACCCCAGATGAGGATTGCCGTCACGCACCTACTTGGTTACTGCCGGAATCGAAAAATGTCAGGTTTTGTCATGTAAAAGGGGGCATGTAGACAAATCGTCTAACATGAAAAACCTCCCCAAGTGACTATTCTGCAATTGGTTACATATCAGCTAGGAACCTGGACCAATGGCAGTTCCACCTGACATTTGTCATGTGTGCTAACGTTCCTATTTCTAAGATTTCCGAATCCATCTCCATACCCCAAAATCAAGACTTGAGCTCGCGCCAGCAAATCGACTCGCGTTCAGCCGCTGCGGTTCCCACGGCTCTTGAGAAGCTACAATGGCTGCTAATGACCGCTTGGAGCCCCCGGAGTGGGGACGGGCTTCTCTTTTGCTGGGAGATGGAGGTCACATGAATGCCGACGAGTTGAGGGCCTTGCAGGCACCTCTCAAGGCGCGTTACCGCGAGGAGCCAGGAACCGCGTCACTCACCCTCAAGGCCCACGGAACTTTGGGAAGCGGAGGCGTCACTTGCAAGGTCGAGACTGGCAAGGCTCTCGTGGAAGCGGGATTGCATCCGGCGGCGGGCGGAGATGGGCTGGCGGCGTGCTCTGGCGACATGCTTCTCGAAGCGCTGGTTGCTTGCGCAGGAGTGACACTCAAGGCGGTGGCGACTGCACTGGATGTGCCCGTGCACGGCGGCACAGTGACCGCGGAAGGCACGCTGGATTTCCGAGGAACACTTGCTGTTAGCAAGGAAGCGCTCGTAGGCTTCAAAGACATTCGACTGCACTTCGAACTGGAAACGAATGCTTCCCAAGAGCAACTAGCAACACTATTGAAGCTGACGGAACGCTATTGCGTGATCTACCAAACGCTGCAACGCGCGCCGAGCATGAGTCTCTCTTGCAAGGCAACGCCTGATTGACCCGGCGCCCTGGCCTATTCGTGTCGAAGCGCTTCGATGGGGTCCAGCCTGGAAGCACGCCACGCCGGATATAATCCGAAAAGTACGCCGACGACGATGGAAACCGCCAGCGACAAGAAAATGGAAGGAACATGGAGCTTTGCAGGCACGTTTGATTTGAACATCTGCGCGCAGACTGGAATGGCATACACGAGGATTAAACCGAAGATCATGCCGATCAGGCCGCCAAGCGTGGTTTGCGCCACGGCTTCGATCAGGAACTGTAGCGTGATATCGCGTCGCTTGGCGCCGAGGGCGCGCCGAATTCCAATCTCACGTGTACGCTCGGTGACCGTGGCAAGCATGATGTTCATGATGCCAATACCGCCCACGAAAAGCGAAATACCGGCGATAAAGAACAATAACACTTCATAGCGCTGCTGAGTGCGCTCGGCTTCCTCCAGGCGGTCCAAGGGCACGGTCAAGGCCCAGTCGTTTTTGAGGTGGCGCGCCAGTAAGCTGCGGACGACGTCACCGGTCGGGCGCACCTGGTACGTTTCCTTGACAGTCAGCGTAACCTGGCTCAATTCGACCTGTTCGCCTGAAAAGGAGCCAGACGTACGAATGACGATGCGCTGCCCAAAACGACGATTGCACGTCTCCAGGGGAATATAAACGTCGTCGTTAAACTGTTCCGCGGCCTGGCTGCCGCCGCTGCCGCCCGTCGGCATCCGATCGTCTAGCACCCCCACAACGACATAGAAATGCTGGCCTAGGCGCACTGTTTGTTCAAGAGGGTTGTCGAATGGGAACAACTTCTGGGCGACCGAGTTTCCCAGTACCGCTACATTTTTCATGTAGTGGTTGTCTTCCTCGTTCAAAAAACGACCCGCCAGTACCTCGAATTTGTGCACGTCTGCGTAGGCAGGCGTCGTGGCGACAACGCGACCGTTGGCCATACGTGCCAGGTGGCGGATTTCCTGCGGAAACACACGGAGAGGGACATTCCGGATTACGGTCGGAATCGTCAGTAGGCGCCCATAGTCTTCTTCGGTCAACCCATAAACCGCGAATCGGGTACGGCGTTGCGTCGAAGAATCATCCGGCGGCTTGACGCTCCGGACGATGATGTTCGTTGCACCCTGCCGCTTTATGTCTTCCAGGGCATCCTGCATGCTTCCTTCGCCGAGGGACATCAGGGAAATTACCGAGGCGGTACCAATAATGATGCCGAGCACGGAGAGGAAGGCACGCAGTTTATGCAGCCACAAACTGCGGAGAGCCAAGCCCAAGCCGCGCCGGCCCTTATCGGAAAAACAGACGCCGATAAATCCAGCGCCCAGGCTAAGGCCGAACAGTATCCAAAGGATATAGGTCATTGGTGCGCTCGGGGAGCTACGTAGTGAGCTCGAATCTGGCTAGCGAATTTGTCCCGAAAACAAGGAGCCAAGCTTTGAGGCGGCCGGACCGGCTGCCGCCATCGCCGGCTGCCGATCGTTCCGCGTGTCCGATTCGATGACGCCGTCGCGCATGCGAACCACTCGTTTCGCCCAGGCCGCGATGTCATTCTCATGAGTTACCATGATAATCGTCTTGCCGGCGGCGTTAAGTTCCGTCAGCAGCAACATAATTTCTTCACTGGTCCGCGAATCAAGGTTGCCGGTCGGCTCATCCGCGAGGATTATGTGCGGATCGTTCACCAGGGAGCGGGCAATGGCGACGCGCTGCTGTTGTCCGCCTGACAGTTGCATGGGCCGATGGTCGAGACGATCTCCCACCAGGCTCGCGAGTTGGACGCAGCGTTCACGCGTGGCCGCCGTGAGCCGGCTGCCTTGGTAAAGCAGCGGAATCTCGATGTTTTCGACCACGGTGTACTGAGGCAACAGGTTATAGGACTGAAAAATGAACCCCAGGTAGCGGCTGCGCGCCTCGGAAAGCTGGTCGTCATCGAGCTGGGCAACGTCTTCCTCTCCGAGCAGGTATTGCCCGCTACTCGGCCGGTCTAAACAGCCCAGGAGGTTCAGTAGCGTGGATTTCCCCGAGCCGGAAGGGCCCATCAGCGCCACAAAATCCCCTTCATCGAACGTGAGCGATACGCCCTGCAGGGCGCGCACAGTTACCGACTCCAGATAGTAGTTCTTGACCATGTCGACCACTTGCGCGATGGCAGGCATTCCGAAAACCCCTTCACTCTCCGAGCATGGCGGAGATCGGCGCAGAACGC
>Ga0208565_1001695_pt1 | contig 12561 bp, 16 predicted proteins | sample Sb_taG_7_FD_187706 | JGI IMG/M metagenome (GOLD analysis project Ga0208565, IMG submission 187706) | Peat soil microbial communities from Weissenstadt, Germany - Sb_50d_2_FS metaG (SPAdes) (version 2) | ecosystem: Environmental > Terrestrial > Soil > Wetlands > Peat | place: Germany...
GAGGAAGACCAGCACCATCAGTCCGGTCAGGACCGCGCCGAGGACGCCCTCGGTCGCCAGGCTCCGCACGGCGTTGGTGACGGTGGGGGACTGGTCGAACTCGAAGCTGACCTTGATGTCGTCGGGGAGGACCGCCTGCATCTTGGGCAGGGCTTCCTTGACGTTCCGGACGACCGAAAGGGTGGAGGCGTCGGCCCGCTTGGTCACGAGAATGTAGACGGCCCGACGGCCGTTGACCATTGCATAACCGGCGGGGATGTCGGTTGCGTCCTGCACCGTGGCCACGTCGCGGATGTAGACCGAGGGGTTCGCGCCGACACGGATGGGGATGGTCTCCAGCTCCTTGACGTCGCGGACCAGCGAGTTGATCGGCACGATCGGCATCATCTTGCCGATGCGGACATTGCCCGAGGGGCTGATCGTATTGCCATTCGTCAGGGCCGTGATCAGTTCGTCGGGCGAGATGGAGTACGATCGCAGCCGCTCGGGATCGGCCCGGACGACCACCGTGCGCTGGTTGCCGCCGAAGGGGGGCGGCGCCGAGACGCCCTGGAGGCTCGCGAACATCGGCCGGACCTTGAAGAGCGCCTGGTCCTGGATTTCTCCAATCGACTTGGTCTCGCTCGAGAGCACAAGGTAGCCGACAGGGACGCTGCCGGCGTCGAACCGGGTGACAAACGGCGAAACCGTCCCCGGGGGCATGAAAGCGCGGGCACGGGTGACGTAACCGATCGTCTCCGCCATCGCCTGGGCCATGTTAGTGCCGGGGTGGAAGAACAGCTTCATCACCGCCATGCCCTGGACGTTTCGGCTCTCGACGTGGTGGATGCCGGAGATGTAGAGGAAGTGGTACTCGTAGTAGTTGGTTAAGAGCCCCTCCATCTGCGCCGGGTCCATGCCGCCGTAGGGCTGGGCAACATACACAACGGGGAGGTTCAGGTTGGGGAAGATGTCGATCGACATCCGGGTCACGGCCAGGAGGCTGCCCAGCGCGACGGCGACGACAAGTACCATCACGGTGAGCGGCCGCCGCATGGCGAACACGATCGGGTTCATTGGCTCGGTCCGTTCGGGCAATAGAGTGGGGCGGTCTCCCGTTCCGGCTTCTCGGTGATGGTCCCTCGGCTCAGAGCGGCCACTTGGCCTTGGGGTCGAAATTCATGATGCGTGAAGCGGGTTCGGTAGGGATCTGAGGCCGCAGGTAGGGTTTGTCAGCCGCTTTGTGGCACGAATAGCACACCGTCAGGCTCTCCTTGTAGACCTTCTCGAAGGCGGCCTTGTCCTTGCCGTCGATCGTGCCTTTTAATTGGGTGAGCTGGCTGTTCTCGAAGGCTTCGAGGATGTTCCCCAGGTTGACGTCGCGACCCTGATTATCCTTGCGGATCGGGATGCGGCGGACGGCCCAGCCGAGGTGCGACTTGGTCTCGCCGAGGTAGAAGTCTGCGAGCGGCCAGTTCTCGGCCCGGCCGGCGAACCACAGGTTCGTAAAGTGATCGCCGACGTCCGCCATCATGTGCGACTGGGAAGGGATCAGATCCTCAAGAGCCTTGACTCGAGCGGCCAGGTTGCCCGGCGGCGTCTGCGACGATGCGGCGGGCGAAGTTTGCTCGCAGCCGCTCAGGACTGTCACGAGGACGAGAGAGAACACGGCCAACGTCACGCGAGCCCGGATCATCTTCGCGCTTCTCCTCGTTTACAACCGGGGTTTGGGCTTGCGCCGATTCCCCGTGGCTTGGTCGGACCGGTTTGAAGGTTTGGGCGGCTTGTCGTGAAGGACCTCGGAAACGAGCTCCCGCAGCTTAGCCCTGGCCTCTTCCAGGGCGGCTACCCCTTCCGTAGTTGCCCGGTAGTATTTCCGCTGCTTGCCGGCCACGACTTCAGTGTGCACGGCCAGGTAACCGGCTTCTTCGAGCTGGTGGAGCATCGGGTAAAGCGTTCCCGCCCCGACGTCGTAGCCGTGGCGGCCCAGCTCCTCCATCATCTCCACCCCGAATACCGGCTCCTTGACGGCGTGGTAAAGCACGTGCATCCGCACGAACCCGCCGAAAAACATCTTGGTCAGCAACTCGCTCACAACTTTCGAACTCCGATATTGACGCTCAATATTAATCCAATGAGAATGGTCAAGCAAGTCAAACCCCGGCTTCATCTCCGACCGCTCCAGAGAAGACGGGGGCTGACCTCGTGCGAGCGGGTTTGTACGATGCATAGCGGCTGAACCCCTGTCACGGAGGGTAGAGTCTCATGAACGGCTTCCCCATAGTCGTGCTCGCCGCGGGATTGGTTGCTCTGGGGGCAAGTCCGTCCGAGCCATCCGTCCAGCTCGTGACCTTCGACGACCTCCAGCGTCGCTTCGGCGAGCCACATCTCCGTCTTCTGGACGCCCGGTCCCAGGGCGAGTACGACAAAGGGCACATCCCGGGTGCGGTCCGGGTTGATGCCAAGGCTGTTGAGAAGATGGCGGCCAAGCCGGGGGCGCTGACCGACCGCGCCACCTGGGAGGCGTGGATCGCGCCGCTGGGGATCGGCCCCGACACCGAGGTGTTGGTCTACGACGCCAATCGTCAGCTCGACGCCGCCAGGCTGTGGTGGTTGCTTCGCTATCTTGGAGTAGGGCAGGTCGGCCTGATCGACGGCGGGTTCCCTCTCTGGGAGAAGCAGGGGAAGCCCGTGACGGCCGAGACCCGGAAGGTCGAGCCCCGCAAATTCGAGGTCCGCTTCCGCACCGACCGGCTCGCCACCAGGAATGAGGTCCTCGGGGCTCTGAAGCAAGGCAAGGTGCGTGTGATCGACGCGCGCAGCCAGGCGGAGCATACCGGCGTCGAGAAGCGCGCGAAGCGTGGAGGCCGAGTTCCCACGTCCTGCCACCTGGAGTGGGCTCAGTTAGTCGACGCGGACGGTCGGTTCCTTGACGAGGCCAGCCTCCGCGCCAAGCTCGCCAAGGCCGGCGTGAAGCCGGGGGAGCCGGTCATCACCCATTGCCAGGGCGGCGGCCGGGCCTCGGTCGATGCCTTTGTCTTTGAGCGGCTTGGCTTCCCTACACGCAACTATTACCTGGGCTGGTCCGACTGGGGCAACGTCGAGGACACACCGGTGGAGACGGGGCCGGCAACCAAGCCTGGGCAGCGCTGAGCGGACCCGATGGACGACATGCCGTGGGGCTCGTCAGGGCGACTTGAGTCAATGCCCCCCACCGCCAGACCGATGGCCGCACCGGCGAGGAGCAGCCACACCGAGTTGAGGCGACCGCGCGCGAGGAGGACGCCGCCCGCGACGGCCAACCCGGCTGTCGTACCATCGATGATCGCCGCCCGGCCGAGTTCCCAGGTGACGGCGGCCAGCAGCGCCAGCGACGCGACGTTGACTCCGTCGAGGAAGGCGCCCGCCGTCCGGGAGCGGCGGACGCGCGGCAGCAACTGTCCGATGAGCGCCACGAAGATGAAGGACGGCAGGAAAATGCCGACGGTCGCCACGACCGCGCCGGGGACGCCGGCCAGGATGTAACCAATGAACGTCGCCGTGGTGAAGACTGGCCCGGGAGTCATCTGGCCGATGGCGATGGCGTCCAGGAGTTGCCCCTCGGTCAGCCAGCCCCATCGGACCACGAGGTCCGCCCTGAGGAACGCCAGGAGAACGTAACCGCTGCCGAATAAGACCGAGCCGACCTTGAGGAAGAACAGGAACAAAGCCCCCAGGCCCACCGGAACGGTGGCTGCTGCTCCTGCGACAAGACCGTGGGGGGCCACGGCCAGCGGCGCGGCCACCCAGGTACCTTCCGACCGGCCGGGCCGCTCACGCAGGGACTGGGTGACGGCCATTCCCAGGCCGGTCCCGAACAGGATCACGAGCACATCGATCCCGATCAGGCAGAGGAACAGAGCCAGTGCCGCGGCGGCGAACAGCCGCTTCGTCTTGAGCGTGCTCCGCCCCAGGCGCCAGAGCGCCTGGGCGACGACCGCAATGATGACGGGCTTGACACCGTACAGCACCCCCAACGCCGAAGGCAGGGTGCCGAACCGGACGTAGGCCCAGGCCAGCGCCGTGACCATCAGGGCCGCCGGGAGGATGAAGCAGAAGCCGGCGACCAGCAGGCCGGCCCAGCGGGCGCGGTGCCAGCCGATGAAAATCGCGGCCTCTGTCGAACTCGGGCCGGGGATGAGACTCGTGGCCCCGAGAAGGTCGACGAACTCCGCGTGGGTGAGCCAGCCGCGGCGGCGGACAACCTCATCCTCCATCAAGGCGATATGGGCGGCTGGGCCGCCGAAGGCCGTGATTCCCAGCTTGAGGAACAGCCGCGCCAATTCACCCAGGTGTTTCCACTGTCCGGACGCAGGCGGGGTGGCGAGTTCGACGACAGTGTGGTCAGCCATCGCTGCCCTCCGTGACCTTGATCATCAAGGCGGCCGGGCTGGAGGTTCCCGCGCCGACGATGAGCCGAATGAGCAAGAAGGCGGCCGGGTCCTGGGTGGCACGAATCGATCGGCGAAGGATCATCGGTCATCTCCCTTCCCAGCGAGTGGACATCGGGCGCGAGGGCCAGCATCGTCAACGCCGGCCATTCGCCTTGCGGTGGGGGTGAGCCTGCAATATTATCGTGGATCGATATCGGAGTCAAAGATTAAAATGGTGTCGGTCATCTGCACCGCGAGCGCGATCGGCGATCCTTGAGGGAGACAACCGGGATGACAAGCCGGCGCAATACCAGACTTGCTGCGGCAGGGGCCTGGATGATGGCCTGGTCGGCCCTGGTGGGCGCGGCGCGGATCGCCCTGGGCGAGCCGCAAGCCCCGGTACGTGTGGAGGGGATCGTGACCTACACCGGCCTCTTGCCCGAACCTATTCCCATCACCGAAGCAGGCACGGTGCGCCAACTGATCGAGATCGAGCCGAAGACCAAGGGCTTGAAGGACGCGGTCGTCTGTCTTGACGGCACTCCGGCAGTGGGCAAACCGGCCACGCTCTCGAAAGTGAACCCGGTCCAGATGGACCAGCGGGATTACTGTTTCGTCCCGCACGTCCTGGCCGTCAACGCGGGCCAGCAGGTCGAGTTCCTCAATAACGACGTCGCCAACCACGGCGTCTCCGCCGCCTCGTTCGAGGCCGAGAACCGTTTCAACGTGACAACGCCGCCTGGGGGAAGCTACAAGCACCGCTTCGTTACCTCGAAGCGGCCGGTGGCGATCGGCTGCCCGATTCACGCGGCTATGTCCGCCTGGATCTACGTTTTCGACCATCCCTACCACACCGTCACCGATGAAACAGGATCGTTCCGTCTGCCGCCGGTGCCGCCCGGGCGCTACACGCTTCGCGTGCGCCATCCCGACGGCGGCATGGACCGCAGCCAAGAGCTTATCGTCCGACCTGGCACGCCTGTGCAACTCCGAATCGAGTTCGGCGAGAAGGATCGGAAACCGAGAGCCGGGGCGAAACCGACCCGATGAGCCTTCCGCCCACCCCAGTCATTCACGGCCGCCCCCTGGAGTCCGTATGGCCGAATCCTCATTCAGCTCGGGACTTCCCGAACTGCCGCACCTGGGGACCTTCGCCCGGGCCGCGGAGCTGGGGAGTTTCACCGCCGCAGCCGCGGAGCTGGGGGTCTCTCAAGCGGCCGTGAGCCAGCGGATCGCCGCGCTCGAACGTCAGCTCAAGGTCTCGCTCTTCCAGCGGCGGGCAGGTAAGGTCCACCTCACCCAGTTGGGAAGTCGTTTGTATGACTACGCCCGGCAGATCCTCCGGTTGCACGAGGAGGCCCGCGAGGCCCTGAGCGGGTTGCACCAGCCGGACTCGGGCGACCTGCCGCTCGCGGCTAAACGAACGGTCGTTTGATTTACTGCCGGAATCACATAGCAAGTGGGGTAGGTTGACAACAACGGCACGGCTGTCTATATTCGGCTGTGCGGATGAATAAGCAGACTGTCGAACCTCTGGACGTTTCAATTGAACTCTTCAAGGCGTTCGCCGATCCGGTACGCTTGCGGCTTCTGAACCTGCTGGCCGAGGGTGAAGTCTGCGTTTGCCATTTGCATGAGGCGTTAGACCTGCCCCAATCCACGGTGTCCCGCCATCTGGCGTATCTCAGGAAACGGGGATTGGTGGTCGGCCGCAAGGAAGGGCTTTGGGTGCATTACCGGCTGGCGAAACCGGCCGGTGAGCTGCATCGGACCCTGATCGGTTGCCTCGGGGCGTGCTTCAAGGAAATCGATGTCTTGAAACAAGACCGGCAAAAGCTCAATCATGGCTCTTGCTGCGGAGACTGAGGCAGAAATTTTTTTGACCCAATATATCCGTCTAGGCGGATGCGATACGGAGGGTAAGGCCCGTGCCAACGCGGCGAAAACGGGCCTGAGCAACGTTGAGTTCCGCAAGGGCGAAATCGAATCCCTGCCGGTCGAAGACGATTCGATTGATGTAGCTATCAGCAATTGTGTGCTGAATCTTGTGCTCGACAAGGATCGGACGTTCCGTGAGATTCACCGCGTTCTGAAGTGCGGCGGGCGGTTGGCCGTGGCGGACATGGCATGGGAAACCGAGCCATCGTCAGCAATCCGCAAGGACATGGAAGGGTTGGTCGGCTGCATCGGCGGGGCACTGCTCCTGGATGACTACGTGACGCGGCTCAAACGGGCGGGCTTTGCCCGTGTCGAGGTCGAAAAGCACGCCGAAGCGGCCCGCAAGATGGTCGAGGTTTCGGGGGCGGTGCGACCGGCTGGCATCGAGCATCTCTTGAGCGTCAATATCACGGCCACCAAATGAGGAGTTACGCCGATGTCTCTTTCGCTCATCGCGGCTTTGGCTCTGGGAGCCGGCCCGGCATCCGGCGGCGACGTCGGGCCGCTGGTGCGGGCACTCTGGCTGGTCCAGCGGTACGGTACGGCCGCCGCCGTCGATCCTGCGAACGATTAGCGGGTCAAAGGGGTGTTGTTCAAGGTCCTCGGCAAGGAGGGTGAGCTTACATTGTCAGAACTGGATGGATTTATGGAACCGGAGACATTCAAGAAGCTGGCCGGGTCGGATGACCGGATCACCCCGGCGGAAATCGCTAAGGCGATAGACGCCGCCGTGCCGGAGAGCCGGGGTCGGCTGCTGCCCAAGGTCAGGGAGCATGCCGACACGCTCACCACGTCGGTCGATCTGATCGGCGAAGCGCACCGTCTGGCCGGTCAGAAGCTGGTGGACTGGATCGCCAAGAACTATCGGCCCGGCCAGCCACTGGATGTCGTCGTTGTCTGCACGGGCAATTCTCGCCGGAGCATCCTCGGGGCGACGATGGGCAACATTGCCGCCGCCTATTACGGGATGCCAGAGGTCCGCTTTCACAGCGGCGGCACGGCTCCGACCGCCTTCAACATCCGCACGGTGAACACGCTCAAGGAAATCGGCATCGAGGTCGAGCCGATCGGCAAGGAAGCGGCGAGGGGTGAGCCGAATACCGCCAATCCGGTGTATCGCATCCGCTGGGGATCGTCCGGCGAAACGGGCAAGCCGTCGCTGGAAGCAACAGATTTTTCCAAGCATTACGGCGATTCCACGAATCCTCAGCAAGGTTTTGCCGCCCTGATGGTCTGCGGCGAGGCCGATGCCGCTTGCCCGTTCGTGAAGGGAGCGGCCCTGCGGGTGTCGATGCCGTATCTCGATCCCAAGATTTACGATGGCGGGGCTTACGAAGCGGCCAAATACGCCGAACGGCGGGACGACATGGGGCGACTGATGCTGGCGGTGATGATGCAGGCCCGCCAGCATATCGCGTCGGTGAGCACGATGGCGGAAAGGACACGCTGACGGTATGGATAGAGCATTGCCAAAACGCCTCTCCTGCCTGGACCGCTATCTGACGCTCTGGATCGTTCTCGCCATTTTGGCAGGCGTCGGATTGGGCTATTTCTGCCCGTCCGTCGCTCGCGGCATCACGCAGCTGTCGGTCGGCACGACGTCGATACCGATTGCCGCCGGGCTAATCCTGATGATGTATCCGCCGCTGGCCAAGGTGAAATACGAAGAGCTGCCCGAAGTCTTCCGCAACACACGGATACTGGTGTTGTCCCTCATCCAGAATTGGGTGATCGGTCCGCTGCTGATGTTCGGCCTGGCCCTCACGTTCCTCGCGGATCGGCCGGAATACGCCATCGGCCTCATCATGATCGGCCTGGCCAGGTGCATCGCCATGGTGATCGTCTGGAACGAGCTGGCCAAGGGCGATACCGAATATGCGGCCGGTCTGGTCGCGTTCAACTCGGTCTTTCAGGTGCTCTTCTACTCGGTCTATGCATGGCTGTTTATCAAGGTGTTGCCACCGCTGCTTGGTGTCCAGTTTGGGGATGTGGACCTGTCGCGGATCACCATCGGGGCGATTGCTCAGAGTGTGCTGATTTATCTGGGTATTCCCTTCTTTGCCGGGATGCTGACGCGGTTCGTGCTGCTCAGGGCCAAGGGCAGGGAATGGTATGAGAAGCGATTTGTCCCTGCCATCAGCCCAATCACGCTGGTTTCGCTGCTCTTCACTATCGTTGTGATGTTCTCGCTCAAGGGCGAAGTCATCGTGCGTATCCCCCTGGACGTGCTGCGGATTGCAATTCCGCTTCTGATCTACTTTGTGGTGATGTTCCTCGTCTCGTTCTTCATGGGCTATCGGCTGGGGGCCGATTATGCGAAGACGGCGACGCTAGCCTTCACGGCGGCAAGCAACAATTTCGAACTAGCGATAGCCGTGGCAGTCGCAGTATTCGGCATCGATTCCGGGGCGGCGTTCGCTGCCGTCATTGGTCCGCTGGTGGAAGTGCCGGTGCTCATAGGCCTGGTCAACGTCGCGTTTTTCTTTCAGCGGCGGTATTTCGCCAGGGCATAGCCACGAGTGGTCGACGTCAGGGCTGTCCAGAACTTTAGAGTTGATGTCGTGTACTCCGTCATCCAGATCGGTCGCGCGTTGCTGGGACTGGACGCACCCGACGAAGCAAAGCCCCGAGGCTTCCGACCAGGCTGAGTGGCCCGCATTACTGAAAAGAGCCTCGATGCGAAAAACCATCGAACTCGCCATAGTGGAACTTGCTATGGTGGTTCTCCTTCTGGGTCTACTGGGGGTGGAACAGTCCGATCAAAGCGGCGCCCAGGGCTCCTTCGGTCGCCAGGATGCGGACGGCGTTGGTCACAGTGGGCGACTGGTCAAACTCGAAGCTGACCCTGATGTCCTGAGGCAGCACCGCCTGCATCTTCGGCAGGGCCTCCTTGACGTTTTGGACGACCGAGAGGGTCGAGGCGTCGGCCCGCTTGGTCACCAGAATATAGACGGCCCGGCGGCCATTCACGAGCGCAGAACCGGCGGGGATATCGCTGGCGTCTTGCACGGTGGCCACGTCGCGCAGGTAAACCGGGGGGTCGGCACCCACCCGGATCGGAATTGTCTCCAGCTCCTTGACGTCGCGAACCAGCGTGTTGATCGGGACGATCGCCATGAACTTACCGATCCGGACATTGCCCGAGGGGCTGATCGTGTTGCCGTTGGTCAGGGCCGTGATCAGCTCGTCGGGCGAGAGCGCGTAGGACCGCAGCCGCTCCGGATCGGCCCGGACCACCACGGTGCGCTGGTTGCCGCCGAAGGGCGGGGGCGCCGAGACCCCCGGCAGGCCGGCGAAGATCGGGCGGACTTTGAAAAGCGCCTGGTCCTGGATCTCACCGATCGACTTGGTCTCGCTCGAGAGCACGAGATAGCCCACGGGCACGCTGCCGGCCTCGAACCGGGTGATGAAGGGCGAGACGGTGCCCGGCAGCATGAGGTCGCGCGAACGGGTGACGTAGCCGATCGTCTCGGCCATCGCCTGGGCCATGTTGGTACCGGGGTGGAAAAACAGCTTCATCACCGCCATGCCCTGGACATTCCGGCTCTCAACGTGATGGATGCCCGAGATATAAAGAAATTGATACTCGTAATAGTTGGTGAGCAGCCCCTCCATCTGGGCTGGGTCCATGCCGCCGTAGGGCTAGGCGACGTAGATGACCGGCAGATTGAGGTTGGGGAAGATGTCGATCGCCTCCGTGTCACGGCCAGCGCACTGCCCAGCACGACGGCTACGACGAGCACCATGACCGTGAAGGGCCGTCGCATGGCAAAGGTGATCGGGTTCATGGGCTGGGTCCGCCGGAATGTGACGAGGTGGTGCGGCTGGCGTGGAGCACTCAGAGCGGCCAGCTTGCCCTGGGGTCGAAATTGATGATCGATGACGGCTCGGTGGGAACCCGAGGCCTCAGATACGGCTTGCCGGACGCCTTGTGGCACGCGTAGCAACCGGTGAGGGTCTGTCTGTAGGCGGTCTCGAAGGCGAGTCGATCCTTGCCGTCGATCGCACCCTTGAGCGGCTTGAGCGGGCCGTTCTCGCAAGAAACGGTCAAGCAACGCTTGGCTGCTACTGTGAACGCGGTCGCTCAGCGAATGCCCAGGGGAATATTGATCGACTTGCCGTAGAGCTCGACGCTCAAGACACCGTCCACATCTCCTTTGGCGAAGAGGGGAGGGCCGCTCGGCGTGACCAGGGCATCGCCCTCGCTCTTGAGGGTCACTTTCTTCTTGCCGACCGTGAGGGTTCCGGAACTGGGTGCCGGCGAATAAGGAACGGTCATGTCCTTGAAGAAATAAAATGTGGCCTCGCCGCTGGTCGGCTCTTTGCCTGAGGCAACCGCCTTCTTGACCACCTCGACGTAGCTCTGGCCACTATGCAGTTTGACAAGGTTGCCTCCGTGGGGAGGAGGTGTTCCAGGGTTGGATGTCAAGGAGCCTTGTCCGCACCCGGTGAGCATGGCGGCGAGGAGGAAGCAAGCAGCGCGAGTTATCCTGATCATGGGTAAAATTCCCTGGCAATTCTGGCGAGAGTGAAGCTGGCGTGCCCGCGAAAAAGAAGGCATCGGGAGGGTAGTGCGAACGATCCCGGGGGCGGCCCCGTTGGCCACGGTCCCCGGGTCGCTCGAATGCATCGGCTGGTTCGTCATGCCACCTGGCGGCCGGATCTCAGTACGCGTCGGCACTGATCACTTCGCCACCGGCGCGGGTGGAGAGCGCCTGATAAACACCGAGCTTCGCGGGGATGTTGTTTAGGCTGTTCAACAAGTAGCTTCCCGACTTGATGGCGGGAGCCGTTGCGGTAACGGTCACGAAGGTTGTGTTGTCGGGCATGGCATCGCCGTAGCTGTCGGCATTGCCCGTATTGAATGTCCAGTTGTTGATCGAATTCCTGATGAAGTGGACCGAGCCGTCACAGAACGCGAAGTTCGCGCCGCCAGGGTGTAAGCTACCCGCCGCAGTGGGATAGTAGTAGCTGTCAATGGTGGTGCCGCCAAACGCGATGTTGGTGCCATTACCCGTGTTGAGGGGATAGAGTGTCGCGAAGAGACTGTCGTACCAGCGGCCCGAATTCCAGCTACCGTCCGAGACGACGTAGCCAGGGTCGAGCTTGTAAAGCAGTCCCTTGCTATGCTCGCCGAAGAGGAACGTGTTGCTCGTGCCGTCGGTGATGCCGGAGATCTTGACGCTGCTGTCGTTGTAGATCACGCCGTTGAAAAAGCCGAGGATCGTCGTCGACATCAGGTTCGAGTACCCGAAGGTGAATGTCCCCGCATTGCCGGCATAGCTTGTGAACGCCTGGAGCCAGTTGCCGGGAGGCAAGGGGAAAACGGCATCGACACCGCTGGGGATCAGGTTGAAGCTCCAGCCGGGCGAGACGCCAGTGCCGGACTCTTGAGTTGCCGGAATCGGGATCGTGTCGTTCTGAAGGTCGCTGGGGCAGATCAGCGAGGCGACCCGCACACCGCAGATCGTCAGGTTGTTGACGTCGGAAGAACAAAGGTTGAAGTTCGCCGCGTTGTACATTGGCGCCTGCTCGAAGAAGGGGAGCATCCGCACGAAGCAGCTCCAGTTCTCGGGATAGGTGCCCCAGTGCGGTGGGTTGAACCCGTTCAGGCCCGAGTAAGAGCCGCCCGGGAAACAGCCGCTCGATGACTCGTAGTTGTTGGCCGCCAGGGCGATTTGCTTCAGGTTGTTGGTGCACTGGGCGCGCCGGGCGGCCTCGCGCGCTGACTGCACGGCGGGGAGCAAGAGCGAGATCAGGACCGCGATGATTGCAATGACGACCAGCAGCTCGATCAGCGTGAAACCGCGTGATCGCCGCACCAGATTCAGAGCGTTCATACGTTGCGACTCCTCAAGTATGCAGATCCAAGGTGGGGATGGACGGCCCAGATCGCCATGACCGAGTCTTGCCCGAATATGACGTTGACCCAAATCCGGGCAAGATAGTCACAAGTACGCGGGGAGAGGTCAGGAATGAACAGAAGTTCAACGAGTTCTATCCAAGTGTGTAGCTGTACCAGATGACGGAACATACGGCACCAGATGGCCGTTTATACTACCCGTCGAATCCTTAGCTTTTGTGAAAAATCTATGAAACCGAGAAAAATTGAGACTGTAGCATCATTCTTGGAGTTTTTTCGTCCCAGAACGGGCCTGATGCAGGGCCTTCGTGGTCTGTGCGCGATCGGGCGCCTGCTGATCCCGCTGCATGTCCAGGGCGATACGCTGGC
>Ga0208565_1001708_pt1 | contig 12505 bp, 11 predicted proteins | sample Sb_taG_7_FD_187706 | JGI IMG/M metagenome (GOLD analysis project Ga0208565, IMG submission 187706) | Peat soil microbial communities from Weissenstadt, Germany - Sb_50d_2_FS metaG (SPAdes) (version 2) | ecosystem: Environmental > Terrestrial > Soil > Wetlands > Peat | place: Germany...
ACTGGGGGGCTGGGAGACTGGTGCCGCGGTGGAGCGCTTCGGGCGGTTCTGCGCGGTGGTGGCCGAGGCGCTCGGCGACGTGATGACGCGTGCCTGCACCGTCAACGAGCCCAACATCGTGGCGACCATGGGCTGGCACGCCGGCATGTTCCCGCCGGGCAAGACGGACGTCGAGCTCTCGCGCCGCGTGGCGACGCACCTCGCCGACGGGCACCGGGCAGCGGTCGATGCCATCCGCGCCGGCGCGCCCGGTGTGCCCGTGGGCCTCACCCTGTCCATGACCGACTACCAGTTGGCCCCGGGCGGAGAGGAGAAGCTCGAGAGCATCCGCCACCACGCCGAGGACGTGTTCCTCGACGCCACCGAGGGCGATGACTTCATGGGCGTGCAGGTCTACACCCGCATGCTGATCGGTCCCGACGGCTGGGCCGGCTACGAGGACGGGGTGCCCGTCCTCGACATGGGCTACGAGTTCTACCCGGCCTCACTCGGCAATTGCCTCCGGCGGGCCTGGGAGTACACCGGTGGCTCGATGCCGCTACTGGTCACGGAGAACGGCATCGGCACCACCGACGACGAGCAGCGCATCGACTACGTGCGCCAGGCGCTTTCGGGCGTGCTCGAGGCCGTCGCCAACGGGGTGGACGTGCGGGGCTACACCTACTGGTCGCTGCTCGACAACTTCGAATGGGCGCTGGGCTACCGGCCCCGCTTCGGGATCGTCGGCGTCGACCGCGACACCTTCGCCCGGACACCCAAGCCGAGCGCCGCCTGGCTGGCGACGGTGGCGGCGGCCAACGCCCTCGACACCTGAGAAGAGGTCAGACCGAGGCAAGCTCCGTGTTGGCGACGATGGCGTCGGTGACGGTGCCCCACAGCGGCTCGGGCAGGTCGTGGCCCATGCCCGGGATCGTGATCAGCTTTGCTCCGGGCACCGCGGCCGCGGTCGCCTGCCCACCGCTGAGGACGACCAGCGGATCGGCCTCCCCGTGGATGACGAGGAACGGCATGCGCACACCATGGAGACCCTCCGTGCGATCGGATGAGGCGAGGATGGCGGCGAGCTGGCGGGCCGTGCCGTCGGGACAGTACGAGCGGTCGTAGGCAGCGGCGGCCCTCGCCCGCAGGACGCTCTCGTCCGTCGGGTACGCGGGTGACCCGATCACCCTGCTGCCTTCGAGGCTGGCCTCGATGGCCTCTTCACGACTGGTGGCCACCGGCCGCATCAGCGCGGTCGCCGCCTCCCCGGTGGGCATCCCGACCGAGCGGTCACCCGTGGTCGACATGATGGAGCTGGCGGAGAGGAACAGGTCAGGGTGGTTGATGACCAGCGCCTGCGTGATCATGCCGCCCATGGAGACGCCCACCACGTGCGCCTGTGCGATGCCGAGCTCGGTGAGCAGCGACGCGGCGTCGTCTGCCATGTCCTCTATTCGGTAGGACGCGGAGGACGGGTCGCCCGCGAACAGCGCCACGAAATCCGGCGTGCCCTCGAACTTGGTCGACAGGCCGCAGTCGCGGTTGTCGAATCGGATGGTGAAGAACCCGCGGTCGGCCAAACCGTCGACGAAGCCCTGCGGCCAGGCGTCGAGCTGGCCACCGAGGCCCATGACCAGCAGGAGGGCCGGGTCCGACGGGTCGCCCTCCGTCGTGTACTCCATGTCGATCCCGTTGAGGTGGGCTCTGGGCACGGACGTCTCCCTTCGTGGCGTTTCCCTGTCGACTTCCTACCAGGTGCAGGCCCTCCGCAAGGGCACCGGGCTACGCCGGGGAGGTGGGCTCGGCCAGCGAGCCGTCGCGTTGGCGGGAGCGGCGCAGGCGCGGGCCCGGCTCGAGGCCGACGAGGACGACCTCCACCGAGGCCACGCACACGATGAAGATGGGGAAGGCCGCCACCTCGAAAGTCCAGTGCTGAATCGTGAGCAGCAGGATGGCCATGCTGATCACGGCGCCCATGTAGGAGTACACGGTCTCCGTCTCGGGGTGGGTCCAGCTCTTCATGAGCGTGGGCACCCCCGCGAGGAAGTCGGCGGCGATGGCGGCGGAAATGGCCAGGACGCCGTTGCGCGTCACCAGCCACGTCACGGTGCCAACCACCGACATGACGCCGCACGCGTAGTCGATCCTCCGGATCTTCCACACCGACGCCGCATTGTGGAACGACCCCACGAAGACAAGCAACGGCATGAAGCCCACCATGAACGTCGGCAGGGCACGCAGCCCCACGCCCTCGTCGAGCTCGACGGCGGCGGCAAGCAAGGGCGCGACGGCCCAGAGGAGCCACGTCACCCGGTTGGGCTTCGTGGTTCCCCGCAAAGTGTCCCGCAGGTATATTGCCGTGCCCAGCGCGCCGATTGCGGTCCCGAGGTAGATCCAGTTGACGTTGATCACCACCGCACAGTCTGCTGTGCCGCCGACCGGCCGTCATGCGCCCAGGCGACGTCTCCTCGGACCCCCAGGCCGCTAGCTTCATCAGGGACGGATCCTCCCGAAGGAGTGCCGGTGCCGAGCGACCGCCTGCAACAAAGCGACTTCCATGGGTGAGCTGCTCGTCGTCGCATTCGTGGGCGGGCTGATCACGGGGCTGTCGCCCTGCATCGTCCCGGTGATCCCGGTGGTGATGGCGGGCGGCGCCACGGATTCGAGCAGGGCGCGCCCCTACGTGATCATCGGTGGCCTGGTGGTGAGCTTCAGCCTCTCGGTCCTCTTCGCCACATCGATCCTCAGCTTCCTCCACCTGCCCGATGACCTCTTGTTCTGGCTGGGCGTCGCCATGCTGGGCCTGCTGTCGATCGGGCTCCTGGTCCCGAGGATCGGTGAGGTCATTGAGCGCCCCTTTGCCCGGCTCGGGTCCTCGCGCTATGCGAGCGAGGGCGGCGGGTTCGTGCTCGGACTGAGCCTCGGCCTGGTCTTCGTCCCCTGCGCGGGACCGGTGCTCACCGCCATCTCGGTGGCGGCCGCACATCATCGGGTGGGCGCGACGTCGTTGTTCGTCACGCTGTTCTATGCGTTGGGCGTCACCGTCCCTCTGCTGGTGCTGGCGTTGGTGGCCCAGCGCGCCACGACGTCGTGGTCCTCGTTGCGCAGCCACCTGCCCACGGTGCGCAAGGTCGCCGGTGTGGTGCTCGGCATCACGACGTTGGCCATCGCGTTCAACTGGCTGGGCGCCCTGCAGCGGGACGTCCCGGGGTACACGACGGCGCTCGAGGACCACGTCGAGTCCACCGGCTCGGCCTGCACGCAGCTGCGGCAGCTGAGCGGCGAGCACCCGAACCAGTTCGCCGCCGCCAACGCCCGTCTGGAAGGGAAGAAGGCGACGTGTGCCGCCACCGACACCGGCAACTCGCAGAGCGCGCACCTGGCCGCCGGGACCACCACCACCACGACACCGCACACGGCGGGTGCCGGTCCGCAGAAGCCGCCCGTGTTCATGGCCAGCAAGACCAACCTGCCCAACCTCGGGCGGGCCCCGAACTTCACGGGCATCACGGCCTGGTTCAACACGCCGGGCCACCAGCCGCTCAGCCTGAGCGCCCTCCGCGGCAAGGTCGTGCTGGTCGACTTCTGGACCTACTCCTGTATCAACTGCCAGCGCTCGCTGCCCCACGTGGAGGGGTGGTACAACGACTACCAGAAGGACGGCCTCGTGGTCGTGGGCGTGTCGGCGCCTGAATTCGCGTTCGAGCACGTGGTGTCCAACGTGGAGAGCGCGGCGGGGAGCCTGGGCATCGACTACCCGGTCGCCATCGACGACAATCTCGCCACCTGGACGGCGTACAACAACGAGTACTGGCCGGCGGAGTACCTCATCGACCCGACGGGTGTCGTGCGCGCCTACGACTTCGGGGAGGGCGGCTACGGCACCATGGAGAGCAACATACGGATGCTGCTCACCGCGAACGGGGTCACCAACCTGCCCGCCCGTACCGACGTCCCGGACAAGACGCCCACCAGCGACGCCATCACGCCCGAGAGCTACGTCGGCTACAGCCGCCTGAGCAACGAGGTCGGCACCGCCGTGGTGCCGGACAAGACGATCGCGTACCACTCGCCTTCGACCATCGCTTCCAACAGCCTCGCCTTCGGCGGTACGTGGACGGTCCACAGCGAGGAGGCGACGGCCGGCTCCGATGCCACGCTCGGCCTCCAGTTCACCGCCGACGACGTCTATCTGGTGATGGGCGGGAACGGCACGGTCGGCGTGTCCTACGACGGCCGTCACCTGGCCACGCTCAACGTCCACGCAATACCGAAGCTCTACACACTGATCTCGGGCGGTGTGCTGCAAACGGGAGTGCTCACGCTCACAATGTCGCCCGGCGTCGAGGCGTACGACTTCACGTTCGGCTAGCGGCTGACGTCCAGGAGCCCCTCCGAGGAGAAGACAACCATGGCGCTCGAGGACAAGGCAAAGAACACAATGGAGACGACGCGCGGGAAGGTGAAGGACGCCGTGCACAGCGTCGACCACAAGAGTCAGAAGTAGCCCTCGGCGCGGCAACGCTCCACTTCGGAGAGCCAGAGCTCGACCTCGTCCGCCGCACCCCGGCGTATTGGCCAGTCCAGGAAGCGCACGAAGAGATGGCCGAGGTAGGCCGTGCGACGCACGGGGTGCAGCGGGTCGAGGGCGAGGCCGAAGAGGCGGCTTCGTAGACCTGCATCACACGGAGCGGGGCCGCTGGCCAGGGCGAGGGTCACAAGGTCGAACGCGGCATCTCCCACGGCACAGAAGTCGGCGTCGATCACGGCGGACACGGCTCCGCCGTCGACGAGGACGTTGCCCGGATGCAGGTCCCAGTGGACGACGTCGCCCCCTTCGAGCTCGGTCGGTGTGAGGGTCGCTCCGAACGCCTCGATCTCGCGCACCAACGCGGCGGTCCGCTCGTCGTAGCGGCGGAGCGAGTCGTGACGGCAGTACCCGAGGCCGCCGTGCACGAGCGTCTCGGTCAGCCGCTCGGCCCACGGCCTGGAGCTGCGACCCTCACCCAGGCCGAGGCGGGCCCGGTGGAGCACGACGAGTTCGTCCACCATCGATGAGGTCAGGGTCGACACGGGATCGTCTGCCATGAACTCCTGGAGGACGACGAGACACCCACCGGCATCCACCGTGCGCTGCCGCGGCACCGGCCAGCCGGCGCGGGTGCGCAGCAGATCGGCGAGGCCGACCGCCTCACGCCGCAGCACCTGGGACTCGGGCCGGACCTCCCACTTGAGGACGAACCGCTCCTCGCTGGGCGCGCACACCACCTCGTGCGCTCCGGTCTCACCGCCGCTCAGCCGTCTGACCAGGATATACCGGTCCCCCGTGGCCTCCCGCAACAACTCGACGGCACGGGGTGCGTCGATCGAATCCACCAGGTCAGTTGATGGACCGCTCCCGGCCGGTCCAATAGGGCGCCCGGAGCTCGCGCTTGAGGATCTTGCCGGACGGGTTGCGCGGCAAAGCGTCGACCTGGTCGACCGAGGTCGGGCACTTGTAGTGCGCCAGGTTCCGGCGGCAGTGGTCGATGACGGCTGCCTCGTCGATCATGACGCCGGGCGCCGGCACGACGATCGCCTTCACCGTCTCGCCCCACTTCTGGTCGGGCACGCCGATGACGGCGGCGTCGACGACGTCGGGGTGGGAGAGCAGCACGTTCTCGACCTCGGCCGGATAAATGTTCTCGCCGCCGCTCACGATCATGTCTTTGATCCGGTCATGGAGGTAGAGGTACCCCTCGGCATCGAAGTACCCGGCGTCTCCGGTGCGCAACCACCCGCCGGAATCGATCGTCCCCGCCGTCTCGTCCGGCTTCCCCCAGTAGCCAGCCATGTTGTAGGGGGAACGGGTCCACACCTCCCCGACCTCGCCGACGTCGGCGTCCTTCCCGCTATCGGGGTCGACGATCCGGAGCTCGACCGAGTCGTGCGGCTTGCCGGCGGAGCGCAACAGGCCGCGCCGCGGCCCGTCGGGGTCGTGGTCCTCGAAGGGCAGCGCGGTGATGGCACCGGTCGTCTCGGTCATCCCGTAGACCTGGCAGAAGCCGCAGCCGAAGGTCGCCATGCACTTCACGAGGACGTCCTCGGAGATGGGAGACGCCCCGTAGAAGATCAGGCGAAGGCTGGAGAGATCCGTCGTGGTGAGCACGGGTGTCCCCAGCAGCAACATCAGGACGGCGGGGACCACGAACATCTCGGTGATGTGCTCGACCGCGATCAGCTCCAGCAGGACGACCGGGTCGACGTCGCGCAGGATGATGGAACGTCCCCCCCGTGACATGGCGCAGAGCGCCCAGCCGGAGCCGCCGATGTGGAACAGCGGCATCGCCACCAGGCTGACCGTGTCATCCGAGATGCTGAAGGTCTCGCCGGCCTCGGAGATCGCCGTCGACAGGTTGGCATTGGTCAGCATGACGCCCTTGGGCAGCCCGGTTGTGCCCGAGGTGTAGAGCTGCATGCTCACCTCGTCGGGCGGCCCGACGTGGCCGGGGTCCTCCGCGGCGCATCCCTCGACCCAGGTGTCGAACGCGAGCGCACGCGGGTCGGCGCACTGCGCCGTGTCGGCATTCCCGATGATGACGATCCGGCGCACCGCGGGCAGTCCGCTCGGCATGTCGGCGAGCGCATGGAGGTAGTCGGTGTGGATGGCCAGCAACGGGGCACCGGAGTCGTCGATGATGGCTCCCATTTCCGGCGGAGCGAGCCGCCAGTTGACGGCCACGTTCACGGCGCCGATCAGCGACCCCCCGAAGAGGAAGTCGAAGTAGGCGATTCCGTTGCGGTCGAGAAAGGCGATGCGGTCCCCCACGCCGAGCCCGTCGCGCGCGACCGCCTGCGCCACCCGGCACGCGACGTCGAATTCCTCGCTCCATGTGCGTCGCTCATTCCCGAGCACGAGCATCTCATGGTCCGGTTGCACCCGCGACAGGTGCCTGATCAGCCCGGCCACCGTGTAGCGGTCCTGTTCGGTGACGGTGACGCTCCCTGGCACTTGCGACCTCCTCGCTGTGACGGTCTCGGACGGGACCCTACGCAGCGCCGGAGAGGCGGTGCATGGATCTCGCTGGCCAGAAAATGCTCTTTCGCCGTGAGACGTTGCTACTGGTCAGGAGCCTTTTCGGGGAATTAAGAGCAAATTTATGTCGATTTATTAACCTAAATACGGCCTTTTGACCTGGGACTTTGTGATTTGCATCACACAATATCTCGACAAAACCCCAGTTCAAAGCGGCGTTTTGGGGACGAACGGGGGTTTGGTTTGCCTTCCTGCTACATTGCTCAGCGCTAAATCAGTTCGGCCTTTCGGATGCATGCCGTGAGCAGACTTCCGGCTGCATGCAAGAAGCAGATGGCCGATCGGATCTGACTGACCAAGGTCTCGACGCGCCTGCCCGCAGGCGCCCCTGGAGGCCACGAATCGAGGACGGACACCCAGAACCAATCGAGGGCTGTACACAACCGGCCGCACACCCTGCGGCGAAAAGCCAGAACGGACGACGCCTTCCCGCTCTCCGTTCGGGGCGCGAATGCAATGGCCGGAGCCCGCCTACACCGAGCAGAGCCAGGCGCGACCTCTCGCGCCCGACGAAGGGAGGTGCCGTGCGGATCCGCATTGCACTAGCGACGGCGGTGGCCGTCATTGCCATACCAGCAGTTCTTTTCACGTTGTTCAGCAGTACCCCAGCCGCTTCGGCGCGGGCGACCCGCCATGAGGCGGTCAGCCAGCGCAGAGCGGTGAAGATCGACATGAAGCTGATGTCGTACGCCCAAGCCGAGAAGGTTGCGAAACTGGTGGCCTATTCCAACGCCGTGGCCGCCCAACAGCGGGCCACGTACCTCAAGGACGTCGCCTTCCTCACGTACCTCAAGGACGTGAACTTCATCAAGGCGGTCGCGTTACAGAAGGTGCAGGCAGCCCAGCAGGCCGCGGCACAGCAAGCCACGGCACAGCAAGCGGCACCGGCACCGGCACCGGCACCAGCACCGGCACCAGCACCAGCACCGGCGCCGGCTCCGGCTCCGGCACCAGCCCCGGCCGCAGCTCCGGCCGCCGGATCATCGGATGCCACCAGCACGAATACGCCGGACTGGGCCTGCATCCGAGGGCACGAGTCGGGCGGCAACTACGGCGTGGGCAACGGCGGCGCGTACCAGTTCGAATTCGGGACATGGCAGGCGCTGACCGGGCTCCCCTCCCCCGCAGAGGACTACCCGCCGGCGGTGCAGGATGCCGCAGCCCTCAAGCTGTTCGCGGAACGTGGCTGGGAGCCCTGGAGCACGCGCTACGTCTGCGGGCTGTGAGGACCGAGCCGTAACTGGCCCCGGCGTGCCGGGACGCCGAATTGAGGACGACACCGAACAACAACTCCAAAGGGCTGTACACAACCGGCCGCACACCCTGCGGCGACCAGCCAGAACGCGCGACGCCTTCCTGCTCGCCGTTCGGGGCGCGAATGCACTGGCCGGAGCCCGCCTACACCGAGCAGAGCCAGGCGTGCGCCGAGCGCGCGCCCGACGAAGGGAGGTGCCGTGCGGATCCGCATTGCACTCGCGACGGCGGTGGCCGTCATTATTGTTGCCGTTCCAGCTGTACTCATGTCGCTGTTCAGCAGCGATCCCGCCTGGGCTCAGGCGACCCGCCACCAGGCGGTCAGCTCGCACCAGGGTGCCGACATGCACCATGCAGTGCGCATCAACGACACGTTGATGTCCTACTCCCAGGCGCGCAAGGTCGCCAAGATGGCGACCTACTCCAACGCAGTCCAGGCGGCCCAGCAGGCCACCACCTTTTTCAAGGACCTGGCCTTCTTCCACGCGGTCGCTGCCCAGGACAACACCATCCCGGCCGCATGGTTGCCGACGGCCATCTGCGAGGAGGGGGGTCGCAACGACCCCTACGCCGGGTACTTCGGGATCCTCGAGTGGCACCAATTCGACGGCTACCCGACCGCAGGCAGCGCGCCGCTGTCGGTGCAGCTGGCCTGGGAGGCGCGGTACGTCGGAGGACCGCCCGACGCACCGGGGCATTGCCACGGCTACTGAGGCCGCAGCAGCATGAGTGGCCTGCCGTACGAGACAGGCTCTGACGCCCGCTACCCCGCTTCGAAGATGGCGGTCACCTGCGCCATGTCGAAGTAGTCCCGCCATGCGGTGATCTTCCCGTCTGTGACGTGGAAGGCACCCATGACGGGCAGGGGGGCGGTCTTCCCCTTGAAGGTGAACTTATCCGTCCGCTCGGTCAGCACGGTCGATCCGTCACTGGCCAGGTGGTGCACCTCGAACTCCAGGGCGTCACACATGCCGACGAACATGCCGATCACCGCCATCGTGGCCTCGATCCCCTCGGCCGGCTCCATCGGGATGTTGTGGTACACGACGTCGTCTGAGAAGAAGGCGCGCAGCACCTCGGGATCCCGCGTGCTCGCCGCGGCGCAGAATTCACGGACCACCTGTTCGGCACTGGGCATGGCTCTCCTCTGCTGGCAACCCGGCAGCACACGCTAGCGAACCATCCGTCATGATGAAGGGGTGACAGCTCCGACCAAACGGGTGGCCGTACTCGCCCCCATGCAGCCCGAGCTCAAGGCGATCATCGCGTCGTTCGGCCTGAAGCCGGCCAAAGGGGATCCGGTGTTCTCGCATACGGGCAGCGCCGGCGGGTGGTCCGTGGCGTCGCTGGTGGTCGGCATGGGACCGGCCCTGGCCCGGGAGGCCACCCGCAAGGCACTGGCGGCGGGACCGTTCGACCACGTCATGGTGGTCGGGATTGCCGGGGGCCTCGACCCCGCCCTCCCCGTCGGCTCGCTTCTCGTCCCGAGCCGGGTGCAGCTCTATCCCGACGGCCCGGAGTACCGGGCCCACCCCATTGCGCCCCGGCAGGCCTCCGGCGGGCTCATGACGACGGACGGGTTGTTCGACGACGACATCTGGCGACCGATCCTCGAGCGGGGGTTCGGTGCCGTCGACATGGAGGCGGCCGGGGTGGCCGAGGTCTGCGAGGAAGCCGGTGTGGCGTGGTCCGTCTACCGGGGCATCAGCGACCGTCCGGATGAGCACATCGTCGATCAGGCTGTCTTCTCCTTGAGCAAGCCGGACGGCTCGGCAGACCCGCTGGCGCTGGCCAAGTACCTCGCTCGAGACCCGCGGCGCGCCAAGGCGCTGGCCCACCTGAACCGCTGCATGCAGACGGCGGCCAAGGCGGCCGCCGATGCGGCCTTCGCCGACCTGTCCGGCAACTAGCCGTCTTCCGGCTCGGCGAGCCGTTCGATGGCCACGTCCCGACGGGCGATCACGTGCAGGTCGATGTCGTTCTCGGACGCCATGCGGAGGATCTGCTGTATCACCGAGCCTCTCGTCATGGACTGCCAACGTGTGAGGCGAGAGGTCCCCACCACGATCTGGGTGATCTGCTGGTCGACGGCGGCGGCGAAGATCGTCTTGGCCACGTCATCACCCTCGAGGGTCTGCCACCTGCCTCCCACCGCCTTCACCAGCTCCTCCAGTTCCGCCGTGCTGGCCTGAGTCGCCTCCGCATCCCCGGAGATCACATGCACGGCGATCAGGTCGGCCTTGATGCGGGACGCGATGCGGGCCGCCCGCCTGATCACCGATGCGTTTCCGGGTGCGCCGGTCACAGCCACCATGATCCGCTCGGTCGTCTCCCAGAGCTCGCCGGCCGCGCCGTGCGAGCGGAGGTATTCGAGAAGCTCCTCCTCGGTCTCGTCTGCCACGAAGCGCAACGAGAGCTCACGCAGCGCCACCAGGTTCTCCGTACGGAAGAAGCCTGACAGCGCGGACGGGACCTTGTTGTCGGGGTAGATGTTGCCGTGCAGCATCCTGCGACGGAGCTGGTCGGCCGAGGAGTCGATCAACTCGAGCTGATCGGCCCGACGCACGACCCAATCGGGCACCCGCTCCCGTACTCCAACACCCGTGATCCGCTCGACGGCATCGGCGAGGGACTCGATGTGCTGAATGTTCACCGTGCTGATGACGGCGATGCCCGCGTCGAGGATCTCGAGCACGTCCTCCCAGCGTTTCCCGTGCCGGCCGGAGCCCGGCACGTTCGTGTGAGCCAGTTCGTCGATCAGGGCCACCTCGGGCCGGCGGGCGATGATGGCGTCAACGTCCATCTCCTCCCAGCCCGAGTTTCGGTACTGGACCTGCTTGCGCTGGACCACCGGCAGATCGCGGATCTGTTCCATCGTGTAAGTCCGCTTGTGGGTCTCGACGAACCCGACCACGACGTCGGCGCCGCGCTGGAAGCGGCGCCACCCCTCATCGAGCATTGCGCAGGTCTTGCCGACCCCGGCAGCCGCGCCGAGGTAAACGCGGAAGCGACCGGTCGGTCGCACCCCTTCGTCTTCGCCCTTTGAGCTCATCTCCACCTTTCGTCGGGCACCGCCACCGCGTCGGTACACTCGGAAGACGCTCCGAAGGACAGAAAGCTGTGACAGACGTGACGCCAGGCAAGCTGGTTACAAGGGGAACGTACCAGCACAGCCTCCTCGGGATCGTCGTCACCCTGGCCGGGCTGGCGGCGCTCCTGGGACTGCTGCTGCCGTTCCGCGCGCACCTGAGCATCGCGATACCGGCGCTGGTACTGGTGGTGCCCGCAGTGGTGGGCACGGTGATCAGCGGCTTCCCGGCCGGGGCCGTCGGAACGGTGGCGGGCTTCCTCGTCTACGACTGGTTCTTCCTCCCCCCGTACAACACCCTGACCGTGCGCTCGCCCCAGAACTGGATCGCGCTCGCCGTCTACGCGGTTGTCGTGCTGATCGTTGCCCAGGTGGTCGCCAAGCTGCGGAGCGCACGGGAGGAGGCACTGCGGCGGACCGAGGAGTCGGAACGATTGTTCGAACTGTCGAAGGCCCTCATCGGTGATCTCACGCTCTCGCAGCTTCTGATGCACATCGTGGGCACCGTGCAGAGCGTCTTCACGCCACGCTGGACGGCGCTGGTACTGCCGGACGCCAGCCACGAGACATCGGGGTCGGGTGAGGCGCTGCGGGTGGCCGGCTCCGCAGGCCAGCCCCTCACCGACGATGACGTGGCTTCCGTGACCTCGGGTGGCGGCAAGGCCCGCTCCCTCGGCCTGGTCGACGACACCGGGCCGCGCCGGGTGTCGGTGGCGCTCGTCGTGAGCCACCGGCCCGTCGGCATGCTCGTGCTCCAGGACGTGCAGCTGGCCGAGCGGGAGCGGAGCCTGCTCGGCACCTTCGCCAACCAGGCGGCGCTCGCCGTCGACCGGGCCCAGCTGCGGGACCAGGCACTGCGGGCGCGCCTGCTCGAGGAGATCGACCGGTGGCGCCGCGCCCTCATGGGAGCGGCCTCGCACGACCTGCGGACACCGCTCGCCTCCATAAAGACGGCCGTGTCGAGCCTGCGCCAGGCCGACGCCCGTCTCGGTCCGGATGACCGTGCCGAGCTCCTGGAGCTCATTGAGCTGCAGTCGGACCGCCTGGCGCGCCTCCTGACCAACCTCCTCGACATGACACGCATTGAGGCGGGCGCGCTCGAGCTGCGA
>Ga0208565_1001709_pt1 | contig 12501 bp, 5 predicted proteins | sample Sb_taG_7_FD_187706 | JGI IMG/M metagenome (GOLD analysis project Ga0208565, IMG submission 187706) | Peat soil microbial communities from Weissenstadt, Germany - Sb_50d_2_FS metaG (SPAdes) (version 2) | ecosystem: Environmental > Terrestrial > Soil > Wetlands > Peat | place: Germany: Weissenstadt...
ACGGCGCGCAGGAGACCGTGCTCGTCCGCGATCCCGGCCAGGCATTCACCGAAACCGCGCCGGTCCCGGAAGGCGACCTCGAAACCGGCGAACACCTGTACAGCGCGCAGCGAGCGCCACTGATAGCCCCGCTGGACGAACACGGCGCGAAGGCGGGAGCGCTGGTCGTCCCCTACGCCGACAACGGCGCGGTCGAGCGCTGGGTGCTGCACTGGAGCGGCGAAACGCACGAATGGACACGCGAGCCGATCGAAATACCGAGCTCGAGCAGCAGCGAATTCCGGGTGCTGGCGATCGGCGCGAGCTCCCCGACCAACGCCTGGCTGCTCGGGCGCCTGCCCGCGCCGACGGGTGCGGTCGCGCTATTCCACCGCGAAGCCGGCGCTGGCGGCGCAGGCGCGAGCTGGCAGCCGGCCACGGTCGCGCACGGAGGCACGCCCGGCGAAGCGCTCGCGGTCGACGGCAACCCCGCCGAGCCGTTCATCGTCGCCGGCGCCGAAGGCGCTGGCCAGGAAAGCGTCGAAGCCCAGGTTCTCAGCGTCACGAGCGAAGGCCTGTGGATCGACGGCCGGCGCACCGACGTGAACGTGCCGGCGACGATGTACTTCAAGCCCGAATCCGAAGGCTCGGGACCGACGATCACGAGCTGGTGCGACATCGCGGGCGCTCCCGGAGAACCGCCGCCCTGCGACCACGAACTGCCTGAACCGCTGCCCACCGGCCCCTCCCGCAGCATCGCGTGGGCGAACTCCTCGCTCCCGTACGGGGAACGCGTCATCACCGGCCTGCACGAAGGCGTGAGCCTGCGCCTGGAAGCGGACGGCACGTTCGCGCGCGTGCTCGCGCTGGGAGGGTCGGGCAATCCCCTCGACAACCCCGGCTCGGCCTTCGGCGCGGCGTTCGCGAGCGCACGCGAAGGATGGCTCGGGCAGGTGGGCCTGCCCGTGCGCCTCACGAACGAAGCCGTCGCCAACGAGCTCGAACCGTGGCCCGTGCCGTTCCGCCACCCGCTGCTCGCGATCGCGCCCGCGCCCGGTCAGCCGGTCGGGGCGATCTCAAGCGAAGCACTCGCCGTGGGCGATCTCGGCGAGGTGGCGCGCTATCAGCCGGGCAGGGGATGGGTGCCGGAAAGCCTCCTGAACGGTGGTGGACGCGCACAGACGCCGCGGCTGCGCGCCGTCGCGTGGCCCACTCCAACGCGCGCGTACGCGGTCGGAGACCTCGGCCAGATGTGGCTGTGGCGAGGCGAAACGGGGCTCTGGGAACCCGACCCGGCGACGCCCGTGAACTTCCGCGGCAACCTGCTGAGCATCGCCTTCGATCCCAATGAACCGACGCGCGGGTACGCCGTGGGCGAGAGCGGCGTGCTGCTGCGCTACGGGAAGACGTGGACCCAGGAAACGCCCGAAGCGCTGCCGCCGCAGGTCCAGGGCGCGAGCTTCACCTCGGTCGCGTTCGCGGGCTCGGAAGCGATCGTCGCCTATCGCAAGCTGCTGAATCCCGCTAGCGAAAGCAGCTACGTGGGCGGGCTGCTCGTCAACGGCGGGTCGGGCTGGCACATAGACCAGAGCGCGGCCGAAGCGATCGGACCGCAGGTGCCCGGGGTCGTCGCCGGGCTGGCGGACGGAGGCGCCGCTTTTGGCGCGACCTCCGCAGACGAAGCCTCGCGGTTGTTCGAGCGCGAAGCGCCCGGTGCGCCCTGGCAGCCGAGCGCGACGCCCCTGCCCGCCCTCGCCTCGCCCGGCTCGCTCGCGCTGTTCCGCGAAGGCGGCGCGCTGCGCGCGATCGTCTCCGGGGGCGCGCCGCAGGGATACGCCGCGGAAGGCATCGAAGCGGCGCCGCCCGGCTTTCCTCCCAACCTGATCCAGCCGTACCCGGCCCCCCTCGGCGCCGCCGTGCTGCGCCAGACCTCCAGCGGCTGGATCGACGAGGAGCACGAACTCAACGACATCGCCGAACCCGAGGGCAACTACCACTTCTACGACACCGTCTACACACCCGATCCGGTGTCGGCGATGCTCGTCGACCCCTCGGGGCGCGAAGGCTGGGCGATCGGCGGGTTCGTCGGCGGCAATGCGCTGCTGCAGACGGCGGACGTCTCCCGCTACCCGCCCGGCGCGTCGCCCCCGCCCGGCAGGGGCAGCTCCTCGCTGCCGGCCAATCCGAAGGAACCGACGCCGTTCATCCCAGCCGCGGCGACGTTCGCGATCGGTGGCGGGGCATCGTGCGCGGCGCCGTGCGCGGATCGCGCCAATGCCAAGATCGGCCCCGACGTGTGGCTCGAACACGCGCTCGAAGAGGCGCGCAAGGTTCCGGTGCGCGCGTTCTTCTACACCGGTCCGCGCCTGGCCAACCGCCGCGAAACCAGCGAACAGCCGCCGCCTCCCTTCCCCTATCCGGGGGAGCTCGGCCGCTACGCGCAGCTGCTCGCGGCCGGCGGGCCTGCCTACGCGGCGGCCGCGCCGACCGACCTCGACGAGAGTGAAAGCGAGGCCACCTTCGAAGAAGCCTTCAGCGGCTCCAGCGGGCCGCTCGGCGGGAAGGCATCCGAACGCAGGGCCTGTGCGCCCGGCAAGCCCGGCGAACCGCCCTCGGAAGGTTGCGGGCTCGCGTACGCGATCGACTCGAGCGAAGGTGGAGAAGACGTGCGCGCCATCGTGCTCGACGACACGAGCGTTGTCGGCGAATCCCAGCTCGCTTGGCTGGAAGGGGAGCTGAGGACCGCAAAGGAAGTCGGCGAGCCGGCGATCGTGATCGGCGACGCCGACCTGGGCGCACAGCGCGCGAGCCACGATGAAACAGTCAAGCTCGCCGCCGAACGCCTCGCGCAGGTGCTCGTGTACGGCTCGACCGCGCGGGCAGGTCGCGGCGTTCCGTGCGAGAAGACCGAAGAATGCGACGGCGCCTCCGCCTACTTCTTCGACGCCAACGAAGAAAACGTCAAGCGCAAGCTCGGTGTGCGCAGCGGGGCGGTCGAAGAAGCGATCGAGACGTTCGGCTCGGGCACGCTCGGCTACGTGAACTTCCAGGCCGAGAGGACGGCGGACTTCATCGGCGCGAGCGGGTTCATGCTCGTCCAGGTCGACGCGGCGCAGCGCGAACGTCAGGCGGTCAGCAACCGCGCCCCCGTGCACGTGCGCCTGGTTCCGAACATCGGCGAACTAGCCCTGGAAGCCAAGGAAGGGACGCTGCTGCGCCGCAGCCAGGTGACGCTGTTCGACGCGCTCGCGCGCCGTCCGCGCTCCGGCAGCCGAACCGAGAATGGGAGTGCGGTCAACCAACTCGAAACAGACCCCTACATCCCGATCCCGTCCAACTGCGTGGGGGCGAAGTGCCCCAAGGAAGAAGGGCTTTCCGCCGAAGAAGGCCTGTCGGCATCCGAAGAAGGCCTGCTGCCCGAATACACGTTCACCTCGTCGAAGCCTGAAATCGGCAACTTCGTCAAGCCCAACCTCGTCTCGGCCGAACCGAACGCGGTGCTGCTCGGGCACAACGAAGAACCGGAAGCCGATCCTCACTCCGGCCTGTTCTGCGCGTACAACCCTGGCACGACCACGGTTACGATCAGCGCCGGGGGACTGTCATCCTCGCTGACCGTGACCGTCCAGGCCGGAAGCGTGCGCCGGCCATGCGGCACGGTGCCCTCGAACAAGCCCCCCGCTCAGCAGACCGCAGTGACCCCGGCGCCGCCGCCCCCGGCGCCCGCGCCGTCGCCCGCCGGTGCGGCGCCCGCGCCGCTGCCGCTGGCGCTGCCTGCGCCGCCGCTGCCCACGGTCGCCCCCCCGGCGCCGCGCCCGGTGCCCGTGACGCCGCCCTTCGTCGCGCTGCCAGCGCCCGGCGCGGCGCTGCTCGCGGTGGTGCCGCCGCCGGTGCCAACCCCCGCTCGGCCCACGCCCCCGAGCGGCACCTCGGCGGTCACCACGCCCGTCGAGGCGCCCGAAAAGGAAGAGGAGAAAGAGGAAGCGACGGAGTCGGTGGGCAACAAGGCGGTCGCCTACCGCGCCCCCGAACATGAGCCCTCGCCCCTGTACGTGATCGGTCTCGTGGTGCTCGCCGCTTTCGCCGGCGCCACCGTGCGCCGGCGCCCGGGCCGCGGCCGGGGCGAGCTGCGGGTCGCGCCCGCGACGATCTCCACGATGCGCGCACAGCGCCGCATGAGCCGCGATCGCCGTGGCATGTGGTGAGGCGACGGCGGCGCGAGCGCTTCACCGGTTGGCAACATCCTCGGCGCCGCAGCTGGTCAGCCTTCCACTGAATGTGTGCTGCAGACACCGGGCGCAGGGACGTCGCTCATGCGCGCCCGCACGCGTCCGGCCGACCGCCAACACGATAGACCGGAGAGCGATGCCCAACTTTCGAACCGTCCGCTGCTGCCTGCTGCCCATGCTCGCCGGCTGCGCCCTGCTGCTCGCCGCGCTCGCCGCGCCGGCGGGCGCCGATCCCTACGGCGAGATCCACCGCTTCAGCCCGGGAACGCAGAACAGCGGCGCGGCGGAGGTCTTCGGGGTCGATCCCGGCGACGCGAACAGCGTCTACGTAGGGGGTACGGCCGCCGCGAAAGGCCAGTTCGTGCTCAAGAAGTTCAGTGAAACCGGCACCGAACTGGCCTCGGTCACGATCGCCCCGCCCGCGGTCGCAGGGCTGAAGGAAGCCAAAGGCATCGAGGGCGTCGCGATCGACGGCAAGGAAGGGCGCCTGTTCGTGCTCGTCGACTACGGGCGCGGATTTCACAGCGCGGTCGTCGCGGGCGCCCTGTACGCGTTCTCCACGAAACCGGTGAGCGGAAAGCTCGTCCCAGCGGAAGGCATCACCGAAAGCACCGGCCTGTTCGCGACCGCCGCGACCCTCAATGCGACCTCGGAATCCCACGCGGGCACGAGCGCGGACCCGCTGTTCTCGCCCGCCGGCATCGCCCTGGACCCCAGCACTCACGAAGTGGTCGTGCTCGGCACCGACGAAGAGCAGGAAGAAAAGAGCTTCCCCAAACAGCCACATGCGGCGCTCCAACGCGTCGCCGTCAACGCGCACGCCGCCGCCGGCACCCCCGCCGGCGTGCTCGGAGCGCGCTACGTGGACCCGCTCGAAGGCGCCGGAAGCGAACATCCGGAATATGAAGGTGCGAGCTCGCCCGTCGTGTCCAAGGAAGGCAACGTCCTGTTCGCGCAGCGCACCGGCAAGGTCGACGAATTGGTGCAGGCTCCGAGCGACTTCTCGTCGGCGAGCGCTCCCAAGCCGATCTACGCGGCCAACACACATGCGGAAACCGCAAAGGGCGAAGAAATCCCCTTCGAATCCGAAACCCTCCTTGAACTGAACCCTGTCCAACCCGAAGAAGCCGAACGCGGCGCGGGTCTGTCCGTGGTTCAGCCCGAAAGCGGCCCCGGCAAAATCTACGGCTACGCGAAGATCAAGGAAGACGAAGTCGAAGAAGGCAAGCTCAAGGGAGGCGAACTCCAAGTAGGGGAAGAAAACGCGGGCGTCCTCGCCCTGAACTTCGAAGAGGGCAACGGAGCAGTCAAAGCTTCCGAGCTCGGCTGGACCGGCGGACAGGTGAGCGCGCAGATCGTCAACGGCAAACCCCAGGTAATCAAATGCAGCGTGGGTCTTGCGCCGACGCCCCCAACTGTATCCACCGCCGTCGCGGCGGCGAGCGGCGAAAAGGTGTTCGTGCTCGGCTGGGTGCCGGTGAGCGAAGCGAAAAACGTAGAAGTCAGGGCTCCGGAGGTGCTCGAGTTGGGGCCCGGCGGAGAAGGCTGCAACAAGACGTTCGGGCAGATCAACGCGGAATCTGAAGAAAAACCGATCGAAAAGCCGGTACCAGCCTGCGCCGCGATCGAACTCTCCTCGACCGTCGCGGACGGGAGCGCCCTGGAAGCCGAATGGAACTTCGACGAAGGCGCGCCGCCGCTGCAGGTGACCACCGACCAGCACCAGGAAACCGAGCTGTTCGACCACACGCTCACAGGAGAAGGACCGGGCGGTCTTCAGCCGACGATCACCGAGAAGATCCACAGCGACGACCTCGCCTCCCCGGCAGTCGAATTCACGAAGAAGCTCAGCCTCATCGAAGCGCCGCCCGAAGCGATCGCGCAGCCGGCGCCGATGGAAGTGAGCGAAGGGGGCACGGCGACCTTCACCGTGGCGAGTTGCGGTGGCGCCGTGAAAGTCCAGTGGCAGGTCAAAAAGAAAGGCGCGCCCGAATTCGAAGAAGATACGACTGACGCCGGCAACACAACCGACACCCTGACGGTCAAACCGGTCACCGCAGCCCAGGCGGGCAACGAATACCGCGCGGTGTTGAAAAATGGCAAAGGCAAGGAAGAATCGAATGCGGCGCTGCTGAGCGTCAAGGGCATCGAACAGGCCCCCGTCGTGACCAAGAGTCCGACCTCGATCAAAGTCCTCGAAGGCGCGAGCGCGAGCTTCGAAGCGGCCGCGACCGGGGCCAGTTCGGTGCAGTGGCAGGTCAAGAAGCAGGGTGCGCCCGGATTCGAACCCGATACGACCGACGCCGGCAACACCACCGACAAGCTGACCGTCGAACACACCACGGGAGCTGAGAGCGGCAACGAATACCGTGCGGAGTTCAAGAACGCCGGTGGCGCGCCAGCTGACTCAGCGGCTGGGAAGCTGACCGTCGAAACGCTGGCGGAACACAAGAAACACGAAGAAGAACTCAAACAGCACGAAGAAGAACTGAAACATCAGGAAGAACAGAAGAAGCGAGAAGAAGAAGAAGGACGCAAGCAGCACGAAGCAGAAGTGCAGAAACAGCACGAAGAAGAAGAACGCAAGCAGCACGAAGCAGAAGTCCAGAAACAACACGAAGCAGAAAAAGGTGGCGTTCTCGGCACCAAAGAAGAACCTCCGGTTGCGGTCCTGGCGAGCACGTCGCTGTCCGTCAGCTCATCCGGCAAGCTCGTCGTGACGGTCAAGTGTCCTACGGGCGAGGCGAGTTGCAGCGGCACGATCACGCTGCGCACGCTCACGGCCGTGGTGGCGAGCGTGGGCGGGCATCAGGCCAAGGCCAAGGCGAAAGTGCTCACGCTCGCGAGCGGCTCGTTCTCGGTCGGCGGCGGACAGGCGAAGGCCGTGACGCTGCGGGTGAGCAGTGCAGCGTTGAAGCTGCTCGCGCACAGCCACAGCCTGCGCGCGCGCGCGACGATCCTCGCTAAAAACCCGAGTAACGGGACGCACACCACGCTCAGCACGGTCACGCTGCACCTGGCCAAGCACGGCCACAAGTAGTCGCACCGGCGCGAGGAGTGTGGGCGCGAGCGCCCGATGTGAAGCGGTTGTGAAGATTAAGGGCGCAGCTAGCGGCCGTTTCGCCTGTGAATATCTGGTGAACACAGGTGTGACGAACCAGATTCGTAACTTCCGCGTGAGGGGCCCATGGCAGTCTTGACATCGCGGGACACGACTGCGGCTTGGCCGCGGACGCGCCTGTGACAAGGCAATGGAACGTCCTACTCTCACGGAGGTAGTAGATCTGATGGCATCATTCTCGATGCGCCGGCTCACGCCGGTATGCGTCTCGGCTGCGGCGCTGTTTGCCGGGCTTGCGCTGCCGACGGTGGCGTCCGCGAAACACGCGGCGCCGTGTGTCGGCGACGTGGAACACATAGAAGGCGCGGGCTCGACCCTGCAGAAACTTGCGCAGGTGTCGGTGTGGGCCCCCGAATTCAAGAACTCCCTGAACACGAACGCGCTCGCCTGCAACGGCACGGGCAGCAAGGTCAAAGTCGAAGTGGCCTACAAATCGATCGGCAGCGGCCAGGGCCTGGAAGAATGGGGCTTCAAAGGCCACGCGTTCGAGCCCACGACGGACTTCGTCTCGACCGACGAAGCGCCGAGCGGGTCGATCAAAACTGAAATCCAGTCGCACGGATCGGGCGCACTGAACACCGTCCCGGTGCTCCAGGCGTCGATTGCGATCATCGTCCACCTGCCCAAAGGCTGCACCGCTACGAGCGCGCCGGCCCCTGGTCGTCTCGCTCTCGGCAACGGGACACTCGCGAAGATCTGGGAAGGCACGATCAACACGTGGGGCGAAGTCGTGACCGCTGAAAGCGCGACCGCCAAAGACGAACTGATCGAAGAAGAACCGGGCGTGAACGAATGTGCGTCGAAGAAAATCACCCGCATCGTCCGCAGGGACGGATCGGGCAACACGCACATCTTCAAGAAGTACCTGAGCCTGATCTCATCGAAAACGTTCACCGCGGTGCTCCCCGAAACGGGAGAAGAATTCACGAACCAGACGTGGACCACGATCGACGAAGGCACCCTGAACCAGGCCTGGCCGAAGGAAGCGAACGTCGTCCGTGAGACGGGCGAAGGCGGTGGCAAACTGGTGTTCACGGTCGGCGAAACCGAAAGCAGCATCGGCTACTCCAACCTCGCCGACGCGCGCAACCCGTCCAACTCCAAAGCCTTCATCCCGGACAACGGCGAAGGCGTCGGAGGAACGGGCGGCAAAGGCAAGGCCACGTTCTGGGCCGAACTCGAAAACGGCAGCGGAACGTACGAAGACCCGTCTATCGATCATGAGACGAGTGAAAAACCGACCAAGGCCAACTGCGAAAAAGAGGTCTACACGAACGGCAAACACCCGTTCCCGCCGAAGAAGACTACGGAACTGTGGAACGCGGCGACGACGTCTCTGACGCAGACTCACTACACACTGTGCGGCCTGACCTACATCCTGGACGTGCCGCACGTCGACTACCCGTTCGGCGCGGAAGCCGCGGCGATCGGCAAGACGGTCCACGACTACCTCGAGTGGATCCTGAACACGTCGGCCAATGGTGGGCAGCCTGACATCGAGGCCAACCACGACTACGAGTCCCTGCCGAGCAACGTGGACGCGATTGCCATCAAGGGGATCAAGAAGCTCAACTAAGCACGTAGCTTGATCGGCCGCCGCGGTGGCTGATCGGGGCAAGGATGTCCACCGGCCGGGCCGCTCGAAGGATCGAGCGGCCCGGCCGTCTTTTTTGGCGAAGCGGCGGGTCGGCCGTCGCAGCTGCCGACGGCCGCCAGGCGCGCAGCGCGGCGCCCCGGTCTATACAGAGCGAGATTCTTTAGCTACGGTTACGAAATCTCGACAACTGTCGTAGCCCAAGAGAGCAGGATGTAGGCTGATGGCGATGAGCAAGGAGGCCGTGCAGGCCATGGGCGTGGAAGCCGGGAGCGTGGCGGACGCGGCGGCGCGATGGGAGTCCGTGCCGCCCGGCGGCTTTCAGCCGGGTTCGCGTGGGTTTTTGGGGTTGGGGGGGCGTCGTTGGTTGGCGGTGTCGGGGATTGCGGAGGTTCGTGGTCCGGCGGCGTGTTTGCGTCGGGATGCGTTGTTTCGGCGGTCGTTGTTGGTGGCTGATGTGGTGGCGATTGTGGGGGCGTTTGTGTTGATGGTGTCGTTGTCGCGGTCTTCGTTGGGGTTGTCGTGGGCGGCGGCGGCTGGGGTGCCGATTTTGGTTGTGTGCGCGAAGTTGACGGGGTTGTATGATCGGGATGAGACGTTGTTGCGTAAGACGACGTTGGATGAGGCGCCGAAGTTGTTTCAGTTGGCGACTTTGTGTGCGTTGGTGACGTGGCTTGCGGGTGGGTTGTTGACGCATCGGCCGTTGGATCGGCATGAGGCGTTGTTTTTGTGGTTGGCGTTGGCGGGGGGTTTGATAGCGGCGCGGGCTGTGTCGCGGGCGTTGGCTTTGCGGGTCGCGCCGGTGGAGCGGTGTTTGTTTATCGGGGATCGGGTTTCGGCGGAGACGATTCGCTCGAAGTTGTGTGCGCGGGGTGGCGTGAAGGCGGAGGTTGTCGCGCATCTTGATCTGGATAAGGTGTCTTCGTGGTCGACGGATAGTTTTTCGGAGGCGCGTTTGGCGGAGATCAGGGATTTGACGCAGACGCTTGATGTGCATCGCGCGATCATCGCGCCGCGTAGTGTTGATGGGGGGGAGATGCTCAATCTGGTGCGCACGCTGAAGGCGGTTGGTGTGCGGGTGAGTGTGTTGCCGCGGTTGTTGGAGGTCGTGGGCTCATCGGTCGAGTTCGATGATTTGCATGGGGTCACGGTGATGGGGGTCAGGCGGTTTGAATTGACGCGTTCTTCGGCGGCGTTCAAGCGTGTGTTTGATTTGTTGGGGGCGGGGTTGGGGTTGTTGGCGGTCTGCCCGTTGTTGTTGGTGATCGCGGTCGCTGTGAAGCTTGATGGTGGGGGGCCGGTGTTCTTTCGTCAGTTGCGGGTCGGCCGGCATGGGCAGCGGTTTCAGATGTTGAAGTTCCGTACGATGGTGCCGGAGGCGGAGGCGATGAAGGACGCGTTGCGTGAGCACAACGAGGCGCAGGATGGTTTGTTTAAGATTGCCCGGGATCCGCGGGTGACGAGGGTCGGGCGGTGGTTGCGCGCGAGCGCGTTGGATGAGCTGCCGCAGCTGTGGAATATCGTGCGTGGCGAGATGAGCCTGGTCGGCCCCAGACCGTTGGTGATCGATGAGGATCGGCGGATCGAGGGTTGGCACCGGCGGCGTCTGGAGTTGATGCCGGGGATGACGGGGCCGTGGCAGATCCTCGGCCCGACCCGGGTCCCGCTCAAGGAGATGGTCGCGATCGACTATCTCTATATCGCCAACTGGTCCCTCTGGACCGACATCAAGATCCTGCTACGAACCGTCCCCCACGTCCTCGGACGCCGCGGATTATGAGGTTGCGGCAAGCGCTGCCGCGAAGAGCTTGTCCGTCGGCACCTCTTGCAGCTCGAGCGAGCTGGCACGCAGCCCTCGTCCCTCGGGGATGCTTTCGACCTTCTTGTAGACGCTGTCAGCCGGATCGCGATGGACCACCACGCGCCGTTGTTCGAGGTCGACCACCCAATACTCGGTGACCGCCTGGGCATACACCGCGGACTTGGCGCGCAGGTCGCGGTCTCTCGAGCTGACGGCGACCTCGATCACGATCAGCGCCCGCGATGGGTGCTCCAGTGTGGGCGGGGTTCGCTCTATGACCGCAAGGTCGGGTTCCGGCTCGGAGCGGCCGATCGTCAGCGGTGCGGAGACCATCAGCTGGTAGCGCGAATGGTCGAGGTGGCCGATGAGCCAATCGATCAGCCATCGCACCGCGTTCTCGTGCTGCGTCGTCGGGCTCATGTCGACGATGAGACCGTCGATGAGCTCGATCCGTGCGTCCTCGTCGAATCCGCCGCTTGCGACGAGTCGGTGGTACTGGTCGATCGACAGCCGGTGCAGCTCCGGAGCTTGAACAAGGGTGGACACACCAGCGATTGTAGTCCGACGGTATGTCCGCCCGGAGCGTTGGGAAGCGGCTTCGTCTATCGACGGGCCGGCTGAACCGAGCCATCGCCGCTCGGCTGCTCTTCGTGGTGCGGCATGATGACCTCCGCCGCCTCGGCCGGTGTCACGTGCGGGTAGAGCACCCTGAGCGCTAGGACGGCGAGCGCTCCACCCACTAGTTGCGCAACGACATAGCCGGGCACGGACGCGGGCGCGATGCCGGCGAAGGTGTCCGAGAACATGCGCCCGACGCTGATCGCTGGGTTGGCGAAGCTGGCCGAGCTGGTGAAGAAGTAGGCGGCGCCGATGTACGCGCCCACAGCGGCGGGGGCAGTACTTGCGCGCTTGGTGCGCGCGAGCGAAAAGATCACGAGCAGCAGGCCGGCGGTGGCGATCGCCTCGGAGAACAGGTGGGCGCTCGAGGCGCGGTGATGCGTGGAGATGCTGACGGCGGCCAGCGAGAACATGCCGTTCGCGGTGAGGGCGCCGAGCACGCATCCTGCCACCTGCGCGGGTACGTAGGCGAGCGCGTCGCGCCAGCTGATGCCACGGAAACTCGCGTCCGCGAGCGAGACGACCGGGTTGAAGTGCCCGCCGGACACCGGGCCGAACATGAGGATGATCGTGAACAGTCCCGCTGCCGTGGCGGCGGCGTTCTCGAACAGCTCCAGGCCGACGTCGTTCGGGGAGAGCGTCTGTGCTGCGATGCCCGAGCCGATCACCAGCGCGGCCAAGAACGCTGAGCCGAGCAGCTCGGCTAGCAGGCGGCGTGCGAGCGAAGGCGTGTTTGTCATGCGGCGATCAGGAGCTTGTCCGCGAACTCGCCCGGCAATCCGGCTCCGCGTACCTCGGCGGCGACCGTATCGGCGTCGTACTCGACCCGCTCGATGGTGACGTTGGCGCTCTCTCCGGCGGCTGTCAGCACGGCGAACGCGGCGCGGGGGTCGCCGTCCTTGGGCTTGCCGACCGAGCCGCAGTTGACGAACAGCACCTCGCCGAATTCGTGCACCCACGGTTTGTGGGTGTGGCCGAACACGAGCACTGGGTCGCTCTCGGCCGCCGCCAGCCGCTCGTACAGGCTGGCCGGCTTGTCCTCGAACAGGTACTCGTTGACCTTGCGTGGCGAGCCGTGGACGAGGTGGACATCGACTCCGCCGACCGAGAAGCGCAGATCGAAGGGCAGGCCGCGCATGAAGTCCTTGGACTCGCTGCT
>Ga0208565_1001714_pt1 | contig 12486 bp, 10 predicted proteins | sample Sb_taG_7_FD_187706 | JGI IMG/M metagenome (GOLD analysis project Ga0208565, IMG submission 187706) | Peat soil microbial communities from Weissenstadt, Germany - Sb_50d_2_FS metaG (SPAdes) (version 2) | ecosystem: Environmental > Terrestrial > Soil > Wetlands > Peat | place: Germany...
ACTCGAGCTGGTAAGCCCGGCCGCGCCCATATCCTGAATCGCGACCACCGCCCCCGTGCGCATAGCTTCGAGGCAAGCCTCAAGCAGCAGCTTTTCCATGAAAGGATCGCCGACTTGAACGTTCGGTCGCTTCTGCTGCGATTCCTCGCTGAATTCCGCCGACGCCAGAAGCGACGCCCCGTGAATTCCGTCACGCCCGGTCTTCGCGCCCGCATAAATGACCGGATTGCCCGCACCCCGCGCCCGCGCAAAGAATAGTTCGTCGCGCTTGGCAATTCCCAGCGCCAGCGCATTCACAAGCGGATTGTTCGAGTAGCAAGGCTCGAAGACAACTTCGCCGCCAACCGTGGGAACGCCGAAACAATTTCCATAGAAGCCGATCCCGCGCACCACGCCGTCAACAAGCCGCCGATTCCGCGCGATTTCCTCCGGCGTGGCGTTTCCGGCATCTTTGCCGCGCACAATCGGCCCAAACCGCAGCGAATCCAGCACCGCAATCGGCCGCGCCCCCATGGTAAAAATATCCCGCAAAATTCCGCCAACTCCGGTAGCCGCCCCCTGAAACGCCTCAACAAAACTAGGGTGATTGTGCGACTCGATCTTAAAAACCGCGCAAAGCCCGTCGCCAATATCCACGACGCCCGCATTTTCACCAGGCCCTTGCAGCACCTGCGCCCCGCGCGTAGGCAAGCGTTTCAGATGCACTTTGCTCGATTTATACGAACAATGCTCGCTCCACATCACAGAAAAAATCCCAAGCTCGGTGATGCTAGGCTCGCGCCCAAGAATTTTCAGAATGCGCGAGTATTCCTCAGCGCTGAGCCCCCGCTCGGCCGCAAGTGCAGGGGTAACTTTTGGTTCAGTAGCGATCAAGCCGGTTGATCCTTCTAGAGTAGGGGAGGGTCTTCAGCCCTCCCGCAGTTCGGCCATCTTTTGAATTTCTGGAATTGCACTAAGCAGGCACCGCGATCCGCTGCACCAGACTCTCCACCATCGAGCGAAAAATGACCAATCCATCAGCGGATCCAAGCGGCGCTTCCACAGCCCGCTCAGGATGCGGCATCAATCCAAGCACATTCCGCTCGCGGCTGCAGATGCCCGAAATATTCGCAAGCGAGCCGTTGGGATTTCCGGCGGCGTCATTGCGGCCATCCGGTGTCGTGTAGCGAAAGATGATTTGATCGTGGCGTTCGAGTTCGGCAAGCGTTTTCTCGTCGCAGAAATAACTGCCGCCCATATGCGCGATCGGCATTTTCAGAATCTGACCGCGCTCAGCCGCGCAGGTGAAAGGAGTGTCCGTACTCTCCACGCGCACATGCACCTGGCGGCAGAGAAAGCGCAGCCCGGAATTGCGGAGCAGCGCTCCAGGCAAGAGTCCGGCCTCGCACAGGATCTGGAAGCCGTTGCATACCCCGAGAACCAGTCCGCCGGCCCGCGCAAATTTCTCCACCGATTTCATCACCGGCGAAAAACGCGCGATGGCGCCCGTGCGGAGATAATCGCCGTAAGCAAAGCCGCCAGGAAGAACGATGGCGTCACAGCCGGCAAGTGTTTCGGTACGGTGCCAGAGGAACTCGACGGGCTGACGCAGGACGCTGCCGATGGCGTAATAAGCATCGTCATCGCAATTCGAGCCCGGGAACACAACCACGCCGAATTTCATTCCGGGGAATCTCCCGCGCGCATTTTAACACAGACGGAGAATTGCTCCGAAGCGATGATTGCACCGCGGGTTGGTACCGCTGGCGTCCCCGCCGGCATCTTTCGAGCGCAAAAGTCGACGACAGTCGGTGCCATCCGCGGACTCAGAAGCGCAGTTCGGAGTTGTTTGTGGGAAGTTCGATTCGTAGCCGCCGTCATCGCAGCAGGCTGGGCTGAAGGCCTTGGGGTGGGTTGGGGTTGCGCCGAGTTAGGTATTGAGATGTAGCGAGTAAACGGTTCGTAAGATGCCGGCACGGATGCCGGCGCTATCGGCGGCGCGATTTCTTCGTGCGGCGCCGCTTGGGTTTCTTTTTCTGCTTCGCTTCGCGCGCCAATTCAGCCCGCCGGGCTTTCGCCCAGCCGAGCTTGTTCGCTTGCCGGCCGCGCGCGATAGCCAGCGCGTCAGCAGGCACATTGTCTGTGATCACCGAACCCGCGGCCACATAAGCCCCATCGCCCACGCGTACCGGCGCGACCAGCGCCGTATCGCTTCCAATGAAAACGCGTTTTCCGATCGTTGTGGGATATTTGTGCACGCCGTCGTAGTTGCACGTAATCGTCCCGGCGCCGATGTTTGCGCCGCTGCCAATCGTCGCGTCGCCGAGATAACTAAGATGATTCGCCTTCGCCCCTTCACCTAACACAGTTTTCTTCAGCTCAACAAAATTCCCCACATGCGACCCTTCGCGCATATCAGCCCCAGGCCGCAGCCGCGCAAATGGCCCAAGCCGCGAGTTCTTACCGATGCGGCTGTCGACAGCCACGCAATGTGGCTCGATCAGCGCGCCTTCATCCACACGGCAATTCGTCAGCACGCTGCCGGTGCGAATCGTGCAGCGCTCAGCAACAAGCGTGCTCCCGAGCAATTCGACGCCAGGCTCGATGATCGTATCGCGCCCCACCTCGACGTCGGCATCAATCACCACAGTCTCCGGCAAATAAATCGTCACGCCCGCGTCCATCAGCGCCGTCGCTTTCCGCTGGCGAAAAACGCGATCGGCGTCCGCAAGATGCGCGCGCGTATTGCAGCCGATGATTTCATCAGCGTCGGCGGTCGTCATTGCGACCACGCGTTCCTGGTGCGCGTTGAGCAGCGCGATCGCGTCGGTAAGATAAAGCTCGCGATGCACATTATTCGGACGCAGCGCGGAAAGGCACGGCCACAGCTTCTCGAGCGTGAAGCAATAAATACTCGAATTGATTTCGTTGATCGCGCGTTGCTCGGGCGCAAGCGCACTCTCTTCAACCACCGCCGCGACGCTACCGTCGCCCTCCTTGCGGATCACGCGCCCGTAGCCCGTAGGATCAGCAAGATTCGCGGTCAGAAGCGTCGCAGCAGCATTTTCTTTGCGATGCGTCTCGATCAGCGCAGCGAGCGTTGAGGCTTTAAGCAGCGGCGCATCGCCGGGCACCACCAACAAAAATTTGGCGCCGCGCCGTATCGCTTTGCGCGCCACTTGCACGGCATGGCCCGTGCCGCGCTGCGGATTCTGCACCACCGCTTTCGCGCGAAGCGACTCGACAACCGCGGCAACCGCCTCGGCCTGATGTCCAACAATGACGACGATCTCAGCAGGCTTCAGAGGCTGGCAAGCTCGCACAACGTGCTCGACCAGCGAGCGCCCGCCCGCGCGATGCAGCACCTTGGCCATGTCGGATTTGAGGCGCGTGCCTTTCCCGGCAGCGAGTACGAGGGCGACAGTGTCTTTCGCGGGCATTGCAGGATTATTCTCGCCTCACCGCCTCCGTTTGGCAAATCCGGCGAATACGGACGTGTTCCAGGAGCGCGGGTGCACAATTCGCCGAATGGCGGCGCAGCTTTTGGCTTATCCGCGCGCAGCACTGTTACGATGCCGGTACTTCCGTTGAGCGAGAAAATCCGGAGGCGACTATGAAAGTTTGTCCCACCTGCGGGAAAGCGAACGAAGACGCCGCAGTCTTTTGCAATGGATGCGGAACGAATCTATCGCTAGCCGTGACAGGAACCCCAGTCCCGGTCGGAGCGCAACAGACAAGCGGGATGGCTGTCGCCAGCCTGATCTTCGGATTGTTCTTCTTCATCTTTCCGGCCCCTGTTCTGGCCGTAATTCTCGGTCACGTCTCCAACTCACAGATCCGCAAAAGCGCAGGCCGCCTAAAAGGCGCAGGGATGTCGCTCGCCGGATTGATTCTCGGCTACGTCGGCATCGCGCTTGTCCCCATCATTCTGATTATTGCCGCCGTCGCAATTCCGAATCTGGTGAAAGCCAAAATGACTGCGAACGAGGCGAACGCCGTCTACAATCTGCGAAACATCGCCACGGCCGCCGTCAAGTATCAAAGCGCTTACAACACGTATCCGTCGGGCCTCTCTGCTCTCGGGCCGCCGCTCAATGGCAAGGCACCCGACGCCGATGGCGCCGGTCTCATCAACGGGATGCTCATGAGGGGTTCCGAGAGCGGCTACGAATTCATTTATCAACCGGTGAGTTCGCACAACGACGGTGTCTTCGACGGTTTCGATCTAACCGCGAACCCAATCACTCCCGGCACCACCGGCAACCGTCATTTTCATGTGGACGAGAGTCTGGTGATCAGCGTCGAAAGGGATAGACCGGCAGGACGAAATAGCCCCCCGCTGAACTAACGAGCCGGATGAAACAGCATTCGTAGCGCCGGTTCACCCAGAGCCGCGAAGGGCAGCCTGCCGGCGTCTTTGTCATAAACGGCCGCCCGGAAAAATAAGAACCACGATTTCTCGCGCACTACAGACCCATGATGTGGAATCCAGCATCCACAAAAATTGTGTTGCCAGTAACGCCGCGGCCAAGGTTGCTAGCCAAAAATACGGCGGTATCGGCTACTTCGGCGGGGTCAGTGTTGCGGCGCAGCGGAGCATGCTGGGCGACCACATCCAGAATCGACGAAAAATCCTTGATGGCGCGCGCTGAAGCTGTTTTCACCGGTCCAGCAGAGATCGCATTCACACGAATATTCTTCGGCCCCAAATCGCTAGCAAGATAACGCACGGTGGCTTCGAGTGCAGCCTTCGCCACCCCCATCACGTTGTAATTGGGCACCACGCGTTGCGAGCCTAGATAAGTAAGCGTCAGCAACGATCCGCCTTGCGGCATCAAGGGCGCGGTAGCCCGCGCCACCGCCAGCAGCGAATAGCTGCTAACTTCCTGCGCCAGCAAATAGCCGTCTCGCGATGTCTCCACGAACGGCCGGCTGAGATCGTCGCGATTGGCAAACGCAATAGCGTGCATCACCGTATCGAGCCCGCCGCTCAATTCCGTAGCCAGACGATCGAGCTCCGCCGGCTGCGTGACGTCGCACTGAAATACTTTCGCCGCCCCAAGTTCCTGGCCTAATTCCTCCACCGTTTGCTTCAACCGCTCGCCTTGATAAGTAAGGACGACCTTCGCCCCTTCGCGGCGATAAGCAGAAGCAATCGCGTACGCCAAACTCCATTTGTTAGCCACGCCCAGGATGAGCGCAGTCTTTCCTTCCAAGAGATTTGCCATAGGCCGGTCATTCTATCGTGGAATAGCCTGACGAGGAACGGTGGCAAACGGGCCGAAAACCGTGAGGGGGCCTAAAGAGTCTGGAAGAGAGCTCGCCCGGTTTGTCAGGGCACGGCTTCAGCCGTGCCGAAAACGCCGCGAACTCGACTCGGCTTTAGCCGCTGAGGTTTGTCTTTTCGGGTTCTCGCACACGCTCTAAAGACCCTCCGCGGCAAACTCTTTGTCGGTCAATCAGCGGCGGAGGCTGAGGCTGGGAGCAAACGCGGCGCAGTGGCGGGCTGCCGCTCGGATTCAACCGTGGTCTCTACCCACAGCGTAGGATCAGCAAGCAAGCGCGTAACAAGCTGAGTGTGCAAAGCGTGGCCCGCCTTGTGAGCCACCACGCGCGCCTTCAGCGGCCGACCTACCAACGCAAGATCGCCAATAAGGTCAAGCGCCTTGTGTCGCACAAACTCGTCAGGAAAGCGCACGGGCCCGTTCAAAATATCGTCAGCAGAGAGCACGATCGCATTTTCCAATGACCCCCCGCGAATCAATCCCATCGCGCGCAGGCCCTCAAAATCGCTCATGAATCCAAAAGTGCGCGCCGTAGCCAACTCGCGGCTGAACGTATCGCGATTGACGCGAATCTCGATTTCCTGCCGCCCGACTTTCGGGTGCGCGTAGTCCACGAAGCAGCTCACCACGAAATCATCATGCGGATAAATTCCAATGCGCCGATCGCCTTCCGAGACCTCCAGCGGCTTCACGACTTTCAGATAAGTTCTCCGTCGCCGCAGACGGCGCAATCCAGCACGATTGAGCATGCGGATAAATGGCTGCGCAGAGCCGTCGAGGATGGGCACTTCGAGGTTGTCAATTTCGACGAAAATGTTATCCACACCACACGAATAAACCGCAGCAAGGAGATGCTCGGTGGTAGACAACAGCACGCCCTGTTTCATCAAGCTGGTGGCGTAGCTCACGCGGGCGACGTTGCGGACATGCGCTTCGATGCGGAAGCCGTCAAGATCGGTCCGGCGGAACACAATTCCGGTCCCCGCCGGCGCGGGAACGAGCCGCAAATGCGATTGAACTGCGGTGTGAAGCCCGATACCCGCCGCCTCGACAGGTCGGACTATCGTGTTTTGGAAGGACATTTTGAGGGCCGGGACTACTAAGCACTTATGCTGCCCCGCTCACCCCATTTTAGCTTAATCCTTTCAGCAACTTACAGCTATTTTGAGAGAAGCTCTCTACGTGGTGTTGTAGACATACAACACTTTCGCCCTAATCCCTGTGGCCACGGTTCTACGGTATGGTACCGCTCTGGAACAGCTATGCTGCTACTGACGGGCCGCTCCAGAGGTCGGATTGGACGCCGAAGTCGGTGCCGGCGTCGAGGCAGTGGCCCCGCCCTGATTCGGTGTGGCGTTGGCGGTGGGCGTCGGTGCGGGCGAGGCGCTTCCCGGCTGCGCCGCGAGACTCGCCGCCTCGGCTCGCAGCGCCACGATGGCCTGTTGAAATGCGGGCGGATCCAAATCATTGAGAAGCCGCGCAGCATCGATCATTTGACTCTGCGCCTGCGGCGAAAGCCCGAGCTGCTGCAAGTACTCGGTGAATTGCAAGAGCTGATTCTGGCTCTGAGTTGAAGATGCTGGCGCGCTCTGCGCAGCGCTCGTGGTTATGGTGTTGGCTGCCTGCGGCGCATTAGTAGCGGCCGGCGTTCCCGCGCCCGCTACGATGGCATTGACGTCGTTCGCACGCGCTGTGTTGACTGCAGGTGCAGCTCCCGCGTTCACCCCAGCGGCATTGAAGTTGTTCGCCGCCGGCTGAGCCGCAGCAGGGTTCTGCGCTGCTGCCGCCTTAGACGCGGCAGCGATAACAGGAGGCGCGTTCAGCGCAGCAGTCGCGCTATCGGCCCCTTTCGGCGCCGCTCCGCTATTCGCGCCGCCGAATGACGCGTTCGAAAATGTCGAAATTGCGGGCGCGGCCACTTGAAAGAGCCCGGCTTCCTCTGCGTGCGATGGTTGCGGAACGCCATTTGAAAGCGTCAGCGTATCCTGAACCGGATTCGACTGCGCGAGCTTGGTCGTTGCGCCCTGCGCTTGAAGCGCCGATTGAGGCTCTGCGTCCAACTGTGCCGTCTGATTTGCTGCTGCCACTGGAATTGAAGCCACGGGTCCCTCCTCAGAGCGGGTGCTCCTAACCCCGCTGCGCGGCATACCTGAGTGAGTTATCGGCACCAGCGCGGGCCAACTTAAAGACCCAATGAAAATTAATAGAAATTTCGCCGTGAATAGATGACTCAAATCGGAACAGTTGCAGTTCACCGCGAGCACTCCGCGGTTGTCGCTCGCACGGACTCTGCGTAGAATGGAGGCAGACGCGTACTAATGGCCTCACCTTTCCCAATTCTCTCGAACATCGCGGCAGTGCCGCCGCCCAGCGCGCATCCACGTCCTCCCTGGCTGCGCGTGAAATTCTTCGGCGGCCCCAATTATCAGGATTTGAAGCGCATCATGCGCACGCTCGACCTGCACACCGTCTGCGAGAGCGCCCGCTGCCCCAACATGGGCGAATGTTGGGAACATCGCACCGCAACATTCATGATCCTCGGCAACATCTGCACGCGCGCCTGCGGATTCTGCGCCGTGCCCTCAGGCAAGCCGCTCGGTCCGCCGGAAGAGGACGAGCCCGAGCGTGTAGCGGAAGCGGTCGAGAGAATGGGCCTGCGCTACGCGGTCGTTACCTCGGTGAATCGCGACGATCAACCCGATGGCGGCGCAGCGATCTTCGCGCACACAATCGCCGAGATTCGCCGGCGCGTTGCGGACTGCCGCATTGAAGTCCTGATCCCGGATTTTCGCGGCGTGTGGCCAGCCCTCGAAACGGTGCTCGCCGCGCGCCCTGACGTCCTCAATCACAATATGGAGACTGTTCCGCGCCTCTATCGCCGCGTCCGCAAAGGGGCCGATTACGAGCGCTCGCTCGAATTGCTGCGCCGCGCCCGCGCAACAGCGCCTCACATGGCGACGAAGACCGGCATGATGCTAGGCCTCGGCGAGACACGCGAAGAAGTCCTAACCGCGATGCAAGATATCGTCGCGCAGGGCACGCACATTCTGACGCTAGGCCAGTATCTACAGCCGACGCCAGAGCATTTACCGGTCGAGCGCTTCGTTCATCCCGATGAATTCGCGGAATTCAAGCAACTAGGCGAAGAAATGGGATTCAAGCACGTAGAATCAGGCCCGCTAGTCCGCTCTTCCTATCACGCCTTCGAGCAAGAAGAAGCCGCCCGTTCGTAGCGCCGGTCCCGCATGCGGAACCGGCGTTTATGTGCGGCGTCACTCGGATGAAAAATCCCCAGCAGGCCGTCGGCGCTACGAATACTCGTCGCGCATCAACCTCGAATAGAAGCTCGTCACTTACTTCACAGGCGCAAGCAGCGAATTGGCCAGCACGCGCACGCGAGTAGCGCACGAAATCTCGCAGCAAGCCTGATCCACGACTGCGCGTAAACTCGCCACCGCTTTTTCCCTTCGATTTAACTCTAAATTGAAATTGCCGAGGAATAAATTGAAGACCGCGTTGTGCGGATACTTCTGCGTGAGCGGCTCGAGAATTGTGGCCGCCCGCTCGTACTGCTGATCGTACGTGCGCAGATTCTTCGCCAAGTAAAATCGAGCTTCAACTGCGGTCATCCCGCCGCCGTTCATCGCAGCTTCGAGCTGGCGGATCCCCTCCTGCTTGCTGCCTCCGGGAATGCCCATGAAGAAGCGCAGCAGCTTGACGATGCCCGAGAGCGTGTCGATGTAATAGTTGTACAGACCGAGGCCAGTGTCGGCGTCGGTCATCTGCGGGTCGAGCTGCTTGGCGCGCAAGAACTCTTCACGCGCACGCACTCCGACGCGCGCCGTGGCGCGATTCTCGCTGCGCATACCATAGAGACGCGCTTCCAGCGCCAAAGCCAGTCCCATGTAAAGATGCATCTCAGCCGACTCTTTTTTCGCGGATTTCGCGGCGGCAAGGCGTATGGTTTTTTCCGCGAGGGCGACATATTCATCATCGCCGGACTGCTGCCCGCGTTTTCCGGTAACTACCATTCCCCACTTCACTTCGAGCGTCGCGCAGTAAGTCTTCCACCAGCGCGCTTCGCCTTCGAGAAGATAGCCGAGGGGTTGATCGGGCGCAGAAGCCTGAAGCGCGCGAAACAGCGCAATCGCTCCGTCCGGGTCCCCACTGTTCAGTTTTTCAAGGCCCTGCTGCGCCTCCGGAGGGAGGACGGGATTGCCGGCAAAGATTGCCGGCGCTCCGAAAATGGCGATGTTCGCGATAAATAGAATCCGCGTAGCGGCGCGTGCGAGGCGCGCATCGATGACGTTCGCGAAAATCATCGTTGCCACCTGATCTTCATCACCCCCAGCGCGGCGACGTACATCACGAAACACTCCAGCGCAAACGCAGGAAAGCCGAGAAACCCGGGCGCGGGCATCTCAAATATTTTCACGTTCTGAAAAATCGGAAAAATGTACCGCCATTTCGCCTCGGCCCAGAAATTCCAAAATTCCCAGAGCCAGCCGCACACCCATCCAGCAGCCAGGAATGACCAAAACCGCGTCTGCAAGCCCTCTGAGAAATCGCCGATAAACGACGGCAGCCCAATCCGGTAATTCAGCGGATCAAGCAGCAGAAGAAACCCAATCCACACCAGCGCAAAAAGATAGGCCGCGATATGCCGCGGCAACACCAGCGGAACGACGAGACACAGCGCCCCCGCGATCATCAATCCGGTCTGCGCGCCACGCGAAATCTTTATGCTCTCCCTCTCTCGGAATGGCAGCAACGCTTGAATAAGATCGGCCGTTTCAAAGATCGCAGGAGTAATCGTAGCGAACGACCACGCGTAACCAATCAATCCCGCAGGCCAAAAATCCGGTACGCCGGCGTAGGTCCAATTGCGCAACCGCAAATTGTAAGCTTCAAAAATCAACCACAGCGGAATCGAAAGCGCCGCCATGCGCAGCAGCGCCAGCGGCGCGGTCCGCAGCCGCGAGCGCCCCGTGACGGAAAACACAGCCGCATCCACAATCAAGATGTAAGCCGACCACGCCACAGGAGTGAAGAAAGTAGCCACAGGCTCAATGCCGCGAAACATCAACCATTCAGCGCCCACGAGGCACGCAATTCCCAGCCAGCCATAAGCGGGGTACCGCGTGCACCTCCGGTAGGCGAATTCGGCGACCAGAATTGCCACCGTCGCCGCCGTGATCGTCACACCACCCTCAATCATAAGTGGCCTTCAGATCGGCATCCCCAATCCGACCGGCGTATCATAGGTCCGTGTTAGCTGAGCTCTCACCGGATACGTTTCTCGGGCGCGTCGTGCGCGCCCCTCTCCGCCTCATCCCTCGCGGCACCATTGTGCGGATTCCGCGCGGGCCACTCAAGGGCCTCAAGTGGATCGTGGGCGCCAGCACTCATGGCTGCTGGCTCGGAACTTTCGAGGCGGACAAAGTCGCGGCGTTCAAAAGCGAAATTCACCGCGAAAGTATCATCTACGACCTCGGTGCCAACGCCGGAGTCTATACATTACTTGCCGCCAGCCAAGCGGCCGCTGGGCATGTCTACAGCTTCGAGCCTCTCGAGCGAAATCTTGAATTCTTGCGCCGCCATATCGAGTTGAATCGCTTCACAAATTGCACCGTTATTCCGGCCGCCCTGCACTCCTCGAGCGGTTGGGCGCAATTCGCCGAAGGTCCAACTCCAGAAATGTCAGCGCTTGCGACCGGCGGAAGCTTGCGCGTCAAGACGGTTGCACTCGATCAGCTCCGGGAAGCCGGCACGCTTCCGGCGCCGGATCTGATCAAAATGGACATCGAGGGCAACGAACTCGAGGCGCTGCACGGCGCGGCGCGATTGCTCGAAAGCGACCGGCCCATCATCTACGTCGCGGCTCACTCCTCAAACTTGCAGCGCGATTGTGCGGAATTTCTCCGCAATTTGGGTTACAGTGTCGCGCTCGTCCCGGGCTCAAATCGCTTGGAATTGGTCGCCAGACCGGCGTGAAGCAATCATTCCAATTCGATCTGCGAGGATCGTTCAATTCATCGCCAATTGCTCCGTTCTTTTCTGATCTGCCCTTCTCCGTCCTTTCATTCTCTCCTCTGAATTCGGTGCCATCCTGAGCCGGTCTAATTTAAATCCGCCCGAACAACTCGAACGCGGCCTGACGCTCACCGAAGCCACCGCGCTCAACATGACTTTCATGGTCGGCATCGGCCCGTTCGTCGTAATTCCGTTCGTAGTCCAGGCCATGGGCGGGCCGCAATGCTTGCTTGCGTGGGTCCTCGGCGCCGCGCTGGCCGCGTTCGATGGCTGCGTCTGGGCCGAACTCGGCGCCGCGATGCCGCAGGCCGGCGGCAGCTACGTCTTCCTTCGCGAGGCCTACGGAATCCAGAGTTGGGGACGCCTGATGTCCTTTCTCTTCATCTGGCAGACGCTCTTTCAAGCCCCGCTCAGCATCGCATCGGGAGCATTAGGCTTCGCGGACTACTCGAGTTTCCTGGTTAAAAAATCGAACTGGCTGGCGGCGACGCTCGCTCCGCTCGGGCCGTATGCCGGCAAATTAATCGCCGGAGTAACGGTGGCTCTGGTGGTTCTCCTTCTCTACCGCCGCATTACGACCATCGGAAAGATCTCCGTCGTCCTCTGGGTCATCGTCATCGGCACGATTCTCTGGATGATTTATGGCGGCGTGCGGCATCACCAACCCGGATTGCTCTTCGCCTATCCTCTGGGCGCGTGGAATCTCTCTCGCCTGTTTTTCCTCGGCCTCGGTCATGCCACCGTCCAGACCGTCTATTCCTATCTCGGCTACTACAACGTCAGCAATCTGGGCGGAGAAATGAAGCATCCGGAGCGCAATATCCCGCGCGCGATTTTCATCTCCATTCTCGGAATCGCCGTTCTCTATCTGGCCATGCAAGCAAGCGTGTTGAGCGTAGTTCCCTGGCAGGAAGCAGCGAAAACGCGCGCGGTAGTAAGCGTATTCGTCGAGCGCGCATTCGGCTCAAACTGGGCGACTCTGGCCACGGCACTGATTCTAGTCAGCGCCTTCGGCTCAGTATTCTCAGCGATGCTCGGCTATTCCCGCGTACCCTATGCCGCCGCTCTTGACGGGAATTTCTTCTCCGTCTTCGCCCGCATTCATCCGAAGAAACATTTTCCGCACATTTCGCTCCTGGCGCTGGGCGCAACCGCAATTCTCTTCTGCCTCTCGCTCAGCCTCATCGAC
>Ga0208565_1001715_pt1 | contig 12485 bp, 9 predicted proteins | sample Sb_taG_7_FD_187706 | JGI IMG/M metagenome (GOLD analysis project Ga0208565, IMG submission 187706) | Peat soil microbial communities from Weissenstadt, Germany - Sb_50d_2_FS metaG (SPAdes) (version 2) | ecosystem: Environmental > Terrestrial > Soil > Wetlands > Peat | place: Germany: Weissenstadt...
CGGATCCCGCACGACGCGGCCGCCTCGGCCTCGCTGCCGAATTCTGCGCCGCTATCGCCGATGACGAACTGCGGGTCATAGAAGTCACCCCGTACGACTACCGGCGGATGTCCGAACTGCTGACGACCTATTCTTCCTTGCGGCTGCAGGCCCGCCTCGTCGACGGTCCACCTGCGGCAGCTCAGCCAGCCCGGCGAACCCGCGCCGGGTCGAGATCCCGGCGCCCTTCAGCGCCCGCCGCTGCCCCGTGGTCATTCCGGCCACCAGCGACAGGTCGTCGTCGTTTCTCCTGCGGTCGGCGCACAGCTCGCGCTACCGGCAGATGGCACAGTGCTCGACCGGCTCCGGGTACACCTCGGCCGCCGGTCCCCGCCGAGGGCGGCCGCCAGCAGCCGCCGCGTCTGCCGCTCATAAGCGGCAAAGTCGTCCACCTTGAACGAGGCGAACTCCCCGTTACCCCGCGCCAGGTGCATCCACCGCGGCTCTACCTTCTGCACGCCCGCGCGGAACCACTCCAGCACGGCCCCCGCCCTCAGCAGGTCTAGCTGCGTCAGCCTCCGGCAGGCCAGGAAGTTGGCGACATCGCTGGCCGCCAGCCGTACGCGCCCCTCAGTGATCTTCATTTGGATCCCTAACGATCGCCGGTACTAGCCGCCGGACTCCCTCCCCGCCAACCGCCATTTTCGTCCCCGCGGACTCGTCCGTACCCCCGAAGGGACGAAGTCCGCCCGTTCCCTGGGCGCGTACGGCGGGGCTGAACCTTACGCTGGGTCAGACCTGAGTGCGCCGGCGCGTGCGGCGGCGAGCGCCACCTTCGCGGCGTTATCGGCCGTAGTCGTGTCGATCGGCTCGGCGGTGACCAGGAGCCGCAGGTAGATCGGTGCGACCAGGGTTCTGACCAGCTCGGCTGGATCGGTGTCGGCGGGAAGCTCGCCGCGTGCGATGGCACCGGAGACGACCGGCTGTGCTCGCCGGAAGCGATCAGAGAAGAAGCGGTGCTTCGCGTCAGCGATCTCCGGTATCCGGCTGGCATCGGACAGCGTCGCGGCGGCGATGGCCTGGCCGGTCGGGCTGTTCAGGAACGCGACGAACGACCGCGCGAGCCTGCGCAGGTCGGCGTCGATGTCGCCGGTGTCGGGGAAGGGCACTTGCGTCGCGGCGAGATCAGTCACCGCGTCGGCGACCAGGCTTTCGCGGTCCTTCCAGCGCCGGTAGATCGTCGTCTTGTGGACCCCGGCCCGGCGCGCGATGTTGTCGACGGTCAGGTCGGCGTAGCCGGTCTCGGTCAGTTCGGTGAGCGTCGCGGCGAGGACCGCGGCACGGACCTTCGGGCCGCGCCCGGCCGGCCGGGCGCGGCCTGCCGGAGCGGACTGCAGCGTCATTGCAACTCCAAGTTGCGTTCTAGGTCGGCCTGTGCCACCATGACCATATCGCAACTTACAGTTGCGTTATCGCGCGGGCGGAAGCCACCGGCCAAGCCTGCTGGCGTCATCGGCATCACGGGGCTTCAGGGAACCAGGGAAGTTGGATTCATGGGTACTCCGGCCATCTGCACCGAGGGTCTGTCCAAGCGCTACGGCTCCGCCGATGCCCTGCTCGGCCTCGACCTCGAGGTCGCCCAGGGCGAGGTCGTCGGTTACCTGGGGCCTAACGGTGCCGGGAAGACCACCACCATCCGCCTGCTCCTGGGGTTGGCCCGACCGACGGCGGGGCGGGCGGAGATCTTCGGGCTGGACTGCCAGCGCCAGACCGTCGAGGCGCACCGGCGGCTCGCCTACGTCCCCGGCGAGGCCAGCCTGTGGCCCTCGCTCACCGGGTTCGAGACGATTCACCTGCTGGGGCGGGTCCAGGGCCGGGTCAACACCGCGTACCGCGACGAGCTGATCGAGCGCTTCGATCTCGACCCGGCCAAGAAGGTGCGGGCTTACTCCAAGGGCAACAAGCAGAAGATACTGCTCATCGCCGCCTTGATGACGCGTCCTGACCTGCTCGTGCTCGACGAGCCCACCAGCGGGCTCGACCCGCTCATGGAGCAGGCGTTCCGCCACAGCGTGGCCGAGGCGCGCGATGCCGGGCAGACGGTGTTCTTGTCCTCGCACATCCTGAGTGAGGTCGAGGCCCTGTGCGACCGGGTGGGCATCCTGCGCGAGGGCCGCCTGGTCGAGATAGGGACACTGGCCGAAATGCGGCATCTCTCGGCGTTGACCGTCGAGGCCACGTTCGATGGCATGCCGCCCGACCTGGCCGGAGTGGCGGGCGTGAAGCGAGCCGTGGTGAACGGCCGCCACGTTCATCTCGAGGTCCAGGGGCCGATCGAGCCACTCGTCGAGGCCCTGGCCCGTACGGGCGTGCGCGAATTGCTCAGCCGCGAGCCCTCGCTCGAGGAACTGTTCCTGGCCCAGTACGGGCCCGATGGCGCGGCACCGGTCCTGACCGGAGTCGCATCAGCCGACAAGGTTCGGTCATGACCGCCACGCTGATCGAGCAGCCGCCGCGCGAGCTCGCCCCCGCGGGGCGCTACCCGGGAACCGTCCTGGCCGGTCAGGTGGCACGCCGCGCCGCTCGTTCGGGCGCTCTATGGGGTCTTATCTTCGGGTTCTTCATCGTCGTCCAGACGCACGCCTACATCTCGAGCTATAAGACCCAGGCGGCGCGTGACCAGCTGGCGCGGGCATACGGGTCGAACACGGCCATGAACGCGCTCCTCGGGTCGGAGCGCGCCGTCAACACGGTGGCCGGCTTCGCCTCGTGGCGTTTCGTCGGCATCTTGAGCGTTCTCGGTTCGATCTGGGGTCTGCTCACGGCGACCCGCCTCATCCGCGGCGAGGAGGAAGCCGGGCGCTACGATCTGCTCCTGGCCGGCCAGACAACACGCCGTCGCGCCGGGGGCCAGGCGCTCGCGGGCCTGGGCGCCGGGTTGCTGGCCTTGTTCGTGCTGACGGCTGTCGGGGCGATTGTCACTGGCCGGTCCCCATCGGCTGGATTCAGTCTCGGCCAGTGCCTGTACTTCTCCGTCACGCTCGTGGCGGGGGCGGCCATGTTCCTCGCCATCGGCGCGCTGGCCAGCCAGCTGGCTGGCACACGCCGGCGCGCCGCGGCCATGGCCGGGGTCGTCTTCGGCATGGCGTATGCCCTGCGCATGGTGGCCGACACCAACCAGGGCCTGCACTGGCTGATGTGGCTGAGCCCGCTCGGCTGGGTCGAGGAAACCAGGCCCCTGACCGACCCGAACCCGGTGGCACTGCTTCCGGTCCTCGTCTTGCTGATTGCGGTCACCGCAGTGACGCTGCACCTGGCCGGCAGCCGCGATGTCGGGGCAGCCTCGCTGCCCGGACGCGACTCGTCACAACCGCATCTGGCCCTGCTTGGTGGCTCCGCGGGCTTGGCCGTGCGCCTGATGCGGCCGGTCGCCCTTGGCTGGCTGTTCGCAGTCGCTGCCTTCGCCGTGCTCATCGGAACAACGGCCGAGTCGTCTGCCCAGGACGCCACCGGCTCGCAAGGGATCCAGCAAGCGATCGGACGGCTCGGCGGGCACGGCTCACTCGTGGCGGACGATCTCGGTCTCACGTTCCTCATCCTCGCGCTCCTGATCGCGCTGATCTCCGTCGGCCAGATCACCGCGATGCGGACCGAGGAGGCCGACGGTTACCTGGAGAACCTCCTTGTCCGTCCGGTAAGCCGGACGTCGTGGTTCGCCGGACGGCTGGGACTCTCCTCTCTTCTCCTCCTCGCGGCCGGCCTGCTGGCCGGGATCGGGGCCTGGGCGGGCGCCGCCAGCCAGCACAGCGGGGCCGGTTTCGGGTCGCTGGTGATGGCCGGGCTGAACGTCGTCCCGCCTGGGCTATTTCTCCTCGGCCTCGGCGCGCTGGTGCTCGGCGCGTGGCCGCGGCTAACCTCGACAGTTGTCTACGGATACCTGGCCTGGTCGTTTCTCGTCGAGCTCGCGGGCGGCGTGGTTCACACCAGCCACTGGCTACTGGACACATCCGTCTTCTTCCACATGGTTCCCGCCCCCGCCACCAGTCCCGACTGGTCGAGCATGGCGGTCATCACCGGCCTCGGGATCCTAGGAGCCGTCCTCGGCGGCCTCCTTCTCTGCCGTCGCGACCAGCAGACCGCATGACCAAGCGCAGCGCCGATCCGGGCGCTGACGATCAGTCTGCACGAGGATCCGGCGGCGCTGTGGCCCGGCACCGGCCTGCCGTCCGAGACGGGCGGGCCGGGATATCGCCGTGTGGACGTGCGGGTACGGATCAGCCCGGCAGAGCCCAGGGATCCCTTCCTGCGCCGGCTGCGCTGAGCACGCCGCAGCGCACGGACAGCCAGCGGTGCGTGCGGCCGGGCCATACCGGGATAACAGCCTGGGTGCAGGAGGGCTCAGCTGGATGTGCCGACGGTGGGGTCGGTGGCGCCGAATGCGTCCCCCAGGCCGGTGAGGTCAACGGAGCGCCGCGCCTGCCCGGGCACCTGGTCCAGGAACGGGCGCATCGCTTCCAGGGCGGCCAGGATCTCGCGGCCGACCTGCTGCGCGGAACGCATCGCATCCACCGAGACCAGGATCCCGCGGTCGCGGTACCACGAGATGATGGGGGACGTCACTTCATAGTAGAGGGCCAGGCGCTGGGCAATGATGTCCGGCGTGTCGTCGGAGCGATGCTCCAGCGCGGCTCGCGCGAGCAGCCGGCGCATGAGTTCGGCATCGCCGGCCTGCAGGTACAGGGCCACATCCGCGATCATCCCGAGCTCGCGGGCGATCAGGTAGGTCGCCCGGGCTTGGTGCATGTTCCGCGGGATCCCGTCGAGGACATACCCGCCGCCGGCCGCCTTCGCGGCGACCATCGCCTCCCGCACCATGTCCAGGACGACCTGGTCGGGCACGAGTTCGCCGCGGTCCAGATACGCCTGGACGGCCTGGCCGAGCGCGGTCCGCCGCGCGACGTGATCGCGCAGCAGTTCACCGGTCGCGATGTGCGGGATGCCGAAGTGCACTGCGATCAGCGCGCCCTGAGTCCCCTTGCCCGCGCCCGGGGGCGCGATCATCAGTACTCGCATTACTCATCTCCTCACCTCATCATCCCGCCCGTCGGCCCCGGCCGATAGCCCGGCCTACCAGGCCATGCCCGGTGCCCGGTGCCCGGCGCCGCTGGCCCGGGCGCGAGGCAGCGGCCTGGCTTGCCAGGGCTCCCCGCCAGGAACCTGCGCGCCGAACTCCCAGTTATGAGCGACAGAACCCGACGTCGCTCGTGTTCATGCCTCACGCCAGATAACGGCGGAACGAACCAACGTGCTTGCCCGGTCAGGCCCATTGCCATGCAAGGAGGGACATGGATATCCGTTCAGGTCCACCTGAACCTGGCCTCTGTTACCGCCCGGCCTAGGAAGGCCACCCACGACTGCGGCATGTCTCTCAGGCGTGAGCCGCGATGTAGCTGATCACCGCGTCCGCGTCGCTGCTCTCGGCGTAGAGATCGGAGTCGGGGTCGTCTTCCGGGGGAGCGGCCGCCCGCCGGGGACTTCCCGCCGCGCCTGGACGCGGTACCCGAGCTGGACTCCCGCGGCGCGCTGACCCGCCTGCGGGATCACCTGAAGAAGGGCCACAAGCAGCGCCTGTACGGCTGGTTCCAGCAGTGGGCCGGCATCGAAGCCCAGGCCGCGGTGCTGCGCTGGTACGAGCCGCTCGTCGTCTCCGGCCTGCTGCAGGCCGAAGAGTATGCCCGCGCGATCCTCAGCGCCCGCCCCGACGGCTACCTGGACGACCTCGACGAGCAGGTAGCCGCCCGGCTGGCCCGACAGGCAATTTTGGACCGAACGGGTGCGCCCCAGCTCTGGTGCATCCTCGACGAAGGCGTCCTGCACCGCGCCATCGGCGGCAGCAAGGTGATGCGAAGCCAGCTCTACCGCCTGGCCGAAGTAGCCGAACACCCCAAGACCACCATCCAGGTCATCCGCTCCGGCGGCGCCCACGCAGGCCTGCTGGGCGGGTTCATCATCATTCACTGAGCAGCTGAAGGCGACCGCCTGACGCGCGACGAGCTGCTGGCGCGGCTGGCCGGGCTCCGGCAGGCACCTATCGACCAGAAGCGGGCACCGCACAAGCCGCTCCTGCTGTTGTGGCTGTTCGGCCAGTTCGCAGCCACCGGCAGCAGCGCGGCCAGCTACCAGCAAGCCGAGGCGCCCGTCAGCCAGCTGATCAACGACTTCGGCCCGCCCGTCGCCAGCCCCGCCGCCGCCCGCCAGCGGGCCGCCATGCCCTTCGTCCACCTGGAACGCGACCTGTGGGACCTGCGCGACGCCGCTGGCCAGGAGATCGGCCCGGACGAGCTAGCCAACGCCCTGGCCCTCTGCGCCCTCCACCACGCCCTGTTCGGCCTCGGCGTCCTGGGCATCACCGAGGATCGCCGGATCCGCGTATCCAGCCTTTACGTGGCCAGGAACGAGGCCGGCCTGGCCGTGGATGCGCTCGCCGGAAAACCCTGCTCATCCCCAGGCCGCACCAGCCGACGGTAGACGTTATCCACATCTCCTGGCATCACGATCAGGTCTTCAAAGGCACCTTGCAGAATTGAGATCCATTTTCCGGCTGAACCGATGGTATATCCGCAACTAGGCTTAGTCCGGTGCTGAGAGGGCCGTGGAAACGGCCATGCATCGTTCAGCGGTAGATGTCTGGGGTGGTTGTTGTCTATGGCACGGCTTGAGGATCTGACCAAGGGTGCTCTTGTTCGCGGAGTTCTCGGGGACCGCGTCGTTAAGGTCGTCGACATCGCCTGGCATGGCTCTAGCGCGGTAACCCTGACATTTACGGACGAGCTGACGGGCAAGGCTGATCAGGAGCTGCTCTACCGCGAAGACGAAGCGCGGCTCGTAGTCCAGAAGGCCGGGCGAGCCTGGTCGATGGATGCAGACGGAAATCTCTTCCGGCTCGTGTCCGAGGCGAAGCGGATATCCCTAGCTCACCTGTTCGATCCGTTCCTTGCCGTACAGACGTCGACTCTCGACCCACTCCCGCATCAGATTGAAGCTGTCTACGAGAAAATGCTGCCACGTCAGCCTCTCCGATTCCTTCTGGCTGACGACCCGGGTGCGGGCAAGACGATCATGGCCGGGTTGTTCTGCAAGGAGCTGATGATCCGGGGTGACGTCGAGCGTTGTCTCATCATCGCTCCCGGGAGCCTGGTCGAGCAGTGGCAGGACGAGCTATGGCAAAAGTTCGCACTCTCTTTCGAGATCTTGACCAAGGACATGATCGAGGCGGCGCGCAGCGGAAACCCGTTCGGTGAGCGGCCGCTGCTGATAGCACGCCTTGACCATCTGTCGCGTAACGAGGATCTTCAGGCGAAGCTGGCGGCTACCGACTGGGATCTCGTCGTTGTCGATGAAGCGCACAAGATGGCTGCGCATTACACAGGTGGCGAGATCAAGGAAACGAAGCGCTACAAGCTCGGGAGGCTGGCTGGTTCCCTGGCACGCCATTTCGTCCTCATGACTGCTACTCCGCATGCTGGCATCGAGGAGGACTTCCAGCTGTTCCTGGCGCTGCTTGATGGTGACCGTTTTGAGGGAAAACCGCGTGACGCCTCGCACTCGATTGACACCTCGGATCTCATGCGGCGGCTCGTGAAGGAGAAGCTGCTCAAGTTTGACGGCACGCCCCTCTTTCCCGAGCGGCGCGCCTACACGGCGGTGTATCCGCTGTCCGATGACGAGACCTTGCTCTACAAGAGGGTCACGGACTACGTCGTCGAGGAGATGAACCGCGCCGACAGGCTCAAGGCTGAAGGGGAGGGCAGACGCGGCGCCATCGTGGGATTCGCGCTCACCACCTTGCAGCGCCGCCTTGCTTCCTCGCCGGAAGCGATCTACCAATCCCTATCCCGTCGGCACAAGCGCCTCGAGAAGCGCATCGGCGAAGAACGAACTCGTCGGCGCGGTGCAGAGCTGGCAGCGTGGAGGGCCCGGGGTGACATTCGCGCCTTGGACGATGACGCCGACCTGGACGACCTCCCGGAAGGAGAGCTCGAAGAACTCGAAGAAGAGCTGGTCGACGAGGCGTCGGCCGCCCGGACCATCGCCGATCTCGAGCAGGAGATCGCGAACCTGGCCGATCTTGAGGAGCTTGCCCGCCAGCTACGCGATTCGGGCGCCGACCGCAAGTGGGAAGAGCTGTCGCACATCCTCCAGGACACTCCCGAGATGTACGACAGCGAAGGCAACCGCCGGAAGCTGATCGTGTTCAGCGAACACCGCGACACCCTGAACTACCTCGTCCGCAAGCTTCGTGCGTTGCTGGGCCGGGACGACGCGGTCGTCTCTATTCACGGCGGTATGCCTCGTGATCAGCGAAGGAAGATCCAGGAAGCCTTCATCCACGACAAGGAGGTCCTGATTCTCGTCGCGACCGACGCCGCGGGGGAGGGGATCAACCTTCAGCGTGCCCACCTCATGGTCAACTACGACCTGCCCTGGAACCCGAACCGTATCGAGCAGCGGTTCGGCCGGGTTCACCGCATCGGCCAGACCGAGGTCTGTCACCTATGGAACCTGGTTGCCGAGGACACCCGTGAGGGCCAGGTGTTCCAGCGGCTCTTCGAGAAGCTGGAGGAACAGCGTAAGGCGCTCGGTAATCAAGTTTTTGACGTCCTCGGCGAGGCCTTCCGCGGAGAGAGCCTGCGCGACCTGCTGATCCGAGCGGTCAGGTACGGCGAGCAGCCCGAGGTAAAGCAGAATCTCAAGATTGTCGTAGATGCCACCGTGGGCGAGGCGCTGCGCCGGGTGGTCCACGACCGTGCACTGGTCAGCGACGTCATGACGGCCGGCGATGTCGAGCGGATCCGGGAGGAAATGGAGCGTGCTGAGGCCCGGAAGCTCCAGCCGCACTTTATCCGCTCCTTCTTCCTGACGGCTTTCGCGCACATCGGCGGAGTAATCCGGGAACGTGAGCCGGGCCGGTTCGAGATCAGTAACGTCCCCGCCGAACTGCGTCTCCGTGACCGCCAGATCGGCATGGGCGCTCCCTTGATGCGCCGGTACGAGCGTGTGACCTTCGAGAAAGGTCTTGTCGCCCCCGAGCGCGGGCCGCTGGCCGAGTACGTGACGCCAGGCCATCCCCTGCTCGACGGGACCATCGACCTGATCATCGAGCGCTACGACAGCCTGTTCCGGCAAGGCGCGGTGCTGATCGACGAGAACCATCCGGGAACGGTCCCGCATGTGCTCGTCTACCTGCAGCATTCGGTGGTTGACGGCCGGGCCGATCAGGCCGGAAACCGCCGGGTGGTCTCCAAGCGCTTCGAGTTTGTCAGCATCGACCCTGAGGGATCTGCTTACGCTGCCGGGTGGGCCCCGTACCTAGATCTCCGTCCGGCCACGACGGATGAGATCAGGCTATTGGCACCCGTGATCGATGGAGAGTGGGTCCGCGCTGACCTGGAAGACGCTGCAATCAGTCATGGGGTCAGACTCGCCCGGGCACACTTGGAGGAGGTGCGGCGCCGGATCGTCGATCGCGTCCAGCGGACGACCGCAGCCGTCAAAGCCAGGCTGGAGTCGGAGATCCGTTACTGGGATCATCGCGCTAACCAGCTCAGGGAACGTGAACTCGCCGGCAATCTTCCCAGTAGCGGAATGAACTCGGCGAAGGCACGTCAGCGGACAGACGAGCTTCAGGGCCGCCTCAAGCAGCGCCTCGAAGACCTGAACGCAGAACAACAGCTGTCGTCGCTACCACCGGTCGTAACGGGCGGCGCGCTGATCGTGCCGTCTGGGCTGCTGTCCTCACTACGGGGTACGGCAGCCAGGGACGTCGCCGAGCGAGCACGCCAGCGCTCTGCTGTCGAACGAGCTGCCGTTGACGCCGTGATGGCTATCGAACGCGCTCTTGGACATGACCCGGTAGAAATGCCGCCCAATAACAAGGGCTATGACATCGAGAGCAAGGCGGCCGACGGATCCCTGTTGTTCCTTGAGGTAAAAGGACGCACGCAGGGAGCGGAGACGTTCACCGTCACCAGGAGCGAGATCGGTGTCGGACGCAACATGCCCGATCAGCACATCCTCGCGCTCGCCGAGGTCCCCGCGACCGGATTCCCGGACATCCGGTACATCCACGGAGCGTTCCGGGATATTGGCGACCTTCCCTTCGACGCGATAAGCGTCAACCTGTACTGGAGGTCGTATTTCGACCGAGGTGAGGTGCCGGCATGACAACGGGCAAGCTCGTCGACGTCGAGCCTGCGCCGGACGACCCCGGCGAGGCGCCCCCGAGCGGCCGCGCGCTCGTCGCCCAAGCCCGGGCGCTCAGAAACGGCATTTCCGAGGTCGCCGCCGCCCCTGCCGCCAGGCGCAGCTCGGCCCGCACCGCGTACGAAAACGCCAGGGACGACGTTGTCCATCAGCAGATCGCAACGCTTCCCCTGGCGCGGCTCAAGGAGACCACCCAAGGGCGGCTCCGGCTGGGGCTCCTGGAGGCCGCCGGTTACCGCACCGTCGGCCAGGCTGCCGCTGCCGGGGTACCGGGGCTCCAGCGGATACCCGGTGTCGGGCCTCAGACGGCAACTCAGGTCGTAGCCGCCGCCCGTCAGCTCAGCATGATGATGAAGCAAAAGGTGCGGTTGCGCCTCGACCCTGATACACACCCTCCCACGCAGACCAGGCTGCTAGCCGAGCTCCGCGCGTACGGGATAGCGCGCCAGGGCGCCTCGCCTGCCCGCGAGAACCTCAATGAAGTGGCTACAGCGCTCGATGCAGTCCTCGCCGGCTCGAGGCGTGCGACCAGCCGCCTGAGGATGTTCTTTTCCGGCTCTCGTAAGCGCGAAGAGGGCCGGAACGCGCTCAGCCAGCTCGAAGTCCTGATGAGGACGGTACGCCAGTCGAATCTGGATATCCGTCTCCGTGAGACGCTCACGGCTCTCAGTACGCCGCAGCCTGACGCGGCTACCCTGTGGCAGGACTACGAAGAACACGCTGTCTTCTATAACGGCCTGCTTATCGAGGTCGGCGAACTCGCGCCCGACGTCGAAGCCGGGCAAGGGTTCATCCCCACCGAGATAGCGCGGCGGGTCCATGAGTACCCGCTGGACCTGTCGCTGATGCGAGCATCCCTGCGCGGGTACCAGGCCTTCGGCGCGAAGTTCGCGCTTTGCCAGGAAAGGGCGATGCTCGGCGACGAGATGGGCCTGGGCAAGAGCGTCGAGGCCCTGGCGGCCATGTGCCACCTCCATGTCGAAGGGCGGCGGCACTTCCTCGTCGTATGCCCGGCCAGCGTCCTGGTCAACTGGACTCACGAGATCACGCGGCACAGCGAGCTGCGGTCCCACCGGCTGCACGGCCCTGACCGCCAGCGGAACTTCCAGGCCTGGACGCACGTCGGCGGGGTCGCCATCACCACCTATGACTCCTTGCGGTCACTACCCAAGCCCGCGGGACTAGATCTCGGCATGCTGGTGGTGGACGAGGCGCACTACGCCAAGAACATGGCGGCCGAGCGCACCAAGGCGGTCCGGAAGTGGGCGAGGACGACTAGCAGGGTCTTGTTTCTGACCGGTACTCCGATGGAGAACCGGGTCGAGGAGTTCCGGGTCCTGGTCAGCCACCTTCAGCCCGGCCTGGTCCCGCGCATCAGCACGGTGGACGGCATGATCGGCGCCGGTCACTTCCGCGCCGCCGTCGCGCCCGTCTACCTCCGCCGGAACCAGGACGACGTGCTGCAGGAACTGCCTCCCCGCGTCGACACCGAGGAGTGGGTGGAGCTGACCAGCCGCGATCTGGACGCGTACCGGGATGCCGTCGCCGCGGGCAACTTCATGGCCATGCGCCGGGCCGCCTACGCGCCCGGCAGCCCGGCCGGCTCCGCCAAGCTGGGGCGGCTCGTGGAGATCGTCGAGGAAGCCTCGGCCAACGGCCGCAAGGTCGTGGTGTTCTCGTACTTCCGCGACGTGCTCGACACCGTCACCGCCGTCCTCGGCGGCGTGGCGATCGGCCCGCTGACCGGAAGCACCCCGCCGGTCCACCGGCAGACCATGGTCGACGAGTTCGGCGCTCGCCGTGATCCTGCGGTCCTGGTGTGCCAGATCCAGGCCGGGGGAGTGGGGCTGAACATCCAGGCCGCCTCCGTGGTGATCCTCACCGAGCCGCAATGGAAGCCCACGACCGAAGACCAGGCCATCGCCCGCTGTCACCGTATGGGCCAGGTGCGCTCGGTTGACGTCCACCGCCTGCTCGCCGAGGACACCGTAGATCAGCGCATGCTCGAGATACTCGCGACAAAAGCGGTCCTCTTCGACGAGTACGTCCGCCGCAGCGAGCTGAAGGACCACAGCGCGGATGCTGTCGATGTCACCGACCTGAAGGCGGCAGAGGAAGTCGGAACCCAGGTAGAGGCCGAGCGCCGGATCATCGAAATGGAACGAAAGCGCCTTCGTATGGAGGCCGCACCGTCAGCTGAACCCAGCGCCACACATCCGGAAACTGGGCGGGAAGTCTGAGAC
>Ga0208565_1001717_pt1 | contig 12468 bp, 8 predicted proteins | sample Sb_taG_7_FD_187706 | JGI IMG/M metagenome (GOLD analysis project Ga0208565, IMG submission 187706) | Peat soil microbial communities from Weissenstadt, Germany - Sb_50d_2_FS metaG (SPAdes) (version 2) | ecosystem: Environmental > Terrestrial > Soil > Wetlands > Peat | place: Germany: Weissenstadt...
CGGCCCGTCGACACCCAGAAGTCGACGGTGGCGGGACCGAGGCCCTGGAGGTTCGGCGCCTTGTCGGTGCCCGAGGCGTCGACGCCGTGGCAGCTCGAGCAGTTCAGCTCGAAGAGGGCCTGGCCCGGTGCGACGTAGGAGCTCGGTGGGCGCCGGTAGGTGATCGGGCTGCTCGTGGCGCTCTCGGCCGACTTCGACGCCGACTTGGCGGGCGGGGTGGCCGCCTGGGAGGGGGACGCGCCCGACGTGAGCAGTCCGATGACGGCGACCCCCGCCACCAGGAGTCCCGGCAGCAGGTAGCGCGTGCGGAGCGTCGCTCGCATGTCCTCGCCGTCCTCGGGGCTCAACCGGTCTTCAGCAGGAACAGGCAGCTGAAGATGCCGATCCACATGAAGTCGACGAAGTGCCAGTAGTAGCCGACGGCCTGGAACACGTTGGTCTCGCCGGGGTCCCCGCTCTTGCCGCCCATGCGGCCCAGGAGGAAGATCATGGCCACCAGCCCGAGCGCCACGTGTAGTCCGTGGATGCCGGTCATGACGAAGAACAGCGACCAGTACGCGTTGAGCGCCGGGCCGTGGTGCGAGCCTGCGAAGTCGTTCCATTCGTAGAGTGTGTTGCCGAGGAAGGCCGCACCCAGCAAGAAGCTCACCACGATCCATGACACGGCTCTGCGCCGCTCACCGCGCTCTTGGGCCCACACCCCCATCTGGAACGTCGGGCTCGACACCAACAGCACGACGCTGAAGATGCCGGCCTGGATGTAGTCGAGGTGAGCCCCGTCCAACGGAGGCCACGTGGCAGCGTGGGCGCGGATCGTGAAGTACGCGGCGAACAGGCCGCTGAAGAACATGAGCTCCGAGCCCAGCCAGATCATGACCCCCACCGCGAGCAGCGGCGGCCTGTCGGCGACGTGGCGTGGTGCGCGTGCCGGGTGCTCCACGGACAGGGCCTGCGTCACGGCGTCTTTCCTAGCGGACGGCGGCCCTTCCGCGCCAACACCCTCGACCGACACCACGACCCCGCGTCGGGTCGGGCCGGGCCCGACGAGGGCCGGCGCGTCGGCGCCGCGCCCGGTGGCTCGCGCTCAGGCTTCCAGCGCGGGCGGCAGCGGCCTCGTGTGGATCACGGCCAGACGTCGGGTGGGGCGGGTGAGCGCGACGTACAGGGCGCGCAGCCCCTGGGGCGATTCCTCGACGATGGCAGCCGGCTCCACCACCACGACGGCGTCGAACTCGAGGCCGTTGGCCAGGTCGACGGGCAAGAGACTCAACGGTGCGCCGAGACCGTCGCGACGGGGATCGGTGACCTCCACCCCGGCAGCATCGAGGGCGACGGCCAGGTCCGCCACCAGCGACGCCGGCGCCAGGACCGCGGCGGTGCCCGGAGCGATGTCCCGGCAGGCCTGGGTGGACAGCGCCGCCACCCGCTCGGCCAGCTGCGCGGCGGTCACCTCTTCGAAGTGCGGCGCCACCCCGGTCCGCCGCACCGGTGTGGGCGGAGCCAGCCCCGGCGCCGTCTCGGCCAGCAGCCGCGCCGCCACCTCGACCACCTCGGCCGGCGTGCGGTAGCTCACGGTCAGCTCCACCAGCCGGGGCGGGCGCTGGCCCGGCAGGTGGGCGGTGACCTCGTCCCAGCTTGCCGGAGCCCAGGGCCCGGTGGCCTGGCCGATGTCCCCCACCATGGTGATGGACCCCGACAACGAGCGGCGCGACACCGAGCGCAACTGCATGGGGGAGAGGTCCTGGGCCTCGTCGACCACGATGTGGCCGTAGGTACGGGGACCGTCGTCCTGGTCGGCCCCACCCTGGCTCCGGGGACGGCGCGGGCCGAGGAGGACGCGCGCCTCGTCGATGAGGGCGAGGTCGGCCACGGTCCAGGGGATCTCGGCCAGCGACGCACTCCGGGGGCGTTCCAACAGGTGCTGCTCGGCGGGGCTGAGCACGCTCTTGGCCGCCAGCGCCAGGAGGGGCGGCGACCCGAACAGATCGTGCAGCAGCTCTTCGGCGCTCAGCCGGGGCCACATGCGGTCGAGCGCCTCGGCCACCACCGGCAGGCGGCGGACCTGGCGGGAGAATTCAGCCAGGTCGAAGCCGCTCTCCTCGTCGGCGATGTCTCCCGCCGGTCCCGGGGCACCGGCCAGGTCGGAGGGCACCGGTCCGTGGCCGTTGCGGTTCCCGTTGCCCTGGTAGCCGAGCGCGCCGTCGGTGCCGGTCCCGGCCGGCTCCCCGGGCGGGACCGGAAAGGGGAGAGCCCCGGGCGGGGCGGGGAAGACGGGCTCGGGGCCCGGGCCCGAGGCCTGGCCAGCTCCGGGCGCGACCCCGTGGATGTTCAACGTCCGCAGGTACTCGTCGGCCAGCCTGCGCACCACGAGCTGCTCCAGGAACCGGCGGCGGGCGTTGTGGGATCCGGGACGGCGCCTGGTCGCCGACACGATCCCGGCCGAGGCTTCGGCGGTGAGGCGCAGCACGGTGGCGCCGAAGGGCACCTCGGCGTCCCGGCGCAGGGGACGCTGGCGGCTGCGCACCGCCCGGACCACCACGTTGGCCATGCGGGGCTCGCCTTTCAGGCGGGCCACTCCCGACCTGTCCTCGGCCCTGGCCTGGACGCCGTGGACGAGCCCTTCGATCGTCGACAGCGTCACCCCGCTCTCCCCCAGCGACGGCAGGACGTGCTCGATGTAGCGCAGGAACAGGGGATTGGGCCCGATCACCAGCACCCCCTGGCGTTCCAGCGGGAAACGGTGCGTATAGAGAAGGTATGCCGCACGGTGCAGGGCCACCGCCGTCTTGCCGGTACCGGGGCCGCCCTGGACGACCATGACGCCCAGGAGCGGAGAGCGGATGATCTCGTCCTGCTCCCGTTGGATGGTGGCCACGATGTCCCGCATGACCCCGGTCCGGGCCCCTTCGAGCGCGGCCAGGAGGGCGCCGGGGCCGCCGAGCTCGAGCTCGCCCTCGGCCCCCTCGCCATCGGCCCCCTCCCCGTCGACCCAGCCATGGTCGTCCTGGTCGGCCCGGCCGGTGCCGCGGGCCCGGTCGGTGCCGGGGACCGAGCCGTTCGCCGCCGGGGAGGAGCCGAAGCGCTCGTCCTCGATCCCCACGATCCGACGACCCTGGGCGGCGAGGTGGCGACGCAGGACCAGTCCCATCGGGTCCCGGCCCGTGGCCCGGTAGAACGGCTCGGCCACCGGGGCCCGCCAATCGACCACCAGGGGCTCGAGGTCCTCGCCCGAGATCCCCAGCCGCCCGATGTGGAAGCTCTCGGTCTCCTGGACGCCGGGCGGCCCGTCGCCGTCCTCGCGCCGGTCGATCCGGCCGAAGCACAGGGCCTGTTCACCGATGTCGAGCTGGTCGAGCCGGGCCAGGCTCGTGCGGACGATGACGTCACGCTCCTCGCGGAATTGGTGCGTCCCCCCGCGACCCTGGTCGATCACGGACCGGATGAGCTCCTCGGTGTCGGAGCGCAGCTGGTCGAGGCGCTCGTAGGCCCGGTCCACATGGGCCTGTTCCGCCTCGAGCTCAGGATGCGTTGGCACAGCCGCTCCCTCTTCACCCCGGTGCGCAGTGAACCATCGATCATATCGTCCGGACGCGCGCTGTCGGCATGCCGCCGGACGGGATTTTCGTCCGGCTACACCGAGGCAACATCGGCCGTCGAGCTGGAGGAATGCGCCCCGTAGCGTCAGGTAGCGTCCCTTGCGTGCCAGTCGCCGACTCGGCGTTCGTGCGAGCCTGCCGGTGCCAGCCGACGGACAGGGTCCCGGTGTGGTTCATGCGCCAGGCGGGACGCTCCCTGCCCGAGTACCGGGCCGCCCGGGGCGACGGCAGCATCCTCGACGCCATCCGGCGTCCCGAGCTGGCGGCCGAGCTGACCCTGCAACCGGTGCGCCGCTACGGCGTCGACGCCGCCATCCTCTTCAGTGACATCGTGGTGCCCGTCGCTGCGGTGGGATTCGGCGTGGAAGTCGAACAAGGCCGGGGGCCGGTGGTCGAGCGTCCGTTCCGCCACCGCACCGACCTGGCGCGGCTGCGTCCCCTGGGGCCCGAGGCCGACACCGGCTACGTGCTCGAGACCGTGCGCCTGGTCACCCGGGAGCTGGACCCGCTCGGGATCCCGCTGATCGGCTTCGCCGGGGCCCCCTTCACGGTGGCGAGCTACCTGGTCGAGGGGGGCCCGTCCCGGGTCTACGCCCGAACCAAGGCCCTCATGCACGGCGACCCGGCCCTGTGGAGCCAGCTCCTCGACGCGCTCGCCGACATGGCGCTGGCGTCCCTGCGCTCCCAGGTGCTGGCAGGCGCGTCCGCGGTGCAGCTCTTCGACAGCTGGGCCGGGGCGCTGTCCCCCGCCGACTACGAGCGATCCGTCCTCCCCGCCACGAGCAAGGTCTTCGCCGGCCTGGCCGACCTGGGGGTGCCACGCATCCACTTCGGGGTCGGCACCGGTGAGCTGCTGGCCCTGATGGCCGGGGCGGGTGCCGAGGTCGTGGGCGTGGACTGGCGGGTGCCACTCGACGAGGCCCGGCGACGCGTGGGCCCGGGGCATGCGCTGCAGGGGAACCTCGACCCCACGACGTGCCTGGCGCCGTGGGACGTCGTCGAGGCCCAGACGCGCGACGTGCTGGAGCGGGGGGGCGGCACGGGGCACGTCTTCAACCTCGGCCACGGCGTGCTGCCCGAGACCGACCCCGACGTCCTGGCGCGCATCGTCGAGCTCGTGCACGAGACCTCCCCCGCACACGCGTCGACACGGCGGTGAGCGTGGTCAAGCCCGTCGGCGTGCTCGTCATGGCGCACGGCACGCCCCGCTCGCTCGACGACCTGCCCGCGTTCTACACCGAGATCCGCCGCGGGAGCCCGCCTCCGCCCGAGCTGCTCGCCGATCTCGAGCGGCGCTACCTGGCCATCGGAGGGACCTCCCCGCTCAACGAGCGCACCGACGCCCAGGTCGAGGGGATCCGGCGCGCCCTCACCCGGCGGGCGCCGGGACGATTCCGCGTCGCCGCCGGTGCCAAGTTCGCGCCCCCGCGCATCGCCGAGGCGGTGGAGGCGTTGGGGCGCGCCGGCGTCGGCCGGCTCGTCGGGCTCGTGCTCGCCCCCCACTTCTCGGCCGCCAGCGTGGGCGACTACGAACGCCGGGCCCGCGCCGCGGCCGATGCGCTGGGCCCCGACCAGGGCGGTCCCCTCGAGCTCGAGATGATCCAGCACTGGCACCTGGCTCCGGGGCTCGTCGCCCTCCTGGCGGCGCGGGTGGGCGACGCCATCATGTCGCTCCGCGCCGATGCCCGGGGCGACGCCGCGGTCGTCTTCACCGCGCACAGCATCCCGGCGCGGCTCGTCGACGCGGGCGACCCCTACCCGACCCAGGTGCACGAATCGGCGGCGGCGATCTCGGAGGCAGCCGGCATCGCCCGCTGGTCGGTGGCGTGGCAGAGCGCGGGACGGACCGCCGACGCGTGGCTCGAGCCCGACGTGCGCGCCGTGATCGCCGAGCTGCCCCGTTCCGGGGCCTCCGGTGTCGTGGTGTGCCCGGTGGGCTTCGTTTCCGACCATCTCGAAGTCCTCTACGACGTCGACATCGAAGCACGTGCCGCGGCACGTGACGCGGGCCTCGACTTCGCGCGCACGGCGTCGCTCAACGAGGACCCCGCGTTCTGCGACGTTCTGGCCGGCGTCGTGCTCGACGTGGTCGAGCCGGCGCGCGCCTGACCATGACCGCGGCGTCACACTCCATCGGAACGGACGCCGCTCCCGGCACCACCGTCGCCGTCGTGGGCGGCGGCATCGCCGGCCTCAGCGCGGCGTGGGCGCTGAGCTCCGCCGCGCCCGAAGTCCGCGTGGTCGTCCTCGAGGCGGAGGAGCGACTCGGCGGCAAGCTCCGCACCGCGACGGTCGGTGGGCGCGACGTGGACCTCGGGCCCGACGCCTTCCTCGCCCGCCGTCCCGAGGCCGTGGAGCTGTGCCGGGAGCTCGGACTCGGAGACGAGCTGGTGGCGCCCGGAAGCCGCACGGCCTACGTGTGGGCGCGTGGACAACTGCGCCCGCTCCCGGGCGGGCTGGCACTGGGCGTGCCCACCCGCTTGGGACCCCTGGCCCGGTCGGGCATCGTCTCGCCCCGGGGCACGGCGCGCGCCGCCCTCGACCTCCTGGCAAGGCCGCGGCGGCGCGCCGGGGACCGCGGCGGGCCCGATCGACCCGTGGCCGAGATCACCCGGCGACACCTCGGACTCGAGGTGACGGCGCGACTGGTCGATCCGCTCATCGGGGGTATCCACGCCGGGGACACGCGCCGGATGAGCACCGCCGCGGTGTTCCCGGCGCTGCTCGACGCCGACTCCACCGGGGGCAGCCTCATGCGCGCCCTGCGGAGTGCGGCCCCGGCGTCGGCGCCCGCTGTGCCGGGACACGTCCCCACCGGCGACGGCGGGGCCCCGGTCTTCCATTCCGTGCGCGGCGGGTTGTCACGCCTCGTGGAGGAGCTGGCCCGAGCGCTGGGTACGCGGCGGGTCGAGGTGCGCCTGCAGACACCGGTGGAGCATCTCGAGCTCCGGCCGGCGGACGGTGAAGCCTCGCGCCGGGGAGACTGCGGGACGCGCTGGGCCCTGCACACCCCCCAGGGCGCGGTCGAGGCCGACGCCGTCGTCATCGCCACCCCGGCGGGGCCGGCGGCCCACCTGCTCGGTGCGGTGGACCACTCCGTCGCGTCGATGGTGGCGGCCATCGACTACGCGGACGTCACCCTCGTCACCCTGCAGGTTCCCGAGCACGGCGTCGGCCGGCCTCTCGAGGGGACCGGCTTCCTCGTGCCCGCCGGTGGCGGGCACCTGGTCACGGCGTGCACGTGGCTCAGCTCGAAATGGCCCGAGCTCCGCCGCCCCGGTGACGTCTTGCTGCGGGCCTCGACGGGCCGCAGCGGTGACGATCGCCCCGCAAGCCTGTCCGACGACGAGATCGTCCGGCGCGTCCTCGACGAGCTCGGGCCCATGATGGCCTTGCACGGCGCCCCGACCCAGGCGGTGGTGACCCGCTGGGTCGGGGCGTTCCCCCAGTACGCGGTGGGCCACGTCGAACGGGTGGCGGCGATCGAAGAGGCCATGGCCCGGTTGCCGGGGGCGGCACTGGCGGGCGCGGCGTACCGGGGCGTGGGCATTCCTGCGTGCATCGCCAGCGGCCGGCGAGCCGCCGACGCGGTGCTCCGGCGCCCCGCTTCGGCCGGACAACGGACTCGGTGAGCGACACCGAGCCGGGCCAAGGGGGCCCGCGCCACCGCCGCGGACCACAGAACCGGAGGGGCCGCGTCGTGGTCCCGTCGGTGCTGGCAGGCGTCGGGCTCGCCCTTTCGCTCCCCCCTTGGGGCTTCTGGGTCCTCGCCTTCCCCGCCGCGGCCCTCCTGTGGTGGCGGCTCGGAGGACTTCGCCTCCGGGCCCGCCTGTTGGCAGGGTGGTGCGCCGGAATCGGGCTGTTCGGCCCCGGCCTGTGGTGGGTGACGACGTTCAACACCTACGGGGGCGTCGTGCTCATGGTGCTCGAGTCCCTGGCTCCCGCCCTGGCGTGCGCCGTGGTCCCGCGCCGGGCCCCAGGGCGCACCGCCGTGCTGGCGGGCGCCATGGTGCTGGGGGAGGCGCTGCGGTCGACCTGGCCCTTCGGGGGCCTGCCCATCGGGAGCGTGGCTTTGGGCCAGGCGTCGGGACCCCTGGCCGGCGCGGCCCGGCTCGGTGGTCCGCTGCTGCTCGTGGGCCTGATCTGGCTCGGTGGCGGGGGCGTCGCCATCGTGACGACCACGGCGGTGAGGAGCTTGAGCGCACGGTCGGGCCGCGGCGGGCGAGGGCGGGACGCAGTGCTGCGACCCGCCCTGGCAGCGGTCGCCGCCCTGGTGGCGGTGGCCGGGCTCGGCGTGTGGGGCGCGGCGGCACCCGACGGAGGTCCTGGCATCCGCACCGTGCGGATCGCGGCCGTGCAGGGCGGTGGCGTCCGTGGTCTGCGCAAGGCCGAGGTCGACCCGGCCACGGTCACCGCCGCCCAGTACGCGGCGACCAAGGAGATCGCCGCACACGACGGGGGCCGACCCCCGACGCTGGTGCTGTGGCCCGAGGACGTGGTGTCGCTCCAGACCAGCATCGACGGAACCCAGGCAGAGTCGCAGCTCGAGGCGCTGGCCGCCCGCTTGCACGCCACGCTGGTGGTGGGGGTCACCGAGACGGTCTCGTCCCAGAGCTTCCGCAACGAGGTCATCGCCTTCTCCCCCGCCGGAAGACTGGTGGCCCGCTTCGAGAAGGTCCACCGCGTGCCCTTCGGGGAGTACATCCCCTACCGGGGGTTCTTCAAGCACCTGGCCGATCTCTCGAGCGTCCCTCTCGACGCCATCCCCGGGCACGGGAACGGCGACCTGCACACTCCCGCCGGCCCGCTCGGCGTGCTCGTGTCGTACGAGGTCTTCTACGCGCAACGCGGGTGGGTGGCGACGCGTGCCGGCGCGCAGCTCCTCGTCGTCCCCACCAACACCTCCTCCTACCTCACGAGCCAGGTGCCGACCCAGGAGATCGCGGCGTCCAGGATCCAAGCCGTCTCCGAGGGGCGGGACGTGGTCCAGGCGGCCCCGACGGGGTTCAGTGCCGTGGTCGACCACCGCGGCCGGGTCCTGGCGCGCACCGACCTGGCGGTACGCGCCGTCATCGTCCGGGACGTGGAGCTGCGCAGGGGCCGCACCATCTACGAACGGACCGGCGACCTCGCCGTGCTCGTGCTCTCGGGGCTCCTCGTGGCGGCGGGATGGCTGGTGGCGCGCAGGACCCCCGTCGACCCCGACCGCCCGGGCCCGGCGCGCGGCCCGCGACGTGGCCCATGGCGCGCCTGAACCCCCGGGACGAGCCCCGCCCGCCTCAACCCTTCAGCAGCTCGCCGTGGCGGGCCGCCACCATCTGCCGCATGCCGTCCTTCCAGTCGACGGCGCTGCGGCCGGCGATCTCGTGCATACGAGTGAGATCGAGCTGCACGCTGTCGATGGTGTGCTCCGTCGGCTCGAAGCACGCCTCGATCCCGGTGAGCTCGCCGAGGTACGTGCACCACTCCTCGATGCTCACCGCGGCGTCCCCTCCCCAGTTGACGACGGTGGCCGGCACCGACGCCGCATCGAGGAACGCAGGCACCATGCGGGCGATGTCGCGCTCGTGCAGAGGGTGGTAGACGCTGGGGGCGTCGACGTGGACCGGGATGGCCGACCCGTTGATCATCATGTGCAGGTGCACGGCGGGCCAGCCGCCACCGTCACCGTAGGGCACCGACAGGCGGACGATCGTGGTCGGGAGCTCGAAGCGTCGCGCCGCCCACCGCGCCGTGGCCTCGGCCGCGATCTTGCAGATGCTGTAGGTCCGCAGGAACCGCCACACGCCGTGGTTGTCGCCGAGCGGGTCGGTCTCGGCGAAGACGTGGTGGCCCATGGGCTTGTACACCGCCGTCGACGAGCAGTGCAGGAAGGCGCGCGCCTCTCGATGGTGCTCCATGAGCCACGCCACGCCGCCGCAGTTGGCCTGCAGGTCGACGTCCCAGTCGTTGGTCTTGGCGACGGCGAAGTTCAGCACGTAGTCGGCATCGGCGGGAAGCTCCGAGGGCTCCCCCGCCGACAGGTCGAAGGCGACGCAGCGCACCCCGGCGGACTCCAGGCGCCGGCGGGCGTCGGGGTCGTGGAAACGGGCGGCCCCGTAGACCTCGTTGTCGCGGGCCAGGGCGCACGCCAGGGGCTCGGCCACCTGGCCGGTGACCCCCGTGACCACGACCTTGGCCCCCTGCAGTAGTTGCGGCGCCCCGTCCATCCTCGTGCTCCCCTCGCCGGCCTCGCACCTTGCGACCGGTCGAGACTACGGCCCGAGGGTGGGTGCGATGCCAGTCCCAGGCCCGGCGCGTACCACCGCGCCGACGGGAGGGCGGGCGCCGGTGCGCATGGCCGCGCCGGTGCGCATGGCCCTGCGGTGTGCATGGCCCTGCCGTCGTGCACGGCCGGTTGCTAAATTCTCCGCTCGCCGCGGCGGTCGCCGCGCACGGCCCGAAGTCCGCGGCCGGGTCGGGGGTGGGTGACATGGGCGAGAGACCTCGGTGGCGTCGCCCGCGGACGGCGGCGGTCGTCGCCGCCGGCCTGCTGGGAGCGACCCTGGCGGCGTGCAGCTCGGGAACGGGCCCGACCGCGGGGCCGGGCACCGCCGGCTCGGCCGGGGCCCACGTGCTGCTGGTGGGCACCTTGGCAGGACACCGCGGCGCGTACCGCACGATCCAGGCGGCCGTCGACGCCGCCCGGCCCGGGGACTGGATCCTCGTGGCGCCGGGCGACTATCACGAGTCCGACGACGAAGCCAACCCTCCCACCGATGTCGACCACGGCGACTTCGGGGCCGTGCTCATCACGAGATCGGACATCCACCTGCGGGGCATGGACCGGAGCACCGTCATCGTGGACGGCACCAAGGCGGGCTCGCCTGCACCGTGCGGCGCGGACCCGTCCGAGCAGAGCCCCGGTGTGGTCGGTTCGAACGGCAAGGCCGCGGGGCGCAACGGCATCGTCGTCTGGAAGGCGGACGACGTGAGCATCGAGAACCTCACGGCGTGCAATTTCCTCAGTGGCGCGGGGGACGCCGGGAACCAGATCTGGTGGAACGGCGGGGATGGTTCGGGGCTCATCGGCCAGCACGGGTACACGGGCCGGTACCTCACCGCCACTTCGACGTATTACGGGGGCCAAGCCACCGCCTCGCAGTACGGGATCTTCTCCTCCAACACCCGGGGCCCCGGGTCGTGGGACCAGATCTACGCCAGCAACTTCGACGACTCGGGCATGTACGTAGGGGCATGCCGCCAGGTGTGCGACACGATCGTCGACCACGCGTGGATGGAGTACAGCGCCCTGGGCTACTCGGGCACGAACTCCGGAGGGGCCGTCGTGATCGAGAACTCCCAGTTCGACAACAACAAGGACGGGGTCGACACCAACACGCAGGTCGACGGGGACGCCCCCGCCCCACAAGACGGCGCCTGCCCGGACCGGGCCACGAGCGCCATCACCCACACCCACTCGTGCTGGGTCTTCGAGCACAACTCGGTCCACGACAACAACAACCCCGACGTGCCCCAGGCCGGCAGCGCCAGCGCGGGCCCCACCGGGACGGGCATGACCATCTCGGGCGGCACCAACGACACGGTGATGGACAACACCTTCTCCGACAACGGTGCATGGGGGGTCCTGTTCGTGCCCTACCCCGACAGCAATCCACCGGTGCTCGGCCAGACCTGCGCCGGAGCCGGCGGTGCCGAGCTGACGGGGTTCGGCTGTGTCCTGGACCCCAAAGGTGACGCGCTCCTCGACAACACCTTCACCCACGACGCGTACTTCGGGAACCCGTCCAACGCCGACTTCGGCCAGATCGTGATCAACGGGAACGGTCCCCGGAACTGCTTCGCCGGGAACACCGCGCCGGCGGGCAGCGCGCCGTCGGGCCTCGAGCAGGCCCAGCCAACCTGTGACGGGACCAAGGCCGCGCAGGACTCGGGGGGCAGCCTCCTCGCCCAGGTGTTGTGCGACACCGGCTTCGGGAAGTGCCCGCCGGGGTCCCGGTACCCCGCGTCGACGGGGGTGGTCATGCACCCCTTGCCCTCCGACCTGCCGTCGATGCCCAACCCCTGCGCGGGGGTACCGGACAACGCCTGGTGCCCCGGGGGACGGCCCGCCTGACGCCCCCCAGGGGCCCGGCCGTCGCCGGCCCTGAGACCGGGCGGCATCGCTTCCCGGGGCTCAATAGGTGGAATTCCCTGATCAGCCCAGGTGGAATCCCGCTGGTGGCGCGCCGTCGGACAGGCGTACCGTGCCTTGGGGTGGCCCGGGAACCCCGCATCCCACGCTGACAGGGCCACCCATTCAGGGATAAGGGCGACGCGGAGCAGCTCCCTTCGTGTCGTGGACTTCCCGGAGCATGGGGTGGTAGCTCCACACCACCGAGAAGGTGGGGCATGGGCGGCGGCCGGCGTAGGCGTGCTGCCCATGTCTCACCCCTCAGCGCCGATCGGCACCCGCCACCGGACCAACCCACCGACACCACACCCACCGACTGGGGGTCATGCAGGAATGAAGGTCTGCAGGGGAAGCCTCGTGCTCCACAAGGACGGGACTCCCGTGTTGTGTTCGGAGGAGCTGGCAGGTCGATTCTGCGGTGACCTCAGCTACGAGCGCCACCGGATCTTCCGCTCCTGCGGTTTGACCTTCTTGCGCGGGTGCCCGGAGTGTGCCCCAGGCGCGGCACCGACACCGGCATCGACAGCTCGGGTCGCAGGCGGGTGACCGGCCCCGACCCGGGTCCCGACCCGCTACCCCGCTAGGGCTCGAGCTCGCTCGACGGCGTCGTCGAGATCAGGCCGTTGGTCAGGACGTAGCGAACCAGCTCGGTGCGCGATTCCACACCGAGCTTGACGAAGACGTGGTTCAGGTGGCCCT
>Ga0208565_1001729_pt1 | contig 12410 bp, 6 predicted proteins | sample Sb_taG_7_FD_187706 | JGI IMG/M metagenome (GOLD analysis project Ga0208565, IMG submission 187706) | Peat soil microbial communities from Weissenstadt, Germany - Sb_50d_2_FS metaG (SPAdes) (version 2) | ecosystem: Environmental > Terrestrial > Soil > Wetlands > Peat | place: Germany: Weissenstadt...
TTGTCGTCGCTGGGGCGGCGGGAGCGGTGCTCGAATGCGGCAGCGGCGTTCTCGAAGAACTCCTTCTGCCAACGGTAGAACATCGTGGGGTGAATGCCGTGCTGGTCGCACAGATCCGAAACCGGGGTGTGTTCGAGGAGATGGAGCCGAAGTATGGCGACCTTCTCCGGGACGCTGAAGCGATTTCGAGTTTTCTTGGACATGGGAAAACCTCCGCTCGAGATTGTAGCTTATTCGATCGCCTTGTTCTTCCCATTCCGACTGAAGCAAAACAGGGCCCAAGCCTGGATCCGTCGAGCAGGTCTACAACATCCAGCCCTTGGCAGGAGGAGCCGCGCCCTCCAACGTTGGCAAAAAGAAACATTCGTTGCTGGCTTGGTCGTTTCCTGGTAGCGTCGATCCATCGCCTGAAGGCACTCCCGTAGGGAGCCCCAGTTTAAAACAGGCGTCCGAACACGCCGTGAGGCGCTTCGATGCACACGGCTCGGAACATCCGGGCCAAGGGATCTGTCAAGGTTCCAATGGTAGGAGTCGTTGAAGCCAAAGCGGGAACCTCCCGAATTGCGGCCGAGACTGCTTACAAGCCACCAGCTTTAGCTGTGGGGTAACTTGACATCCAGGGCCGTTTCCCACATTGAGCGGTGACCTCGAAGTGATGCAGACCACAGAGTATCTCACCGTCGGATGGGGGAGACAAGCGACGATTGTATGGCCGCGCCGGTCGCAGTCTCTACGCCGGGCTGAACTCTGGCAAGCAGATAGGTCCGATCCCAGCGGACCGCGGAACTTCGGGACAGAACCTCGACTTGGCCAAGCTCCTTGAGTGCCGGCAAGTCGTGATCGCGGCCGATGATCATCATCGATGCCGGAGAGTCATGCGGGTTGCGCAGGGGACACTTCCCTATCCCATGATCGGCCAGTGCCCTCGCATCGTAATGCCAGCAGGCAGGGCGGTTTAGATAGAAGAGGCGGACCGCCAAGTCGTGGGGAATGGGTCCGAAGGGAGTGGGATACGCGTCGCGGTCCCAGTCGTCGTAAAGCAAGATGAGCGACGCCGTGGGCGGTAAGGTGCGGCCGGTGGTCTCGTAGAAGGCCCACTCGGCGCCGCGCCGGTCGAACCATGGTCCAGCTAGCCAGAAGCTCAGTCCATAGGCTGCCGCTAGGCCGCCGAATATACCCCAAGTCAGACGCCTTAGCCGCGCTGGTGACCAACCCCGTGCGATTTGCCAGGAGCCCAGCTGCGCTACCCCAAGTGCCGCCCAGATGGACCAAGGCATCAAAGCGTAGATCGCGTAATGCGCATTCCGGGCACTGGCCAGCGAAACCAGGACCAGTGGTGCTATCGCCCAGGAGCAGAGCAGCCGATCACCGGCAACTTGATTGGTCTCCAGGCCGTTAAATGCCTGGCCATTGCATCTGCGATGGTAACTGCGCAACGCCCGGTCTAACGACCCCCAGGCCCCGACCATAGCCAGGGGCGTCCAAGGGAGAGCTTCAGCCAGGATATTGAGCCCGTACCCGCGCCATGACTCACCGGCGAACGTCCCATGCCCAGTCCGACCGCCGACTCGCTCGGTGATATGCATCGCCCAGAGTTCCACAACCTTGAAACCGTGCTCGGCGATCATTGCCAGCGGCCAGACCGCTGCTAGCACCGTGACCACGATCCAACCGGCTGGAAATAATAGCCGGCCTCGTGTCGCCCAGTCGCGGTCCCAGAGCAACACCAGCGCGATCACCGACAGACCCAGAGCTCCTCCAAATCCTGTCCCCTTGACCAAGGCGGTTGCACCCAGCAGCCCGAAGAATGCCCACCGCCACGATCGCCAGCGATCCGGCCCAGCACGCGTCTTGTGGTCTTCACCACCAGGAACTCCAGCTACTCTGATCCGATCGAACGCCAGCAGTGCCCAGACAAGCAGGCACGCCAGCAGAATATCGGCTTCCGCGAGTCGCCCGCGGAGTACCGTCCACGCCGTCGTCGTCTGGATGGCCCCCGAAAGCATGCCGACCGCAGATCCGTAGTGGCGGGTAGCTAGGAGACCAATGCCCAGGACCAGGACCACCGCCGCCACTGCGGAGGGAAGCCGAGCTACTGATGGGCTAACCTCGCCTGCGCACCACCCCAAGCCCGCTACCAACCAGAACGGTAGCGGCGGTTTTTCCAACCATGGCAAGCCCCCAATTGTCGGATACCACCAGTGACCTGAGCTTAGAATCTCCCGTGCCCCTTGGGCCACGAAGGCTTCATGGTAGGTCAACCGCATGGAAGAGCCTAGGCCCAAACCGAAAGCCAAGCCGGACAGCATCCCCAAACATGCCAAATACCGCCAGCTTAGTTTGACGTCCAGCATTGGTTTCACAGCGGTTCTCCCAACGCCACTTGGCTATCTCGACCGATGCCATCGGCCGCACGGTGTCCCTTCTCGGTGATTGGTCGAACACCCGGCAGCAGCTAGCCCGATGAGCTGGGGTAATCTTATTGAGGTTGAACATAACCCTATTCTGGTAGCGAAACGCATGCTCCACGACTGATTTGGATCTGAGCGTCCTGACATTGTCAGTACCCACGGCCCGCTCGGTGTTCTTGAGCTCTGACACACTTTGAGATGCCAGCTCCCTCATTGTGTACCTCAGCACGGTGCTTGCACGCTTGCGCAACAAAACGAAGCCCATTGCCACGATCAGAGCAGCCGAAAAGGTGGGACAGGAGCATCGTCCACGTCCTCCCTCCGTGAAGCGACGGCCAAAGGCGCAACCTTATACCGCGCATTGGGAATCATCTGGCAACGCGGGGTAAGCGTCAAGATCAATGCATCGACGACTCGCATCAAGCCCGTGTGTGGTATGGTGTTACCATATTGGACCGGCGCATATGCTTGTCCGCAGCGTCGTTCCCGTTAGAAATGGTATAGTCCTGAGGATCTCGCCAAACGTAAAGCGATCATTATTTCATCTCAACTCTGTAGGTTGCGGCAGCCGAATCTTTGACAATGTTTACCTGCAGAGCGGAATTTGTGTCGCCGGGTGAGGTGGTCTTTGTCCTTTTCCGCGTGCCGCTCACCCTTTACTCTCGCCGGATCTCTAGGGGCGCTCCAGCCTTCGGGCCATCCGCCGCTCAGAGATTTGGCCGGAGAGCATCCGCACGAGACATCCTGTTCGGGCCTCCAGCGTGTCAACGGCTTAGAGGGCAAAACGCGTGGACAACCTGTCAAGCCATGGTGTCTCACAGGACCGGCGTCCACAGTGGACAGCAACGCCGGTAGGCCAAGTCCCTCAAGCCAACCGACCATGCCCGAGTCATCCACAGAGTTGTCGACAAGTTTTGCGCCGGCTAGCAAGGGTAGTTGTACTTGGTTAAGTTCTTTGGTATCATTAGCTTGTCCTAGCGGCCTTGTGGTTATCCACGGCGGCATTCCCACTCTACGGTTGATGCGGCGGTCAAGTTACCTTATCGTGAATTAAGAGATCCGGGATCGTCCCAGGCAGAAGACATCTTGGTACCCGGTTCACCCCGCCGCCTCGAAGGAAAACAACCAAGCCGATAAACTCTTCCCGCACCGTACCCCGACATCCCCTGCGAGCAAACTGGGGCTTTTCGGGTTGGCTGGTGCTCCATAGGGATCGGCACAGGCGGAGAAAACGCAAGCCTTCCAGGCTTAGGGTGATCCATACAGCACAAGACCACAGCCAGCCGAGTTGCGAGTTGCCCCGCTCGGGGCCTCAGCGCTTGACCAGAGCAAGACCAAGGGCTCGACGTGGCTCCAGGCGCGAGGGTTGGGAAGAGGGTCGACTTTCAAGGCCCTTGATCGTGTGCACGGCCAAGGTTCTGACGATCAGAGCAAGGCCGGACAAGATGAGCGCAGAGGGTTAAGACGTTCCGTCCATTCGAGGAAAGCGCATGAGGGCTTTTTGCAACCGCGATGGATTGCTAAGCGCATTTGCGATGGTCAGCGGTGTCGTTCCGGCACGGAGTCCCAAGCCGATCCTCCAGAACGTCAAACTAATCGCCGATGAAGAAGACGGTTCAGTGTTGATGGGGACTGATCTTGAGGTGGGAATTCGGCACCGGGTTTTAGGCGTCCGCGTGGAGCAGCCCGGCGCCGTGATCCTACCGACTGTGCACATTGGGTCGATCCTGCGGACCAGCGGCGACGAAGAGCTGGAAATCGTTACCGATGACGATCACCTGATCGTGCGGGGCCAGCATGCCGAGTTTACGCTCCCGATTGAGGATGCTAGCCTGTTTCCCGAGGTTCCCGATTTCGCCGCAACGAGCTATCATGTCATACGCGCGGGCAACCTGAAGAAGCTGATCCGGCGGACCATCTTCGCCACAGACTTGGAGAGTGCCCGCTACGCGCTGGGAGGGGTGCTCGTCGAACTAACCGCCGAGTCAATCGCCATGGTGGGCACCGACGGACGCCGGCTCGCACGAATGGTAGCGCTGGCCGAGGTAGAGAACGATCCCCCAGCTCCCGCTGGCACGCCAGTCATCCCGGTCAAGGCACTCAAGCTGATCGAACGTAACTTGGTTGACGACGAAGTCCTTGTTCACCTGGCCATCCAGTCGGGAACCGCCGTTTTGGTCCGGACCGAAAGCGCCGTGATTTATAGCCGATTAGTTGAGGGTCGCTTCCCACGGTATCAAGATGTGTTTCCCGCCAATATCGAGGTCAAGATCCCACTCGAAGCCGGCCGGTTGCGGCTGGCCGTCGAGCAAGCTTCAATCGTCACCAGTGACGAAAGCCGCGGCGTTGATTTCCAGTTCAGCTCAGGGGTGCTCAAGCTCTCGAGCCAGGCGGCCGACGTTGGAAGCTCGCATGTTGATCTGCCGATCGCCTACGAGGGAAAGCCGGTCGAGATCACATTCGATCCTCGTTATTTGGTCGATGCTCTCAAGACCCTGGATGACGCAACCCCCGTCACCGCCGAGCTGATCGATTCCAAGAACGCCGCCGTCTTCAAGACCACCGATCACTACACGTATGTGGTCATGCCGCTGACCCGCGAACGTTGACCCCTCGGAAAGGACTTGACAGCCAAAGCAAACCATGGTGAGGCCAAGAGGTCGTGGGGCCCGTTTTGCTCTGGGGTGGCCTTGAATCCCAGGAACCACCCCACGGCGGCGGTTGCCACCAACTCGAATCTAGATGAGGAGAAAGGCACGCGGATTGCTTTTCTTTTATTAATGAAATCCCAACGTGGCCGTCTGGGTAACTGTTGTGAGGTAGGTATCCCTACAGCCCCTGCCACGCAGTCGGCTATGCGATGCCGGTGAGCAAGACGCTTCGAGAGAAGTTGAAGCGGCGAAGACGGAGAACGCACACCTGACCGCTTCCAGAAGTCATATTCGCCCCTTTTTTTGGGTGGGAACGGAAGGAACCAGCATGGCAAACCCTAACCGTCGGGGCCCGCGACCACTGTCCGAGATTCTGGGTGAGCTTTTTACTGTACGAGGGTATGGACGACTACGGGCTTTGAGCGAGCTGGAGGAAGTTTGGAACACTGCGGTGGGAGAGCCTCATTGCCATCAGACCCGGCTAGGCGAAGTGCGGCGTGGGGTTTTGAACATCACGGTGGCACATCCCACGCTCCTGGAAGAGCTAGCCGCGTTTCGCAAGCCGGCGTTGTTGCAGGCTTTGCGTACAGGCGCTCCTGGGACGCCAATCCACGATATTCGGTTTCGGGTTGGGCCGATCGAGGAGCCGGAACCTACGAAGGTCGAGTCCTTACCTCCACCGAGTTCGGCGATTTTACCGCCTAGGCGATCCAAGGCGAGTCCTGGAGCGGCCGGCAAAGGGCGACGCTCGCGTAGCCGAAGCAATGATCGCGACCGGACCGTGGGAGAAGACTAAATCTCCAGGGCGGCAGTGAAAGACAACGCGCGCCCGAACACGATTCAATGCGGCATGACAGAACAGAGCACGCTCCGGCAATCCGAAAGGGAGCTGTGCTGGCAGTAACCGGCTTGCCCCCGTTGGCATTTGTCGGATGCTGGATCCGGTCCAGGGTGAGCCGCCGGGAGCAGATACTGCGTCCCATCTCGTCCGATAATAACCGGGGTCGGCGAAAAGGGAAAAGGTAACGCGTTGGAAGTGAAACGAGCGAACAGGACCGAGGTGAATGCGCAATGAATCTGAGCAAGAGCGACGGCGCAGTGGTCGAGACTCCCGAGGCCCAAGCGATGGAAACTCCCATTTCGCCGGACAACGGACATGCTGATAGCTCCAGTGGGTCGGCTACCTATACCGGGGCGAATATCCGGGTTCTTGAAGGCATCGAGGCAGTCCGAAAGCGCCCGGGTATGTATATTGGCGATACGACGGCGCGGGGCCTACACCACCTGGTATACGAGGTCGTCGACAACTCGATCGACGAAGCAATGGCCGGCTTCTGCCGGAACATTCACGTCACCCTGCATACCGACGGATCGGTGTCCGTCGTCGATGACGGTCGCGGCATCCCGGTGGACATTCACGCTGACAGCGGCAAGAGTGCGCTGGAAGTGGTGCTGACAAAGGTCCACGCGGGTGGCAAGTTTGATCATGATACCTACAAGGTCTCCGGCGGCTTGCACGGCGTTGGTGTGACGGTTGTCAACGCGCTGTCGGAGTGGCTGGAGGCCGAGGTCCGGCGCGACGGCCAAGTCTGGCAGCAGGATTACGAACAGGGCAATTCCAAAGGACCTGTCCGTGCCCTGGGGCCAGCCAAGTCCACGGGCACAACCATCCGGTTCCTGCCCGACGCGACGATTTTTCCGAGGATCGCGTTTGATTACGACACGCTGGAAAAACGGCTTCGCGAGCTGGCCTTCTTGAATAAAGGGGTGCGCATTCGCCTGAGCGACGAGCGGGACGACGAGCGGAAGGATGCCGAGTTCTTCTCCACGGAGGGCCTCGGCGAGTTCGTCGCTTACCTCAATCGCGCCCAGACCCCGCTGCACCCGCCGGTTGTTTTCCTGGGCCGCGATGACGAACGTGCCGTTGAAGTCGAGGTCGCCTTGCAGTACAACGATTCGATCAGTGAGATGGTTGTCTCCTACTGCAACAACATCCACACGGTCGAGGGAGGCACCCATCTGACCGGTTTCCGGGCGGCGTTAACGCGGACCCTGAACCAGTACGCCAAAAGTGCGGCTCCCGCCAAGAACAAGGATCTGACGATCACCGGCGAAGACTTCAAAGAAGGCTTGACGGCGGTCATCAGCGCCCATGTTCCCGATCCCCAGTTTGAGGGACAGACCAAGACCAAGCTGGGCAACAGCGAGGTCGAGGGGATCGTGGCGCGGATCGTCAATGAGAAGCTGGGCGAGTACCTGGAAACCACGCCGGCCGCTGCCAGGAAAATCATTGCCAAGGCCCAGCTCGCTGCCGAGGCGCGCGAGGCGGCCCGTAAGGCGCGGGAACTTGTACGTAATCGCAAGGGAATCCTCTCGGGCGGAGGGTTACCAGGCAAGTTGATGGACTGCACGACGCACGACCAAGATTCCAGCGAGCTCTTCCTGGTTGAGGGTGACTCAGCAGGCGGCACGGCTGAGGGCGGTCGCGACCGGCTTTACCAGGCCATCCTTCCCTTGCGGGGCAAAATCCTCAACGTCGAGCGGGCCCGGCTCGATCGTGTGCTCAGCAACGAGGAGATTCGCAACATCATCACGGCTGTGGGCAACGGGATCGGTGAGGAAGAAGACCCGGCCAAGCGGCGGTACGGGAAGGTCGTCATGATGAGCGACGCCGATGTCGATGGTTCCCATATCCGGACCCTGCTTATGACCTTCTTCTACCGCCAGATGCCCCGCCTTGTGGCCGAAGGGCATCTGTATGTGGCGCAGCCTCCACTCTACATGATCGTCAACAACAAGAAGAACCGGCGGTACCTCCACACGGAAGACCAGATGCAAACGATCCTGATGGACACTGGCTTGGCCGGTTCAGAGCTTTCCTCCCCATCTCCACCCGACTTTGCGATTGGCGGAGGCGGCTCGGAGGCTGACGGAGCAGACCAACAAGCCACGGGGATCCGTGGAGACCGGCTCAGGAACCTACTAGACCTCGTAGGGGCTATCGAACAAGGACTTAGGGCATTCGGCCGGCGAAACCGCTCAGTTCGGGACTTCTTGCACCTAGCTCATCCCGCGACCGACCCCAAGGCCGACCCCCGCGCCGGCTTGCTACCGCAGTTCTTGATCGAGGACCACGGCAAGGAAATCCCTTGCTGGACTGAGCAGGAGTGCGACGACTATCGGCAGATTCATGACGTGGCATTCCTTTCCCAGTCCGAATTCGAGAAGGGAGACAAGGAGTCTACGGACACAGTGCCCGACCCGGGGGAGGCCGTTCATGACGCGGTTTTGGCGCCTTCCCACACGGGGCCCCGGAAAGTCCGCCGTATCGAGTTGCATGAGGTCAAGACGCTTAACAAGCATCTGACCCGACTGCGCGACGAGTTCGGCTTGCGAGCTGACGTACTGCTACCCCACGAGGTAACCGGCGATGAGCCACCGGCCCGGTTTGCTCTTCATCGGGACGGCGAGGTCCACTCCTTGCTCGACCTTCGCGCCCTAGTAATGACCATCCGCAAGATCGGTGAGAAGGGAATGAAGATCACGCGGTTCAAAGGGTTGGGTGAGATGGATGCCGAACAGCTCTGGGAAACCACGATGGACCCCACGCGCCGCACGCTCATGCAAGTACGGCTCGATGATGCGGCTGCCGCCAATGACCTGTTCACTACCCTGATGGGCGACGATGTCGAACCGCGCAGGGAGTTCATCGAAAAGCATGCTCTCGAGGTCAAGAATCTCGACGTTTGAGAACAGTGGGCAGGGCTTGATCATACCGGACGAGAACGAGCGAAAGAGGACTCGAGTCGAGAGGAGTGACCCTTCAAGGTCGGATTGAAAGGTCCGTCCGAGGGGAACAGAAATATGGGGATAGCCCAGAAACTTGCACGAAACTTCAGCGACGCGGTCCGCTCACGGGGCCAGTCGTATTTCTCCAAGGGCCGTGTCAGCTTGATGTCGGCCAAGCCTAATGAGGTCGTGGCCAAGGTGCGCGGTACAACCAAGTATCGCGTCCGGGTGCGGCTCCGGGGTGTGAAACTTCTGGCCTCGTGCACCTGTCCATACTTCAGTCCGCAAGGTGAGCCGTGCAAGCACCTCTGGGCGACCCTGCTGCTGGCGGATTCGCGAGGCTTCTTGCAGACAGCGCCTAGCTTTGCGGTTCGCTTCATTCCTGAGCTGCCGCGAAGGAGCACTGCACCAGGCAGCCTACCAGGCGCGGGCGCAGAGCCAGGTCTCCAGTATAAAGCGCTCTCGAGCATGGATCTGGATCTGGGAATGAACATGGGCGGTGAGCGCCTGCCTCGCGTTAGTACCCGTCCATCCCGGTCGCGAAATTGCAAGGATCGCCCTGCTCGTAGTCGAGGCATCGTCGGTACCCCAGACGGCTCAGAAGGGAGCTGGGTTGCTCCAGGCACGGTCCCAGGATCAGCTCCTCGCGATCGGCGGGTCGTCGGCCGGGGTAGGACCCGGCCGATTCCAGGGCAAGCCGCTGCGCGGGCCAAGCCGCTCAACCGCAATGCCAAACGGCTCTTGGTCTACGTTTTGGATGTTACGGCCACCCAGAGCCACAACCAGGTGGTCATTGACCTGGCGCGGCGTCAGCGTAAGCCAACCGGTGAGTGGGGCCCTCTGCGTCCCTGGTGGTATGCTCCCCGTGCGGCGCACGTCAAGTACGACCCCGAGGACCGCCTATTACTGGCCCTGCTTGACGAGGCTCACCATGGCACATCGTCACACGTCGCCTATGCCGGCGGATCGGCTGACAATGGCACAGTTCCATCCACGAGCGCAACTGCAAGCCCAGGGCGACCGGCCAGCGATCTGCGTGGAATTCGCCGGTTTGTTCTCCGTAAGGACCATGCGGGGCTCGTCGAGCGTCTTGCCAAGACCGGCCGCCTTCGCCTCCGCCGGACCGAGGGCGAGGATGAGCCACCAACTATGCGGTGGGATGACGGTCAGCCCTGGCGATTCTGTCTGGAGATCCGGACCGAGGCCGGCGGGAAGCGCTGGGCCTGGCGCGGTGGCCTGCGCCGGGGCGACAATCGGATGGACTTGGCCGAGCCCCTGGTACTCTTGCCTGGGCTTCTTGTCCTGGGTGTTGGCCGCACCGCGCGGTTCGACGACTTGGGTGTCATGCCGTGGATCCTTCGGCTTCGCTACGAGAAGGAGATCACCTTCGTCGAGCCCCAGCAGGACTTGATGCTGGGCCGGATCCTGGCTGAGACGCGCGTTCCTCCCCTGGAACTCATCGAGTCGATCCGCCTCGATGAGATTGTTGCCAAACCCCGGCCCTGTCTGACTTTGCGCTCGCCGCGCCAGAACTGGGGTATGGCAGCCGACAAACTTCTAGGGGAGCTTGAGTTCGACTATGACGGTGCCATCATCCCAGCCGGGCGGACCACGCCGTTAGCGGTCTCGACAGAGTTAGGACTTGTCATCCGTCGCGATCCCCGCACGGAGTCATCGGCTGATATCAAGCTGTTCGAGTTGGGCTTCCGCGAGGCCAAGGACCCACGGCTCGACCCGGGAACGCTCGAACTGCCAGCCAAGCGGATGGGACCGGTCACGAAGGACTTGGTGCTGGCCGGCTGGCGGGTCGAGGCCGAGGGTAAACTCATCCGCCCAGCTGGTGAGTTCAAGCTCGTGCTATCTACCGGCATCGACTGGTTCGACCTGGACGGCGGCATCGACTACGGGGGTCAGAGCGTCAACCTTCCCGACCTTCTCTCTGCCGCCCGCCAGGGTGAGACCATGATCGAGCTGGGCGACGGTTCAATGGGCATGCTGCCGGAGGAGTGGCTCAAGAAGTACAGCATGCTCGCTGATCTGGGAACCGCCGAGAACGGTGCTTTGCGATTCAACGCCTCTCAAGCCGGTGTGCTTGATGCCCTTTTGGCCAACCAACCCGAGATCCAGGTTGACGCGGCCTTCGAGAAGGTCCGCGAGCACCTCCGCCAGTTCGAGGGGGTCATTGCGCTTGACTCACCCCCCGGCTTCCATGGTGAGCTACGGCCCTACCAGCGCGAGGGACTGGGCTGGCTTGATTACCTCCAGCGGTTCGGCTTCGGCGGAATTCTCGCTGACGATATGGGTCTGGGCAAGACGATTCAGGTCCTGGCCCTGCTCCAGCGCCGGCGATACCGCCGTCAGGCCAAGGGACCGACCCTGGCGGTTGTACCGCGCTCGCTGGTCTTCAACTGGATCCAGGAGGCTGCCAAGTTCACGCCCCGGCTTAAGGTGCTTGACTACACCGGCCCGGGCCGCCACTCACTTCGCGAGAAGTTTGCCGAATATGACCTGATCATCAGTACTTACGGCACGCTCCGCACAGATATCACCGAGCTGACCAACTTTGAGTTTGACTACGTGATGCTGGACGAGTCTCAGGCGATCAAGAACGCCGACAGCCAATCCGCGAAGGCCGCCCGCTTGCTCCGAGCACGGCATCGCCTGGCAATCAGCGGCACACCGATCGAAAACCACCTTGGTGAGCTTTGGTCGATCATCGAGTTCCTCAACCCCGGCATGCTCGGCAGCGATACCGTCTTCAAGAAGTACGCGAGCACCGGTACCGGTGCTGGGCTCGACGCGGCCGACCGGATCCTCCTCGCAAAAGCCCTAAGGCCGTTCATCCTCCGCCGCACCAAGTCTCAGGTCGTCCAAGACCTGCCCGAGAAAACCGAGCAGACCCTCTACTGCGACATGGAAACCGAACAACGTCGCTGCTACGACGAACTGCGGGTCCATTACCGCGAGGCTCTCTTGCGCAAAGATGCCGTCGAGCTTAACCGGTCCAAGATTGAGGTACTCGAGGCTCTCTTGCGGCTCCGCCAAGCCGCCTGCCACCCAGGACTGATCAACCCTGACGTGAGTTCCGAGCCCAGCGCCAAGCTTGAGATGCTCCTGCCCTCAATTGCCGAGGTCGTTGAGGAGGGGCATAAGGTGCTGGTCTTCTCCCAGTTTACTAGCTTCCTGGCCATCGTCCGGGAGCGGCTCGACCAGGAACAACTCGTTTACGAATACCTCGACGGCCGTACCCGTAACCGGGCCGCTAAGGTCGAGCGATTCCAGAACGACCCGGACTGCCCCATCTTCCTAATCAGCCTCAAGGCCGGCGGTCTGGGGCTCAACTTGACCGCTGCTGAATACGTTTACCTGCTCGACCCTTGGTGGAACCCGGCCGTCGAGGCCCAGGCCATCGACCGCTCACACCGTATCGGTCAGACCCAGCACGTCTTCGCCTACCGCCTGATCTGCCGCGGCACCGTCGAGGAGAAGATCCTCGAACTCCAGCAGAAGAAGCGCGATCTGGCTGACGCCATCCTCAACGCCGACAACCGCGTCATTT
>Ga0208565_1001732_pt1 | contig 12405 bp, 8 predicted proteins | sample Sb_taG_7_FD_187706 | JGI IMG/M metagenome (GOLD analysis project Ga0208565, IMG submission 187706) | Peat soil microbial communities from Weissenstadt, Germany - Sb_50d_2_FS metaG (SPAdes) (version 2) | ecosystem: Environmental > Terrestrial > Soil > Wetlands > Peat | place: Germany: Weissenstadt...
TGGGTTCGTTCGGCGCACATTGTAACCGCGATGGAGCCCAAAACCGGTCGAGTCGCGGAGCGGCAAGCCGGCGCGCATTCTACGCGACTCGACTGGTTACTACCTCTTCGTCCGCGTTGCCAAGGAACGTTCCCCCTACAACCAGTATTCCACAAGCCCGTCCTTATTGTCGCATGCTGGGAGGGTCAAAGCCCTCGCCTTCAGGCGAAGGCTTCAGCGTTCTTAACCACTCGCCAGGGAGGAATCGAGGGAGCTCGGCCGTACTACCTCGGGGCCTGTTCCATACGGTTGAGCCTCGTGCAGCAAGTGCTGGTTGTCTGATAGAGCTTGGGTCTTATGAAGGCTTTGAGCCGGGGATCGCCAGATGCCGTCTTGCGCTGTCGCTGTAAAGTGATCGAAGGCGGCGTCACGCGGGTAGAAGAGGCTCCCCCGAAAGTAGGCAGGCGTATGGTCCTCGAGATGCCGGTCAAGGCGATCTTGTTTGACTTCTACCTGACCATCGTCGATATTAAAACCGACGAAAGGAAGGACCACCTCTGGCAGGTCCTGGCCTCCTTCCTCCAGTACCGAGGAGCCGCGGTCAAGGCCGCGGAGCTGCGTGAGATCTACTTTCACATCGTGCAAGAGAGCCTGGATCGGAGCGCGGAGCGGCATCCGGAAGTCGACGCCGCCCATCTCTTCGGCAGGCTCCTGGAGCGTTCGGGCGCCGGATCCTCTTCCGATCTGGCCGGGGCGGTCGCGCAGCTTTTCCGCTTGCTTTCGATCGAGCGATTCCGCTTGTACCCGGAGTCTCGAGAGGTGCTGGAGACCCTTGCAGAACGCTATAGGCTGGCACTGGTGTCGGACAGCCAGACTCTTTATATTGAACCCGAGCTGCGCACGACCTCCCTGGCAGAGCTCTTCGAGGTCGTCGTAATTTCCTCGGAGCTGGGATACCGCAAGCCTGATCCCCGAGTCTTCCAGAATGCTCTGGCGCGCCTGGGGCTCGCGCGGGAGGAGGTGGTCTATGTGGGAGACTCCTGGGAACGTGACATGATCGGGGCCCGCGATGCGGGAATCCGGGGGATCTGGGTGTGTCGGTCCCAGGAGCAAGAGAGGGCGCATGGAACACCCACGGTCCCGGTGATCTCTGATCTTCGCGGGCTGCTTCCCTTGACTCGGGAACGTTCATGACGGTCTGTGTTAAGATGGGTCTGGGCATGATCGACTGCGCCGGGCGTCCGATGAGCCTGGTGCTAGGGATTATGTCCTTGCCGGCAGTGCACTGGCGGCCGGCGATGGCAAGAGGTCTGGCCACGGTCCGCGATGGTGACCGCGGGGGAGAGCGAATCATGGCATCGGCAGGAGAGGCGCAGGGGGACGGGGTGCGTGACCGGGCTCCGTCGCGAGTGATCATTGCCGGAGTCTCTCCGGAGGTTGACAGCGGGCGATTCCCCATCAAGCGGACGGTGGGGGAGGAGCTGGTGGTGGCTGCCGACATCTTTGGCGACGGGCATGATGTGATCGTGGCCGTCCTCCGCCACCGTTCCACCGGCGCGACCGAGTGGGACGAGGTCCCCATGACCTTGCTGGCCAACGACTGCTGGACCGGCCGGTTCACGGTGACGGCTCGAGGATGGCACGAGTACACGATCCAGGCCTGGGTCGATCGCTATCTCACCTGGCACAAGGAGCTGATCAAGAAGCACGAGGCCGGCCAACAGGATCTCACCAGCGAGCTCCTGGAGGGGGTCGAGCATCTCCGCGAGGCGGCCGAGCGCGCCAACGGCCCCGATGCCGACTGGTTGCGCGAGCGGGCCCGGTTCCTGGCGGGCACGGAGAGCCAGGAGTCACGGGTCCGGGCGGGCCTGAAGCAGGACCTGGTCGAGCGGATGGCGCGGTACCCCGACCGGCGCGCGGCTATTACGTATGACCGGTCGCTCCGCGTCATGGTCGAGCGGGAGCTGGCGAGATTCGGGGCCTGGTACGAGATGTTTCCTCGGTCGGCGTCCTCGGTCGCAGGCCGCCACGGCACGTTTCGCGACGTCGAGGCGCGCCTGGGCTACATCGCGGAGATGGGTTTCGACGTCCTTTACCTGCCGCCGATCCACCCGATCGGACGGGCTTTTCGCAAGGGACCGAACAACACGCTGACCCCCGGCCCGAACGATCCCGGAAGCCCCTGGGCCATCGGCGGCCCCGAGGGGGGCCACAAGGCCATCCACCCCGAACTGGGCACGATCGAGGACTTCGGTCGCCTCGTGAGGAAGGCACGGGAACTCGGCATCGAGCTGGCGCTGGACATCGCCTTCCAGTGCTCGCCCGATCATCCCTATGTGCGCGAGCATCCCCAGTGGTTCCGCCACCGCCCTGACGGGACGATCAAGTACGCCGAGAACCCACCCAAGAAGTACCAGGACATCTACCCGATTGATTTCGAATGCGATGACTGGAAGGCACTCTGGGCCGAGCTCCGCGACGTGTTCCTCTTCTGGATCGATCACGGCGTGACGATCTTCCGGGTCGACAACCCCCATACCAAGCCCTTCCGCTTCTGGGATTGGGTCATCACCGAGGTGTGGACCCGGCATCCCGAGGCCATCTTCCTCTCCGAGGCGTTCACGCGGCCGAAGGTGATGGCCCGGCTGGCCAAGGGGGGATACTCGCAGTCGTACACGTACTTCACCTGGCGGAACACCAAGAAGGAGCTGACCGACTACCTGACCGAGCTCACTCAAAGCGAATCGGCCGAGTGCATGCGCGGCAACCTTTTCGCCAACACGCCCGACATCCTTCCCGAGCATCTCCAGATCGGCGGCCGGCCGGCCTTCATGACCCGCCTTGTCCTGGCCGCGACCCTGGGGGCGAGCTACGGCATTTACGGGCCGCCTTTCGAGCAGTGCGTCGGCACGCCGGTACGGCCCGGCTCGGAAGAGTATCTCAACTCCGAGAAGTACCAGATCACGCACTGGGACCTCGAGGTCTCCTGGAGCCTGCGCGATTACATCGCCCGGGTCAACGAGGTCCGCCGTGAGAATCCGGCGCTCCAGTTCAACCGCAACCTCCGGTTCTTCGACATCGATAACGACGCGCTGATCTGCTACGGCAAGTCGACCCCGGACATGACCAACCTGATCGTGGTGATCGTCAACCTGGATCCGTCTCACACCCACTCGGGGTGGGTGCGGCTCCCCGTGCAGGATCTCCACCTGGGCTCGGGGCTGGTCGAATCGTACCAGGTGCACGACCTGATCAGCGATGAGCGGTTCCTCTGGCACGGCGCGACGAACTTCGTAAAGCTCGACCCCCAGGTTAACCCCGCTCACATCCTGCGGGTCCGGCGGAAGCTCCGCACCGAGCAAGACTTTGACTACTTCATGTGATGATGTGATACCAGATCAGCCGGGGCGGGCCGGAAAGCCCGGGAGACCCCGTGTTGGCAGACAGCTCCAGGGCAGTTGGCGTCGAGCACTGGAACCAGAAACCGATGGCGATTATGCTAGCGTCACACCGGGCGGCCGCGGTGCGGCCCCGGGGAAAGGACCATTTGGCCAGCGATGATCATCATTAGTGACTCGGACCTGCAGCAGATCGGCGAGGGAACCCACGACTCGATTTACGAGAAGCTGGGGGCCCATGTCCTTGACCTTAACGGCTCATCCGGCACCCATTTCGGCGTCTGGGCCCCGCACGCCCGCGAGGTCTCCGTCATCGGCGACTTTAACGGCTGGAACCCGTCGGTGAATCCGCTCGAACGGAGGGGCAGGACCGGAGTCTGGTCCGGCTTCGTTCCGGCGATTGGACAAGGGGCGCTCTACAAATTCTCGATGGTCGCCGCCGACGGCAACTCGCGGTTCAACCGGGCCGACCCTTATGCCTTCGCCGCCGAGCCCCCCCCCGGGACCGCCTCGAAAGTCTGGGACCTGTCACTCTACGGGTGGGGCGACGGTTCGTGGATGGCCGGCCGTGGCGACCGCCAATCGATCACCGCGGCGATCACGATCTACGAGGTGCACCTTGGCTCCTGGATGCGTGTTCCCGAGCAGGGAAATCGGCTCTTGACCTACCGTGAAGCCGCCCCGCGGCTGGCCGGGTATGCCGCCGAGATGGGCTTCACGCACGTCGAGCTCATGCCCATCTTCGAGCATCCGGCCGCGGAGTCCTGGGGCTACCAGGCAGTCAGCCTGTATGCCCCCTCGGCTCGGTTCGGCACGCCCCATGACCTCATGTTCCTCGTCGACACGCTGCACCAGAGGGGGATCGGGGTCATCCTCGACTGGGTGCCCGCCCACTTCGCCCCCGACCCGCACGGCCTCGCCAAGTTCGACGGCACCCACCTTTACGAGCCCGCCGACCCCAAAAGGCGGAAGATCCCGGTCTGGGGAACGTACGCCTACAACTTCGAGAGCCCCCCGGTCGTCAACTTCCTGACCGCAAACGCCCTGTTCTGGCTTGAGAAGTATCATTTCGACGGCCTGAGGGTCGACGGGGTGGAATCGATGATCCGGCTCGACTTCATGCGCGAGCCGGGAACGTGGCAGCCCAATATGTTCGGCGGCAACGAGAACCTCGCGGCCGTCGCGTTCCTCCAAGGGGTGAACCAGAAGGTCCACGAGGACCACCCCGGGGTGCTGACGTTCGCCGAGGACGCGACGGCGCGGCCCGACATCACTCGGCTGGCACGAAGCGGCGGACTCGGCTTCGACTACAAGTGGGACCTCGGCTGGGTCCACGACACGCTCCAGGAGTACATGCCCCTGAAGCCAACCGAGCGGCCGAAAGCCCACACCAAGCTCGTCTTCAGGATGCACTACGCCTTCAACGAGAACTACCTCTTGCCGCTCTCGCACGACGACTCCAAACCGGGCAAGAAATCGCTCCTGGCCAAGATGCCGGGGGAAGAGTCGGAAAAGCGCGCCAACCTGCGATTGCTTTATGGCTACATGTTCGCGCTACCCGGCAAGAAGCTCATGTTCATGGGTGATGAATTCGGCCAGTGGAAGGAATGGGCCCATGGCACCAGCCTCGACTGGCACCTCCTGGAAGACCCACGACATCGAGGCCTGAAGCGGTGGGTGCGCGACCTCAACACGCAGTACCGGGCCGAGCCAGCCCTCCACGAGCTGGATTGCCGGACCGATGGCTTCGCCTGGATCGAGGCCGACAACGCCGCCGACAGCGTGCTCGCCTTCCTCCGCAAGGGCTCGGTGGAGCACGACCAGGCCCTGGTCGTTTGCAACTTCAGCGGTCAGGTCTTGCGGAACTTCCGCGTGGGAGTTCCGCGGGGCGGGCGCTGGGAGGAGATCCTCAATAGCGACGCCACGATTTACGGCGGCAGCGGCCAGGGCAACATGGGGGGGCTGGTCCCATCGCCGATCGGCTGGAACCGGCAACCGCAGTCGATCGTCCTGCTCCTGCCTCCCCTGACCGTCCTGATCTTCAAGAAGGCTCCGAGATGAGCCGGCCACCGCCCAAGGGCGCCTGTCCCCACGGCGATGGCGTCTTCTTCCGGGTCTGGGCCCCCGGCAAGCGGGAGGTCAAGGTCGTCATTGAGGACCCCGAGCACCGGGTGATTCACCTCGGCAAGTCTCCGGAGGGGATGTTCTCCGGGTTCGTGCCGGGCCTGGGAGCCGGAGCGCTTTACCGATATCGCCTGGACGGTCAGGGCCCCTTCCCCGATCCAGCTTCGCGATTCCAGCCCCAGGGAATCCACGGACCGTCCGAGGTCATGGATCCAGCCCGGTTTTCCTGGACCGATCGGGGCTGGCAAGGGGCCTCGCGCGAGAACCTGGTCATCTACGAGCTGCACGTCGGCACCTTCTCGCCCGAGGGAACCTTCGAGGGGGTGACCCGCCGGCTTCCGCAGCTAGCAGGGCTGGGCGTGACCGCGATCGAGCTCATGCCCGTGGCCGACTTCCCCGGCAGCCGGAACTGGGGCTACGACGGCGTGAGCCTGTTCGCCCCGGCGCGATGCTACGGGAGGCCGGATGACCTCCGGAACCTGGTTGATGAAGCGCACCGGCTGGGACTGGCCGTCCTCCTCGACGTCGTCTACAACCATCTCGGCCCCGACGGCAATTACCTGACCCAGTTCACCCCCTTTTACTTCTCGAATCGCCACAAGACTGTCTGGGGGCCTGCCGTCAATCTCGATGGCGAACAAAGTGACCAGGTGCGCTCCTTCTTCTTCGAGAACGCACTTTGCTGGCTCTCGGAGTATCACCTGGACGGTCTGCGTCTGGATGCGACGCACTATCTCTTCGACGAGAGCCCGCGCCACTTTCTCGCGGAGCTCGCGGCGCTCGTACGGGAGTCGATCAGAGATCGGTCGGTCCTCCTCTTCGCCGAGGACCCACGCAACCTCGCGGTGATGGTCCGGGCCGAATCCGAGGGGGGATGGGGACTCGATGGGCTCTGGTCGGATGATTTTCACCACGAGCTGCGCCGCTACCTCGTCGGCGACTCGGATGGGGCCTTCCGCGATTTCCGTGGCTCTCTGGCGGACCTGGCCCGGACGATCAACCGCGGGTGGCTCTTCTGCGGCTCCTACTCGATCCACCGAGGTTACGTCCGGGGAACGGACCCGGCCGGACTCGAGCCCCACCGCTTCATCTTCTACCTGCAGAATCATGACCGGATCGGCAACCGGGCAATGGGAGAGCGGCTCAACCATCAGCTTGACCCGGCCACGTACCGAGCCGCCTCCGCACTCTTGCTCACTGCGCCCGCCACTCCTCTTCTGTTCATGGGGCAGGAATGGGGGGCGACCGCCCCGTTCCTCTTCTTCACCGACCACAACGCCGAGCTGGGCCGGCTCGTCAAGGAGGGCAGGCGCCACGAGTTCCGGCACTACGCAGCCTTCGCCAATCCCGCCGGGCTGGAAAAGATTCCCGATTGCCAGTCCGAGCAGACCTTCCTCGCCTGCAAGATCGACTGGGCCGAGCGAGATCGCGAGCCGCATGCCGGAACGCTCAGGCTCTATCAGGCCCTGCTTCGGCTGCGGCGGACGGAGCCTGCGCTTTCTTGCTCACGACGGGGCAGCTTCGAGGCCCTGGCCCTCGACGACGACTCGCTGCTTCTCCGCCGCGAGGCCGACCATGGACCTTCGCTCTGGGTCGTAATCCGACTCCGAGGCTCAGGGACTCGCTCGCTCCAGGATCAGCTTTCCTCGCCATGCCGGCACTGGGATCTCATCCTCACGACCGAGGATCCCCCGTTCGCCCCGGGTGCTTCGGCTCCGCGCGTGGATCTCTCCGGGCCGGCACCCAGGATCGAGTTCCACGGCCCGGGGGCGGTCCTGCTGCGGGCATGGGTCGACGCGCAAGGCTGCTGATCAGGACTTCTCGGACGCCTTGGGGGCGTGTTCGTGCACGAGCTCAGAGTAGAAATCGAGCGTGCGCCTGGCAATGCTGGACCAGCTAAAATGCCGTTCGACCCGGTCGCGCGACTGCAGGCCCATCTCCCGGAGGCGCTGGGGATCGTCGAGAAGCTGGTTGACGCCGGCTGCCAGGTCGTGAACGAATTGCGCCGGTTCTCTCGGCTCGAAGTTCGTGCGGCTGGTCGCCTCGAACGGCACCAGCAATCCCGTCTCCCCGGGAATCACCACCTCCTTGATTCCGCCGACCGCCGAGGCGACGACGGGGGTCTCGCAGGCCATGGCCTCCAGGTTGATGATCCCGAACGGTTCATAGACGGACGGGCAGACGAAGACCGATGCGTGCGTGTAGAGGGGGATGATCTCCTCTCTGGGAAGGACCTGGGCTATCCAGATGATCGGCACGGCGGCGTCGCGGCGAGCCTGTTCCACCCGCTCTTCCATCTCGCGGCCGATCTCCTTCGTGTCCGGGGCCCCCGCGCAGAGGACCACCTGTACGCCCGGCCGGATGTACTTCACGGCGTCGACCAGATGAATGATCCCCTTCTGGCGGGTGATCCGGCCGACGAAGAGTACGAACGGCTTCTGGGGGTCGATTCGATACTTGGCCAGGACGGCCTGATTGGGAGTCGGCTTGTACTCGCTCAAGTCGATCCCGTTATGGATGATCCGAACCCGGTCGTAGGGAACTCCATAGAGGGAATGAACGTCCTCGCGCATCGCCTCGGAAACGGTGATGACGCCGTCGGCATTCTCGTAGGCGGTCCGCTCGATGAAGGAACTCGCTCGATACGCGGAGCCGAGCTGCTCGACCTTCCAGGGGCGGTGGGGTTCCAGCGAATGCGTCGTCAGGACCAGGCTCGCCCCGGTGAGCTGCTTCGCGAGACAGCCGGCCAGGTGAGCGTACCACGTGTGGCAATGGACGATGTCCACGCCCTCGAGCATCCCCGCCATGACTAGGTCCCTGAGCATCGTCTCCTGGAACTTCTTGTGCCGGGGGTCCTGGCAAGGCAGTTCGAAACTCGGGTTGATCCCCCGGACGGTCAGGTTCCCGTCGCGGATGTCCTGGTCGCCGAAGCAGATGACCGAGACGCGATGACACCCTCGCTCTATCCTGGCCAGTTCCCGGGTGAGATATTCGACGTGGACCCCTGCGCCCCCATACACGTGGGGCGGGTACTCGTTGGTCAAGATTGCTATCCACATATGAGACCTCCTGAATCGGTCACGGTCCCAGCAATCCTGCCGCCTGAGACCCGACGCGGATAGCCCTGGGTCCCATGACTCGCACTGGATCCACCTGCAAGCTACGGTGCCCCGGACCGAGTGTCAATGAGCCAATCGCCGGCCTGATGCCGAGGTCGCTCCCGATGCAACTCGATTACTGAGTCGCTCGGTGCAATGAAGGAGCATCTCGCATCTGCAGCACGAAGAGGAACAGCATCCGACGCCCGCCCGCTCTCTTGACCCCGAATGAAGAAGGTTATATCCGTGGGGCCGCCCATACGTAGGACTTCCCAGGAGCCTTGCCGGCCCTACGGATATAATCCCCTTGAACTAAACCGTTTCGCGGTGGACAAGAAAGAATGACGGCGCGGGCCTGCCCGTCTGGCTCCTCCATCTCGATTGCCCCTCCTACGTTCCACTGTCCCTGCCTATTTCTCCAATCCGCTCCGGCACCCGCCTCGCTGGACCCCATTGGCCTCTTCTTTGCTCCTTTGCGGCGCGATGAGAGGGGTTCTCTCACGTCTCGTTCCCCACTCACTCGCGAAGGAGCCTGCTATGAGACCGTTGAGGCCTTGCCAAACTACCCTAGCCTGGATGCCCATGCATGGGAAACTGACTAACAAATGGCCTTGCACTGATTCACGATTTCCTAGAAAATCTCCTGTTTCTGTTTCCTCGATTGGCCTTGTCCCAACGACATCTTCCTGGTAGGCGATGCTCACCAGCGAATCTACGGACCCAAAGTCGTGCTTTCCCGTTGCGGCATCTCGATCCAGGGCCGGTCTTCTCGCTTGAAGATCAACTATCGAACGACAGAGCAGATCCGAGCCTGGGCCATGCCGCTCTTGCAGGGAGTCGAAGCGGACGACCTCGACTGCCAGCGGGATGATGAAAGGGGCTATCGGTCGCTCCTCTCTGGCCCCGAGCCTGAGGCCCGCCATTTCAGTAACCGCACCGAAGAACGCGACTTCCTCGCGACGACGATTCGCAACCTCGTCAAGGAACGAAAGCCCGAGGAGATCTGCCTGGTCGCCCGGACGAACTCCCTTATCCGAGACGAATACGGGCCGTTGGTCAAGAATCTCGGCATCCATCACCAGATCCTCGAACGAGGCCGGGAGAAGCCAGACAGTGGCATCCGATTGGCGACCATGCACCGTGTCAAGGGTTTGGAGTTCCCGGTCATGCTACTGGCCGGGATCAACGCCCAGACCATGCCATTGCGTGTGGCATCCCTCGCTGACGACCCAGCAGCCTTGGCAGACCACGAAGAGCGGGAGCGGTCGCTGTTGTTCGTGGCAGCGACAAGGGCCAGAGACAGGCTGATCGTCACGGGATGGGGATCCCCAAGCTCCTTCTTGCGAGAGAGTCCTGAGTGAGGGCAACGTGAGGAGAGCGAGTAACTCACGCCGACTGGAGGTGAGAATGCCTGGGCCGTCCTTGTGATCAGGTAGATACAGCAAGGGACCTCGAGATCGATGGAGGGCTGCGAGACGGCGAGGACGATTATGAGCAGCGGTTGCGAGCGCTCCGATCCCAGACAGTGTCAGGTCCGCCCACCGGGGGTTGCTGATGCTCGACGACCTCGACACCAATATCGTCATCTATGCCGTGGAAGAACGGCCAGCTTTGCAGCTTGGAAATCGACCGGAGCGAGCTTTCCGCACCCACCAACAGAAAATGGAGTTTTCGGCTGGCTACGGACTGCCTCTCACGCCATGTGCGTGAACCGCTGATGAAGAGCCCTCAACGGCCCTTCATCGCCTTTGTCGGACGCCCGGATTGCCCTGAGATCCGGCCTACTCGGTGATCGCCCGCGCCACCACTGTGTGAGATCAGCATACAGGCACCATAGCGCATGAGGGAGATATCCTTGGTCACCGCCTGACGGAAAACCCGGAAGCTCGGCAAGCAATGGGTTTTCAACGTCCCTCGTGTTCCCGCATAATGGCGTGAGGGTGGCGCATCAACCGATCAAGAACGGGAATCGGCATGACCACTACGACGTTTCTGGGACATGGCGTTTACAGCTTCGCGGAGGCGGCAAAGCTGAGCAGGCTAAGGCCGGCCAGGGTCCGGGAGTGGTTCTGCAGCCCGCTGTCCGAGCGATCGCGAGTACCTCTGTTTCGCGGGGATTATCGCGCGCTCGAAGGGCAACGATCCATCAGCTTTCTGGATCTCATCGAGCTGTTCATCGCCGGTCAGTTGCGCGATCATGGCGTTTCCCTCCAGTCCCTCAGACGGGTTCAGCGACAGCTCGAGAAAGACTTGAAAACTCGACACCCGTTCTGCCGGCGCGAAGTCCTCAGCGATGGCAAGCACGTCTTTACCCTGGGGCTGGATACCCAGGGGAAACACGAAATGGTCGAAGTCCTCACCCATCAGCGAGTCTTCTCGACGATCCTTCTCCCCTTCCTCAAGAGGATCAATTACGACGAGGTCACGAAACTCGCGAAGCGATGGCGCATCACGGACGAGATTGTCATCGACCCCCAAATCTGCCTCGGGAAACCGATCGTTGAACAGATCGGTGTGACGACGGCCGTGCTCGCCACGGCTTTCGTCGCCAATAGCCAAGACGCTGAACTTGTGGCGGATTGGTACGGAATCAGCCCAGCCCACGTTCTGGCCGCCGTAGAGTTCGAGAAGAACCTTGCGGGATGAGATTCTTTTTTGATCGAAATATGTCTGTTTATTTAGCCAGGATGATCGACGCCTTCGAGCGAGATCATACCATCAGACACCATGATGAGGACCCGCGATTCACACCCACGACGGCCGACACGGAGTGGATCAGCATTTTTGGGGGCGATGATCCTCCCTGGATCATTATCAGCGGAGACGGACGCATCCTGAGGAACAAATCAGAACTTGCTGCGCTGAGAGAGGCAAAGCTGACGTTCTTCTGCATGTCGAAGCAGTGGATGCACATGAGTAAGCACGAATACGCGTGGAAGCTGCTGAGGGTTTGGCCTGAAATCGTTGAGAATGCCAGGTTAGCCACCTCGCCGATGCTCTTCGAAGTCAGCGGGGGAAAATCGACCAAGGTGGATCTGATTCGGCTTCCATGAAGGGACAGTTGTGAGCATTTTGGAGAGTGAGCTCGAGTCATCCTCGGTTGTTGATCTGCCGTCAATCCGCGGTGAAGATGAGGTGAGCGAGCGGGCGCCTGTGACGCGAAGCCAGTGTTCCGTTCCCTGATTCCGGCGCGTTTGCCGGACGCTCTCATCCGCCGAAGGAGGAACTCATGAACGTCTTTGAGATGCCAGGTTCGTCGCGGCGTGAATTTCTGGGGAACACCGGACGGGCCGTTGCGGCGTCGGCCCTGGCGGGGGTGGCCATCCCGGCGGTGCATGCCGGTGAGAACCATACGATCCAGATCGCCCTGGTTGGCTGCGGGGGGTCGCGGCACCGGCGCCGCGGCCAATGCGCTGGCCACGAAGAGCGGCCCGGTCAAGCTCGTGGCCATGGCCGATGTGTTCGAGCACCGGCTCAAGAGCAGCTACGAAACGCTGACGTCGATCGGGGGCGATGCCGGCAATGGGTCGCCGGATCGCGCTGTCGCGGGTTATGATCCCGCCCAGGTCGATGTTCCGCCCGACCGGCGGTTTCCTCGGGTTCGACGCCTACAAGAAGGCCATGGACTGCCTCAGGCCTGGCGATGTCGTTCTCCTGACCACCCCCTGCGCGTTCCGCTGGGTCCATTTCGGCCACGCCATCGACAAGGGCATCAACGTCTTCATGGAGAAGCCGACGACCGTCGATGGACCAAGCACGCGGAAGATGCTGGCGCTGGCTGAACGGTCCGCCCGGAAGAACCTGAA
>Ga0208565_1001733_pt1 | contig 12403 bp, 9 predicted proteins | sample Sb_taG_7_FD_187706 | JGI IMG/M metagenome (GOLD analysis project Ga0208565, IMG submission 187706) | Peat soil microbial communities from Weissenstadt, Germany - Sb_50d_2_FS metaG (SPAdes) (version 2) | ecosystem: Environmental > Terrestrial > Soil > Wetlands > Peat | place: Germany: Weissenstadt...
GGCCGCTGTCGCTCGGGCAAAGAGAGCGTCTGGATCGTCGGTCACGACGTAGGCGCCGAAGCTGCCCGGCTGAACCGGCCAGTGATCGGTCTCGTCGGGCTTGCGCACTGATCCCATCATGATCCCGCCGCCTAGCGGCCAGGACAGCCAGGCGGTCGGTGCGCTTCCTGCCAGCGCGCGGAACTCCCGGTCCAGGTGGGCCTGGTCGTAGTAGCTGCAGCAGGAAGCCAGTCCGGCCAGGTCGAGCCTGCGGCCGACCGCGGCACGCCGCTGCAGCAATCGCCTGGCCAGGTGGAACCGCACCACTCTGGCCGCCGCCTTCGGAGTCAGGCCGATCTCGGTACGGAACCGGGCGCGCAGGTGCCGGTCGCTCCACCCGGTCTCGTTGGCCAGGCCAGATACCGGCACATTGCCGCCGGTCGCCAGCAGTCGGCGCCAGGCGTAGCCGACTTCGGCGCCGACGCCTGACAGGCCGGCCTGCGCCCTGCCCAGCAGCAGTTCGTCGAGGACGGCGAAACGCTCCGGCCAGGTGACCGCCGCCTGCAGCCGCTGCTGGATTAGGCCAGCCAGCGGGCCGAGCAGATCGGCCCCCTCGATGTCGAGGCCAGCCAACTCCCCGGCCGGAACCCCCAGGATCGCGCGGGCGCCGAGCGGGCTCAGTCCGACCTGGATGCCCGACTGCCAGCCGTCGTGCGTCACCAGCGCCGGCGCCGTGTGCAAGCCTCCGGCCAGGGTCAGGTGGCGGCTGGCCGGCAGGCGCGGATCGGGATGCTCGGCGATCGTCAGCGGCTCATCCAGGGTGAAGATCAGGGTCAGGCAAGGCGACGGCAGCCCGAGGTGGACGGCAGGACCGACCGCCGCCTGCCGGTAACCGCTGTAGCGACCGATCAGCGGGCGCAGCGGGGCCGCCGGCCTGGCCGCCACCGCCTCGTCGACCATGCCACCCATGTCAACGTTGTGCCGCCCACCACGGTCAGCCGACCCGTGGGCGTCGCGTCGTTGGCTCATCGGTACTCATGACGAGCCGGAGGGTTCACGCAAGGGCTCCTGCGGCTTGACCAGGCCACTCGGCACGGCTAATCGGCCCGCATTGCGCTGGACCTTTGCTGCTCGGCGGGTGACTTTCGGCCACTGCGGTCTCGTAATTGCCGGCAGTAGCGTATGGCCAGGTTTGGACCTGGGCAGGTGTGAAATGGGCGGTGCCGACGGAATTCGCCATGGGAGAGCCGGGCGCGTGGCGTCGCTGGCCGCGATCGCCGCGGCGTTGTGCCTGGCGGCTGTCTCGTGCGAGAGCGCAGGCCCGCCTGCCGGCCCGCCCGCGGGCTCGCTGCAAGTGAAGGCGTGCACCGTGGCCGGGTGGAGCGCCAGGTGCGGGACGCTGATCGTGCCGGAGAACCGGCTGACCGGTAAGGGACGCACGATCCCGGTGCGGTTCGTGGTCATCCCGGCGCTGACCCGGCCCAGCGCACCGGACCCGGTGGTCTGGTTCGCCGGCGGCCCCGGCGGCTCGGCCGTGGAGGACATCTCCTCGGAACTGCCGATGCTGCAGAGCCTCAATGTCCACCGGGACCTGGTCTTTATTGACCAGCGCGGCACCGGCGGCTCGAACCCGCTGACCTGCCCGGTCTTTGGCGGCAGCCTGGCCGACAAGGCTGCGTTGCGCGCCAGCGTCGTGTCCTGCCTGGCCCGCCTGCCCGCCGATCTGCGGTTCTACACAACGGCGATGTTCGCGGACGACGTCAACGAGGTCCTGGCCAGACTGCATTACGCCAAGGCCAACCTGATGGGCGGCTCCTACGGGGCCACCGCGGCGCAGGTCTTCTTGCTCCGCCACCCGAGCCGGGTGCGGACCATGACCCTGCTCGGCGGGACCCTGCTCAACGTCCCGCTGTTCGAGCGGTTCCCCGGCAACGCCCAGCAGGCGCTCGGCTATGTCTTCGCCCGCTGCGAAAGCCAGCCATCCTGTCACCAGGCCTTCCCGCACCTGACCGCTGACTGGGCCGCCCTGTGGGCTTCGCTCGGCAGATCACCCTGGGTCGTCCCGGCCGGGCAGTCGGCCACCGGCAAGCCACTGCGGCTCGACCAGGACGCGCTCGCCGCAAAGTTGCACCAGTTGCTGGCTACCGGTGACCTGGACCCGATCCCGGTCATGGTGCACACGCTCGCCGTAGCGAAGGACAAAGTCGCCGCCCTGGCCTCGGTGGCGAACGCCTTCCAGGTGTCAGGGCAGGGCCTGCCAAGCAGTGGTGGCCCGAACCTGATGATGCTCTACGAGATCGAATGCCAGGAGAGCTGGGCGAGCTGGCGGCCCCAGGCGCTGTCTGACCAGCGAGCTAGCTTCGAATACCACACCGACCTGCAGTCGGCCTTGTTCTGGCAGTACATCTGCTCGCTCTTCCCCAAGTCCCCCGCCGTCGGGGGCCAGCAGCTGACCGTGTCCCAGGTGCCGGTGCTGGCGTTCAACGGCGAGGCCGATCCGCAAGACCCGCCACAGAACATGGCCGCGGCGCGGACGTTCTGGCCCGACAGCAGCGAACTCGCCGTGCCCGGCGAGGGACACTACACCGACCCCGCCACCTGGGCAGCGTGCCTCAGTACGCTGACCCAGACGTTCATCGAGCAGGACAGCCCAGCTCACCTGAACACCAGCTGCCTGGCCAAAGTCCCCGCCACGCACTTCGACCTGACCCTGCACCAGGTGGCCCTCGGCAACATATGATGCCGCAGCTCAGATCGGCGGCTCATCCTGAGGCAGCCGCCTGAACCGGGCCTGCTCAGGTGTCACCACCTTCCCGGCGTACCTGGCTAATCCCCGCCTGCTCAGAGCACGATCAACCGACTACGCAACGGCCGTGGCCTGGTAGCTTGGCGCGGTGGCCGCAGGTGCCGGTGTACGACCGGATCGGCGGTCGGTACCGGCGCGGACGGCGTCAGGATCCGAGGATTGCCGCCCGGATCTGGGCGGCCCTGGCGGACGCGGCACCGGTGCTGAACGTGGGCGCTGGCACCGGCTCCTACGAGCCTGCGGACCGCGAGGTAGTCGCGGTCGAGCCATCCGAGGTGATGCTGTCTCAGCGGTCGCCCGGACCGGCCGTCGCGGTGCGCGCGGTCGCCGAGGCGCTGCCGTTCCGCGACGACGCGTTCGGCGCCGCCATGGGGGTGCTGACCGTGCACCACTGGACCGACCGGGCGCGCGGGCTGGCTGAGCTGCGCCGGGTTGCGCGCGGGCCGGTGGTGCTGTTCAGCAGGGACCCGAGCGTGGCGCCGTCCTGGTGGCTGAATCACTACTTCCCGGCGACCGCGCGGCTGGAGGCAAGCAGGGAAACCCCGCTTGGCCAGCTCGCGCAGGAACTCGGCGGCCGCATCGACGTCATCGAGGTGCCGATCCCGGCAGACTGCACGGATGGGTTCAACGCGGCGTACTGGCGGCGCCCGGCCGCCTATCTCGACCCCGAAGTCTGGCAGCCCATGTCTGCACTGGCACTCATCCCGGAAGCAGACCGCGCGGCAGGGATGCGCCGCCTGCGAGCCGACCTCGACAGCGGCGAGTGGCACCGGCGCTGGGGGCACCTGCTCACGCTGGACGAACTCGACCTCGGCTACCGGGTGATCATCGCTCGGCCGCTGGGTAACTTGCCGGGAAACTTGAGCTAGTCCTGGTTGGCGAGCCTCCTGGTGAGGAAGTCGAGCTGGACGAGCAGCAGGTTCTCGGCAATCTCCGGCTGGAGCGGGGCATGGGTGACGCCGGGCAGCAGGAGTACTTCGTGCGGCTTTCCCGCGCGCAGGAGCGCTGCTGAGAGCCTGAGGGTGTGGGCGGGCACCACGTTGTCGTCGGCGAGGCCGTGGATGAGCATGAGCGGGCGGCGCAGATTAGGGGCATCGTCAAGCAGCGAGCAGCGATCGTAGTTCTCCGGCTCCGAGTCGGGATGGCCGAGGTAGCGCTCCTTGAAGTGCGCGTTGTAGAGCCTCTGGTCAGTCACCGGAGCGCCGGCGATCGCCGCATGGAAGATGTCCGGGCGGCGCAGGACGGCGAGGGCGGCGAGGAAGCCGCCGAAGGACCAGCCGCGGATCGCCACCCGATGCAGGTCGAGCACTCCCTGGTGCTGGCCGGCGATAGCGTGCAGTGCGGCAACCTGATCCTGCAGGACCGGCGTGGCTATGTCACCGCGGGTGGCCCGTTCCCAGCCGGGATCGCGTCCGGGAGTTCCGCGCCCGTCGGTGCTAATCACGGCGAAGCCGTGCTCGGCAAACCACTGTGAGACCAGGTACGACGGGGTCTGGGCCAGCACGACCCGCTGCGCCGCGCCGCCGTAGGAGTCGACCAGGACAGGCAGCGGCGGCGTGCCAGGCCGGTGCCAGGACGGCAGCAGCAAGGCGCTGCGGAGCTGACGTTCGCCGACCCGAAGCAGCTCGATCCGCAGGTCAAGTCCGGGCGATTCGGCCAAGCTCGCTATCGGGCAGTCGGGCGCGCCGGCCCGGCGGACCACGACAGTCGTCCCGGGCTGGGCGAGGGACTGCCGAGCGATGATCGTAGTTCCGCCTGCCCGGCCACCACCGTGGACCCCGGGTTCGGTGCTGACGCGGTCAAGCCCGCCGCCGGTGCTATATGTCCACAGCTGGATATCGGGCTGGTCGTGCGAAGCGGCGAACAGCACGACGTCCCCGTCAACGTCGAGGACTTCGTGTACCTGAAGGTCATCGGGAGTGACTGGCTCGCCATCCACGATCAGCCTGCGGGCGCTGCCCCGGTCGCAGGCCCAGACCAGCGCGCCTGACGCGGTGTATCTGGGCACTCCGGGGACCAGGCTGATCCAGGTGCTGTCGGTGTCGCGGAATCGCACCGACGTCCGCCCGGTGGCAGGATCCACGGCGAGCACGTGCAGCTGGCGCTGATCCCGGCTCTGGACGGCGACCAGTGGCCCGTGGCCATCCCAGGTCACGGCAACCAGATACTCAAACGCCCGGCGATCCCACTCCACGGCAACCCGGCCGCCATCGAGAGCGGTCAGCCACAGCGACACGTCGGCGTTCGGCGTCCCTACCTTGGGGTACCGCACCTGAACCGGCTCGGCCTGCGGATCGGCCGGGTCGCTGATCCAGTACTGCTGCACCGGGCTGGTATCGACCCGGGCGAGGAGGAGCCGCGATCCGTCCGGAGCCCACCAGAGGCCGCGATCTCCCAGCAGCGCGGCAGGGTCAGCCTGACCGAAGGTCACGTCGGCGTCGTCCGAGGCGGCGAGCTCCCGGTCGCGCCCGTCGGCCAAACTCATGATCCGGACCGAACCCGCCGACACGTATGCCACCTGGGTCCCGGCCGGGTCCAGGCTGGGGGCGCTGGCCGACTCCTGCACCGTGACCTCGCGGATTCGCTGGCTCGCTGGCCTGGCGATGTCGTCCAGGTCGGCGACCCAGAGGCGGCCGGCCACCGCGAAGCACGCGTGCCGGACCGCGAGGTCAGTGCGGTAGCTGGTGATCCCCCAGGCCGGTCTGCGCGAGACCTGCCTGGCCAGCTCATCGGGAGGGGCAGCTCCCGGCTCAATCCCCAGCAGCGCCGCGGGATCGGCCAGCAGCGTCTCCTGGCCGGTGCTGAGGTCGAGTTGCCAGAGGCACGATGCCGGGTCGCCGCCATCGCGGGTCCGCAGAAAGACAACCCGCTGTCCGTCGGGCGCGACCCTGAATGCCGAGGGAATCCCGAGCGTGAACCGCCGGGTCCTGGCGTACAGACGCGGGAAGTCGGCCGTAGCCATGCGCGATCATTCCCTTCTCGGCCGATGAGCGGCCTGGCGAACCGGTCCGGGCCGGCCGCTGGGGCCGCTCCTGCCGCCTCCCGCCCGGTCTGCCGCGCCACAAAGCTCGGGCCGGCTGCCCGACGACAGCAGCCCGGCACGGCCCGTTAAAGATAGTGAAGTCATCAAAAGGTTATGCGCCAGGTCTCGCGGCCGCCGGCCTGGCGGCGTCGCGCGCCCGCGAGGCCCGGCCCTGGACGGCTGCCCGAAGAACTCGTCGGCGCATCGACCGGACACGGCTAGTTAGCCCGAGCTACGACCCGAGCTAGGACCCGAGCTAGGACCCCGACTAGCCGGTGGGACCGGCCGCGACGAGCCGGTCTATCTCCTGCTCGTGAGCGGACGGCCCGAGAGCGAGATGCGCACCGAAGTCTGCGCTGGCATCGAGCGCCCGGCCGAGCGCCGCATAGCAGCGGCCACGCTGATAGAGCAACGCCGCGCGGTCGGCTCCATCGGTCGCCAGGGCGAGGGAGTAGTCGGCAATCGCGTCGGCCGGCCGACCCGCCGCTTGGAGCGCGAATCCGCGGTTGTACAGCAGATCGGGATCGCCGGGCCTGGTGTGCAGCGCTGCGGTGAGATCGGCGATCGCATCGGCGTACCGGCCGAGCTCGTAGGCGGCGACGGCCCGGTCGGCGAGTGCCTCGGGCAGGCCGGGATCGATCGCGAGAGCCCGGGTGAACGACTGCCAGGCCGCCTCGTGGTCGGCCAGGTCCAGCATGGCCAGCCCGAGGGTGCAGTGCAGCCGAGCCTCGTCCGGGGAGATGTCCAGGCCCGCACGGGCCTGCGCGGCGGCGTCCTGCGGCTCACCGGCGTCAAGCAGCAGCGAGGCGAGACTGACCCGGGCATCGAGGTAGTCAGGCTCGAGGTCGAGTACGTAACGGAAGTCCGCGATCGCCCCTTCGAGGTCACCTGTGGCCGCGCGGAGGTCTCCCCGGTTGTAATACAGCTCAGGAAAAGGCGGGCCGAGCCGCATGGCATCCTCGTAGTCGGCCATTGCCTCGGCTTGGCGGCCCATCCGGCTCAGCAGGTTGCCCCGGTCGAAACGGTACTCGGGATAGTTCGGGTCGACGTCAATTACATGGCCGAACTCGGCCAGCGCGGCCTCCTGCCGTCCCAGGGCGGCCAGCACCTGGGCCCGGTTGTGGTGCAGCACGGTGCGGTGCGGCTGGTGGCTCTCCGGCGGAAGTTCCCGGTCGAACCGTTCGATGCCCTCGGTGACCAGCCGCAGCGATTCCTCCAGGTTGCCCAGGTGCATCTCGACCAGCGCCTTCGCATTGCTCATGAACGCCAGGAGGAACGCCCGGTCGGCCGGATCTTCCAGACGCTCGGCGATGACCAGCGCGGTGTTCATGTATGCGCGCGCCCTGAGGTGATCCTTGTGCTCGGTGTCAAGCAGCCGGGTGTACACCATGGCAAGCGCGTACCACAGATTCGCGTGCGTCTGGGGGTTCGTCGATCGGGACAGCAGGTCGTAGTACATCGGCTCCACCTCGGCTCCCCGCCCGAGCAGCGACAGGCAGGAGGCCAGCCGCAGGTCCAGCTGGTAGCGCTCGACCTGATCGCCGCCGGAGTCGACCAGCGCGGCGGACTTGTTCGTCATCTCCAGGGCCGCATCGTAGAAGGCCATGCCGATGCAGTAGCCGATCGCGACGTTCAGCGCTGCCTTGCCCTCGGTATCGGGGGTGCTCCCGCGGGCGAGGTGATAGGGAATGGCACCGAGCCGCAGTGACGCCTCACCGCGGCCGATCAGCTCAGCGGCCCGCTGATCATGCAGCCGGGCCTGCTGCGACCGGCCAAGCCGCAGGTATGCCTCCCGCTCACCGGGAACGTCGCTGGTGCCGTCCGAGGCCACGAACGCTGCCGCCGCGCGCTTGCCCGCCGCTGCGGGCCGGCCGATTTCCGGAACGGCCTGCCGCCGGCAGTAGACCTTGAGGGCATCGCGAAGTTCCGCAGTCACCTCCGCCCCGCGAGTGCAGACGATGAGCCGGACCTGGGCTGGATCGAGCCGACGCAGCGCAATCGCGAGGAATTCGGCATCGGTCGGGTCGGCCTGGTCCGCCGTGCGCAGGGCCAGGACCAGCGGCCGGTCAGCGGCACATTCCCTGAGGAAGTCGACGATGCCGTGGGCGATCCGCCTGGTGCGGTAACGGGAGTACCAGCGGGTCCGCTCGCCCGGTGGCGCCAGCGAGGTGAGCGTCTCGGGGACCGGCCCAAGGAGCGAGTCAAGCTCAGGCGCCGCGGCGAGGATCTCGATGGCGTGCCAGGCGGTCAGCGTGGGGCGGACGGCATGTACCTGCGGCACGATGGCGCGCAGCAGTGACCCGGGTCCGGTATAGGGCCCGCGCAAGCCGCGATGACAGTCGACGGCGACGTCAGGCGCGAGCACCGCGACCGCATCGGCGCAGGCGCTGCGGCTGGCGCCAGTGAGCCACAGATGGGATTCGCCGCTGGCTGGCGCCACCGGCTCAGGCATCGCCGGCCACCCTCAGGCGACGCCGATCGTGGACGATGAGCGCCACGAGCACCGAGAACTGAGCGACGAACAGCAGGCCGGTGACCGCGGAATCCCAGAACCGCGGCGTGCTGACGCTGCCTGACGCGAGGCCATCGTAGGTGCGGATCAGGAATCCGCCGACCACCGGCACGGACGTGAGCAGCCCGCCGCTGATCAGCAGGGCGCTGCCCAGCACGACGAACGGAGCGTACCTTCGGGCGATCTTCGTATCGCGGGCACTCCAGCCCAGCTCATTCCCGGCCGGCCCCTGGCGCCGGCGCAGCCGGGCGTACCGGCCGCGCACGTACTCCCTGGTCATGCCGTGCAGGTCAGGGCAGCGAAGCAGACTAGCGAGAACATGGCTCAGATCGGTCTCCATGAAGAACATCGCCTGCCAGAGCATCCGCAGCAGGGTCAGGTAGGCCAGGCCCACCGCAGTCCGCCCCAGCCACTGCGGCCAGCCAGCCAGGCGTCCGGCGTCGGCCAGTCCGATCAGCACGCTGACTGCCAGGGCATCGGCGACCAGGCCAGCGCAGAAAGGCAGGATGCGCTTGCGCGCCGGAACACCCATCAGGCCGGTCAGCGTGGTCTGGATGACGACGAAGTAGAGCCTGCGGCCGATGCTGAGCTTGCTCGGCAGGCCGATCCGGCGGCCGGCCAGGACATGGAATCCCTCGTGCCATGCGACTCCCACCGCCTGGGCGCAGAGCGTGACACCAATGACGACCAGGATCGATCGAGAGAAGAAGACGGCCGACGGCCGCGGCCGCAGGCCGGGAACAGTAACCATCAGATAGCACGCGATGGCGACCATGACGGCGTAGGCAGCCAGGGCGGCCGGGGCGAAAGCCGCTCGGCCAAGCCGCTGCCAGCGGACCGGATGCGCGGCAACTTCCGGCGGCGAGCCGGGCCCTGCGGGCCTGATGAAGTCAAGGTCACGAAGGACTGCCACGAAGTCGCTGAGGTCAGCGAGCTCGCCATAGGCCGCCTGATACCAGGCGGCCGCCTGCGCCGGGTCCTCGCCGGTCTGGAGCCGGCGGACCAGGGCGGCTGCGTCCGCGGAGAACAGAGCGAACGAATCGACGTCGGGTCGGCCTATTATCGTCTTGTCGCCTTCATCGACAAAGGCCAGCGGATAGAACGCGATACGGGAATCCATCGCGGCGGGACCGGGTGTGACATCCGTCATAACGAATACCTGCTCGCCCTACCGAGCCACCGCGGGCGACCCGATATGCCGGGCCCGCACGATATACCGAGCCGACCCGCGGTGACTACTGACTCCATCCGAATGACACCGAGAACGCGCACCAAGCATTTCCGCCGTGACACAGATCCGGGCTATGGCGACCCGTTGGCGCTGCGCAGGCTAAATTGCTGGAGGACAATGCGTGCAGCCCACCATCACGTCGTAATATGCGAACATCACGCTAGTCATGCGAACCGGGCCCAGCTTACGGACCTGGAGCTTCTTCACCGGCTTCCCTCCTCTCCTGCTCACTGGCTCGGAATCTCGCCAGCGGGTGGCCGGCGAATTGTTGGCTACCCCGACAGCATCGCCGCAGCTAGCTGAGCGCCGCAAGCCTTTCAGGCCTGGCTTAAACGTCGGCTGACTAGGCCGGGCCTGAGGGCGAGGCGCCGTCCAGGGATCGGGACGGCGAGCCGTTCAGGTCGCCGCCCGCCGGGTTATGCTGCGCCACGCCGTCCTGGCCAGCTGGCTGACCACAGCAGCCCGGTACGACCCGTTAAAGATAATGAAGTCGTCAAAGGTATGCGCGCCCGGCCGCGTGGCTACCGACCTGGCGGCGTCGCGGACCGCGAGAAGCCGTTCGACGGTCATCTGCAGCGGCGGCTCGTCCGGCTGGTATTTCGTGCCGATCGGATAATCGCGCCCCGGCGTGCGGCTCATCTCGATATGACAGCCCATTACGTGCGTGACCGGCCGCGCACTGGCGAAGTCCGTTAGCCGGTCCAGGCTGGCCAGGAACGCCGGGAAGTCGGGCACGTACAGGCGGCCCGGATAGACCGTGTCACCGGTGACCAGAAACCCGCTCCACGGGTCGTAGACGGCGATCGAGGCGGCGTGGTGGCCGGGAATTCCGGTTACCTCAAGTATCCGCCCGCCCAGGTCGAATGGCACGACCTGACCTGGCCAGTCGGTGAACCCGAAGAACTCCTGAACCGCCGCGAGCTCGCGGCCGACCACGGAGGTGCCAGGCCGGTCAGCGAACTGGACATCGCCGGCTACGTGGTCACCGTGCCCGTGGGTGTGCGCGACGATCAGCTCGTATTCGTTCCGCGGATGATGGTCCAGCCAGTCGGCGAGCAGGCCGTCAACCCTCTGGCGGAGCGGGAAGACGGCCGGCTCCTTGCTGGCGCCGGTATCGAGCAGCAATGCTCGCTCGTTTCCGAAGAACAAATAGAGAAACGGGGCCTCGTAGCTGGTCGCCTTGGATTGCCTGAGCACGCAGGTGTGCTGGTCATAGCGATGGACCTGGATCGTCGGGTCGCCGCAAGGCCGGCCACGCGGTGCGCCATGGATCCAGCGGACATCCAGGTCACCGCGGACCGGAGCGCCAGCTTCGAAGTCGATCACGGACTCATTCACGGTGCCGCTCCTGTCGACTCCGGCGTCATAGTTACTCGGCCGTTTCTCGGCCGCTCGCAGCTCGGACGGGCCGAACCATCAGACCCGCACGGTGTCCTTGCGGAACCGCCAGACCGCGCCGCTAGCGAAGATGACCAGCCAGGCCACGGCGTTGACCGCCCAGACCACGTCCACGCTGCCGCCGATCAGCGGAGCGTGCACAAGCTGGTTCAGCCCGTACAGCGGCGTGAACTTGGCGAGGGTCTGCAGCACGTGCGGGTACTGGCTCAGCGGGATGAACAGGCCGCCGGCGAAGGACAGCAGCATCAGAATGGCCCCGCCGGCGGTCGTCGCCAGGACCGCGCCGTACAGCGCCATGCTGACCAGGATGAAGGCCGAGACGTTGCTGTGCCCTGCCGACTGGTGCGCGTAGGCCTTGTTCAGCCCGAACAGCAGGAAGAACAGGCTCGGTGCGATCAGCGCGAAGATCATGGTGCGCCGATTGCGGAGCAGCCGGCGGATCTCCAGCCCGAGCACGGTGGGACTGAGGCCGCCAAGCGCCGGCGGCTGCCTGGCGTCGGAGGAGGGCAGGGAGCGTGCGGTCATCGTGATCCTCCCGCGAAGCTGTCCTTGGAATGGATCAGCACGGTGTCACCGCGCACCTCGACACTGTCCGCACCGGGAATGGCGAGCATGGCCGCCTCATCGGCGCCGGCCAGCGTGGCTCGCACGGTCCGGCCGGATGCCATCGCCTTCACCTGCGCCCCGGTGCCGTCGGCCACGATCTCGCCCTGGCGAAGCAGGATGATCCGGTCCGCGTAGGAGTCGGCTTGTCGCTGATCCCCGCCCGGTGCAGGACTTCGTCGACCGGACGACTGCTGGCGAAGAGGCTGGCCGTATAGCGCGCGGTCTCGGCTACCGTGAGGTCCTTGAGCAGCCCGCCGGTCTGCATCACCGCTGAGACCAAGCCATGCTCAATGGCCTTTCGCGGGGTGCATCCCGTCGACCGACACATGGCCGGCGGTCGGCTGGGACAGGCCGAGGATCATGTCGATGGTCGTGGTCTTTCCCGCGCCGTTGGGGCCGAGCAGCGCCACGATCTCCCCAGCCGCGATGTCCAGGTCAATGCCGCGGACCGCCCGGACATGGCCGAAGTGCTTGTGCACGCCGCGGAGGTTGATAGCGAGCGGCCGGCCATCGCCCGCGGGGCTTCGGGAGTGCCACGCGTCCGGACTGCTCAGTGTCACGGTCCTATCCTTGCAGTGCCTCACTCGGCCCATTCGAGGCCGGCCGCTGCCACCGCCGCGCGCAGGCCTCTGGTCGCTCCCGGCGGCACCGGCGGCAGGATCAGGCACTGGCAGCCAATGCAGATCGAGCCTGAGTCGGCCAATCGGTTGTTGCCGACCATGAGCGTCCGGTCCGGCGAGACGCCGAGCCGCTCGCACGCGGTCAGGAACGGCTCGGGAGCCGGCTTGGCGATGCCGAGGTCGCAGGACAGCACGAACGTCGAGATGAAGGCGTCCAGCCCGGTCACCG
>Ga0208565_1001734_pt1 | contig 12402 bp, 10 predicted proteins | sample Sb_taG_7_FD_187706 | JGI IMG/M metagenome (GOLD analysis project Ga0208565, IMG submission 187706) | Peat soil microbial communities from Weissenstadt, Germany - Sb_50d_2_FS metaG (SPAdes) (version 2) | ecosystem: Environmental > Terrestrial > Soil > Wetlands > Peat | place: Germany...
GCTCCCGGCGGCGATCGCGGGGATCCCATACGACGTGTCGGGTAATGACGACGTTCCAGGCGGGCAGCTCACGGCGCACCGCTGCGGTGAACCGGTCCAGGCCCAGCCAGCGGACCCGTGCCAGGTTACCGCGCGGCGGTCCAGGACCACGGCCAGCGCGGCCGCCATCGTCGTAGCCCGTGTCGTTGTGGACAAGCTGAAGCCGCCTAGCGACCATTCCACCACCCTGCATGTCTCGCCTACGGACCCTGGCCGCAGCTCTGCAGAGTCTGGGAATAGGTGAACGCCTGGACGCCTGCAAGGACCCCCGTGCAGCTTGCAGGCATCCCGCGACAATTCTTGATATCGCGACGCTGGCCAGGTGATTCATGACGGCCCAAGCTGCCTGCGCGCCTCGTCTCGATTCCAGAAAGACTGATCTGCGCGCTCAACTCGAGTGCGCCGAGAGATCGATGGCCGTCCAGAACGGCGGCTATTCGCGCACTTGCCCTTGGAGGCTCGGCTGGGCTCTGCGACTGGTCGGGCATGAGGTGGGCGTCGTGGGGCGGGATGGCCGTTATGTGTCCGGAGTGGTCGCGGCGGCGCTGGCTCTACCGCTGGTAGAGTGCTGATCGTGGCTGAGGACGATACGAGCATCAAGGTTTCCCGGCAGACCCGGGAGCGCCTGGCCCGGCTGGCGGCTGAGCGGCGCACGACGCTGAAGGACCTGGTGGAGGAGCTGGCGGCTTCGGCGCCGACCGCAGCCGAGCTGGCCGCGCGGGAGCGCCGGGCGCGGGACGTGCTGGCCGGGCAGTTCGGCGTGGAGGTCACCGACGCTGAGCTCGCGGCGTCAGCGCGGCTGCGGGAGATGATCGCCAGGAGGGATGGTGCGGCGTGATCGCCTGCCTGCTGGATGACAGCGCGCTGCTGGCCCTGGGCAAGGGGTATCCGGCGCTGTCGGGCTTCATCGTCGATGCCGCCGCCGGGCGGGCCGTGGTGGCGGTGCCCGCGCTGTGCCTGTGCGCCGCCGAAGCGCGGCGGCCCGGGATCGCTGAGCATGTGGGCATGCTGCCGGTCGATATCGAGCCGCTGGAGCTGTCCGCGGCTATTCCTGCCGGGCAGCTGATCGGTGATGGTGTGGACTGGCGGATCGCTCATGCCGTGGCGGCCTCGCTGCCCAGCGCCGCCCACCCCGATGGGCGGGTTGTCCTGTCGGTTGAGACGGCCCGCTATGAGGGAAGCGGTGTCCGGCCCGTCGACCCTGGCGATCTTGGCTAGCACCCGTCCCGGCCGCGCCGCCTGGGGGAGCCGCGCCGGCTTCCGCTCGCGATCGGCTCGTGATCCTGCGGGCAGGAGACTGCTATCCCTTCATGCGGGCGAGGCGGCGGTTACCGCGCCTGACGCGGAAGGCTGATACGCCAGCCTGCTGTGGCCCGATGGCCGCAAGTGCTTGCTGCTGACCCGCGCCGGCACGCTGTCCGCCGGCTTCGAAGCCGGCGTGCGCATGGCGGACCTCCGCGACACGTGCCGTGACCGGCCTGATCAGCCGCGAACTCCCGCGCGGGGCCTGTCGGCTGGAGCGTCCTGGGCTGCATGAACGACATGGCATTCCTCTGCGGCCACGAGATCGCCCGGTCCGGCGGCCTGCGCCGCGCCGATCTCGCCGCGCTGACCCAGGCGCTGCGGCGCAGTATCAGCAGGCTGCCCTGCTGCGTCGCGTGCGCCGCCTGGTCGCTGGCGGGCTCGGCGAGGGTGAGCGCGCCGTCGTCGTTCCTGAGGCTGGGTGACGGCGGCCAGGCCTGTGCGATGGTGGCACCTGCTGGCCTGAGCGCGGGCCCCCGCGCACGGATCGCCATCGCCCGGCGGTCACTGAGGGTTAGCCGGTGGCCGGGGCGGGCTGCTGGCTCGTGGACCGGGTCGTGGACCGGGTGCCGTGCGCACTGGGTGCGTTCTGTGCTTCCTGTGCGTTTTGGCGTGCAGTCTGTGCAGCCAGTGCGCTCAGGGCGCTGCGCCGTGCCAATGGTAAGGAGAAGGTCTACGGTTCTACTCCGTAAGGGGGCTCCCAGGTCAACGATATAATTTCGAATTTATTAGTGGCCCGATTTGTCGTTTTCATGGACCGGGTCATGGAGACGCTCTTCTGCACTGAATGCACAGGATGTGCCACGGACGCCTGAATCTCGGTTGCCCAGCGTAGTCGCGGCCCGCCAGGAGTGCCCGGACGGGCGCATGCCAGAGTCACGGTCGGCAGCGGCGCGGGAGAGCGGCGGGCTCGGATCCTGACATCAGGCGGGCGGACAAGGCCACAGGCCACCACGACCGCCGCGATCCGCCAGGTCCATCCCCCAATCAACCGGACCTACCCGACACGCAAGGTAAGCATCTGCCAAACGGCCACCCGGCATATTCAGCCTCCCTGCCGAATCTGTACCTATGCCATCGATCCGCTGAGAAATGGTTCCGGAGTACAGAACGCCGTTTCTGTCGGTGTTGCCGGCGATGCGGATCTCGGCCAGCCGGACGGTTCAGCATCCGGATCCCGGCCGTTCCTGAGTGCTCGGCGCGACGAGCGGCCCCGGGCCACCCCGGTGCCGGGCGTGCGGCAGAAAGCCCTGCTATGCCGCGCTGCGGAGGTCACGTTCTTCAATCCGGCGCGGATTCACCCCGGCCCGGCCGCGTGCACGGGCCCGGGCAGCCCGGTCGCCGGCGCGGCATCGGCCGGGCGTGTCCGGCAGGCTGCGAGCACCGGGCGGACACGGCCGGGAACCCGGCGATGCGCTGAGCCGGGCGGCTGGTACGGGACCAGCTGTGAGGACGACGTTTCCATGCGCGGGCGGCCCGTTACCAGGCTGGCCGCGGGTTCCCAGTGCCGGCGATCATCGCGGGCTGCGGCGTGCCTGTCAGTGCCGGGCCGCTGTCTTCCCACAGGGGGGCCAGCAGGCCAGGCGCGGCGCGGGCCCGAGGGGTGCTACCTGGCATGGGTGACGACGAATCCCTGGGTGTGACCGGAACGGTCGATGTAGTACCCGCCGGCGGCGCAGCTGCCCGGCGAGGGGCATGATAGCGAACCGACCTCGGCGGACCCGCCCGCGTTCAGGGCCCCCAGGCCGGGCACCTCGATCGCCGTGCCCCAGCGGCCGTCCCGCTCGACGGCCACGAACCCCTGGCGGTGATGGGAGCGGTCGGTGTAGTACCCGCCGGCCGCGCAGTTGCCCGCCGAGGCGCACGACACCGAGGTGACAAAGGCGTCCCCGCCCTTGCTCAGGGCAGCCAGGCCGGGCACCTGGATCGCCGTGCCCCACACGCCGTTCCGCTCGACGGCCACGAACCCATGGAGGCGGCCCGACCGCCTCGGCGGGACGAAGCCGCCGGCGTAGGCCCCGCCGGCCAGGCAGTTGCCCGCCGAGCCGCACGACACCGAATTGACAGCGGCCCTCTCGCCCTTGTTCAGGGCTCCCAGGCCGGGCACCTCGATCGCCTTGCCCCAGGCGCCGTGCCGCTCGACGGCCACGAACCCCTGATAGTGCCCGTCACCATCGATGTAATACCCGCCGGCCGCGCAGTTGCCCGCCGAGCCGCACGACACCGACCAGACCTGGGTGTCTCCGCCGACCTTGTTCAGGGCAGCCAGGCCGGGCACCTCGATCGCCTTGCCCCAGACGCCGTTCCGCTCGACGGCCACGAACCCGTGAGGGTTACCGTTCTTGTCCCTGTAGCCCCCGCCGGCCGCGCAGTTGCCCGCCGACGGGCAGGCAACGGAGCTGATCCACGAACCCGCAATCTCGGGGTCGCCGCCCTGCTCGAGCGCCCCCATCCCAGGAACGAACCTGACGGACCCCCAGCGCCCGGCCCGCTCCTGGACGACGAACGCGTCACCGACGTCGTAGTAGTCCTGGTCGGGGGCGGCCTGCCCGCCGGCCAGGCAATTGCCGGCGGAAGCGCAGGAGATGGAGTAAACCTCGCCATCTCCCGGCAAGGCTACGGCCTTGCCCCACCGGCCCCCACGCTCAGCGGCAACAAACGGCGCCACACGAAAGTAAGCAGCACTATCCCAGGAATAAAAGCCGCCAGCGGCGCAGTTGCCCGCCGAACCGCACGACACCGACACGACATCGGCGCCCCCGCCCACGTTCAGGGCCCCCAGGCCGGGCACCTCGATCGCCGTGCCCCAGCGGCCGTGCAACTCGCTGGCCACGAACCCCTGACCGTTACCGTGGCGGTCCGCGTAGTGCCCGCCCGCCGCGCAGTTGCCCGCCGAGGCGCACGACACCGAGTTGACCTGGGCCTGCCCGCCCTTGTTCAGGGCCCCCAGGCCGGGCACCTCGATCGCCCTGCCCCACGAGCCGGCGGCGGGGGCCGCCCCCGAGACGGCTGGGACAGACCCGCCGGCCGCCGCGCACGCGGCCGCCGGCGCAGCGGCACCCCACACCGCGACCGCGCCGGCCAGGACTGCCAGCACCCGGCCCCGTCTCATCTGCTCGCGCACGAAATCCCGGCCCGGCACCCCGAAACGGCCTAAGCTCCGCGCCTTTCCGGTCATGTCTGAGATTCTCCTCTACGCCGAAGTCCCGGCAGACCAAATTAACCGGCGCCGACGCCCGCCACCAGGGCCGACGGTCCTTTCCGGCTGCCTGTCGCGGCTGCGGCACGTCGTTGTCTGCTCTTTATGACGCATAGCGGGGCTAAGTGGTTGACTCAAATCCGGAGCGGTTTTGGTACCGGCAGCGGAGTGGCATTCCGGAACAGCCTTGTTACGACGTGCTGGTAATGGCATGAAAGCGACCGGTCCTGCTGGCCGGTAACTGCGGCGCCGGAATTACCGGCCTTATGACATGTATATGGCTATGACGAAGTGGCTGACGTAAGCCCTTGTGGCTGGTGATTCCTGAGCGTTGCGGTACGGCACTGTTTCTCCGCTGCAGCCTGCCCCGCCGGTACCGACTCGAGCCGGCAGGCAGCCGCGTGAGGACCCTGGCCTGATCTCGTTCACTGTCCCCGGGATCAGGCGCTTGCACATCCTGTTCAGCCGGCCCTGCGCAGCGCCGCCCGTGGAATGCGCTGGTCTCCGTGCCACCGCCGGCCCCCTGGTGACCGCTCGCTGTTCGCCGGCGGCTGGGCCGGCCCGCGACGGCGGCGGCGAGGAGGTTCAGGGCGGCGGGTGCGAGGAGCCCGGGGTGCTCGTCGATGCCGGGAGCGCCCCGGTCGTGCCGGTGGCGGGATCGTCCCCTGGCTTGGCGCGCGCCCTGTGCGGCATGAGCATGTCGGTGGCTCCGGCGGGCCGGGCTGCCGGCGGTCGTGGAGAGCGGTTCGCCGTGGCCGGAGCGGCTGCCAGGGGGAGGCGACCGCCAGGACGGTCGCTGACCACGCCGGGGAGTGTCCGTTGTGATCGTGCCGTCCTGCGTGCGCGGGACTTCACGGGCGGGCCGGGCCGCCGCTGCTGGGCGCGGCCCCCGGCTGTCCGGGCGTTAGGGCGTGATGGCGATGGCGGCGGGGCTGATCCCTACTTTGATGGCCGGCCCGGCGGTGTTGGTGGCGGTGCTGATCGGGGTCACCGTGCCCGAGATGTTGTTGGCGACGTAGACGGTCTTCCCATCCGGCGTGATGGCGATCGCGTCGGGGTCGTCCCCGACTTTGATGGCCTTGCCGGCCTTGTTCGTGGCGGTGCTGATCGGGGTCACGCCCGCGCGGCCGGTGACGTAGGCGGTCTTGCCGTTCGGGGTGATCGCGATCGCGGTGTCGTTGAACCCCACGGCGATCGTCTTGAGTACCTTGCCGGTGGCGGTGTTGATCGCGGTCACCGTGCCGTCGTAGGAGTTGGCGACATAGGCTGTCGGCGGGCGAGCCGCCCCGGCCGCAGCAGCGGGAGCGGCTGCCGCGCCGGCCCCGGCCAGGCCTGCTAAGGTCACCGCTCCCGCCGCGGCGAGTGTTCGGCAAGTGGGATCTCGACGACGGGCTAGGGAAGCTGAAGGATCAACTGGACCTGCTGTTGTAACAGTGGCTCGATGTCAGCTGAAGGGGAAGGATAGATGCGATATCCCAGGGTCGACAAACTGACCGTCAGGGAAGACGTGAAGGGGCTGATCAAGGCCCTCGGATACCCCGCTTACTTTAAGGTGCGCGCCGCTGCCGCCGACGCGCTGGGCCATCTGGGAGACCCTCGGGCCGTCGAGCCCCTTGTCGCGACTCTCGGCGACGACGACATGCACGTGCGCGAGGCGGCTGCCGGCGCGCTGGGCCATCTGGGAGACCCTCGGGCCGTCGACTCCCTGGCAGCCATACTCAACGACGATCACAACCGCAGCTCAGTGCGCGAGGCGGCTGCCGGCGCGCTCGGCCAGATCGGCGACACCCGGGCCGTCGATGCTCTGGCAGCCATACTCAACGACACCTTAGATCGCGACGCAGCGTTCTCCGCGCTGGTCACGATCGGCGCCCCTTGCGTCCCCGCCCTCGTCGCGACCCTCAAGGACGACAAATTTTCGGTCCGCACGGATGCCGCGAAGGCGCTCGGACAGATCGGCGACGCCCGGGCGGTCGAGCCTCTCATAGCCACGCTCCGCGACAGCAAAGAGCCGGTCCGAGAAGCAGCCGCCGAGGCGCTCGACCGGCTGGGTTGGAGCCCAGACAGCGGAGAGGCCGAGGCGGCCTACTGGGTCGCCAAAGCGCGATGGGACAAATGCGTCGGAGACGCTGCCGTGGGCCCCCTCATCGCCGTGCTCGATGACGAGAAGGTGTCCAAGAGCGCGAGCGAGGTTCTGGTCAGGATCGGCGCCGGGGCGGTGGAGCCGCTGATCGCGTCGCTCGACTCAACCGCCGGCGCGGGCGCAGTGCTCGCCCGGATCGGAGCCCCCGCCGTGGAGCCACTGATCGCGACCCTCCAATGCGACGGCACCCTTAGCGAAGCCGCCGCTGAGGCGCTCGGCCAGATCGGCGACGTCCGCGCCGTCGAGCCTCTGGTCACAGCTCTTAAAGACAAGGACAAATCGGTGCGCAAAGCGGCTGCCGAAGCGCTCGGCCAGATCGCCGATCCCCGGGCCCTCGAACCCCTCATTGGCACCCTCCAAGACCGCAATGCGTTCGTGCGTCGGGCGGCTGCGGGCGCGCTCGGCCATCTGCCAGACCCTCGGGCCGTCGACGCCCTGGCAGCCATACTCTGCGACACCGACGTGCTCGACGCAGCGTTCTCCGCGCTGGTCACGATCGGCGCCCCTTGCGTCCCCGCCCTCGTCGCGACCCTCAAGGACGACAAATTTTCGGTCCGCACGGATGCCGCGAAGGCGCTCGGACAGATCGGCGACGCCCGGGCGGTCGAGCCTCTCATAGCCACGCTCCGCGACAGCAAAGAGCCGGTCCGAGAAGCAGCCGCCGAGGCGCTCGACCGGCTGGGTTGGAGCCCAGACAGCGGAGAGGCCGAGGCGGCCTACTGGGTCGCCAAAGCGCGATGGGACAAATGCGTCGGAGACGCTGCCGTGGGCCGCCTCATCGCCGTCCTGGAAGACCGGTCCGACAGCTTCTCGTCCCGTCCCGTGCCATGGGGTGCCGTCGGTGCCGTCAAAGCGCTGGGCCGCATCGCCGATCCCCGAGCTGTCGAGCCCCTCATCGCCGTCCTGGAAGACCGGTCCGACAGCCTCTCGTTCGATCGCGTGCGAGAGGGTGCCGCCGAGGCGCTTGGCCGTATCGGTGACCCGCGGGCCGTGGACCCCCTCATCGCCGCCCTCCACGGTGACCTGGGCCTCCGCGCAGAAGCCGCACAAGCCTTGGTAGCCATGTACCACTCCAGGAAACTGGACAGAGAAGCGAAATCCAAGGTGCTCGCCCAAAGAGACGTGATCACCAAGGTGTACGTCCGGACAGAAGAGATCCATGATGGGCTCGACGATTGGGACTCAAAGCGATTCGGAAAACCCCCCCCGCGTCCGACTCGAACCATCTACGTCGACTTCCCGCTAGAGGACGGGGAGTGACTGGCACCTTTCGGCCCCTCGAGTGGCGAAGACGCCGGGAAGATAGAACTGGAGAGGCTGCTTGAAGGGGCTATGGCCTAGTGGCCTAGTACTGCAGCATGGGTCGTCTCATGGCGATCGCGCCTGTTGTTGTGTCCTTGATCCCGGCCGACGCGACGGTGGCCGTGACCGGCTCGTATCCGTACACAAGCCCGAACGCGGCAGATGCCTCGGCTTTGCTGTCCAGTCCTTCGCCAGCGTGCAATGGGGCACCCAGGTGCCCGGCAGGTAATGCGGCCAGTGGTCAACGGGCTGGCCCGCCAGCGCCGCGTGAATGTCGGCATGAAACGCCAGCAACTCCGTGGTCACGGGGACTCCCAGGAAAACCGCGCCCATCGAGGCCATCTCGCAGGCCGCATACGCGCAGAGTTGGCTTATCTGTGCGCGATGATGTCAACGGCGTTCTCACCTATCGACCGCGTAGAGTCGGCGCTCGGGATCCGCAGGGTCGACGCACCGGTCTCACGCTGTGTGATCTACGGTGGGCCTGGCCAGGCGGCGGAGGCACGGTCAGCTGACCTGAGGGCCGTCGGCAGCTGACCTGGCCGCCGGTAGCCGGCCGCCTGGGCGCAGCCGCGGGGTGCGTCGCCGCTGTCAGCTGTCGTCTTCGGGCCAGAGCCGGATACTGCGCTGCGCCGCGTCCAGGATCATCTGCGCGTCGATGCCGGCCCGGGTCTCGGTGATCCCGAACGCGGGCCACTCGCAGACGAACTCCAGCGGCCCGGCCGGCGGCAGGGGCCACGCCCACCACCGCCAGAACTGAAGCCGCGGGCCGCCGCCGAAGGCGTACCGCACCAAGATCGGCCCGGTCGGCTCGGAATCGTGATCTGGCCCGCGGCGGCCGTGGTCACCGATGACCTTGCTGCCGTCGGGCAGACGCAGCCCGAACCGGAACGACCGCCGGGCCGGATCCGGGTGGTCACGAAGATCTCGAACCCGGTGGCGTACGCCGACATGGCCGTAACGGCCACGGCAGCCCGCTCGGCCCGCCCCAGCAGCAGGGGGCCAGCCGGCACCACGCCGGGGAATTCTGCCTCAGGCAACTCCCAGGGATGATGCGCCCGGGGCGGCTCCGGCCCGGCGGCCGGCACGTCATCAAAGAAACCCATGCCACCAGGCTTGTCCGGCAACCAGCATCGCCGCAACCGAATAACCCACCGCACCACCCGGCAAGCCCGCCACCGGGCGGCAGCTCCAGACCAGAGGGGGGAGCACGCGACCGCGGCCGGGCCCGGTGCTTCGCCCGTCGCGCAGCCGCGCCGAAGGTGGCGCCTGCGCGGAGGCAAGCAGATACGCACACCCCGGTCCAGCCTGCGACGCCTCGCGCCGTCGATCTGGCGCGTCTGAGAAGAAACAAGTACACCGGCGACGGTTGAATCGAAAATCGGTGGGGACCGATTAAACACGTCGCTGATAACTCAGTGGTTCCGGCGATCTGCATCGCCTCGCACCGAACTGGCCAATCTGAGCCCGTGAGTCTCGCGGCCGGGCGAACTATAAGGGGGCATCGGGTCGGCGTTCCGGCGCTGATTGACCGACGGGCGACGGCTGACGCGGGGTCACGATGGGTGACGAATGCCCTCAGACATGACGCCGCTCATCACGCGTCGAGGAACGGCGTGATCAACGCGAGCACTTCGGCGGGCCGCCGCATCACGCCGACGTGCGTCGTCGCGGGGAGCACTGCGAGCTGCGCGTTCGGCAGGATCTCGAACAACTCCACCACGTCGGGCAAGGGTGAGAAGTCGCGGTCGCCGAAGACCAGCAGGGTCGGCACCATCAGTGACTGCAGCTCGCCGGCCCACCCCGGGAACTCGTGCACCATTGCCGACGCCCTGGCCGCGAACTCCTCGAAGTGCGAGGGGTCTGGAGCGACCGCCTCGTACGCGGCGCGCATCGCCTGGAAGTCGGCCGGCGTCGGCATGCGGTCCTCACCAAGTGGCACGCTCTCCCGGCCCGGCGGGCGATGAGCGTCCGCCGAGGCGACGATCAGCTTGCCGACCCGGGCGGGCGCCCTGATGGCGACCGCGTACGCGACGAGACCACCGAGACTGAAACCGAAGAGGTCGGCCTCGGCGATCCCCAGATGATCGAGCAGCGCGACTACGTCACCGGCCAGCGCCTCGATCGTCATCGGACGGCCCGTGTCGGCGGTGCGCCCGTGGCCCTGGAGTTCCACCGCGATCACCTGCCTGCCGGCCGCCAGCGGTTCGAGCAACATCCCGAAATTGAGGTCGATGGTCATCAGGCCACCGTGGAGCAGTACCAGCGGCCGACCGGAACCGTGCCTCTCGTAGTAGAGCTGCAAGCCGTTCACCGGTGCATATGCCATAGCGTGCATGACTCTACGCCGCCCGCGAGCTCATCGCGGAGCGAGGCACCGCGCCGGGGATGCTCGCGGGGGTCCGCGACTGCCCAGCCAGTCCTGGATGCTGGTCACACAGCGTGCCCGCACACCAAGCTGGGAACGCACGCCTACGGCTCTAATATGGCGCGACATCTGCTCGTCTGATCGGCTGCCGAGACGGACACAGAATGGTCGTTCTGTTATCTTAGCGCTGTGTAATATACGTCGCTACTAAAGCTATGCTATAGCATACTAAACAGCTGATATCGTTCCCAAGGCGCGTGTCATTTCATCCCAACCCGAAAGCTCTGTATGGATAACCGGAAGCAAGGTTTCGCGAACAGAGTACGCTCTCCGGTTGATACCTATCTCAACTTCCAATACCTTCCGTCCTGAGCCGTCGGTCAGGTAGAGCCCAAATGCCGTTATCCATTCTTTCTCGATTCCTTTAATGAAGCCCCTGATGGTCGCCTTGCTTACCCCTGCACTGAGTAGAAAGCGCTCAGCGGCACCGGCTATAACTTCCGCTTTCGGCCGACATTTCTGAAGAATACGCTCAACCTCCCCAGAGTCAACCCAAATATCCTCAAAGGAAGGATCCAGCAGAGCTTCTGTTACTAGTACTGTGCCAATAGCCGTGAACACTCCGGCTTGGCGTTCGCGGAGGTGACGCGCTATTCTTGCCCGCATCAAGTCATTCTGCACCTCCTGAACTTGCCCGCTCTCACGAACTTTCGTCTTGCAGAAAGTAGCCAGGTGTTCACAGTTGTTCCGGAGCAGGTTGTAGACGTCTCCTTTCCCTTCCTTGTAGTCTTCGAAAATGCCTCTAGCGATATTGCAAGTCTCTTCTGCGGACAGGGTAGATCGTCTATATCGTCGGACCTTGACGACTGTCTCGCCATCAAGGAATTCGTAAAAACTCACCATGCTCACCGTTGCGGTGCTCTTAGGTTTTACGGGTCCACCGAAATGCACGACGAGCCCTTTGCCGACATAGATGCCGTGGTGAGTATACATGCCCATGCCAAAGACCTTGCGGCTCACTACGAGATGGGCACCATGCGTAATCCTCATTGTTATCCATTTTCAGAGCGACTCGCCATCATCTTCGAGACCCTCATGTACCGAGACTAGTTACACGTGCGATACATGTCAAGAAGTCCACTTAAGTTATAAGGGAAATATGTTAAAGACGTAGCCATATTCAACGATAGGCTGCGGAAACCGGCCGAGCACCTGATCGAGTCCTTCAGTCCAGCCAGGCTCAGCAGCGAGAGGCTCCTGCAGATAGCCGAACTACTTGGTCTCGCCCTCAACAGGCCAGGCTCGAAACCACACGGCAAGCCCTTCGTCCACGGGGGATTTGGCGATCAGCTGATCGGCGTTCTTGGTCCAGTTGAATGGCTCGCAGCGTTCGTTGTAGGCGTCGATGAACCGCCCGATGGCGGCGACGTTCTGCCCGAGTGGGCGCGGAAGCCGCCCTCACCGCGGAGCCCGGCAAGGGCATCGGGGGCTCGAGGCCGGAACGAGGAACCACGTGCCCGACACGACCGACCCGACACGGTTCCCGCGTGCCCTTGTGCCGACCTCGCTTAGGCGGCTCCGACCTTAGTACTTCGAAGATCGCCAAAGTACTTCGAAGATCGCTAACCTGATGCCGAACAGTTTCATCGGCGCGCTCCACAGCAGGTAAGTCTACGAAGTTCGTAGCCGCGCATACTCGGCAGATATGGGTGCTTATGCGCCATGCATGCTTTCGGTCGTGGCTGACTGCCTGTGACGGCAAGGGGGTGCCGGTCGTAGTGCTGCTACTCGCCGGGCCATTGGATTCTGGTGACTAGGACGAGGTCGTCGGGCGGATGGACCAGGAATGTCACTAAGCCTTCGTTCTGGAGGCCGAAGTACAGGGTTCGCAGCGGTTTGCGAGGTCCGCCGGGTGATCGCTGATACTCCATCGGGTCGACGATGACGACGGCGTCCATGAAGGTCGCGAGTTCTCGCTTGACCTGGTCAGGCAGGCTTGCGAGCTGCAGGTCGGCGACGTTGTCGACTTCCCAGTGGTACAAGTCAGAC
>Ga0208565_1001740_pt1 | contig 12380 bp, 7 predicted proteins | sample Sb_taG_7_FD_187706 | JGI IMG/M metagenome (GOLD analysis project Ga0208565, IMG submission 187706) | Peat soil microbial communities from Weissenstadt, Germany - Sb_50d_2_FS metaG (SPAdes) (version 2) | ecosystem: Environmental > Terrestrial > Soil > Wetlands > Peat | place: Germany: Weissenstadt...
GCCCTCGTTGCCGACGCCGACGGGGGCAAGCACCGTGTCCGCGCGCGCGAGCGTTCCCACACCGACGTTCTCGGACTCGAGGCTCGCGAGGTTGCGGAACGCGAGCGTCCAGTAGTTGCAGTTGACCTGCTCGGGCGTGATCCCGGCGAGCAACGGGTTGCCGATTTCGAGCGTTTCGGTGAAGTCTTCGAACGCGAGCGAGACGACCGGGTTGCGCCCGAATGCCTCGAGCGCCTGCGAGGCTTCGGCCAGGCGCGTGTTCAGCGCGGTGGCTGCCGCAAGGTTCACAGCGCCCACGCTGAAGGCGTGTCCGAGCTGGGGCGCGACCGTGCGCAGCGCGGCCGCGCTCGGTCGCAGCAGGTGCATGAACTCCGCTGCGTTTTCATAGAACGGCTTCTCGTGGGGGAGCGAGAAGATCGCCTGTTCCAGCGCCGGCGGCCCGCCCCTGGTGGCCGCTTCGATCGATCTGGCGACGCTCGCGAAGGCGGTGAAGAAGGTGTCGAGGTTGCTGAACAGTTCGGCGTTGGTCTGCGCGACCGGCGCCGTCTGCGACGCCGGACGATCGAGGTCGATGAACAGCTCGCGCAGCGCGGTCTCAGGAGCTGCGAGGTTGCGCAGGACGGGGATCGCGTTCGTCACGAGTGGGCGCAGTTCGGCGATCGTGTTGTTCAGGCCGAGCCCGCGGCCGGCGAGGCCGTCGCCGAAGTTGATGGAGTTGACCTTGATCGCCGTCCTCGTCGGTTTATTGAACATATTGAACAGTTCCTCGATATCGACCGGTTCGCGTGTCTGCGCGAGCGGGATCGTCTGCCCCGGTTTCAGCGGCGTGCGCGAGCTGCCGCGTTCGAGTTCCAGGTACTTCAGCCCGACCGCCGAGACCGACTGCACAATCGCGTGCGTATCCGTCGGCAGCGGTTCGAACTTTTTTTCCAGTTTCAGGTCGGCGACCACGGTCAGACGGCCCGTGCGCGGGTTCTCGCGGGCGTGCAGCGCGCTGACGAGGCCGACGCGCGTGCCGGCGATGCGCACCTGGTTGGAGGACTGCAGCCCCGACGCCTCCGGCAGTTCGACTTTGACGTTGTACGTGGGCACGAACGGCAGCCCGTTGTTCGCGTTGTAGGACAGGAACACCGCCACCACGACGATCAGCGTGGTGATCGCCCCGATCAGCAGCGGGCTCGCGGCCAGGGATGTGCGACGGCGGTCTTTCACGGCGTCTGCGTGGGGTCGCAGGTGAGCAGTTCGCCGTCGGCAAACGGCGAGGAGCCGTCGGCGGCGGGCTGGGTGGCGGCGCCCGGGCAGCGGCGCAGCTGCCCGCTGAGCAGACCTTCCAAGGCCTCCTGCGAGCTGGCCGCCGGGACGAGCGTGTTATTCGCGCCGAGCTTGAAGGAAGGCAGCACCGGGGTGACGTGGACGTAGTGGCCGTCGGCGTCGTAGTAGGCGGCGGCCTGGCCGAAGGTGCGCAGCGTGCTGGTGAGGTCGGGCGAATAAGGACCGAGGAACGCGGTGATGGGAACGTCTTCCTTCAGCGTGGTGACGGTGGTCGGCGAGGCCGTCGTGAGCTGCTGTGCCAGGCTGGGAAGCGTACGCACGAGATCGGTGAGGTCGTTGTTGGCGCCCGGGCGGCTGAAGGCCAGGCTGAAGTTGTGCACGACCGGCGTGGCGGTGGTGAGCAGCGGGCGCAGGCGTTCGATCAGTTCGGTTTGCGCCTTGGTCGACGGACCCCTGGACGCCTTCACGAATTCACCCAGCACGGCGAACGTCGCCGGCAGTTCGGCGAACGTCTTGTTGGCCTGGTGGAGCGTCCGCGGCAGTTGTTTGAGGCCGTGCGCGAGGGCGGTCTGCTCGATGCCGACCGCGTTGAACGTCTTGTTCTGGTTTTCGATCAGGTCGGCGAGCGATGCCTGGCGCGCGCCGATCGTCGTCACCGCCTTGGCCGTTTCCACGAGGAAGCTCGTGAAGGTTGGCTGGTCGCGGACGAGCTCCGAGAAGAAATGGTTGGCCGCCGAGAGCGCCGGCGGGAAGAATTCGGTCGAGATGCTGAGGTTGCGCCCCTGCCCGGCGTACTGTTCGGCGGTGCCCTGGATGAAGCCCTGAAGCCCTTTGCGCGTCTTCGCGTTGAGCGTGTTGAAGAGCTGATCGAGGTCCGTCACTTCGCGCGTCGCGCCCGCGGGCAGCTTCGCGCCGGCTGGGTAGGAGGGGTAGTTGTTGGGCCCGAGCGTCAGCGCGATGTAGCGGTTGGCGACGCTCGTCAGCGAAGGCACCCGCACCTGCGCGACCGTGCCCTGGTGCAGGGGCACGAGCGAGGACTCGACGTGGATCGTCACGAGCGCTTTGAAGTCATGTGTCAGTTCGATGTTCGTGACGCTTCCCACGGGCACGCCGCCGACCTGCACCTGGTCGCCTCTGACGAGCTGGTCGGCTTCGGCGAATTCGAGCTTGTAGTCGGAGCCACCGCCTTTACCGAACAGCAGGAAGGCGACGATCAGCACCACCAGCGCGAGCGCGCCCACGACGAGGATCCGGATCGGTCCGGTGCGCGTTGAGCGCACGCGCGGTGCCGGGCGGCCGGGCGGCGGCGTGGACGAGGGGCCCGGAGGGCTCGGGGGGCTAGTGGTTGCCACCGGCTTCTCCTTCCGCGCTCCCAGGCGGCGTCTGTGCGGCGGGCGCATCTGCGATCGCCGCGCTCGAGTGCCCGCTGGCGACGCTCGGGTCGGGGATCTCGCCAAGCCGGTCGATCAGCTCGATCCACTCGCTCGGCGACAGTCCCGCGGCGGCTAGCGCGGCCGCGTGCGCGCCCTTGCCGGCGGGGGCGGCGAAGGCGACGTGGATGGCGTCTGCCGCGGCGGGGCTGGCGCTCGCATCCGCGGCTCCGGGATAGCTCATCAGGCTGAGGACGCGCTGCGGCCTCGCGAGCCCCTGGAGCATCAGCAGCTTGCGCACCGTCTCATCCGCGATCGAGCCCTGCCCCTGGTGACCGGCGATCGGGATGCCGTTGACGGCGGTTATCCGCACCGCCTCGCTGCTGGCGCTCGCCGGAGCGTTGGCCGCGACCGCGGCGGTCGGCGAGCCCTCGCATGGCAGCCCCGCGACGCTCGGTCGCAGACCGGAGACCGACAGGTACTCGAGCATCGCCAGCACGCGCTTGTCGACCCTGCCCTCCTGTATGTCTTGACGCCCGCACACGCTCAGGTGGATGCCGCCGTCCCCCTCCCGAGACGATGCGTGCAGCACCTGCGACTCGAGCTGCTGCTTTGACTCGAGCAGCACCTGACCCACGGTGGGCGATGTCGCCAGGAACGGGTTCTCCCCCCTGGCGCGGAACACCGAGGTGGCTTCGAGCGCCACCCAGCCGTCGAGGATCGGCTTGGGGTCGATCAGCGGCGCGCCCGCGCCGGCCGGGCGAGTCTGGAACAGGATGTGCGGGGAGGCTTCGTCCGCGCCCGAGGTGCCCGCGCCCACGTGACCGAGCACCGTGCCCGCGATCACCTGCGCGCCGGGGACCAGCGGGTGCAGGTAGACGTCGTTGGGGCCTTCCGTGAACTCGTGCACGGGCCTGGGCCGCTTGGGCGGGGATGTGCGCGGCGCCGCGGGCGAGGGGGACGCCGACGGACTGGGTGCGGCTTCCAGGCTCGCGGCCGCACCGAGCGCTAGTCCGGAGATGGCGGCGCCCTCCGAAAGCGGCGAGCGTGGCTGCGCGCCGGCGGTCGCGGGGCTCTGTGGCGCTGGTTCGGACTTGGACCGGGACCCGCCCGGCCGCGCGATGCGCGCGCTGAGCGCGCTGTCCACACGCGGCTCGAGCACCGGGTACACCGACGCGACTTCGCCGAGCTGCGCGTACACGTAGGTGTTGCCGTATGCGTCGCGCAGGGCGACGAAATGCCCCAGCGACGGTGATTCTCCGACCTGCACCACCTCCCCGTCCTGCACGGCGATCACCGGCGCCCCCGCCTGCGAGTAGATCGTCGTTCCGACCAGTGTCTTCGCGGACGATCCCGACGGGGATCCCGCACCCCCGGCGACCGTCGGGAAGCCGTCGCTGTAGTGCGACGGGGCGTGCACGGGAAAGCGTGCCTCTGTCAGGCCGGTGATCGCGCCGAGCAGTTCCGAGGGCGTCCCCCCCAGCAGCTGCGCGCGCAACATCACTGATTCGACGTACGCCTGCGAGTGGTTGTAGGCGTAGATCGCCGCCTTGATGTTCCTGTTGGCGCCCGCCGCGCGCAGGTAGCGCGCGGCGGCGAAGATCGCATCGGCTGGGTTGTACGGGTCCCGCCAACCGTCGCCGTTGGCGTCCACGCCATACTGCGTCCACTCGGTGGGCAGGAACTGCATCCAGCCCTCCGCGCCGGCACTCGAGACGCTCAGGTCGCGCCCGTAGTCGGTCTCGACCTCGTTGATCGCGGCCAGCACCTGCCAGGGGACCCCATAAGCGGTGCCCGCCGCCTGGAAGATCGGCAGCAGGAACGGCGGGATCTGGAAGCTTTCGATGAAGAAGTCGGGCACGCCGGCGATCGAGGACCGCAACGAGAACGGCAGCGACGGCGTGAGCGCCGACGGCGAAGGAGCGTGCTGCTTGGCGCGCACACCGCCTTCGCCCGAGCCCGTTCCTTCGCCGCCCGCCGCGCCAGGCTTGCTACGCGCGCGCCTTGTCGGCCACCCGCTGGGGCTCGCCCCCTGCGGGTGCTCGGCCTGCACTTCCGGCGGCGCGGCTTCCGCCGGGGCGGTGGCGCTCGGCGCCGGCGTTTCGTCGCTCGTGCCCGTCGTCTGCGCCGGCGGCGAAGGCTGCTGTTCCGGCGGCGGCGTGAACGTGCTCTGTTCGCTCGGCGAGCCGGGCGCGCCGCTCGTGGTGGTCGTGCCCGTAGCCGCTGGTTTCCCCTCCCCCTGCGGGGACGATGCGCCGGCGAGGCTCGCCGTGGGAGCGCCCAACAGCGCCAGCAGCGCGAGCGCCGGGAGCAGCAGTCGGATGGACATAGACCGTGGGCTCATCGTCTCATTCGTTGCCGAGCAGGTAGTTGAGCAGCAGTCCTCCGGCCGAGGAGGCTTCGCTCGGAGGCGTGTAGTAGGTGGTGCCCGCGGTCGAGCCGCCGACCGGCTGGGCGGTCGCGCTGGAGCCTCCGAGGCCCGTGAGCGTCTGACTGTTCGCTTCGCCGCTGACGGTCGCCGGTCCGGGGTATTTCGCCAGCGCCTGCGCTGGCGTCGCGCCGTTCATGACCGCCAGCGTGCGCGCCATCGTCACACTCGTCGAGCTCGAGTCGATCGCCGCGGCGGCGCTCGCGGAGGCGGAGCTCGCGGTGGCCGTCCCGGAGGTGCTGAACAGTTTGCGCCTGCAGCCCGTGTCCGAGGACGGCGTGATCGTGTAGGTCAGGCAGCCGTTGGCGACGCCCTCCGCGCGCAGGAAGTGCCCGAGCGCGTCGTAGCCGTTGGCGGAGCCGGTGCCGAGGAAGACGAAGTCCATGATGCGCTCCAGGCCGCCCGTTTCACGCAGGCTGGACAGCAGCGCCGAGAAGTTGTTCGTGAACGGCAGCGCGGCGTTGCCAAGCGCCTGCAGGCGTTTGAGCAGCGGCGTCGTGCCCTTCAGCGCGGGACCATTTATCTTCGCCGTCTGGCCGAGGTTGGTGAAGAACTTTTCGTTGCTCTTCGCGAACGCGGGCAGGCTCGTGAACGCCTTGTCAAGGCCCGGCGCGGCGGCCTGCAGGGCGGTGAACGTCGGCGTGGTCTGTTCGGCGAAGCGCTGGACGCGTTCCAGCGCCGGACCGAGCTGTTCGAGGAAGGGCGGCAGCAACTGCAGGTTGCGCGCCAGCGGACCGCGCGTGGCGGCGCCCGCCTGCGCGACCGTGTTGGCCTGCACGATGAAGTCCGCCACGCGTCCGCGTACGCGGGCGAACGGTTTGAGCGCCTGGTCGGAGTCGACCGCCAGCTTCGCCAGCACCTTGTTCTCGTTCGCGAGAATCGCCAGCACCCGGTCGAGTTCGCGCAGCGCCGGGTTGGCGCGCTTGATCACTTCGCTCAGGTCGCTGCCGCGCCCGGCGAGGCCGGCGCCGAGTTCGTTGAGGATGATCGTGAAGCGCTGGCGTTCGGGCAGGCGGTTGATGTCACCGAGCAGGTCGACGTCGACCGGGCTCGCTGTGTTCTTCACCGGCAGCAGGTAGTCGCCCGCGCCTTCTTCGCCGCTGGCGATCTTCCGCAGCGGCGGGGGCAGCGGCGTGCCTTCGACGCGCGCCTGCGTGGGCAGGCAGTCGACGTACTTCTCGCCGATCAGCGCCTGCGGGCGGATCGTGCAGCTGGCGTCGGCGCGGAAGTCTCGGAAGCCCGGGTTTTCGATCGTCATCACGACCGCCGCCTTGGCCTGCGGCGTCGGCGTGACCGACGTCACCGTCCCGACCTTCACGCCGTCGATCTTGACGTTCTCGCCTGGGATCAGGTTGCCGACGTCGTCGAAGATCGCGCGCACGGTGTAGCCGCCGTTCGAACCGCCCGCGGCGATCGACAGCGCGAGCACGACCACGAGCGCCGCGCCAAGCACGCCCGCCGCCAATCTCCTCCACCCGACCATCTCCGTCCTCAACCCAATCCTTCCTTGCGTTTACAACGAGCGGGCGACCTCACCGTCCGCGATGAGGTCGCCCCACCAACCTGCCGCTGTCGGGCTACGCGCTCAATCGCGCAAACCCTCCCCGCTGCTTACTTGCGCGGACACGGCGCCTTGTAGGTCGCGGTCACGGTCTCCGGTTTCGATTCTTCGCCGTTTTCAGCGAAGATCACTTCCGTCTTCAGCGGGAAGCCGCCAGCCGGACACTTCGTGGGCACGCGCCCGTAGTAGATCGTCTTGCCGTTCTTCTTGATCGCGGAGCCGGCCTTCACGGTGATCGTCTTGACCGACGCGTACGGCGCGCCGGGCACGCTCGCCACGAGCGGCACCTGGGTGATCAGCTCCGGGCCGTAGCCGCCGCCGCCGGTGTAGTTCTTGTAGTGGCCGGGGGACAGGATTTCCAGAGACACCGGCGTGTGGCCGTCGGTGAAGAACAGGAAGCCGCCGCCGGGCGCGTAGAACGAGGACAGTTCGGTGGTCTCTTCGACGCGTTCGCTGCCGAACGTGACGAACCCGAGCACCGTCCCGATCGGGCCGGCCGCCGAGCCCTTCGGGCACGCGATCGGGCCTGACTTTTCAAGCGTTTCTTTCGTGCACGTCGGGAACCCGGTTGGGTGCAACTTGGAGCCAGTCGGCAGGTAGAAGTTCACGCCGATGATCGGTGGCGGTGAGCCCGCGTATTCGGTGCCTTCGATTTCGTATTCGGCCTTCAGGGCGGCGCCGGCGCCGAGGATGTCGCCGGTGTGCGGGAAGCCCGGGATCGGGACGGCGACCGCTTTGAATTTGACCGTCGGTATTGCCGACGCGACGCTCGGCAGCGCCAGCAGCGCAAGGCCGAGGACAGCAAGACAGGTTGATGCTCTACGCATCGAGTTTCCCTCCTCTTGTGATCGACAGGTCCGCCTCGATCCGGGTAGCTCCGGAGCCATCGCGGCCCGGCGACATCGAGATCCCCAGCGAGATCGCCGGGGAACAGTGGCGAGTGCTGGCATGAACCTTATCCCTCCCGCACGAGACGATCAAGTTGGAGCAGCGGCTCCGCAGCGGGGTATGCGCGGCGTTCACGGGCCAACCCGCGGATGCCTGGGAACGCTCGCACGGCCGTAAGCGTATACAGGCCGGTCACCGGAAGGACGCCGGTCCTCCGCGCCGCGGGCGCCGCGGTCATAGGCAGATCGCGCCGCCGGCGAGGCTGTTGTCAAGAATAACCCTCGACCTGAAGCTGAGCTTTGATCCCCGGTGCGGCGGCCGGCTGCGCGCGCTCGTCTCATCGGCGATGATCCCACGTCACCCCGTCACCGCATCGTCCCCGAAGGGGGAGGGAGGACCCGATGGACTTTGAGCCGAGCCAGCGCTGTTCTGAATTCAAGGAGCGCCTCACCGCGTTCATGGACGAGCACATCTACCCGGCGGAGGAGGTCTACGAGCGCCAGCTGCGCGAGTCCGGCAACCCCCACCACCAGCCGCAGGTGATGGAGGAGCTGAAGGTGCGCGCGCGTGAGGCGGGACTGTGGAACATGTTCCTGCCCGATGCCGAGCACGGCGCGGGACTCTCGAACAGCGACTACGCGCCGCTAGCGGAGATCCTCGGGCGCTCGCACATCGCCTCGGAGGCATGCAACTGCTCGGCGCCGGACACCGGCAACATGGAGGTGCTGCACCAGTTCGCCACGCCCGAGCAGAAGGAGCGCTGGCTGATGCCGCTGCTCGACGGCGAGATCCGCTCGGCGTTCGCGATGACCGAGCCCGACGTGGCGTCCTCGGACGCCACCAACATCCAGATGCGGATCGAGCGCGACGGCGGCGACTACGTGCTCAACGGGCGCAAGTGGTGGATCTCGGGAGCGCTTCACCCCCACTGCCGGATCATGATCGTGATGGGCAAGACCACCTTCGACGGCCCACGTCACAAACAGCAGAGCATGATCCTTGTGCCGCTGGACACCACCGGCGTGACCGTCGTGCGCAACCTGCCGGTGTTCGGCTACGACGATCAGGAGGGCCATGCCGAACTGACCTTCGAGGACGTGCGTGTGCCGGCCGCCAACCTGATCGCCGGCGAGGGCGACGGCTTCATGATCGCCCAGGCGCGGCTCGGCCCCGGGCGCATCCACCACTGCATGCGCGCGATCGGCGCCGCCGAGCGGGCACTCGAGCAGATGTGCAAGCGCGCCGTCTCGCGCGTCACCTTCGGGCAGCCGCTGGCGATGCGCGGCAACGTCCTGGACTGGATCGCCGAGTCGCGCATCGAAATCGAGATGGCGCGCCTGCTGACGCTGAAGGCCGCATGGATGATGGACACGGTCGGCAACCGCCACGCGCGCACGGAGATATCGGCGATCAAGGTCGCCGCGCCGAACGTCGCGCTGCGGGTGCTCGACCGCGCGATCCAGCTGCACGGCGGCGGCGGCGTCTCCGACGACTTCGGGCTCGCGGGCGCCTACGCGCACCTGCGCACGCTGCGACTCGCCGACGGCCCCGACGAGGTGCACAAGCTCTCGATCGCACGCCGCGAGCTCGCGCCGCACATTCCGCGCGAGCAGAGCGCGGGCAGCGCTTGAGCGCGCTCACCGTTCATGAGCGAGCATCCACGGGCGAGCCCGACGGGCTGCTGATCCTGCACCACGGACGCGGCACCGACGAGCACGACCTGCTCGCGCTCGGCGACACGCTGGACCCGCAGCGGCGGCTGCTGCTCGTGACACCGCGCGCGCCGCTCGCGCTGCCCGGCTCCCCCGGCTATCACTGGTACCTGGTGCCCCGTGTCGGATACCCCGACCCAGACACCTTCCGAGCCGCCTTCCTGCAGCTGGCTGAGCTCCACGACGAGCTGTGGGAGCGCACGGGAATCGCGCCCGCGCGAACGATCCTCGGCGGCTTCTCGATGGGGACGGTGATGAGCTATGCGTTGGGCCTTGGCGCGGGGCGCCCCGCGCCCGCCGGGATCCTCGCCTTCTCGGGCTTCATCCCCACCGTCGCGGGCTGGGACGCCGACCTCGACGGCCACCGGAGGATGCCCGTGTTCATCGCCCACGGGCGACGCGACCAGGTCATCGACGTGGAGTTCGCGCGCGCCGCCGCGGCGCGCCTGCGCGAGGGCGGACTGGCGGTCGAGTACCACGAGTCCGAGGCCGCGCACCACATCGACCCGCGGCAGATCCCGCTGGCCGGCGCCTGGATGGCAGCGGCGCTGAGCGGAAGCGCATAAGGTTGGCTATAGCAGTCCACCACGCGTAGGAGGAGTCTCATGTCAGGCGCAGCGATGCCTCCACAGCAGTCCCCGAGTCGCAGGCTCGAGGTTCTGATCGTGGGCGCTGGTTTTGGCGGGATCGCCGCGGCGATCGAGCTGCGCCGGCACGGCATCGCCGACGTGAGGATCCTCGAGAAGGCGACCGACCTGGGCGGCACGTGGTTCTACAACAGCTACCCCGGCGCGGCGTGCGACGTGCCGAGTCACCTGTACTCGTTCTCCTACGCCCAGCGACGCGACTGGTCGCGGCTGTGCTCGCCCCAGGCCGAGATCCACGCCTACCTGCACGAGGTCGCACGCGAGCACGGCATCGATCGCCTGGTGCAAACCGACACCGAGGTGAGCGCGTGCACCTGGGAGGATGAGAGCTGCCGCTGGCACGTTCAGACCACGCGCGATGAGAGCTATGAGGCCGACGTGCTGATCCTCGCCACCGGACAGCTCGATCGGCCTGCGCGCCCGCGGATCGAGGGCGCGGAGCAGTTCGCCGGGCACAGCTTTCACTCCGCCGAATGGGATCACGAGTACCCGCTCGCGGGCAAGCGCGTGGCGGTGATCGGCACGGGCGCCAGCGCCGTCCAGCTCATACCCGAGATCGCCCCCGAGGTGCAGCGCCTGAGCGTCTTCCAGCGCACCGGCAACTGGTTCCTGCCGCGCCGCAATCGCCGCTACCCCGCCCTCGTCAAGGGCGCCATCCGGCTCGTCCCCGGGCTGCAGGCGTGGCGACGCAGGTTCGTCTTCCAGTACACCGAGTCGCTGACGCTCGCGATCCGCCACCCCGAGACAGTTGGGCGTCTCGCCGCCTCGCGCTCGGCGGCGTTCATGCGCTCACAGCTGAAGGACCCAGGACTGCGCGAACGCGCGTGGCCGGACTACACATTCGGCTGCAAGCGCATCCTGTTCAGCTCTCAATACCTGCCGGCGCTCGAACGCCCCAACGTGGAGCTCGTCACCGATCCGATCGCGCGCATCACCCCCACGGGGATTCTCACCGCGCAGGGCGTCGAGCGCGAGCTCGACTGCATCGTCTGGGCGACGGGCTTCAAGACCACCGAGTTCATGTTCCCGATGCGGGTCACCGGCCGCGACGCGCTCGAGCTGCACGACTACTGGGCCGATGGCGCGCACGCGCACCTCGGCATGTGCGCCCCCGGCTTCCCCAACATGTTCGTGCTGTACGGGCCCAACACGAACACCTCCGGCGGCTCGATCATCGTCTACCTCGAGGCGCAGGCCGCCTACATACGCCAGGCACTGGCCCATCTGCGCGGGCGCGCGGCCGGGGCGATCGAGGTGCGCGCGGAGGTCGAGGCCGCCAGTGACCGCGAGCTGCAGGCGCGCTTCGCCGGGACCGCGTGGACGCGCTGTGACTCCTGGTACCGCGACGAGCACGGGCGCATCGTCACCAACTGGCCGGGCTACATGCGCGAGTACCTCGAGCGCACCGCGCGGCTCGACGCGGGTGAGTACCGCTTCGCCGCACTGCCGCAGCGCGTGGCGGCGGGAGCGTAGGGGAGCAGGGAGCGCGGGCGCGTGGCTGCGGAGGATCTCGGGAGGCGGGGAGCATGTCGACGCACGACTACGTGATCGTCGGCGCCGGCTCCGCCGGCTGCGTGCTCGCGAACCGTCTGTCCGAGGATCCTTCGGTGCGGGTCCTGCTGCTGGAGGCAGGCGGGAAGGACCGCTCGCTGAAGATCAAGATCCCGGCGGCGTTCCCGCAGCAGTTCCACACCAAGCTCGACTGGGACTTCAACACCGAGCCCGAGCCCCACGTCGACGGGCGCCGCCTGTACATGCCGCGCGGGAAGGCGCTCGGCGGCTCGAGCTCGATGAACGCGATGCTCTACGTCCGCGGCCGGCCGCTGGACTACGACAGCTGGGAGGCGCAGGGCGCTCCCGGCTGGGGCTACGCGGACGTCCTGCCCTACTTCATCAAGGCCGAGGACAACGTCCGCGGCCGATCCGAGTACCACGGCGTCGGCGGTCCGCTGCACGTCGCCGAGCAGCGCTCGCCGCGACCCATGAGCGGGCGCCTGCTGGATGCAAGCGCGGCCGCTGGCATCCCGCGCATCGCCGACTACAACGGCCCGGAGCAGGACGGCGTGTCGATGTTCCAGGTCACGCAGCGAGGTGGCGCTCGTTTCAGCGCCGCCGACTCCTACCTGCGCCCGGCGCTCACCCGTCCCAACCTCAAGGTCCGCACGAACGTCACCGTGCTGGGCGTGGAGCTCGAGGGCGAGCGCGCTGTCGGCGTGCGCCTGCGCAAGGGCCGCGGCGGCGCGGAGGTCGTGCGCGCCGAGCGCGAGGTGCTGCTGTGCGCCGGCGCGATCGGCTCGCCGCAGCTGCTACTGCTGTCGGGTATCGGCGCACCCGAAGAGCTGCGAGCTGCCGGCGTGGAGGTTCGCCACGAGCTTCCCGGCGTCGGGCGCAACCTCCAGGACCACCCGTTCGTGACGGTGCTCTGGGAGGTCTCAGACCGCCAGACGCTGTACGGAGCCGACAAGCCGAAGGCGCTGGCGGAGTGGCTGACGCGCAAATCGG
>Ga0208565_1001741_pt1 | contig 12375 bp, 18 predicted proteins | sample Sb_taG_7_FD_187706 | JGI IMG/M metagenome (GOLD analysis project Ga0208565, IMG submission 187706) | Peat soil microbial communities from Weissenstadt, Germany - Sb_50d_2_FS metaG (SPAdes) (version 2) | ecosystem: Environmental > Terrestrial > Soil > Wetlands > Peat | place: Germany...
GGCCCTCGAGCTTGACGAGGATCCGCACCGCCGCGTTGGGGCTCAGGGAGCTGACGTCGACCAGCGGCGTGTTGCCGATCAGGTCGAGGATGCTCGAGACCTGGACCATGTGACGGTGTCGGACCGGCCCCGGTGGGACGACGGCCTCAGCCGCCGGCCACGGCGGGCAGGATCGACACGGTGACGCCGTCGGCCACCTTGGTGTCGAGCTGCTCCAGGTAGCGGACGTCGTCGTCGTCCACGTAGACGTTCACGAACCGGTGCAGGGACCCGTCCTCGGTGAGCACCTGCCCGTCCATCCCGGGATAGCGGCGCACGAGGTCGGCCAGCACCTCCCCGATGGTGGCGCCCTCGGCGGTCACCGTGGACTTCCCCCCGGCATGGGGGCGCAGGACCGTGGGAAGCCTCACCTCGACAGACACGATGCCCTCCCTGGTCCCTGGTCCTTCGCCGCGGGCCCGACCCGGCGCCCGACGACGCGCGTGCGGCGACACGAATGCTGACGTCGCCGGTCAGCATTCTACCGGGACCACGACCTAGCCGGGCCCGACCACCACTGCCTCCTCGTCCACCCCATCACCGTGGATGCGGTAGGAGCGCACCGTCGGATGGGTGTCGCGCAGCGAGACGATGACGTAGTGCCACCCCGGGTCCGACGCCGGGTCCGAGGCCCGGACCACGTCGGTGGGCGAGGGGTAGGCGTCGGTATGGGTATGGGAGTGGAACACGCCGATGATCTCTTGGCCCCTGGCCTCGGCGTCCCGGTCGGCCCGCAGGTAGTCACGCCCGTCCACCTCGTAGAGCTTCGCCGAGGCCGCAGCGTTGCGAGCCGGATAGCACCGGGCCACCGCACCCGATTCACGGTCACCGCCGAGCAACCCGCACGCCTCGTCGGGCAGTCCCCCCAGGCAGTGACCCACCATCTCCGCATAGACGTTGCCGGGCAGCCGGAGCACCCCATCGAGGGTACCGGCGGCCCCCATCCCCGGCACGGACCGGGGGGCGGGGCACGGGAGGTACCGTTCGCCGAGTGGCAGCAGCCAAGGGACCGGGGCGGAGGGCGGCACGCCGCGTCCCCGACGACGGGAGCGACCGGATCAAGACGGTGGCGCGCAACCGCCGCGCCCGGCACGAGTTCGACATTCTCGAGACCTACGAATGCGGGCTGGCGCTGCAGGGAAGCGAAGTGAAGTCCCTGCGGGCCGGCCGGGTCACCCTGGCCGACGCCTATGCCCGGGTGGAGGGGGGCGAGGCGTGGCTGCTCGGGGTGCACATCCCCCCGTACGAGCACGCGGCGGGATTCGGCGCCCACGATCCCGAGCGCCGGCGCAAGCTGCTCCTGCACCGCGACCAGATCGACGAGCTGATGGGCCAGACCCAGCAGAAGGCCCTCACCCTCGTACCCCTGTCGATCTACTTCAAAGAGGGCCGGGCCAAGGTGGAGCTGGCCCTGGCCCGAGGACGGCGCCTGTACGACAAGCGCCACGCCATCGCCACCCGCGACGCGGAACGCGACGCGGCCCGCGAGGCCCGCAGCGCGGCGGGCAAGAGCGTCGGCCGGGGCGCCCGCAAGGAATACGACTGAGCTGCACAGTCGGCTCCTCGGGTCGATCCAGCGGCGTCGCCGCAGCCCAGGCACAGCGAGATCCAGCGTGTGCTCCCCAGGCACGGTGGAGAGCACATCGGCGGTAGGATGGGTCGAGAACAACCAGGGGGTGATCGGTTTCGACTTTGGTCGTCAATTCGGGAGAAGCGAGCCGTGGTCTCCGGAGCCACGTTAAAGAGCCGGAACAAAAAACAAACGCGAATACTGATTTCGCGCTGGCTGCTTAATACGTAGCCCGTCCGTCCGGTCTCAGCCCTGCAGGCCGGTAGCGGGCGTCATTCAGCGGGGCTTACCCGAGCGGTTCTGCCGATTGGCTGCCGGGGACACTCAAGGTCGGTCGGGGACCTCCGAATTCGCCGGCGGCGGCGGAGGTCCCGAGACTTAGCTGCCGGCTGCGCTCGGAGAAGGCCCGATGAGAAGCCGAAGGACGCGGGTTCGATTCCCGCCACCTCCAAGGATGCTCAGGGGAGACCGTGAGCACCGTTGGAGGTGCACCGACATCCACGTAACGGTCGTAGATCGAGCGCGCCCAAGCGATGGCGTCGCTTACCCGGATGCCTGACGGCTGTGGTCGCATCCACAGTTCGAGGTTCTCAGGACGGTTGTCGTCTCGAATGCCATTGATGTGGTGGACTGATTCTCCCTCAACCAAGTACCTCCGAAGTAGGTCCTCTGCCACCAGGATGTGCTCAAACACGTAGGGGCTCCCTCTCGCCCGGGGGTGGCTGGGGACTCGCACCATGACATAGCCGGCCTTGTGTCGGGTACGTCCGCCCTTCCAATTCCCATTGGCATTGCCGACTTCGGTTCTACAGCCTCCACAGGTCACCGATTTGTTCTGTTTGGCGTTTCCACAAGCACACAGGTCTTTGGCCCTGCAGCCCGGACACCGGAGGTGCCGACTCGAGGGCTGGAAAGTCCTCCCGCACTCTTTGCACTGCCGTTCGCGCATCACCGACGGTATCTCTGGGGTGTGTCAATTCACCTCGCCGTGACGGCGACCACGTCCGTGCTCCACAGGTCGGGCAAGGCTAACGCCGACGGTGCAGATACCAAAGACCGTGAAGCCAGCTGTGAGAGGCCTGGGTGCGGACATCAGCGGTAGGAGGCCTATTGCCGCACCATGCGACCCTTTCAAGCCCGTTGGTTGTCGAGGTCAATCCCCGGACCTGCATCCGAGGATCACACCGGCCACAGTGACGGCTACGTTCCCTGAGGGCGTAGAGGGCTTGCCGAATTGCGCAGGCAAGGCAGAAATGTCCACCAGCAGGACCTTCCAGTCTTTCTCACCGCCACGGACCCGTCTCCATCGGAAACCTCCCGCACGGATCCTGATGACAATGTTCCGCCAGCGTAACAAGAGACGCCCAGGTCAGGCAGGGTGAGAGCTACCCAATACGGTGGGTTCAAACGGCCCTGCGGCAGGTGTGGTCCCTGTTACTGCATACCGGCGAACGCTTCGTTGGGAGGATCAAAGCCGATTGTCCCGACCACGTTGTAGATGTTGCGCGACACCGAATGCCCGATTTCCTCACCGATTCGATCGGCGAACGCATCGGCAACAGGCTCGCTCAACCACACGCCTTCTTCGTCCTCCCACAGCGTCAGAGCAATGATGTGGTTCCCACCCGTCTTTTCCAAGACGAGCAGCCCCCCGAAAGCCGGGAAGTGATCTGTATGCCGACGGGAGGTCTAAACGCAATGACTCAACGAGGTCAGGGATCTTTGCGGTCTCCGAGTAGAAGGTCAGGACCCTCGCAAGCACCGTGACAAGCCTGCGGGGCTGGGAGAAGCGATCCCGAGATCGTCCCTGATCCGAGGAGCATTGACTCACGACCTTGATCGAAACCGTTGAGGCTCCCGCTCCCCATTCCCCGATTACATCGGCAGGACAAACGGGACTTTGACGCCGTAATCAGCCGCTCACTACCAGGCTGACACTCTTCTTGATCGGAGTACCCTCCCCATTGGAGGCGGTAATCGTGATCAGGTAGGTTCCTTCCGAACCGACCGCTGGAGTTCCCGACAAGGTGAACTTGCCGTTGGTATCACCACTAGGGCCGATCCCCCTCGGCAGTAGGCCCGACTCCTTGATTGTCGGTAAAGGAAAGCCCTTTGCTCTCAGTCTTGCCGTGTAATGGGACCCGATGTGGGCGTGAGCGGGAACCCGGCCCTTCATGGTGGGCGGCTGGAAGACAAACAGGGTTAAGACCTGTTTCATTACCTGCGCGTTCACGCCAGACCCGTATGTAGCGATGATCGTGGGTTGGTAGAGGCCACCGCTAGTCCGCCGCAGTGTTCCCGAGAGGGTGGCGGTGCCGTTGTGGTTGTCCTTGAGCCGAAGACCCTTGGGCAGTTTGCCCGTCTCCGTGATGGAAGGGATCGGAGATCCTGACGTCCTGACGGTCAGTGAGAACGCATGTCCTGTGCTGGCATTTGCACTGTCAACGTTGCCGAAGGACCGGCTGGCCACAGCGCCGAAGACTGTGTGGTTCAGGTCTGCAAGCGAAGGGCTTGTGGCCGGGGAGCTACTGAGCACGGCTGAGACACAGCCCGGTGGTGAGTATGTCTGGCCATAAGGAAAGGTCGTATTGCCGGTAGGAACCTCGACTGGTTGCCAGCTGAGTCCGTTGTACCACTCCAGGATCGTCGAGTTGGGTACGACGTTGTTGCAGTCCTGGACAACGATGCTCGTAAACCCGGAGGGCTGAGAGACTGCCACGTCGAAGAAGTTCGTGCCGTCCATAAGATCCAGCACTGGATCCGATCCGTAGCTGACCTCAGTCGCAGTATCGCTGCCACTGCCGCCGTTGCCCGTGACCGTCACCAGATCGGATGGATCGCTGACCATGGTCGAGTCGGTGGCGTTTCCGTTTGAGACCCCAGTCGCTATGGGGAGACTCCCTCCCGCTGTTGTGTAGTTGCCGTCTCCGCTGTAGGCAGCACCGATCGTATAGGCCGTGCCTGCGCTCTCGCCGGGAATAGTGCAGTTGGCTGAACCGGAGACCAACGGCTCGGGATTAGGCGTGCATACTCCACCTTGACCGTCGTTGCCAAAGATCTCGCCCGTGGGAGTCGGAGCGGGATACTCGGGTCCAGTACCGATCACTGTGACTGTGTAGGTCACGGGCCCACTCGATGTTGGAAGAGCCGGTGGCGAGGGTGGGATGATCGAAACCGTCGGCACTGCATAGCCGGTGCCCAATGCCGTCCCACCAGGGTAGACGGTTGCACCAAGGGTCACTTGAAAGTTGGCGTCAAATACAAGGGTGTTGTTGGTGTAATCGACGGAGAAGTCATTTGTTCCACTGCTGATGGATGATCCTCCCGTAAAGCCTGCGGAGTAAGTGAGGGTCTTGCAGTCGGTCTGCACGTTGCCCGTCCACGTTGATTGAGTGCCCCCTGAGAACGCCGTGCCGCTCAGATCACCCAGGTCGTCGATCGTCATCGGACCTGACCATGTGCCGCTTCCAAGATCAGGAACCGTCCATGTGCCCTGCCATTGGACCGTCAAACCGGCGAGACCAGGACAGTCACCTTGGAACATCGTCTGAGCGCCAGCAACTGAAGTATGACTGCCCAAGACCGGTACGCCCAAGACGAGTCCCCACATGAGCACAAGAGCCATCAGCACTGGCCCCAAGAGTGCGTGATGGCGTTCGCAGTTCTTTGTCGCTGGCATATCTCGTCCCTTCCCGCCATGGGCTAGCAAGACCCATCAGGGTCATTCGCCCATTTCCCGCCAGGCATCAGTACAGCATGCATTCGCTGCACTTGTTGGAACAAGCGCTCGACCTCCCGTGGCGCTCCCTGCTTCCTTCGCTCCGCGCCCCCATTTCCCCTGACGGGAAAGTCCATCAACGCCCGGCAGCACAAACCCAGGAGGCTCCAGGAGGCCGTGAGCAACCAGTTTCTTGCAAGCGCCTTTCTAGCGGGGAGGCCGATCCGTTCCTGTCTCTCTTCACCGGGGTGCGGCTGCGTGATATCGGATGGTCAAGAGCCACACCGAGGCGCGCATTGGCCTCACCGGACCGGTGAATCTACACATCCCGGACGGTCCTTACGGATAAATGATGCGATCGGGATCCCGTTCTGCGCTGTCTTGGCCGATCTTCGCCGTTGCCAGAGAGCTGAACGAACGACCTCGACGGACACTCGGGGGTATGTCACCATCTGAGGCGTTCGCCGAGGCTGTTGCGTCGACCGGCTGATCTCAAGCCACTTCCCGCACCGGCCAGATGGATACACAGGGAGCCCCGTGCCGACATTTCCGTGCGGGTCGCCTGAATGATCGGGATCTGCGCTTGTGCGTCGCAGCCGGTGGACCCGAGGAGCAGCCAAGACCGTTCAGCTGGAGAGCGAAGACGCCGAGCGCCGCGACACCCCGAAAGTCCAAATCGAACGTCCGGGGCATCCCGGCAAGGCCAAGAGCGACACTCCTTTGCTCTGGCCCCGCGTTTTCACGACGGCCGTGATGGCCATGCGCGGTTCGGGCTCGCCGGTTAGACCAGTCGGTGTCTACCAGAGAGATTGGGCGATGGAGCCGCAATGCAGCGTCTGCGTGTTGCAGCTTCCGAGCATCTCCACCATCGCGCCGAAGTCACTCCAAGACCCCTGAGCTTCGCGCCAGTGATTATCAATTCCCGCTGGCAAATCGTAGACCTCACTAAGGACGTAGCGAGTGTTGCCAGTGCTCTTGGAACTCGGGTCGAGTGGGTTCTCCAACTCGGGACCCTTGGAGAGGTTGTAACTCAGCAGCGCGTTCGAGCCCTCCCGATGATGGGTCTTGGCCATCCACGAGCCATGGCTCTCGACCAGTCGATCCATCTCGGCCACCTTGTCGGGAGTGGCGACCCACGTGATGAGTAGTTGTGTTTTGCCCTTGTTCGCCATGATGCGTCTCTCCTTGTTTCCCTAGTCCATGAGAACGGGTTATCCGTGCTTAGGGGCGAGCAACATATCGAGTGCGAGATGTAGACGACGGTCTGTCACCAACCCACAGCGAACCGTACTATGGCGAAGGGACCATCGTCCGAGAGCATCCTGCGAGGTCCACCGTCCGACCATCAGGTGACCCAGGGTCGGCATCGGCTGGTGGTCGCCCACTTCGGCATCGTTCGGTTTGCTTAAACAGCGAAGCGACACCGCTCGGGATCTCCAACTATGTGCGGGCCACTGCCGTTGGAGGGGTACGCGAAATTGCCTGGGTTCTGAGAACTGGTAGGGCCAGCCCAACCCCCTCGGGCCCCGAGCGGGATCACTCGGACCCGAATGGCCTCCCAGGCCCGGACCGGCCGTGACATCGCCCTGGGCGCCGGATAGGCAGCACCACGGAACCCGTAAGGAAATGATCCCGGACGGGTCACCCTGTGGCTGGGCCACCTGAATCCGGTGCAACCTGTCGGACGACGCAGGGAGACACGGGCCACGCACACCCCCGAGTATGCGCTATCCGGGCGGCCCCTCACCGTTGAGCCCGACCACGGTCTGGGCACACCCTTCATGTTCGGCCCCCGCCCGGCACCGCAACGAACCGGATCGGTCAGACGGCTTCGACAACATCACCGGGTTGGACATCGGCATCAAACGCCGATAGAGAAAGACCTGTCTTGCCTCGGCGAGTATGAAGCTCAACGTAAGCCGAACTCGTCAGTACGGGTGCGTTCTTCCGAAGGACTCTAACGATTTCACCTGACCTGAAGACAGAGTCCGTTAGGTAGGTCTCCGACAAGGACCGTGCCCCTCCCCTTGATGTGTAGGACGTCCTCGACCACCATTCTGAACTTCTCCGCCACGACGACAGTCTCGCACCTGAGTGACCCAAGAGACCATCTGCAACTGCCGGGTGGAGGACGGCCCAAGTCGGTCCAGGAGGGGCGAGCCTGGAGGGTGCGGTATCACCCGTGGTCGGGCGGTGGAGACGGCGATTATGTCGTCCGCCGCAGTCGAGTTGGCGGACTGGTCTTTCGACACGACCCGCACCCAAATGCGCGGCGAAGATGATATCGGACAGGGCGGCATCGCACCGAGGCCCCGGCATCTGACGCTCAGAGGCCGGCTCGGATGGAGCTACAGGGTGCGCGCAACCCCCTGACTACCGGTCGCCCTACGGCCCTCGCCGATGCCTCTCAGACCCCGGTCGGGAGCGGCACATCTCCCCCGGGCCATATGAATACACACGGCCGTCGTTATCGCTCGGGTTCCCGCCTTCGATCGAAAGAGCGGACACCCCAGCTGGGGAACCCCTTCGCCAACTCAGCCTCTCCCCGACAGGCCATTCCGGCCGTCGCCTACGTTCGTGTCTTCCAGGCGGTGCATCCACAGTGCGATCACACAAGCGTGATGGGCTGGAAATCAACAGGCGCCGACCTCGAAGCCGTTTGGGCAAGGGCGAGGAGCTTGTCACGCTTATGGGACAAGCTCGAAGAGCGTGGCATGGGACTCCCGGCCAGCGGCTACCGAAACGAGGACTGGGGCCGGTGTCGCCTCATAACACGTGCCTTGCCGCACACACGAAGGGGTCACATAGGTCCGTCCTACAAATGCACACGAAATGGTATTTGAGCTGGTTAGTTGGTAACTGCCTGCCGGAAGTGTCAGCGTGAACTCGCCAGTTGCGTCTGTGCTCACGGTCCATGTGGGCGAATGACCCCCCACTTCAGTGGCGGTGACGCTGCCACAGATCCTCCACGTACCAGTCCCGCTAATGGACATCGCTCCACCCTCTCCCTGCATGAGTCCGACGATTGTGCCGAGATCAGATTGTGGGTTTGCTGAGGCCGCAAGTGTCGAGATGCGGCACCCTGTGAGCAAGGCCGCAACAAGAAAGGCAAGGGCGGAGCCTCGCGCCGCCGTTCCCAACATGGAATGAGCCCGGGTGAGTCCATTTCTGGCAGCAACCATGTCCTTGTCCTCCTCTGTGGTCATCGCGAAGCCGTCTGAAACATTTGACGACCCACAGGTCACGTTCGTTCCGCCGACGAGGTGACTTTTCGCGGCATCTGACGGACCGCTGGGTCGATGCACACGCATTGCTCACGACTGCCTGACAATCAGACTGCTCGCACATGCCGGTTCTGTGCGTCTTAACGGGGCCAGCCCAACCACCTTCAGGCCGATCGAGACGAGATCACCCGGACCCGAATGGGTAACGCTCCGTCTCCCAGTGCCGAGTCAGTCCGTAGGTGACGGACTCGCCTCCGACCTGACCTGCGCGCAAATGTTCAGCGGCGGTGATACCGAGCGGGTCACCCTGTGGTCGGGCCACCCGAATCCTGTGCAACCTGTCGGACGCATAGGAAGAATGAGGGGCCGCATGCCCCGATTACGGGCGCCCTCGACCGAACTATGTCGATCTGCCACTCCGACGTCACTACCGGGCCAGATCCTCCCCTTCGGGGGCTTCGATCGGGCGCCTAAGGAAATGGCGTAGCCGTACCGATGATCATGGGAACCGCCGACGAAGGACTATCTCCCATGAGTGACAGGGCGCAAGAATCTGGCTGGCGGCTTGCCCTGGATGGCAAGTGGTATCCACCGGCGCAAGACATCGACAACGGCCCCGTCGTGTCTGCCTATGGGGGAGCATTGCAGCCGGGGTCAACTTTGCCGACACGGCACGATCTGGTCGACTTTGCCGTCGGTCCCATAGGGGTAAGTCCGACGAAGGTTCGGGCACGAGACGTTCGTTCAACCGGGTTCATCTTGCTGGCGATCATGGTGCTCATTGGTGGCGTCACCTTGGCCTACTCACTCGCTCACGGTTCGGGTAAGAACGCTATCGTCGGCGCTTCACCCAACGAGATGGCACGGCTCGCCGCCCAAGCCGTCAAGCAGGCAGGTTCCGTGCACGTCGTAACGACGATCCAACTGCAAGGGGGGACGGCGACCTACGTGAATGACACCGCGGCTAGGTCCGGCAAGCAGGTGATCACTGCAGGCGGCGCCGAGGTGACCGCAATCGCCGTCAACGGGATCATTTATGTCAACGCCAATCAGCTTGCCATGTCGGAGTTATTCCAAGCGCCTTCGGCTGGCGGGGAGAAGTATGCCAACAAGTGGCTCTTCTTCCCGTCGAGCAGCCAAGCCTACAAGGCGATCGTTCAGACCTTGACGATCGGTTCACTCCTACAGCAGGTCACCCCAACGGGCCAAACGACCAAGCTCGGCCCTTCCGTTGTCAGGGGCCAGTCAGTGATCGGACTCCGAGGTCACCTTCCGGGTGGTCTGTTCGGCACCCTATACATCGCAGATACTGGTTCGCCTCTTCCGGTCGAGGAAGTGAGCACGACGAATGGCGACGTTACGACATCGACCTTCAGTGCGTGGGGAGAACCGGTGAACGCCGTCCCACCGACCGGTGCGGTCCCTGGTAGCGAAACTGGCCTGTTCTAGGAGGTGATCGGTATCGCTCCCAGGTGTCGATACAGGGCGCGTGGCGGCCTGGTCAGGGCGAGAAGGAACGGCACGACCCGCCTGAGCCAAATCGATACTCAAATCGAGCGGTACGGTGCGGCCCCGACCCCTCGACCGGAGAACCCAACCACTGACCGGGACCGGCACGTTGCGGGTGCCTCGGATGTGGCTTCCTCAGCCCTAGGTAGGCGAACTACGAGAAGACCTCATCCAAACCGTAGACGTTGAACGAGTGCTCCCGTGCCTCGCTGATACGACCACCTCGGATGTGAAAGACGAGCGCCACCGTGGTGTCGACGGTCTTGCCTCCTCGCGCCGCGGACACACTGTGCAAACCAACCACAGTGTCATCATTGGCCAACAGTTCTTGTAGCTCGACCTTGATGGTGCCTTCACTAAGCGCCCCGAGCTGGCCGTAGTACTCAACAGTGGCCTCACGGCCCTTCTTATCTCCAGCTAGCTGGCCTCGGCCAGGAACGTGCCACACGCAATCGTCAGCCAGGAGGTCGTCGAAAGCGGCGAGGTCGCCCTTTTGAAATGCCTCGTAGCCCCTCCGAACGACTTCAATATTCTCTTTTTCTCCCACCGTGTGCTCCTTCTCGCCGGGTTCCAGTTGGAGCCTACGACATCGACGCCCACGTCGCTCAGGGAGGAGCAACGGCATCCACCTGGGGTGCCGCTCGGCTCTCGGCCAGGGCTTGGGCGTACTCGGTCACCGTCACCAGCATGACGGGGGGATGTGACGCGGGGCGCATCTCACTGATCGGCGAGGTCCAGACACGGAGGGACCCGGCCTTGTCGGCTCCTACCGTCTAACCGGAGTCAGCATCAATGGGCACGATGGCGCATCGCTTTTTGATAGGAGATCGGCGCGATGCTGCGCCCGATGGGAGCCAAAAGGGGCAAGATGGCCGCGTTGATCTCCATGCGTCGCCCACCCATGCGCCCGAGCACCAAGTCCGATACCTGAGCCTCGCTTCGTCGGACGCTCTTGGGTGGGAGCGATCCGCCGCCGTCGACGCCCGACATCCCCATGGCCGTGGGCACCCAAGCCGGGTAGAGCACGTGGACCTGAATGCCTCGGTCGGCGACCTCGTAGGCCACCGACTCGGTGAACGCAGCCACGGCGGCCTTCGACGCCGAATACGCACCGTTGCCTGGCTCCGGAGCCCGTGCCGAGTCCGAGGCGACGTTGACGACGATTCCGGATCGCCTGTCGAGCATCCCCGGAATGACGGCGAGCGTGCCTGCGATGACGCCGAAGACGTTCACATCGAAGATCTGACGATATGCCGGTGATAGTCCTTCCTCGACGGGCGTGGGACCTGCGATCCCGGCATCGTTGATGAGCACGTCGATGTGCCCGTGTTGCTCCTCGATCTCACCGAGTGCCTGCTGATACGACGCTGTATCCCCGACGTCGCACACTCTCGTCGAGCTATCTGGCGTCGATGATCGAAGCAGTGTCTCGACTTCGGCCAGCAGCTCCTGGCGACGGGCCACACCGACCACGGTGGCACCACGTTCGGCAAGGTCCAACGCTAACCGTCGCCCGATACCCGATGATGCTCCGGTGACCACGGCGATCTTGTTGTCGTAACGCTTGAAGATGGATTTCCTGTCGCGTCTCACCATCAGAGGATATGTCCGACCAGGCTCCGGGAGCGATGGCGGTCGCTCCAGGTGCAAAGAAAGCCATGTCTAGGCTGAGCGACGTGTCGTTACCTCGGGCTGCTCGTGAGGCCTCGGCCCGCTGGGCGCGCCAGTTGGCCTCGTGGGCCATCCCCGAGACCGTGCTGCGGGCCGCTCCCGAATCCCCGTGGGGATTCCCGCCGGTCCTGTTCGCCCGGTCGGCCGAGCGGGCACTCGCCGACACCGAGTTCACCCCGTCGAGGCGGCGTGCCACGGAGGCAATCCCCCCGGGAGGGTCGGTGCTCGACGTGGGCGCAGGTGGCGGAGCTGCCAGTCTCCCCCTGGCACCACCAGCCGGGGTCCTTATCGCCGTCGACGAGAGCCAGGCCATGCTCGACGTGTTCGCCCAGGGGGCCGAGCGATGCGGGGTGCGCCACAGAGAGATTGTCGGCCGCTGGCCCGATGTCGCCCCCGACACCCCACAGGCGGACGTGGTTGTGTGCCACCACGTCCTCTACAACGTAAGTGACCTCGCTCCGTTTCTGTCCGCCCTCAACGACCATGCCCAACGGCGGGTCGTCGTGGAGTTGACCGACCGACACCCCCAGAGCGACCTCAGCCCGCTGTGGCGGTCCCTTCACGGCATCGTCCGGCCGAAGGGGCCAACCGCCTCCGATGCCGCCGAGATGGCGGTCACCCTCGGTTATATCGTCCATATCGAG
>Ga0208565_1001749_pt1 | contig 12340 bp, 11 predicted proteins | sample Sb_taG_7_FD_187706 | JGI IMG/M metagenome (GOLD analysis project Ga0208565, IMG submission 187706) | Peat soil microbial communities from Weissenstadt, Germany - Sb_50d_2_FS metaG (SPAdes) (version 2) | ecosystem: Environmental > Terrestrial > Soil > Wetlands > Peat | place: Germany...
TCATTTCACAAGAAAGACGCCTCTTTTTCAATGGTCGTTGAGCGGTTGAGGGAGCGACTGACGCCGCTCTGAGGATGAAAACCTCCGGGAATCCCCGGAAATCCTTGGCACTGGCGCGATCGCACCCGTTGGTAGAACCGAGCACTCGCCCCGGTTGCATGCCCACCGTCGGCCTTTAACCCCTTCTCCTGTTCGGTCGGGGTGATGAGGAATAGCTCCTTGTCGAGAAGGCGGAGCAATTCCTTGAATCTCTCAGGTTGGCTGGAATAGCCTGACACATCGAAGAGTTCTCGCCAGGATATTGGCCTCTTGATTTCACTGCCGCTTCCGGGCAGCAACGCTCTCAGTACGGACTGTGCGGCCTCTCGGTGGTCCCGATACCTGCGCTCTGAGTAGCCAAAATCGAAGATCTTCTTGAAAAATTCGACTTCGATATTTTCAACCCCTCCGATGTCCTTCAGGGTCTGCGTCGTCCACTCTCGACCCTGAAAGACCAGGAAAAACAACGCCAGTCGGACGGGAAGGATCATCCCATTGAGAGCCAGGGTACTGGCGGCAAGTTCGATGAATTCCTGTTGGTCAGGCGTGACGGGATGTTTGACCCTGCCGCAAGCCTGCCCGAACGCCGTAAGTACCTTCTCTCCATGAGGCTGGTGAAACAGATCCATGAAGTAGGAGTTTGAATCCCGATCGAACTTGACACGGGTCTGTGTCGAGAATCGGGTCATGGCCGTCCAGAAGTCGTCACGGACGAGAACGATAGTCTGGACGTGTCCACCGTCACATTGCCCCACAGCGTCAACCAGTTCCGTGTTCTCGATCCCTGACTTCGCATGGAGCCACTGCTCGAATTGGTCAAGGACGATCACCACCTTCTGGCCAGCAGGGATTGCCTGCCCTTTGCGCAAGGCGGATAGGAACTTGGTTAGCGTACGAATCTTCCCCAGTTCCGGGCACTTGTTGCGCAACTCTCTCAGCAGCCCCGCCTCGGTGTCGTCCGGGGTCGCCTCGACGTAAACGTAACGGACATGAGCAGCGAGGTTGGGGATGAGCCCGGCTCTGACAAGCGACGACTTGCCACAGCCCGATGGACCGTGGATCAGCCCGATCCGAAACGTTCTATCTGCGTGGGTCTCTTCGATGCGAGTCTTCCAAAAGTGGACGGATTCGGGGAGCCCGTCGGTAGCACGGTGGTCGGGAAGCAGTTCGAGGAAGAAGTCTTTGTCCTCGGCAATGAACGACCGAAGACCCCTCGGGACGACCTTGACTTGGCCCTTGATGTCGGGGGACGGGATGGGCGTTCTGACGATCCCCGCATCCTTCGCCAGTTCTTGCCGCCCTTTCGGTGTTACTGAAGCTGTCAGATGGCCGTTTTCGAGCGGGGCGAGATCGACGAAGCTTTCACGGTCAAGGCCCCGTAGGCAATCCTGGACCGTCCCGAGGGCAATCCCAGTCTTCCGGGCGATGTCTGAATCGAGGACGACGCCGTAGCCATGCCCGGCCAGTTCGTCGCACGTCGCCAATACCAAAAGTTCTGAGCGGGTGGGCATAGTCGCCTCCGTCGGCTGACTTCAGTTCTGCCGCTAATCGTTGCTCTGTCAGCGTTTCTGCTGGGCGGCGAGATGAGCGTTGCCCCCGCCTCCGCTAATGGCTATTCTAAACATGCAAGTGAGACTCAAGCCAGTGTTCGGTCTAGCAAAGAGAGCTGGGCTTTATCTCGGGTAAGGGGGGGTGCGATGCCCAGGATCGATGGTGGTCAGCGGTGGGTGCTCCAGACGATCCTCGACGCACAGGGAGATAACCCGGCTCCCATCGAGGATACGAGGGTTCACCAGGTTACGCAGATATCGCTGAGCGACACGAGGGATTGGTTTCTCACCCTCGACCAAGACGGTTACGTCGATCTGGTTCTGACCGAGGGCGGGCTGAGGGCCAGTGTCACACCCAAAGGCCGCCTGGCGCTGGGCGTGTACCGACCGTTTCCAACGCAACCCACCCCGTCGCAGCCAGAACCGGCTAGGTCTCGCACCCGGACGGGCCGGGAACGTGCGTTAGTCATCGGCATCAGCGACTATCCGCCGCCGATCACCAAGCTGCCCGCCGTCGCCAACGACGTTCGGGAGATGGCGATCTTGCTCGGGTCGGACAAGGGGCAATTCCCCGCCCAGAACGTCATCCGGCTCTCCGATGGAGAGGCAACCTCGCAGAAGGTGATTGAGGCGATCGAGACCACGTTTGCCAAGGTTCAGCCAGACGATTCCGTGTTTGCATACATGGCTGGGCACGGTACTGTCGTCAAGGGCGACTATTACTTTGTCGCACATAATACGAACGTCCAGGACATCCCTTCCACCGGCGTGCGTCTCAAGAAGATCAAGGAAGCCTTCGACGCCTCGCTAAGCCAACGAGCATTTCTCTGGCTCGACTTCTGTCATAGCGGGGGGATTATCCCCCGTGACTTCGGGACCGAACCGGACGACCGAGAGGTCATCAGCCGGGCGTTAGAGGTGGTCCAGGGGCAGGGAAAACTGATCGTCGCCGCCTGCACGCCGGGTCAGAAAGCTTACGAATCCGCCGTCGTGGGGCACGGGCTGTTCACCGACGCCCTGCTAAGGGGTCTGAAGGGCGAGGCGGCGAACAAAGGCGAGGTCACTGTCAACTCGCTGTACGACTACATCGACAGGCAAATGGGTGGCGAGCGGCAGCGACCGATGATGTTCGGGCAGATGACCGGGCGGGTGGTTTTGATGCATCACGCCTGAAGCCCCCTCAGCGTCTTTGGGTTGGCGGATACCATCGGAGCGGTTCGGGGCTCGGGAGCCTCTGCGACGGGTCCACGAGGGCGTCTTCTGCATCCCTGTCCCCGCAGAGCGAGCCAGTGGACCCGAGGTTGCAGCCTGCCGCTCAACAACCTCACCAGACCGCCTACGGCTTTATCAGTTAAATCGAAATACAAACTGGCTCTCTCTATCCAACCATGTGCCAGGATCGCCCCAGCGGGCTTCCAGGACATTCAGATTAAACGTTGTGGTCTTGATCGTAGGCTTGATACCCATTGACCCCAACGCCTCCCTCCATGATCTGCCTGACTATCTCGGCAAGACACCATGCCGTCGTGGATCATCAAGGAACATCTGCTTACCACCGAGTGACCCCAATACGACGACGACCTTCATTGACCTTCCCAAGTCCTCCTTTATCCCAAATCAACCACGATGCGATTTAACGCATCTTGGGAGCAAATGGCTCTGTCTGTCCAACCGATCGCCAGAGCCGCTGTGGCGGCTGCCTGGGGCTTTTCAATAAATCAATATACTTCTAGCCTGATCATTGGGTTCAGTCCGAACCGCTGGAACTCCCTCACCATGATCGCCCTGACCGCATCAGCCTTGTCAGGGGTCGTCATGATTGAATCATGGATTGTTCCAATGAACGTCCCAGGTAGCTCATCCAGGATTCTGCGGCAGATCACATCGATCGTGATCTTGGATTCGTGGGCCTGGAGCAAGTACGCCAGTTGTCGGTAGTCTTTTCGTTTCAGATCGTTGATCGCCTTGTAGACGGTGGGGAAATCCCTGCCAAACAACTCACGTACACGTCCTGTTGTTTTGATTTTGCCAAAGAACACCTGAGAGAAGAATAGTCGCTTGAAGGAGTCTCTTCTTTTTGCCGGTATGTTCAATCGTCTCATTAAGTCGTCATAGAGAATTCCCTGTTCACAGAGTTCAATGAACTCCTTTACGTCATCAGCCCAGTTGTCAGTCATCCCATACGAAAAGTTCTCTTGTCGTAACGTATTGTCATCATTGACTATACTACTTGTTTCAATACCAAACCGTCGTAGTATAGGAAGTGCTTCTCCCTCTCCCTCTTCTTTATTGTTTTGTAATTCTTGTATGTTCCGATAGGTTTCTGGCTTGTCATACGAAAAGTTGGTTGAATGCAACTCATTGTCATAGTTGGGGTTATTACTATTCTCTACATCAAACCGTCGTAGTATAGGAAGTGCTTCTCCCTCCTTCTCTCTTTCATTTCCTCTTGTTTCTTGGTCTTTTTGGGATGATAAAGAAGATAGGGAAGATGAAGGTAAAGCAGAAGATAGGGAAGACGAACTACTCAAAGACAACAAGAACTCTTCGTCAATGTCGATAGCATAAGCGTTTGACGATTCAGAGAACCTATAATCAATCAAGTTATTCAACTTGCCATTATTCGACAACAGATTGACCAATAGAAGGCAGAAGACCATGGGCTGGGAGTTAGCAATGTCAAGGTTAACAAGCTCAGAGTCTCGGTAACGCAGGAAGGGACGGAGCGTTTTCTTGAGGTTGGTGAGGTTGCTGTGAAAGCGACCGTACCTGTCGGGGATCGAGAAGAAGTCCCCCTCGGCAATGCGCCGGATCATGGCGACCTGAGCCGCCTGTTGAAACGGTGTGCCGTGAACCGAGGTGAGGGCTGCGTGTTCGTCGATTGTGATCGCCTTGACGTAGCGCCTCAATTCCCGGTGAACCGGGTGGCGCAGAGAGTCCGACTCCCGCTTCCTCCATCGCACGATCTTGTCGATCAACCTCTTCGTGGTTGGCTGGTAGAGGGAGAAGCCCTGATTATGAGGATAGAGAAGCCGATACCCGTAGGACATTTCACCTTTGACGCAGAACTTGCGAACATGGATCACGTCCGACTCCACCAGGGCATCCCTGATGGCGGTGAATCGCTCCTTGGGGATGAACTCCACGAGGTAGTCACGCTTCAGGTAGACGAGGCAGTTGCCCCGTCTGAGATGGACCCTGCCCACGTTGATGCGGTGAAGGAGAAACCGGGCGTAGTCAGCAAGGTGCCGCAGTTCCTCGGGCAGATGAATGTCGGGATCGAAGGTGTCCGGTACGTAGAGGACGACCCGCTTGCTGGTTTTCTTGGCTGTTTTACGTGATCGCTGGGCAATTCGAGCTGGCATGATGGACATCCTGTCGTTGAGCAAGACCGCCGATCCGTGGCGGTACTGGAGGATTATCTCATAAACTGATCCTCGAATCAACGGTTTGAAGTCAGGCGACAACGATTGCAAGTCTGATCCCGACCTCGACCTGTCTGAACGGCTTTCTGAGAACGAGGCGAGTTTGGAATCAAGATTCCGTGGGACGAGATAAGGAAGATGGACGGGACGTTCGTTGCGATCGTCGGCACCGTTGCCATGCAAAGGCGTCCCACAACGTGATGTGGAAATCGGATTCCAGTTTCGGCCCGAAAGTTGGAATCTGTTCGATCCCTCAGAGCCGCACCCTGGGGTGGGCTGATCCCGTTCAGTCTGCGATAGAGTCTGCCAAGAATGACGATCCTGGCAGCCGATGAGATCCCTTGCCGAGGCAAGCGACTTTTTTCCTTGACTTACGCACACAGACGATCTACCATCCAAACTTAGCACCTATCTGTCCACCGCTCGGAGTCATTTCAACATGTTTATGAAAAGGATAGCGGCCCTTTGCGCTCTCATAATACCACTTGTGACGATCTCGGTTATCGCCCAGGAGCCTTCCACGTGGATCGGTCAGAAGGTCGTCATCAAGTACACTTACCCGATTAAAATCGGTGATCAAGTTGTGCCGACACATGGCTTTAACGTTTACACCGTGCAGCGAGCCAACGGCGACTGGCTGTGGGTTGTATCGGGCGGTGTGGAGGGCTGGATTCCAGCGAGCCAGGTCGTGTTGTTCGATCAGGCGATCAACTTCTACACGCAGGAGGTTGCAGCGAACCCCGGCAATTCAGGGGCTTGGGATTACCGTGGGATCATCTGGCATGAGAAGAGGGAGTATGACATCGCCATTGCCGACTTCAACGAGGCGATCCGATTGAATCCGGGTGGCTTTATCGACTACAACAACCGAGGCTGCTCCTGGGGCAAGAAGAAGGAATACGACAAGGCAATCGCCGACTTCAACGAAGCGATCCGGCTCAATCCCACGTATGCCAGCGCTTACCGCCACCGGGGCAACGCCTGGGGCAAGAAGAAGGAATACGACAAGGCAATCGCCGACTACAACGAAACCATCCGCCTTGATCCCAAGGATGCCATCGCTTACAACTGCCGGGGCAACGCCTGGGATGACAAGAAGGACTACGACAAGGCTATCGCCGACTACAACGAAGCCATCCGCCTTGATCCCAAGGATGCCATCGCCTACTACAACCGGGGCACCGCCTGGCGGGCCAAGAAGAACTACGACAAGGCTATCGCCGACTACAACGAAGCCATCCGGATTGATCCCAAGAACGCCAGCGCCTACATCAACCGGGGCAATGCCTGGGATGACAAGAAGGAGTACGACAAGGCGATTGCCGATTACAACGAAGCCATCCGGATTGATCCCAAGTATGCCCTCGCCTACTACAACCGGGGTAACGTCTGGTTTGCCAAGAAGGAGTACGACAAGGCGATTGCCGATTACAACGAGGCCATCCGTCTCGATCCCAAGTATGCCCTCGCCTACAACAACCGGGGCAGTGTCTGGCAGGCCAAGAAAGAGTACGACAAGGCCATCGCCGACTACAACGAAACCATCCGACTCGATCCCAAGTATGCCATCGCTTACAACAACCGAGCCAACGCCTGGAAGGGCAAGAAGGAGTACGACAAGGCGATTGCCGATTACAACGACGCTATCCGCCTTGATCCGGGGTTCGCACTCGCCTACAACAACCGGGGACTTGCCTGGCGGGCCAAGAAGGAGTACGACAAGGCGATCGCCGACTACAACGAGGTGATCCGATTGGATCCCAAGTATGCAGATGCTTACAACTCAGCGGCATGGCTCTTGGCGACTTGCCCCGCTGCCGAACATCGGGACGGCAAGAAGGCGGTGGTGTCAGCCACCCGTGCTTGCGAGTTGAGCGAGTGGAAGGAGGCTTACAACCTGGATACCCTCGCCGCCGCCTATGCCGAAGTGGGCAATTTCGACAAGGCTGTTGAATGGCAGGAAAAGGCAAACAAGCTTTACACCGATGCTGACGAATGGAAGAAAGGCGAGGATCGGCTCAAGCTCTATAAGGACAAGAAGCCGTACCGGGAAACTGAATGATTGAGTTCTGACCGGGACCGGAGGCGAGTTGAGGCTAACTGCATCCAAACCTTACCCGCCTCCAAACCCGGCCCAACCGAGATCGAACCCTACCTGACTACGATTTTTCCCAGCGGCGATTTTGGGGACTTCGGTTTTCTGGCAGACTTTTCAGCCCCCTGGGTAAAGCGTCCAAATTGAAGACACAAGAAAAGGCAACCACCCTCGGTCTCGCTCCACCCACCACCCAGGGGGAACCGTTTTTCCGTAACAAAACCTGGAATTTCTCCAAAAACTACTCCTTAACAGACTCGCCGTCGCCGTCCCCCCGCTCAACTCATTGGTGTCAGACGATGACAATGACCGGGTGTGGAGCCGGTGCCCCGCACCCGAAGGGTCAGTCAGACGATGCTCCAACAAAGGTCATTTAGCTTGCCCGCCAGGGACAGGGCGAAGCATGCCCAGGAGTAGTCCTCTTCCTCGGCAAGCTCATTGATCTCCCATGCCACATGCTCAGGGATGGCGAACGTGATGTCGGTGTCGTCGCTCCACTCCCGATCCTCTGCGATGCAATCGACGAGGAGGCTGGCGACCTTGCCGCTGTTGTAACGATGGCCCACCCAATCAAATGCCCGCCGTTCGTCCGCTGTCAGGGTCAGAGAATACATGGCTGTGTCTCCCGGTCAGGGGTGCTGGGATCGTTCCTACACCCCAGACGGCGGTGTCAGCCAGGCGGGTCATCACGCCGTCCAACTTTTGTATTTGCTCATAGTTCTATTCGCTGCATCGTGATCCAACGTCACTCGTCCACCTGAGTCAAATGACTCAGTACCCGGTAGATGGTCGGACGAGACAAGCCCGTGATCCGAGCGATCTTGGCGATCGGCGTTCTTGCCGCCTTCATCTCCTGGATGGCGGCAACTTGCTCGTCAGTCACCCTCCATCGCCAACCTTTCTCTGAACCACCCCAGGTCTTTCCCTTGCGCCTGGCAACCTGCTGCCCGGCGTGAACACGCTCAGCCCTGATCTCGGTCTCATACTCAGCCACACTGGCGAGGTTACGGGCATGGAGCCGCCCGGCTGGTGATGCCAGGCTGAACCCGTCTTTCAGCGACACGAGATCGACCTTCTTCTCCTGGAGTTCCTCAAACAACTGGCAGAGCCCTCGGGTGGTCCTGCCCAAGCGGTCCAAACGCCAGACCACGATGCGACAGAGCCGACCGGCTCGCAGTTCCGTGAGGAGCCGATCCATCCCCGGTCTGTCCATCGTGCGCCCAGTGAACGTGTCCTTGAACCACTCGACCCGACCATCATGGGCTTCCGCCCACCGTTCCAAGTCGGGCATCTGACTGGCGTGCGATTGATCCCGGTGGCTAACCCGAAGGTAGAGTGCGGTTTCCTTGTCCATTCTTGAGACCTCAAACTGTAACGTGTCACTTACAAGCGACACGTGGCATTGATCTGGATTCAGAGACCCCGGTTTTTCCGGGGTCTCGGCGAGCCGTTTCGGTGAAGAGTGACACGTTACACTTTCAACCTGTCTGAACGGTCGGGGCGTCATCCTCGACGCCCCTTATCGGTGGTGTCACGTGCGATGTGGCTCAAAGCCGAAGTGGAACCGGGGTGATGCCTGAAACATGAGGCTGCCCTTTTGATCGTCAGACTTGCGCTTCACAACCACCAACGGGGCGGCGAAGCCGATCACGATGAAGTCACGGGCTAACTCGGAGGTATCCCAGACCTGCCCGTGCATTTGTTCCAGGTACTCACGGCTGCCAGGGACAGCGTTGATCTCGGCAAGCATCTGCTTGCGGATGTCTTCGGTTGGGTCAGTCATACTTCTTCCTTTCAGGATTGGGGATGTTTATCTCACACTGGTCTCGATGGTGTCGGTCAGGTGAGACGAGCTGGTCAGTATTCCGAGGCCAAGAGTATCGTTGTGCAGTAGCGGAGACCGACTTCGTTTGCCGCCTCAGTGATGACCCAGATCCGCTCCCCCTTCCGGGTCGTGTACGCCGACAGGATGCGGCCGCCGTCGATGACGGCAGCGTTGTTGAGGTTGCGATCCTCATCGTCGAGGTCGCCCCAGTCGCCGGTCACGTGGCGGGCGAGGAACTCACCGGGTCGATGCCCGGCGTCATGAAGTGCGTGGAGAGCACCGGGGGTGGTGACGATCCGACCGAGGCTGAACTTCTTGGTCTCATCGTGACTCATGTTGTCGCTCCCTTTTGGGACTTGTGGTTGTTGATGCCGTCATCGGTGGTGTCAGGCGGGGTGGTCATCGAACTGCCCCACCTGTGACTGTTCACCAGTCGGGATAATCGCCATCGTCGGGATCGCCGGGCTCACCGTGCCAAGGGTCGGCTTCGTCCTCGGCATCGATCTGTGACCAGTAATCAGCAAATTCGAGGGCTTCGTGGCGGGCACGGTCTTCGTCGCAATCGGTCAGGAGTTTGCCACGAAAGAGCATCCCCGTTGGTCGATGAGCCGAAGGCGGCGAAGACGTGAGCCTCGTGATCGATGATGCCAATCTCTAACTGACCTCGCCGTTCGCATCGTGTTGTCATTTTGATCTTCCCGTTGAAGGGTTGTGCTGATCTCACGGGAGGATCGATGGTGTCGGTTCTGTCTCAGCAGTCGCACCACTGAGCCAGTGTGACGCCGGTCTGTTCGAGTGCGGCGGCAAGCTGGCAGGGATCGTCGCCAGCCTGCAAATCCCAGTTGATCCAAGAATTCTCAGCACTTGACCGCTCTGAGGGGGCTGCCTCGCCCTGATCGGAGAGCATCTGCCGGTGCATGTTCGCACGGTAGTCGTACACGTCCAGGTTTCTTGCCCGACCGCCGATCTTGCGGTCGTATTTGACCCAAAGGATTGCGTACTTGATCAAAGCAGCGGTCATCGGCTCTGGGTTGCGACCCCTGAGAAGGAGCCTTGACCACTGATCCCACATCTTGCCGAGGCACTCTGCGATGGCATCAGGGCGTTTGCTCTCGTGCCAACCGTAGAAGGCTCGCTTCGCTGCCTTATGGGTGCGATCGTATACGATCGTCATGAACCGCTGATGTTCTTGCTCCCAGTTCAGATTGTTCATCACTGACTCCATTGGATGGGCTGTTGTGGTTGACAGCCCAGCCGTTGGTGTCAGCGGTTTGAGTCAGCCGGTGCTTGGCGAGCGAGTAGCCGGAAGAAGCTGGCACGGCTCTTGCTGGTCGCTGTGCTCCAGCATGCCTGTTGTTCCGCCACGGAGTCGGCGTGGCGCACGAACGACCACTTCCTAGCAGTCGGCAGGTGCCAGGGTCTCATAGCCAGCCGATGAGACCCGCCGCATGAGATCGCCGATGGCGTTGGCGAGGCATTCGTATTTTGTACGAGTCGGGTGCCTGGCAGCGGGACGGGCGAGACATGGGACGGGGGCAGTCTCACACAATGTGTGACCGGGCGATGCGACCGCTGCTTGGCAGTCATAAGGTGATGTTTGACTTGGAGTTAGGGACGCCAATATCGCAGTCTCACAGAAAAGCCGTAGCCCGGACCCCTGGCTCTATATATAGGGCAACGTCACCCGACGCCGAGGACACGCATTTCAACTGACACCATCGAACATTGAAGAGGGGAGACGACGATTCAGACCAGTCCGAAGGGAGGCTTTTGATGCGTCGATCGTGGATGATCCTGGCTTCTCTGTTCGGGCTTCTGATCGGTATGACCTGGACGACCTGGACGGGAAGCATCGAGCCGCAGAGCGGCAAGGGTGTGTTCGCCGGGCTCAAGGTCGGTCAGCCGGTCACGCTCATGGACGTAGGGGCTGCCTACGAGGTCCGGGTTCTGGACAACGCCAGGGGGGCACGGAGCCGCTCTCAAGGGCACTGATGATCTGGTTGGTAATGGCTTGGCGGATGTCGTTCTGGTTTGGCATGGCTGACTCCTGGGTGATCGTTGCTTGGCAACGACTCACTCGATGGTGTCAGTTGTTTGCGGAGGAGCGGAGAAAATGAGATGAGACCGGGGGAAGTGAGACCGTGTGCTCGTAGCGGAACGTTTGTGCCCGAATCAGCTTGGAGCCGGGAGACACGCTCCAAGTCTCAAATATCGTGAGTCTCATGAATGCCCATGCCGGTGGGCGTCGATTCAGCCCTTATATATAGAGGGCAGCGATCAGCCGCCCACACACAATAACTGACACCATCTTTTATAGAGAAGGAATGAGCTTGAGGCGAAACGAGGAGTAAGGTGCCGAGAAGGACGACAAGGGGATCAGCATGAGCCAGCCTTATTTGCAGTCGGCTACATGGAATCAGATTGGGTGCGTTACGCCATCGAGGATGAGAGGGGGCGGTACTGGACCGGGCGGGGCTTCACCAAGGACGAGCGAAAAGCCTTGGCGTATGCCGATGAGACGGTCATAGCAGGGGACATGCGGCGAATTCTGAAGCGCCGGTGCAAGGGACTGGTCCGGTATCGGTTTGTCGCACCTGTGATGATTGACGTGTACGCCGAAGGTCCGATCGATCAGGAAGAGATGGCTTGGTTTCTGTCGCAGAAATGCTTCGTCTCGATGGACGGGCTGGGCACAGGGATTGGTCCTGGTGAATCCGTCGTGCTGCCTATGGTTGCCTGGGAGTCGCTGAGGATGATGAAGGGCGGATCAGGAGGGAAGCAGGACCGATGAGAACCCAGCCTCAAATGGTGCCCTGCCTGGCTCAGTCACCGTTCGTCTGATCGAGCAGCTTGGCATACCTCTGGAGGTGAGATTAGGCGTTCGTTATCACAGGAACCAGGGTGAGGCGTCTAGCTCGTTTCCCTCTGCTGGTCCGCTCGTCTATGCTCGATGATAAGAAGCATCAGTCCCGCAACTGGGGCGGTGCCAACCGGAAGCGTGATCCAAAGAGCCAGACAGAGAGATTATGAGATGGCGAAAAAAGCGAAGAGGTCGGAGGAGAACCCGCCAAGCCAAGAGCCAGCACCGCAGGCTCCGAAGAAACCCACTATCCTTGGCACTGACCTTGCCTTGTCCCTGCCAACCGCCCAGGGCACGTCACTCCACCTGAGTTACTGGGATCTTTGGTTCGCCCTCGTTGCCGTGATGATGCATAATGGCGACCTGGACCGACTGGCGGATCGGATCAAGGAGGAGAAAGGCTTCTTCTACGACCGAAAATCGATCGAGCGGAAGCGGTGCCACATCCGTGACCTGAAGCGCCGCCTGGACGAAGCGTCTATCATCCCTGCTGACATCGTTCGTGCCGCTGTTGACCTCGCCAAGACCGAGAAGCGACGGGCGCTC
>Ga0208565_1001750_pt1 | contig 12336 bp, 9 predicted proteins | sample Sb_taG_7_FD_187706 | JGI IMG/M metagenome (GOLD analysis project Ga0208565, IMG submission 187706) | Peat soil microbial communities from Weissenstadt, Germany - Sb_50d_2_FS metaG (SPAdes) (version 2) | ecosystem: Environmental > Terrestrial > Soil > Wetlands > Peat | place: Germany: Weissenstadt...
GGCCCCGGCGGCGGACACCCGCGCCGGTCCAACTACGCCGACCGCTACCTCACCCCAGCAGCCGAGGGCCTGTACCCAGCCCGCAACGGCACCCGGCGCCCCGTCTACGTCACCGCCGAACCCTGGCCTGGCGTCCCGATCCGCAAGGGCAACAAGAAGGCCAAGGCCGCCGACCTGGCGGAGGCCACCTGGCCGAACCTGACCGGCAAGTTCAAGCCGCACGACGACCGGCACTCCCACGCCACCTGGCTCGATGCCGCGAACCTGCACAAGGTCATCCAAATGGACCGCCGCGGCCACGCCATGCCCGGCATGGACGCCGTCTACAACCACGTCACCACCGAGATGCGCCAGCAACTCTGCGACGTCCTCGAAGACCTCTGGTGGTCGGCCATAACCCAGCGCCGCGAACTTGCGCCGCGGTCAGCGGTACTACTGCTTGATCACATGCTCGTCACAGACGAGACGGCTGAATCGGGAATCGGAGCCTAGCTGGGCGGGCGGCAGCACGGCGAAGCGCAGCGGAGCCGCTTCATGGGGGATTGGTCGGGCGGCGGCCTCCTGAAGGATGACCTTGTGGCCGGATAACCGTTCGAGTTCGGCGATGAGCTGGCGTTTGCGCCATTGCCGACCGCTACCAAGGCGCGCTGTTTGCTGCGGCGCCGGGGGCCAACCGGGTGGTAGCGAGACCCTTGGAACGTCTTGGTGTGGGCGGCGCTCCGGCCGGCCTCGCGATTCGCCCCCCACTCGGCCGTGAGCATTCTGGACCAGCTCCTGCGTGGCAACATTGCGCCTCCCTCTTAGTTGACAGGGGCGGTCCGACTAAGGGATAATGGTAGAAATCTAACTCACTTGTCCGTTCCGTACGCCCTCGCGCCGGTAAGTTTCCGCAGGTCAGAGCGATGCTGAAGGATTGTGAGTGTGATTTGCAGATGGAATAATTAGCGATGTTGCAGCTGGAAGGAGACAGAATAATTGACGATAGATATAATTGACGATAGATTTAACGATGCAAGCAGCAGATCCAGAAATAGGAGATGCTCCAACTTTGAACTCGACATTAAAATCAGAGAGCAGGAGATTTAGATGACAACATGTATGTGCGGACCATGTAGAAGAGAGCGGCAGATTCGGCTTGACGAACGAAGGCTCAGAAGTCAGGCTCCTCCGCTGCCACCAGCAATTGATATCAGTTACAACGAGCGACTGCTGATGATCGTTGAGAGAGCACGCTGGCTGTACGACGTAGCGCGGTGGACTCAGTCTGACATCGCTCTTCACCTTAACGATCATGATCTTGTGACTCCCTACTACGGGTGTGCTTGGACTCAGCCCTCAGTCAGCTACTGGCTCCGTGTCGGCCCAACAGCCGCAAGTCAGGCTGCGTGATCACCTAGTCCTCAGGGAGATGCCCGTTTGTGGCGCGATCGGGTGGCGTGGAGGCAACTCCACGCCACCCGATCGTGGGCGCGTCGTCTGCGGAGACGACTCTAAGGTTCAGAGACATCAGCCGATACCGTCAGGACGCGCCAGCTCGGCGTGTCGTCCGTGCCTGTCAGTGGTTCGACCTCGATGCGGCGGCGAGACCACGCACTAGGGACGGGCAGGTTGGTGTTCACGATGAGTACCCCGACCAGTGACGGGTACCGCTGGTCCTTAAGACCATGCTGGCGCGGCTTGAGCCAGTCGATGTAGTTATCGATCACGCCGGGAGGTGCTTCCTTGCGGCCGTGATCGAAGATGACAAGTACCGAGAGTTGGCTCCCGCGTCCCACTCCGTACTGCGTCGGCTGGCCGACGTAGCGGTCGCAGCGGTCGACGGTGACGGGAGCGCCGCGGGATACCTTGAGCTCGGCGATGACGTCGTCGTGGACCAGGTCGTGGAAGCCACCAGCCACGGCATCACGTCGGCTCAGGCGGCCCTCCAGCTCAGGATCGGCGCGCAGCAGGCGCTCCAGCTGGTCGTGGAACTCGGCTTCGGACACCCGCATGCCTCGCATGAAGATCTTCTCGAACATGATGACCTGGGCCGCCCGGACGCAGGCGGCAAACAAGCGGCAGAAGGCCCTGACGTCCTCGGTGTCGAACTCCGGCGAGTCGAGCGCGCCGAACATGGCGAGAAGGCGGGCATCGGTCTGCTCGTGCTCCGTGAGCGTGTCGCGGCTGGGGTCGAAGGGCCGCAATCGGAGCCGCTGAAACCCCGCCACCTCGATCACCTGCTCGTGACCATCCCCGGCCAGGCGGACCTGGATCGGGCAGTCCAGCGCGGAAGCCAGAATCGGCTGCTCGACCCGGCAGTGCAGCGGTCCCTCAGCAGAGAGCGTGACGCCGAAGTCATCGGCGGTGCCGTCGCTGAGGGAGAGCTCGTACCGGGGCAGCGCTAGCGCGTCCCGGCCGAGCATGGTGACCGGCTCAACGATGCACCGCTGCGCCCACTCCGGAGCCGACAGGACGCGAACGGTCATCCCGAGGTGGTACAGCTCGTTTGGGCGGACGACGAGGATGTCGGTCACCGGCACGCCGCACATCGTCGCGACGCATACAGCCCGAGGCGGCTCTTCTGGCTCTGGTGCTGCCCCGCCGGCGAAGCGCCGGGGCAGCAGGCTGGTGCCGACGAGGCAGACCGGCGGCGGAATGCCCGCGAGCCGCTGCCAGGCTGCCTGCGCGGCACCAGGGTCGGCTATGCGCTCCACGTCGGCGAGGAAGGCGACGAGACCGTCGGGCACCGCCGCGTCCTTGGCCAGGCTAACCTCGACGCGGAGCACCTCGGCGCGGCGCTTGGCCGCCCGCACTAGCGCGGTCGCGTTCGCGCTGGCGGCGCGGACGGCGTCGTCGTAACGAAGCAGGAGCGCTACGACCTGCCAGGCGCGAGCGACCCACGCCCGCTGCGCTCCGGACGCGTGAGCCGTCGGCGCGCCGAAGAGAAGGGTGGCTGCCCGATCCAATTCACTGGCCGCTCCCGCCGGGTCGGAGATTGCGGACGCGAGCAGGAGCCTGGGTGCCGTAACCGATGCCAGCAGGCTGTCGAGGGTCCAGCGAAGCTGACCATCCTTCACGCCGTCCGGGATGGACGCTTCCAGGTCGGCGGCCGCCGACGTAACGGCGTCGGTGAGAGCATTGAGCTTTGCCTCGGTAGGAGGCCCTTCGGCAAGGGCGTGAGCCAGCTCGGCGCCTCGGGATATAGCGCCCGCGAGGCGCCGGCCGGGTGCGCCCTCGTCACCGGGCGGCTGGCTAGCCTCTACGCCGCGGGCCACGACCGCCGCGTCGGCCCAGCGACCGGCCGACTGCAGAAGCTCGACGGGTTCGAGAGCACGCCATGAGTGCGCCGGGCCGTGGACGCCGCTAAGCGGCTCGATCTCCGCCAGGAGCACATCGGCCAAGAGCTTTGGCCGGTCCATAAGCACCTGGAGAACGGGTTCGTAGCGCTGGTTGTAGTAGTCGGCCAGCTCCGGGCTGGCGGCCGTAGCAAGCGCCGCGCTCGTCCAGGCTGGATGTGCACGAAGCTCGTCCGGCCACCAGGCTGTGAGCAGCCGCTGGCTGTCGGATGGCCGACACCGGCCGACATACGCCAGCGCGATGCTGAACCACCCCGTGACCTGCGACTGGTCGTCGAGCCCGCGAGCTAGAGATCGAAGCGCCCAGATGGCCGACTCAACGGCGTCGGGATCGGGCTTGTCGGCGTAGGTCACCACCCAGCCTGCGACGATTGGCAGTAGCCTCGCTACCAGGTCCGCCGGGAAGGACAGGCGGGGTATCTGCTCCAGCATCCGCTTGTGGACGATGACGTAGCGATCCTGCAGGAGCGGGATCGCCAGCTCGCTCAGCTCAGCCGGCAGCGAGCCGGCCAGGCCAGCACACGCGACCCACAGATCGATGCCGCCGCGGCGGATCACGTGATCGCGATGCAGCAGCGCGGTGTAGGTGACTGGGAGGATGTCCCGCAGCATCTCGGGCGAGACCGCCTCCTCCAGGACGTCGAGCATGGTGGATTGGACGGCCCGGTCGGTGCGTTCGTCGCCGGTCGTGGCCGAGAACAGGGCCAACACGGGGGTGATCACCGCCGGAGGATTGACCGGCGCGCAGCGTCCGATAGTCTCGGCCAGGCGCCGACGACGACCGTCGCGACGGATGCGCGCCGATTCGCGTTCGAGGGCTGCCAGTATTTCGCGGTCCTGGGCTGCCGCCGTTGGCGGCGTGTCTGGCTTGGCGGTGGCGGCCGCAGTGTCCGATTCAGTGGCGCACATGGCCAGGATCGCGCCAAGCATCTCATCGACGTGCCCCGCGATGGCCTCAGGCACCTCGCGGGCGAGGCTGGTCAGGTGGTCGGCGGCGTGGAACGCTGCCTCCTCGCCCCAGTCGCCGCCGGTCCGGCGCACGACGAAGCTGATCGCCTCCGAGGTCGCAGGCGGTGATGCATCCCATGGCTCCCGGAACCGTTGCAGGAACCACGGCACCCGGGCCAGTTCGTCGCGGGCGTCATGCACGGCCTCGGCTGCTACGGTCTCTACGATGCGGCGGGTCAGCACTGGCTGGCCACGCCAGGCCTCGGCGAGCGCACGCAGAGCTGCCGACGCGGGATGGGGATCGCCGGCGTAGCCGGCATCCGGACCACGGACGCTCGCGGCCAGGGGGTGACCGAGGGCCACGACGCGCGTGGCGTCCACAGCAAGCAACACCTGGGCGGCATCAGCGGCTGCCTGCCTAGTGGACTCATCCTCACTGCCGAGATGCTCGATGATCCGCTCGGTAACGGCGGGCAGATCGACACGCGAGGCTGCAATCAGACCATCCGGCGAGGACGGCAAGCCCCAAGGACCGATGTCCTCCCCGGAGGACAGAGCGATGAGCTGATCCAGTAGATCCGGCAGGTCTTCGGACCGCAGGTCCGGCTCGACCGCCGCCAGAAGCTGGCCAGCATCGACGGATCGTTGTCGTTGCAGGACGGCACGTGCGGCGTCGAGCGCTCGGCGAGGCGGGCAGTGACCGGATCGGACGAGTGCCGTCAGTGCTTCGAAGGCGGTCACGTCTGTGGTGTCGGCCGCGAGTTCGAGCAGGCTGTCGACCAAGACGGGGCGGAACAACTCCGGCGCGCCTCGGGCGGAATCGATGACCCGACGGGCAGCTCGCGCCTCATCGAGCGAGAGCGGTTCGGTCCGGGGCTCGGCACGGTCGATGCGGTCCAGATCGTCGGCGAGATCGCGAACGACATGACCCTCGCCGGCCAGAAGCTGGCGACGCCGCTCGCGGCGCTCGTGATGGCGCCGGGTCCTTTCGTCGGCAGCCCGATGCGCTGCCGCCTTCCGCGCTGCTTCCTCGGCGGCGCGCTCGCCTGCAACGGTGGCCAGGCTCGGCAGCTCGCCCGCGCCGTCGCGGTACGGGCAGCCGGCACAGTTCGCTTCGTAGAACTCGATGGCCAGCTCCAGAGCCCGATGTCCCTGGGTACGAGGCGGCGGGGCATGCTCGCAGCGCACTTCGAGTAGACCCATCGGAAGGCCGAGCATCGATCCGACTGGGCTGTTGCCAGCGATGTCAGCGATCATGAAATTGAGCAGTGAGGGGCGTGCTGCGATCACGTAATTGACCACCCCGATCACGTTATTGACCATGGTCATGGCGTGCGTGTCGGGGTGGACCTGGTCATCGGGAAGTCAGGATCATTCCCCTCGTCCTAGGGACGGGGGTCCGATGGCGAGGAGGACGTTCGACGTGATCGATATCTGCGAGATTTTCGTGCACTGGCATGCGGGGCGGTCCAAGAGCGAGGTAGCGGGCAGCCTGGGGCTGTCGCGGAATACGGTCCGCAAGTACGTGGCCGCGGCGGAGGCCGCCGGGCTGCGGCCGGGCGGGCCGGAGGTGAGCGCGGAGCGGTGGGGGGAGCTGGCGCGGGAGTGGTTCCCGGAGCTGGCGGACGGCCGGGTGCGGCAGGTGACGTGGCCGGCGATCGGGGAGCACCGGGATTACATCGCGGAGCAGATGAAGGCCGGGGTGACCGTGTCCACGATTCATCAGCGGCTCCGCGATGAGCGGGGGCTGGCGGTGTCGGTGGCGTCGCTGCGCCGGTATGTGGCGGCGAATCTGCCCGAGGAGGTCACCCGCGCGCGGGTGACGGTGCTGCGCCTGGTCCCGGCTGAGCCGGGGCTGGAGGCGCAGATCGATTACGGGCAGATGGGACGGTGGACCGACCCGCGAACCGGGCAGCGGCATACGGTGAACGTGTTCGCGATGGTGCTGTGCTGCTCCCGGCACCTGTTCGTCCGGCCGGTGCTGAAGATGGACCAGCGGGCGTGGACGGAATGCCACGCGGCGGCGTTCGGGTTCTTTGACGGGGTCCCGGCCCGGCTGGTGCCGGACAACCTGAAGACCGGGGTGGACCGGCCGGGCCTGTATGACCCGAAGATCAACCGGTCCTATGCGGAGCTGGCCGCTCATTACGGCTGCCTGGTAGACCCGGCACGATCGCGGAAACCCCGGGATAAGGCGCAGGTCGAAAGGCCGATGCCGTATATAAGGGACAGCTTCTGGCGGGGCCGGGAGTTCACGTCGCTGGCGCAGATGCAGGCCGAGGCGGTGCGCTGGTGCCTCGATGTCGCTGGGCAGCGGGCCTGCCGGCCGCTGGACGGGGCCGCCCCTGCCGCGGTGTTCGACGCGGTGGAGAAACCAGCGCTGGCAGCCCTGCCCCAGACGCCGTTCGTGCTCGCGGAATGGTCCCGCGGCAAGGTCGGCTCGGATATCCACGTCAAGGTCGGCCAGAGCCTGTACTCGGTGCCGTGGAAGCACATCGGCCAGACCCTGGACGCCCGCTCGACCGCCACGATGGTGCAGCTGTTCGCCGGCGGGGACCTGGTCAAGACCCATGTCCGCACGGCGCGGGGCAAGCAGACCGATCTGGGCGACTACCCGCCGGAGAAGATCGCGTTCCGGATGCGCACCCCGGCATGGTGCCGCCGGCGGGCTGCGGAGATCGGGCCGGCCTGCACGGCGCTGATCGCCGGGCTCCTGGCCGAGAACGCGCTGTACCGGCTCCGCGCCGCCCAGGGCGTCGTGGGCCTGGCGGACAAGCACCAGCCCGGCCGCCTCGAAGCCGCCTGCGCACGGGCTGCCGCCGCCGGCGACCCGTCCTACCGGACCGTCCGGGGCATCCTCGCCGCCGGGACCGAGGCCTCGCCCGTGCCCGCGCCCGCCGGGGACGGTGGCGCCGCGGCGTTCCTGCACGGCCCCGACGTGCTGTTCGGCGCCGCCGGGAACGTGGTCCCGCTGCGCCCCGGAACGCAGGCAGCGTCATGACCGGCTCCGCCGCGGCCGCGGTCCGCTGCCACTACGCCGGCGACCCGGCCCGCCGCCCGCACTGCACCCTGACCGCCGAGATCGCACTCGGCAACGTCATGCTGTGCGGCTCTTGCGCCCGGGCACGCTCCACCCTCGGCAAGGGCACCACTGCCCGGCCCCTGCCGCCCGGCCCGCCGCTGGACGTCCTGGACTGGGTCACCAGCGCTCACGCCGCCGCCGCCCAGGCCCGCCGCCACCTCGCCGTCGCCGTCACCCGGGCCAGATCCCAGGGGAGCTCCTGGACCCAGATCGCCGCCCGGCTCGGCATCACCCGCCAGGCCGCCCAGCAGCGCTTCGGGCATGACCCGTCAACCCGGGCCTGACACCAGACCCGCCATCACCGAGAAGCAAAGGACACCATCATGACCACCACGATCGAGACCAGCGCCCTGGACAAGGCGCTGCGCACGCTGAAGCTCTCGGGGATGCTCGCCACCATCGACGCCCGCCTCGCCCAGGCCCGCGCCGGGGACCTCGGCCACATCGACTTCCTCCAGGTCCTGTGCGAAGACGAGATCTCCCGCCGCGGCACCATGTCCATCACCCGCCGCCTGCGCAGGGCCCGGTTCGAGGAGCAGGTCACCCTGGAAGGCTTCGACTACGCCGCCTCCCCGAAGCTGCCCGCCGCCCAGATCCGCGACCTGGCCGCCCTGCGGTGGCTGCACGCCGCCGAGTCAGTGATCCTGTACGGCCCGGTCGGGGTAGGCAAGAGCCACGTCGCCCAGGCCCTCGGCCATCTCGCCGTCCGCCACGGCGCCGAGGCCCGGTTCCTCAAGACCAGCCGCGCGCTGGCCCACCTGGCCGGCGGCCACGCCGACCACACCTGGCACAAACGCCTAGCCGAGCTCGCCCGCCCGGCCGTCCTGATCCTCGACCTATCCGGGGTCCTCAGCCACCCGTCCGTAACGTCAGCCAGCGTGGCCTGAGCTGCTGTTTTCCACGTCGGCGTGTCGTTATCCAAGGTCCCACATCAACGTCGGTGTCGTCGGCATGATCACCGGGGCATGGGGGTGCAGCGTGTCATGCTCGACGGGCAGCGGACCTGGACGGTGACCGGGGAGGATCACCTTCCGGTCGGCCCGGTCGAGGAGTACCTGGAGTTCTTGCGGGTGGCCCAGCAGTCCTCGCCGAACACGGTCCGCTCGTATGCGACCTCGCTGGCCCGCTGGTGGGAGTACCTGACCACGGCGCGGATGGCGTGGGACGAGGTGAGCCTGCCGTTCTTCGTCTCGTTCGTGGCGTCGCTGCGGACCGGGCTGCCGGCCGGGGTGACCCGGCTCCCGGCCGCTGATGAGGGCGAGTGCCTGGCGGAATCGACGATCGCGGTCCGGGTCACAGCGGTGCTGTCGTTTTACCGCTACCACGCCGATGTTCACCAGGTGCCAGTTGCCGGGAGGCTTTACCGGATGAGCAGCCGCGGCGGCTGCTATGTCCCGGGGCTGGTGCACCTGCGGCGGGGCCAGGAGCGTCACGGCCCGGCGGTCCGGGTGCGCCGCACGACAGCCAGGCCGGTGCCGCTGCTGACTCCCGGGCAGGTGGAGGCCATCGTGGACAGCTGCGCGCGGTGGGATGCCGCATCCGGGCAGTGGCTGGGATCGGTTCGTGACCGGCTGCTGTTCGCCGCTCTCGCGGAGACCGGCATGAGGCTCGGCGAAGTGCTGTCGACCCGGCATTGTGACTGGCATGCCGGACGCGGTAAGACGCCGTTCATCGAGGTCGTCCCGCGCCAGGATCACCCTGCCGGGGTGCGTTGCAAGGGCAGCCGGTACCGGCGGATCTACATCAGCGACGAGCTGGAACGCCTGCACAGCGAGTATGTCTGGCAGCTGTGCGACGCCGGGGCGCATCAGGTGGTCGACCTGGCCGGTCATTTCGTGTTCGTCAACTTGCACCGCGGGCAGTGGCTGGCCCCGCTGCGCCCCGAAAGCGTCTATGACCAGGTCATCGCTCTGAAGCGCAAGCTCGGCGGCGCGGTCCCGGCCGGCTGGACGCCGCACTGGTTTCGTCACACGCACGCGTCAGCCTTGCTGCTATCCGGCGCCCGCGAGCACGTCGTGATGCGCAGGCTCGGGCACGCCGACATCCAGACCACGCTGAACCTCTACGGCTGGGTGACCGAGGATGCCGAGCTGCGGGCGCTGGCTGACTGGCGCGGCTTCTGCTCCGGGTGGCGCGGCTGGGAAGGCAGCGCCGGTGAGTAACCCGCCCCGTCACCTGCACGCAGCCGGAGCGGGGAAAGACCCGCTGGACGCGAGCGCCGCCCTGGTCGCCGGCCTCGCCGCGCCGTTCACCGGGACGGTCTTCGACCCGGCCGGCCCGGTGCTGGCCGAGATCTGCACCGTGCACTCGCCGGCGGTCCTGCGCACAGATGCGCTGCCGGTGCCGATGCAGCGCGAGATCTGCTGGTGGCTGGCCGTCTGTCACGACAGCGGGGAGCGGGTCGTGGACACCACGGACTGGCGGCGGTGGACGGCCACCGCGATCGAGGTCATCGCCGAGCACCCGCGGGTGCGCTCGTTCGCCGACCTGACCCTGGCCGAGTGGATGACCGCCTGGAGCAGGAAGTTCCACGCCGACCACGACCGCCTTCCCGCGCCCGGCAGCCGGTACCGGGCCGGGACCGCGCTGCGTGGCCTGCTGCCCCGGCTGACCATCCAGTACAGCGACGCTCCCTGGTGGAAACACGACGTGTGGTGCCTGCGGTTCGACCCGCGGATCCCGCGTCGTGAGCACGAGCCCCGCGGTGAGTCCTCGGTCCGGTGGGACGACATCCAGCCCCGCTGGCTGCGCGACGGTTACACCTTCTACCTCTACATGCTGCTGGAATCGGGGCAGCTGACCTGGTCCTCGGTCGCGCCCTGGCGCGTGTTCGCGGCCAGGTTCAGCGAGTTCCTCATCTCCCGCGGGATCGGTCATCCTGCGCTTGCCGCCGATCCGTCTGGCCTGCGGCCGCTGGTGCTGGACTTCCGGGTGTTCTTGCGTCAGTGGCGGCGCGGGACCACCGGCCAGAAGGAACGCGGCGGGCCGCTGGATGACCGGTCGGTGGCCTGCACCCAGCGGGTGATCGGGAACTTCTACCGGACCATGCACGACTACCGGGCCGACGTGGCAGCAGCGACCGGTGATGACCGGTGGCTGGAGCTGACCGACAGCCACGCCCGGCTCTACCGGGTCGAGGAATGCCGCACCGGGCGGGTCATCCGGCAAGCGGACGAGCGGAACTACATCAGCGACGCTGACCTGTCCCGCATGCTTGCCTGCATTGAGGTGCTCGGCCTGCCCCGCGACCAGTCCATGACGATCACCCGCGACGGCCAGGAAACCGAGGTCGCCGGCCTCGGCCAGCCCGCGACGATGCGAGCCTGGCTGATCCAGGCGCTCACCGGGCGGCGGGCCTCGGAGGTGCTCCTCATGGACTTCGAGCCGCTGACCCCGATCCCCGGTGTCGACCCGGCCGCCGTCCCCGAAGGCGGGATGGTCGCCCGGCTCCGCTACCAGCAGACCAAGGTCGACGGCGCGCCGATGACCATCCTGGTCGGCGCGGATGTCGTCCTGATCATCCGGGAGCAGCAAGAATGGGTCCGCCAGCGGTGGGGGCTCGGGCCTTGCGGGACGGCGCGTTACCTGTTCCCCCGGCTGACCGGGAACCGCAAGGCCACCCGCGCCTGGGAAACCGGCCACTACGACCTGATGCTCCGCCAGCTCAGCGACGCGACCGGGCTCCGCGACAGCTCCGGCCGGCCGCTGTCGTACTCTCACAGCCACCGGCTCCGGCATACCAAGGCCACCACCCTGCTCAACGCCGGCGCCCCGGTCCATGTCGTGCAGCGCTACCTCGGCCACCGGTCACCCGAGATGACCATGAGGTATGCGGCTACCCTGGCCAGCACCGCCGAACGCGAGTTCCTGGCCATGGTCAAGATCGGCCGGGACGGCCGCGAGATCGGCACGGACCGCCGTGACATGCTCGACCTGCTCCAGCTCGACCGTCGCACCGACCGGGTGCTGCCCAACGGGTACTGCCTGCTGCCCCCGGTCCGGTCCTGCGACAAGGGCAACGCCTGCCACGGATGCGACCACTTCGCCACCGACCGCAGCCACCTCCCGGAGATCCGCCGCCAGCTCGCCGCCACCGGGCATCTGATCGAACAGCGCAAAGCCCAGCACCTGGCCCGCTACGGCGAGCCGATGAGCGACACGAACATCTGGCTGGAACAGCGCCTCGCCGAAGTCCGCAGCATGCAGCTGGAAATCAGCGCGCTGGAAGCCCTCGACGATGACACCGCCGTCGTCCGCGGGCCGGGCGTCTGCGGCAGGGCCGGCTACCACGCCAGCGATCCCGTGCCCGTCACCATCACCAGCAAACCGGGAACGCCGTGACCAGCACGACCGCCACCGCCGGCGAGCGCCGGGCCGAGGCACTGCGCCAGGCCGCCCAGGCCAAGCGGCAGGCCGCCGTCACCCGCGCCGACACCGCGATCCGCAAGCTCATCAAGAACCAGCAGGAGATCAACTTCAGGTCAGTCGCACGGGCCGCCGGCGTGAGCCTCGACTTCCTCTACGGAAACGACGACCTGCGCCAGCGCATCGAGAAACTCCGCGCCCAGCAAAACCGCGGCCCGGCCCCGGGATCCAGGGCCGCAGACGCAGACGGCAGCGACATCGTCCACATCCTCACCGACAGACTCCGCCAGGAACGCGACGCACGCCGGACCGCGGTCAGCCAGCTCGAAGAACAGCTCGCCGCCGGACACGGTGAGCTCCTCCGGCTCCGCCGCCTGCTCCAGCAGCACGGCATCAGCACCGCCTGACCACGCTCCGGACGCGTCCGTAACGTCACCACCTGCGGAAACGCGTCAGAACTTTGTTCGAACGCCAGATAACTCGACGACTTCGCCATGCGCGAGCTCACCCCATCCCAGGCCGACGACCTGTACGAGCTCATCAGCGAGCGGACAGGAAAATCACTGATCCTGACCTCGAACCGCGCCCCGCAGGACTGGTACCCCC
>Ga0208565_1001753_pt1 | contig 12325 bp, 10 predicted proteins | sample Sb_taG_7_FD_187706 | JGI IMG/M metagenome (GOLD analysis project Ga0208565, IMG submission 187706) | Peat soil microbial communities from Weissenstadt, Germany - Sb_50d_2_FS metaG (SPAdes) (version 2) | ecosystem: Environmental > Terrestrial > Soil > Wetlands > Peat | place: Germany...
CTTGCTAATTTCGATGCTGCGTCCACACACGCCGCCCGGCGATCTGCTTCTCCACCCGGTAGGCCGCGCCGCGTGGGTCGGCCTCTTCGTCACCGCGCTGAACCTGCTTCCAGCATGGCAACTCGATGGCGGCCACATTCTCTATTGCCTGACCAGCCGCCTCCACCGCCGCATCTCGCTAGCCGTAGGCGCAATCACTCTGACGATGGGCTTGCTCGGCCTATGGAAGAATCTCTTCTGGGATGGCTGGGTAATGTGGGGCGGCCTGCTCCTAGTCTTCTCGTGGCGCTTCCGCCACCCCCCGCTACTAAATCGCTGGGAGCCGCTAGATCCAAAGCGCAGAATGTGGGCCGTCTACGCCCTAATCATCTTCCTCCTCTGCTTCACCCCCTGGCCAACAACAAATCCGTAGTTCGCCAGATCCGATCTCGTAGCGCCGGCTCATCCTGAGTTTCGAAGGGCAGTCTGCCGGCGTCTTTGACTTTCGTGGCCCAATTCCAGCCCGCCCCATCGTCCCGTCCGTTTCATTTTCCGACGTAGGGGCGCCGCTTGCTGCGCCCGCCGTTCGGCCTCGTATCAATATGCTTCCATTCCTCGGCCCCTGTCATCATCAGGAGTTCGCACATAACGGGCCGGATAGTTGCTCTTCCCTACAACCACCGCTCGGAACAGCTTTCTCAATTGACCGCTAATCCCGCAAACTCTTACAAGAGGAGACGGCCCTGACCTTAGCCCTCGTCGTGATCAGCCAGTGCCTGTGCCTACTTCATACCGACAGGCTTCGAATCCTCTTTAACCCTTTACTTCTTTTCATTTTGGGCTTCTGGGCTGCCTTTTTCTGCTATCGTTCACTCGACCGAACATTTCCGCCTAAACAACGCATTGCTTTGACTTATCTACTAGCTATAGGAATCGAACACCTGTGCATCGGCCTCATGGGATTTACGGAGTTCGACGTCGTATCAGGTTTCGCCCAAATCGTAGCCTCACCACAACCCTTTGCTTTCATGAAGCTTGTTCGTGCCTACCTGACAAATCCTAGCTATCCCTTACGCGGCTTTGAGTACAGTAATTGGCCGCAAAACCCACCTGAGTGGGCGTGGTCGTCAACCGTATTCACAATCGTGGGCGTGATTGCGATCGCCGGCGCAATCGCAATCGCAAGACGCTGGTCTGTTGGCCTTCATATCTGGCTAGTAGTATCCGCCCTCTTCCTGCTAGCTAGCATTACGAACATGATTCTCGCGTCTACAATTGGTCCGCTCTACTTTCGTGGGTCGTTCCTACTGATTCTTCCCATCGGGTGGTCATTCTCCTACGCCGCCGCATACTGGATCCTTCGGACTGATCGACACTACAATCGTTCATCGAGAACTTAGTTGCAGCACGACCTACACCGCAGTTCTGTAATGTGACGCCCCGTTTTTTCGCTGCGAGGACGTTCCGTAAGGGTTCGACACCGTTTTTTGGCATTTTTGTGTTGACTTATCCGTTAATTCATGCCAGCATATGTCCGGCTCTGCACTTGAGCCAGTGACAAAATTTGGCACCGCGAGGCCCCGCGCTTCGCGAAAGGACTGAACCGAAAGCTACGCCGTAAACCTCGCACTACCAACTGCTTGTAAGCTTCAGACTAAACCGCGCCACTCGCGCTGAAGGACAATATGATGAACACAAATGAGCCCCCGGCCCCCGTGCCTCTATGGTATCGCGGGGAGATTCACGACATCGTCGTTTCCCGCCCCGATCCTGACCGCCCCGAAGACCCCGAACCGGACTCCGACGCGGCCAACCTTCCCATCCCCACGACTGCTGAGCCAAGCCTAAGTCGCAGCAGCTCCAACACTTCCACTCCACGCCTGAAAAAGACCTACGACCGCCACCGCCGCAAATGCGCCATCTGCCATCACCGCCAGCGTGAGGCCATCGAGAACGCCTTCATGAACTGGCTCAGCCCGGAAACCATAGTCGCGGAATTCAAACTCCGGGGCCGCGCGGTGCTCTACCGCCACGCCGAGGCTTACGGCCTCCCGGCCCTGCGCCGGCGCCGTATGCGCGGGGCGCTCGACCGGCTCATCGAGCACGCCGAAACCGCTAGGGTGAGCGGCAGCACGGTGATTCGCGCCATCATAGTCAGCGGCAGACTAAGCGACGACGGGGTCTACATCGAGCCGCCCAAACGCCACGAAATCGCCTACGTCAACGAGGCGGAAACGCCAAATCCTAATCGAGACACGAAATTATTAGAATCGTCCGTAACTCAAACAAAATAAACAACGGAGGCCCAGTCTAATCGAGACAAATCACGCCATTTTCACAACGCGTTTAACATTGTAGAGGGGCGGGTTCACACGCCCCCGGGTTGGCACTGGGTTTTCGGGTTTGATGTTTCCGGAAAAACCGACATAGAAACCATAACCCAATGCCAAACCGGGCCTCCGCCTAGGCGGACCGACCCCTACGCGAGGCTGGTGGGATCCACGTCCACGATCACTGCGGTTTCGGGGATTTTGTGGGCTTCGCAATATTTTATGCAGGCGGCTAATGCTTGACCCAGGATCGAGCGCTTGGGCGTTTTCAGTAGGAATTGGAAGCGGAATTCCTGGCGTAGGCGGGAGAGCGGGGCGGCGGCTGGGCCCAGGGCTTTCATTCCGTGGCTTTCGAACGGCTTAAGGACGGCTTCGAGGGCGCGCGACCATTGGATGGCATGTTCGATTTTTTTATCGCGGATCAGGATGCTGGCTAACGCGGTGTACGGGGGATAGTGCAACATGCGGCGGAAGTGGGCTTCTTTTTCGAAGAAGCCGATGTAGTCCTGCTTGGCGGCTAGTTCTATGGCGTAGTGCTCGGGATAGTAGGTCTCGACCAGGACTTCGCCGGTGAGGCGGCCGCGCCCTGCGCGGCCTGCTACCTGCGTCAGGAGCTGGAAGGTTTTTTCGGCGGCGCGAAAGTCGGGGCGGCCTAACGCCAGGTCGGCGGCTACTACGCCTACCAGCGTGACGCGCTCGAAATCATGGCCTTTGGCTACCATTTGCGTGCCGACGAGGACATCGATTTCGCCTTTGGCGAACGCGCCGAGGACTTTTTGGAATTGCTGCTTGGTGCGGACCGTGTCGCGATCGAGGCGGGCGATGCGGGCTTTCGGGAATTGATCGCGGAGATATTCTTCGATGCGCTCGGCGCCTTCGCCTACGAAATATAAATATTCTTTCGCGCATTTCGGGCAGGCTTTCGGAACGCGCATGGCGAAGCCGCAGTAGTGGCATTCGAGGCGTTGGCGGCTTTTGTGATAGGTGAGGCCGATGCTGCAATTTTGGCATTGGAGGTAAGCGCCGCAACTGCGGCAAAGGAGGAACCAGGAATAGCCGCGTCGATTGATGAGCACCATGGCTTGCGTGCCGGCTTCGAGGCGCGCGGAGATGGCGCGGCGCAGCGCTTCGCTGACGGGGGCGGCTTTGTGATGCGTGCGGAAATCTTCGCGCAAATCAACCACCGTTACTTTCGCCATGGGGCGATTTTCTACGCGCGTTTTTAGTTCTAGGAGTTTGTATTTTCCGCTGCGCGCGTTTTGATAGCTCTCAAGCGACGGCGTGGCCGAGCCGAGAACGGCTACGGCGCCTTCGAGGCGGGCGCGATAGATCGCCGTGTCGCGGCCGTTGTAGCGCGGCGTTTCTTCTTGCTTGTAGGCGGTTTCCTGCTCTTCGTCGACGAGGATGAGGCCGAGATTTTGCAGCGGGGCGAAGACGGCGCTGCGCGTGCCGACGACGATGCGGGCATCGCCGCGGCGGACGCGCCACCATTCGCGAGCGCGTTCTTGATCGGGCAGCGCGCTGTGTAGGACGGCTACGCGCGGGCCGAAGCGGGCGCGCACGTGGCGGCCCATCCAGAGCGTGAGTGCGATTTCGGGGACGAGGACGAGGGCGCTCTTCCCTTTCACTAGAGCGGCTTCGATGGCGCTTAGATAGACTTCGGTCTTGCCGCTGCCGGTTACGCCGTGAAGAAGCGCGGCTTGGAATTTTGCGGCGTCGAGATAGTTGCGGATTTCCGTAAGAGCGGCGGATTGTTCGGCGTTGAGAATATTGTTCGGCGGGACGTAGTCGGATTCCCACGGGTCATCTTCGGGGATCAGCGGCTCTTCCCAAATGATGAGAAGACCGGCGGCTTCGAGTTTTTCGACAACGCGCTTGGTGGCGCGAGCGCGCTCGAGCAGAAGCAGGAGTTGCAGCGGGCCGCCGGATTCGATTAGGGCTTCGCGGACGCGCGCGGATTTCTCGTCGAGCGCGGCGCTGCTGCTGTGGCCTGCGTTTTTCCACGCGACGATTTTCTGCGTGCGCGTTTGGCGGCGCAGCAGGATGTCGCTCCAGGTCAGTCGGCCCGCGCGGACCAAACGGTCTGCGGCTGCTTCGCCGCCGGAGATTTTGCGCGTGCGGGCGGAGGTCCATTGCTTGTCGATGGCTTTCGCGCCATCGAGGACGGCTAGTTCGGCTACGTCTTTCTCGTTGGCTGGGCCGCGGGCGACCAATTCTTCGAGATATTCGGCGCCGGCCTCGGTGAGTTTGTATTCGCGCTCTTGGCGGAGATCGGGTTGCGGGGGCAGTAACGCGTTCAGGGATTCACCGATGGGGGCGATGTAGTAGTGGCTGATCCATTGGCCGAGTTCTAGGAGATTGGGAGTTAGAGCGGGGATGGGATCGAGGAGTTCGGAGATTTCTTTCACTCGCTCTAGTTCGATGGCGTTTTCGGCAAGGCTTGCGATTACGCCGATCATTTTGCGATTGCGGAACGGGACTAGGACGCGGCGGCCGATCAGGTCTTCGGATTCGAGCCGCGCGGGGATGGAATAGGTAAAGAGAGACCGGAGAGGGACTGGGAGGGCGACTTCGGCGAAGCGGGGCGGCATGGCGACCGAGTAGTTTAGCAGGGGAGCGGAATTACCGCAGAGACGCAGAGGGCGCAGAGGTCGGAGGAGTTTCGCTAGCGCGTCGCGGCGGCGGCTTTCTTGGGTTGCAGGCCTAGGACCGCCATCACTTTTTGTAGGTCTTTCCAGACTTCGGATTTTGCGGCTGGGTTGCGAAGAAGATAGGCGGGATGGTACGTCGCGATTAGGCGCGTGCCGCGGTATTCGAGCCATTCGCCGCGGAAGCCGGAGATGCCGCGGTTCGTGTTTAGGAGCATTTGAGCGGCGGTGGCGCCGAGGCAGACGATTACTTTGGGGCGGATGGCGTCGATTTGGCGGACCAGGTACGGCGAGCAGGTGGCGATTTCGTCGCGCTCGGGCAGACGATTTTCGGGCGGGCGGCATTTGACTACGTTGCAGATGTAGACGTCCTTGCGCTGGAGGCCCATGGCTTCGATCATTTGTGTTAGGAGCTTGCCGGCGCGGCCTACGAACGGGAGGCCTTGAACGTCTTCGTCGTGGCCGGGGCCTTCGCCTACGAAGACCAGGTCGGCTTTGGCGTTTCCGTCGCCGAAGACGATTTTGTTGCGCTGCTTGTGGAGTTTGCAGCGGGTGCATTCGCCTAGATCGGCGCGGATTTTTTCGAGCGTGTCGTTTTCGATGCGGTCGGCGGCTTCGAAGAGCGTGGGGCCGGCGGCTATGGGGAATAGTGAGGCGGGGCTTGGCGCCGGAGTGGGAGTTGTTGGGAATGGCGGACGGGATTGTGTTGGCTTGCGCATGGGCTCGGGATTTTCCGCCGCTGGTGCGGTTGCGGCTTTGGGAGTTGGTGGCTCGGTTGTGGGGCGATCGCGATAGAACGGGGTTAGGCCGAGTTCATCGGCGTAATGGAGCCAGTCTTCCAGACGAGTGCGGACGTTTTCGTTCATGCGAAGTCCTGAGAACGAATCGCAGCCTTGCACGAAGCGGCCCGGCTAAAGACCGGGCCCTACGTGAGGATTCGGAAACGGAATAAGCATTGCGCCGGGGAGAGTTTACTTGGTTTGGTGGCGCAATTCGAGGGCTTGATCCAGGATTTTTTCGGCTACTTCGGCTTTCGTCATTTTGGACAACGCGATTTCGCGATTGTCGCGCAGGAAAATTGTGACTACGTTGGTGTCGGTGTCGAAGCCGGCGCCTGCTTGGGTTACGTCGTTGGCTACGATCATGTCGGCGTTCTTTCGGGTTAGCTTGGCGCGGGCGCTTGCGGTTACGTTTTCGGTTTCTGCGGCGAAGCCGATTAGGACTTGCGAGGATTTCACGCGGCCGAGCTCGGCGAGAATGTCAGGCGTGGGTTCGAGCTCGAGCGTCAGACGCTCGCCGCTGCGCTTGATTTTTTGCGTACGTGGCATTGCGGGACGGTAATCGGCGACGGCTGCGGCTTTGATGATGATGGTGGCTTGCGCGGCGCGGTCGATTACGGCGTCGCGCATTTGCTGCGTGGTGCGGACGGGAACCCAGTCGACGCCTTCTGGGGCGGGGAGATCGGTTGGGCCGCTGACTAGAATTACGTGAGCGCCGCGGCGTTGGGCGGCAGCGGCTAACGCGTAGCCCATTTTGCCGGAGGAGCGATTGGTCAAGTAGCGGACTGGATCTAGATCTTCGCACGTTGGCCCGGCAGTGATTAGGATTGTTTCGGCGTCGAGATCGTGGCGGATGCCGAGAACTTTGCAGACGGCGCTTGCGATGGTTGCGATTCCGGCTAGGCGGCCGGCGCCGGTCATGCCGCAGGCAAGGTAGCCTTCATCGGGCTCGACTACGTGAACGCCGCGGGATTTCAGCGTGGCTAGATTTTGTTGCGTGGCGGCGTGCTCCCACATGTTCACGTTCATGGCGGGGGCTACGACGACCGGGGCTTTCGTCGCTAGATAGAGAGTGGTGAGAAAATCGTCGGCGATGCCGTGGGCGAATTTTCCGAGGATGTCGGCGGTGGCTGGCGCGACGAGGAGCAAATCAATGCGCTGGGCTACGGCGATGTGCTCGATGGCGCTTTCGACGTTGGCGGAGGCGTTGGCTTCAGCGCCGAACATTTCGGTGATTACTTTTTGGCCGGTGAGCGCGGCGAAGGTGAGAGGAGTGATGAATTCGCGGGCGCTGCGGGTCATTATTACTTGGACGTCGAGTTTTTCCTGCTGCAAGCGGCGAACTAGCTCTGCCGCTTTGTATGCGGCCACTCCGCCCGTGACGCCCAGCGCGATTCTCATAGCTCTAGCTCGCTAGTGTTACTTCTTCTTTGCGTCTTCTTCTTCGCCGTGGGGAGTTTCGGGGGCGTCGAATTCCAGCAGGCCCTGGAGGAGCTCCTCTTCGGCTACGCGCGTGTATTTTCTGGCTTTCGGATTGTCGACGAGAGGGCGGCCGCCGAGCATGAGCTGGCGAGCGCGGCGGGCTACGACGACGACGTACGCGAACTGGCTTTCCGGGGCTACTGTTGAAATCGGCATGATTGCTTCATCCTCCGAATGATTTCAAAATATCTTTGACGCGATCCTGATTGCGTTTCACGCCGCAGCGAGCGGCGAGAACGATGCCTTGAACTTCCTTTGTCGCGCGCTCGCGATCGTCGTTGATAACGACGTAATCGTAGCCGGTGTACTGCTCGAGTTCCTGCCGGGCGCGCTCGAGGCGCCGCGCGATTTCGTCTTCTGAATCCTGGCCGCGCGAACGGATTCGCTTTTCGAGCTCAGCGCGCGACGGCGGGACGATGAATATTGCGATCGCCGCGGGCAGCTTCTGCTTCACCTGCATCGCGCCCTGAACGTCGATTTCGAGGACGAGATTTTTGCCGCTGCTACGCGCTTCATCGAGCCAGCGGCGCGGCGTCGCGTACCAGTGCTTGCCGAAGACTTGCGCGAATTCGAGAAATTCGCCCGCCTGCTTCATTCTCTCGAACTCAGCTTCGGATACGAAATTGTACCACTTGCCGCCGCTCTCCGTCTGTCGGGGAGGGCGCGTGGTGCAAGAAATCGATAGCAGCGTGCCGGGAAGAGCGAGGACGCTCTGAACGAGCGTGGATTTTCCCGAGCCCGACGGGCCGGAGACGATGAAGACCAGCGGCTCGGCGTTGGCGGGCATCGTTACTCGAGATTTTGAACCTGTTCCCGCAGCTTTTCGATCTCGGATTTGACTTCGAGAGCGAGTTGCGTGATTTCGAGGCCTTCGGATTCGGTACCGGGAGTTTTGGAGAGAAGCGTGTTGGCTTCGCGCTGCATTTCTTGCAGAAGGAAATCGAGTTTCTTGCCGATCTCGCCGCCGGCGGCTAGCAGCGATTCGAATTGCTTGACGTGGCTGCGGAGGCGCGCGATTTCTTCGGCGGTGTCGCTGCGCTCGGCGGCGATGGCGGCTTCTTGCGTCAGGCGGCCCGCGTCGATGGGTACCGCGGCTAGCAATTCCTTCAGGCGCCCCTCGATGCGGCGAGTGTAAGCGGGGAGCGTGCGCTCGGCGAGAGGCTCGATTTTGGTGGCGAGTTCGCGGATGTTGCGCAGGCGGTTCGAAAGCTCCTCGCTTAGGATGCGGCCTTCGGATTTGCGCATTTCGTCGAGCTTGGCGAGAGCTTCGGAGAGGCAAGATTGCAGGACGGTCGCGAGTTGATCGTCTTCGCCTGCGGCGAGGCTCTCGGGAGGAGTGACGACTCCGGGAAGGCGGAGAATATTGGCTAGATCGGGCTCGGCGGTCAGGCCGAATTCTTTGCGCAGGCTTTGCGCGGCTGAGAGATACGCGGCGGCGATTTCGCGGTTCACGGCTACGGCGGCTGGACCGCTTGGGTCGTAGTGCAAAATGACGTCAACGTGACCGCGGCGGAGATGCGCGCGGACGGCTTGGCGGATGCCATTTTCTAGCGACTCGAAACCTTCGGGGGCCTTCACATGAATATCGAGGAAGCGATGATTCACGCTGCGCAGAGTTACGCGGATTACGCGGCCGGATTCTTCGCGGCGAGCTTGCGCGTAGCCGGTCATGGATTTCAGGCCGGGGGATTTTGCGTCCGTTGATTTGGCTTCGTGGGATTTCATAGGGCTCATGCTGGCGGCGGAGTCGGGCATATTCACATTGGTCCTGGCGCGGGAGATGGCATATCGGCGTCTAGAAATTGCATTTCGTAGAGGCGCCTGTAGGTGGCGCCGTTGGCTAGGAGTTCTTCGTGGGTGCCTAGTTCGCGAATTGTGCCGCCATCGAGGACGGCGATCATATCGGCGCGGCGGATGGTGGAGAGACGATGGGCAATTACGAAAACGGTGCGGCCGGTCATTAGATTGTTCAGGGCGCGCTGGACGAGGTGCTCGGATTCGGAATCGAGTTCGGACGTGGCTTCATCGAGAATCAGGATCGGGGCGTCTTTCAGGAGAGCGCGGGCTATTGCAATGCGCTGGCGTTGGCCGCCTGAGAGACGCTGGCCGCGATCGCCGATGCGCGTTTGGTAGCCTTGCGGGAGTTGCGTGATGAAATCGTGGGCTAGCGCGGCTTTTGCTGCGGCTACTACGCGGGCTTCGGGTAGGTCTGGGCGGCCGTAGCAGAGATTGTTCCAGACTGTGTCGTTGAAGAGGATGGTTTCTTGGGTGACGATGGCCATTTGCTCGCGGAGGGAGCGGAGAGTTACATGGTTGACTTCGAAGCCGTCGATTTGCAGAGAGCCGGAAGTGGCATCGTGGAAGCGCGGGAGGAGATTGACGAGAGTCGTCTTACCTGCGCCGCTTGAGCCAACGATGGCCATTACGCGGCCTGCGGGAACGGTGAGATTGATGTCGTGGAGGATGGTGGGGCCGCCACCGTCGTAGGCGAAGTTCAGATTCTCGAATTTCACTTCGCGTGAAAACGCGGGGAGGGCGGCTGCGCCGGGGGCTTCTGAGACTTCTTCGGGCAAGTCGAGAAATTGAAAAACCACGGTGGAGGCGCCGAAGGCTTGCTGGAAGAGTTGATAGATGCCGCCGAGGCGCTTAACGGGCTCATACACTTTAAAGAGCGAATAGACGAAGGCGAAAAACATGCCCTGGGTCATTAGATTGTGCTTGATTTGATCGCGAGCGTAGAGAATGAGCAGCGAGAAGACGACCGCAGCGACCACGTCCATGATCGGAGATGTCGCTACGTAGGCACGCACCCAGCGCATGTTCTCGCGGAGTAGATGGCGGGCGGCTTCGCGGAAGCGGCCGATCTCGAAGCGTTCCATGCCGAAGGCTTTGACGACGCGGTTTCCGGTAATGGTTTCCTGCAGAATGTGGCTCAAATCGGCGAGGCGGGAACGGCTGGTTTCGGATGAGCGGCGAATCTTCCGGCCGAGCCTGCCGACCGGCACAACCACGAGGGGAATAAAGACGGCGGAGCCGAGAGCGAGTCTCCAATTGATGGTCAGAAGGACGAGCACAAAAGCAATGAGCGCGAACGTCTGCCGGAAGAAATCCGCAAGGAATTCTGAAAATGCGCTGCGCACTTGCTCGACGTCGTTGATGACCGCGGACATCAAGCGGCCGGCGGGATTGTGCTGGAAGAAGCCGATGGGCTGCTGAACGAGTCTGCTGTAGACGCGGTTGCGCAGATCCATAACACCGGCGTGCCCGACGTATTGGATCGCCGTGCTGCCTAGGAATTCGGCCAAGGCTTTAGTGAAAAAGATCGCGAATAGCGAGAGAGAAAAGATGGTCCAAACGTGATGAATGGAGTGCGGGAAAAAGGAGTTGAGATCGATGGTGCGGCCGCCGGCGAGGTGGACGAGCGTCAGCGTCTGTTCGGTCGAGTGGGGATTTAGAACCACGTCCACCACGGGAATGATCATGAGCGCGATCAGGCCTTCGGCTAGACCGACGATGGCCATCAGGAATACGCCGGCTAGGAAACGGGCGAGATGAGGCCGCACGTATCCGAGCAGGCGCCGGACTTCGCTTGAGAAGGTCAATGATTCCCCGTTAGATAACGATACCACGCAAAGTAGAAACGCTAGATTCGGAGTGCGGAAAAGTCAAGCGAGGGAGCGGAGTTAAGTAGCGCCGGCGTCTCTGCCGGCATCTTACGACCTCGATCACCGCTTCGGTCGCAGTCGTGAGCGGACTGTGGCTGTTGCTTAGCTAGCGTCCTGGGGTCGAGTGGTCCGCGCGGGATTGCTGCACTTGGCTTGCCTTGTGGTCGTCGGAGCCGGCGGGACGCCAGCGGTACGTTTACCGTGGCGGTCCGCCCAGGTGGGTTGCATGTGGATTTAGTTGGGGTCGTCGGATGCCGGCGGGGACGCCGGCGCTACATTTAGGCCTAGATCGCGGAGTAGGGCTTCGTCTTCGCTTGGCTGCGGATTTGGCGTCGTCAGGAGTGTCTCGCCTGTGAATATTGAGTTGGCGCCTGCTACGAAGCAGAGGGTGGCGGCTTCGCGGGTTAGTTGCAGGCGGCCTGCGGCCAAGCGGACTCGGGATTTTGGCATCAGGATGCGGGCTGTGGCTATCGTGCGGACCATGATTAGCGGATCCAGATCCGGTTGGCTGGCTAGGGGCGTGCCTTCGGCGCGGACCAGCATGTTGATGGGGACGCTTTCGGGATGCGGTTGGAGGCGGGCTAACTGCTCGAGCAGGCCGATGCGGTCTTCATCGGATTCGCCCATGCCTACTATGCCGCCACAGCAGACGGTGATGCCGGCTTCACGGACGGCGGCTAGAGTGCGCAGGCGCTCGTTGTAGGTGCGCGTGTGGATGATTTCGCCGTAGAACTCGGGCGAAGTGTCGAGATTGTGATTGTAGGCGGTGAGGCCGGCGCGCTTGAGTTCGCGGGCTTGGTCGCTGGTGAGCATGCCTAGCGTGCAGCAGACTTCCATGCCGAGTTCGGCTACGCCGCTGACCATCTCGAGGACGACTTGAAATTCGGGGCCTTGCGGAGCGTCGCGCCAGGCTGCGCCCATGCAGAAGCGCGATGCGCCATCGGATTTGGCGCGGCGGGCTGCGGCTAGAACATCTGGGACGTTCATCAAGTTTTCGCGGGCCACGCCGGTGGAATAGTGGGCGCTCTGCGGGCAGTATTCGCAATCTTCGGGGCAGCCGCCGGTTTTGATGGAGAGCAAGCGGCACATTTGAATTTCGCCGGGCTTGTGGAAGGCGCGATGGACGGATTGCGCGCGAAAGAGAAGCTCGGTCAGCGGGAGCTCGTAGATAGCGCGGATTTCGGGGCGCGTCCAGTCGTGGCGGATTTCGTGCGGAAAAGAGGAGCCTTGAGACGGAGCAGCGGCGGTTTGCATGTGAGTGTCAGGCCTTGTCGACATCGCGGTGGATGACTTTCACAGTGTAGCCCTTCTTCGCGAGGGCGCGGCGAATCACTTCGGCCATCATCACCGAGCGATGGCGGCCGCCGGTGCAGCCGAAGGCGATGGTGAGATAACTTTTTCCTTCGGCAATGTAGTGCGGGATGAGATAGGTCAGCAGTCCT
>Ga0208565_1001763_pt1 | contig 12289 bp, 12 predicted proteins | sample Sb_taG_7_FD_187706 | JGI IMG/M metagenome (GOLD analysis project Ga0208565, IMG submission 187706) | Peat soil microbial communities from Weissenstadt, Germany - Sb_50d_2_FS metaG (SPAdes) (version 2) | ecosystem: Environmental > Terrestrial > Soil > Wetlands > Peat | place: Germany...
TACCTCGGCCTCGATCGACGCCTGCTGCACAACCGTCGGGCCAATCCGCAGATCCGTTGTCACCCGCGGCGTTCCGCCGTCGAAGGTGGCGCGTCGTACGAGCGAGTACAGCTGATCGTTCGCCGTGAACCGCATGCTCACTTCCAGGACATTCTCGCCGTCACTGGCCGCAGGTCGGTTCAGGTAGTGCGGAAGCTGCTGGGTCGCGGCGGCCACGGGTTGCTGCGGGATCAGGCTGCCGTACAGGCACCACCGGAGTGCGCGAAAGAGCCGGGTCTTGCCGAGCGTGTTCTCACCATGAATCAAAACGACCGGTGCGTCCGGCTGAGTTTCCAGACTGAGTGAGTCGATCTCTCGGTAGGGGCCAAAGTTCCTCAGGCTGACGCTCTCGAATAGCAGACTCATTCGAACTGCTCCAGGTTGGCGATGATGCGCTGGCTGATATGTTGTTGAAGTTCGCGGATCTCACGCTTGAACTTGCCGCGATCGTCGCTGAACTGGTGTCGCCACGCAAGCGAGATGATCTGCTCGTAGTCGTCTGGCTCGAACGCCACGCTCGCCGCCCGGTACTCGCTGACCATGTCAGGCTCCCTGGCCACGTCGAGGAGCGCTTCCAGGGCACCGGCGCGGCCGTGCCCGGCATCATCGTTGGTCGGTTGCACCATGCTTCACTCGTTTTCTTCTTCGGCGTTAATAAGATCGGGCAACTCGATGGGGTCTTTGCTAAGTGCTACCAGGGCCTTCAGCCGTTCGCGTGCTGCCGAATTTCGTGCCAGGCGGACGAACTCAAGTGCGCGGAGCGCCTCACTCCGCGTCAGCGCGCCACCTTGCGGGTCAACCAGGAAGAGGTCATGTACTTCCGCGCTCAGCTTGTCCGGCGATCGTCGGAGCACCCGGCCGCGGCGCTGCACATACTCGCGCTCGACGGTCGAGCTAGCGACGATCAGCGCGTGGTCTGTGACGGGGATGTCGACCCCTTCGTCAAGGCATCGAATCGCGATCACGATGCCACCGTACTCGCGGAGGCTGCGCAGGACTTCATCGCGCTCGCTCACCATCTCGGAGTGAAATTCGAGCGTCGGCAAGCCGGAGTGCATACATTCGCGGACGAGGGCGTTCAACTGTGCAATATCGTCGCAGTACACGAGCCACCGATCGCCCGGCCGGTACTCATCACGCAGGATCTGCGCCGCGAGCGGTACCTTGCCCCGGGCCTGCTTAAGGATGCGCGCCCGCCGGATCAGCAGCATCTGCAGGTAACTGTCTGCGTCGCCGACGGATTCGCGTTGGCCGACCAGTCGCCGGATCTGGTTCGTAAGAGAGTTGTACTGCTCAAGCTCGTCGTCATCCGGGCAAAGCTCGTGCAGTCGGTAGTCGTAGGGAACGAGCAGACCAATGATTGTGGCTTCGGCCAGTCCTATGACCGGCCTTAGAACAGGACCGAAGAACTCGAGCAACCGATCGGTTCCCTCTTGATCGAACTGCCGACGGCAAGTCGCGCTCAGGCCGAGGGTCGCGCCGCATTGCGTCTCCTCGAGCGCGCGGAGGCTCCGAGCACTCCCTGCTCGGTGCATCTCGTCGGCGACAACAAGCAGGTGACCGCCGGTGCGCAGGCGACGCTGAAAATCATCGGACGCGAAGGTGGCGTTCGTAACTAGCACGATTCGCCGGTTGAATCCGGAGTTGCCAGGTGCGGTGAAGATCGGCAGCAGGCGCTGCCATGCTGCCTTGTCGCTGCCAGCTCCCGCGAGCAAAAGCTGGCAGCCGGGCAGATCGGTATCGATCTCGCGTGTCCACTGCGCATGCAGATCGCGACCCGGAACCAAGACGACGGCCACACCTCCAGCGTCTGTCCATCTCTTGACAGCTTCGATGGCGGTGAGAGTCTTCCCGGCCCCAGTCGCAAAGTTGACGATGCCGTGGTGTTCGTGCGCTTCCCAATCTTCGAGGACGAGGGACTGGTGCTCCATGAGCGTGCGCCGCGGACCAAGTGCTCGACGTAGGGGAAGGACACGAGCCACGTCAATCGCGTGGTCGAGGTTATCGTCGGCGATGGACAAGATCTGCTCGCGGGTAACGTGCTCTAGCGGTTCGACGCGCACGCCCATCTCGTTACCACGCCAGAGCCGCCGAAAGGCATCGACATGGTTGCGAGTCCGGTATAGCTCGGACTCATTCCGCCAGCTACAGAAGACTTCAAAAGATTCGTGATTGAGTCCCCACGCGCGCCAAGTCTCGTTGGCGCTGCCAACGAACGAGACACGGCGGCCGTCGGTGTCCTCGAAGACGCCGAGTTTGTCATGAAAGATGCCGCTGGGGTTGTCGGCGAAGGCGATGCGGACCTCAGCTATATCGTTGGCGATGAGCGTGGCGAGCAGCCGCGTAGCCGGTACCGCCTCGGGGCGATTGAGAAGCTCTTGCAGCTCAGCCCGGACTGTAGCCTGGGCGTATCGGCCGATCTGGTCGGCTTCCTTCATTGCGTCGAAGTCTTCAGGCTTGAGCGCTGGTGAGCAGACCAACCGCAGCCGACCACCACGCCTGACGAAGTCGGAGTAGGCCAACGCGACGACGTGGAACAGAGTGCTGCTGAAGAAACCCACAGCTCGGTCGTAGAGCACCGATTCCTGAAGACACGGCACGTAGAAGTCATCGAGCAGCGCATCACGGCCTGACCGATAGTCGGGCTGCAGGTCTAGATCTCGCAGCACCTACGGTTCCTCCCATTTCAACCCTCCGAGCGTAGGCGATTGGCCCATAATTTGATACGCAAGCGCGCTGCTAGGTGATTATCGATCGTCGACCCTCGCGACATGCTGCTCCGGGCCACTAGCCGCAGCAGCCGCGTGCGCATGTTTGCACTGGCGACAGAAGGCCGGCGAGCCTCGCGGCGACCTCGTTCGCGGCCGAATTCTGTCGTACGTCCGATGTACCTTACGAACGCACGTTCGACATGATCGTCGCGCCTTGCGGACGAAGACGAGGTGACATGGTCTCAATCCCGGTGCCTGGCGACCACGTCTGACAGAATTACACCGATGTAAGTAAGGGGCTGGTGCGTGTGGCGAGTATGCCCGCTGCGACTTGTGACGTGGTCAGGGGTAACCAGACGAAAGGTCCTGAAGTGGGCACCAAGCGGCCCGCGAACGGTCATCCGTTCCAGGTTCAGGAGATCCCGGTTACTCGGATCCGTCCAGAGGATGGCCTCGGCCGGAGGCGAGACCGCGAGGGGCATCGCGAGCTGCGCAGGTCGATCGAGCGGTTCGGGGTTCTCACGCCCATCACCGTGCGGCATGCGCCGGACAGGACGAGCGACTACCTCCTCATCAAAGGGCAGGGCCGGACGCTCGCCTGCCGCATGCTTGGCATCGAGACCATCCCCGCCATTGTCGTGGATGACCATTTCGCAGAAAACGAGAAGGTGCAGCAGTTCCTCGTTGAGAATGTTGCCCGGTTGCGCATGCGGCCAGTCGACCGAGCCCTTCTGATCGCTCGGGCGCGTCAAGCCGGCGAGGAGACTGCCGAGGTCGCCCGACGGTTCGGAGTCTCGGCCGCAACGGTCCGGCGTCTGGAAGCTCAGCTCGACGGCGCGAGCACGAGCGAGGTGGCCGCGTTGCGGTCCGGCAAGGTCAACCTGGCGCTTCACGCAGTCATCGCTCGCCACGTCGCATCGGAAGAGCGAGCCGATGTCGTCTCGGCTATCGCACCGTACTCGCTGCGAACCAGGGAGATCGAAGCACTCTTCATGGCGCTCGGCTGGAGGCGCCTCGTCGAGCTCGGCCCAGATCACTGGCAGCAGCGGCTGCTCTTGCTCGCGTGGGCCTGCAGCATCCTCAACGGCCTACCGCCAGGATCACCAAAGCAACGGCTGAGTCAGGTGGCACTCTTGCTGCCCCTTCGGTTCGGCGTCGGCGAGGACTCTCAACTATCGCTGGTGGCCCGGTGAAGCTCGTCAAGATCGACCCCGACGACCTAATGCTCAGTACGGAACTGAGCCGGTCCGGCAGCGCAAAGCAGTTCGAAGAACGCCTCAGGTCGTCAATTGAAGAGATCGGCCTAGCCGAGCCGATCAAGGTGGCGTCGCTGCCAACCGGCCGCTACCTCGTCATCGACGGCACGTTGCGGCTGCGGGCCATCCGCGCCATTCGGGAGAAGGACCCTGCGCAGTTCCCAGTCGTCTCGGCATACATTGTGGACTACGAGCGGCGTTTCGAGCTGCGGTACCAGTCGGACATTTATCAGGACCTGCTGCCGAGCCAGCTAGCAGGACTCGTCGAACACCTCCACAAGGCAGAGCATGTTCGCAAGGTCGACATAGCCCGCTACATCGGCATCTCCCCGGCGACGCTGCGGAACTACACCGGGCTCTGGCGACTGCTGCAACGCGGCGGTCTGTTCGCCAAGATCGTGGAGCTTATGGATGTCGAGGTGATTCCCTCCTCCAATCCCTATGCCTGGCTGCGACTGACCGCGGAGGGCCTGCGGAAGGTCGTCGAAGACAACTTTAGTGACGGCGAACTGGCAGAGGCCTGGATCGAGCGCTGCGTTGCAGGCGCTCGCAAGGGGGAGACGCTACGGTTCCCGATCAAGTTCGTTGAGGCGACGACTGATGCGCTACCTCCGGCGTACTACCGCGAGGGCGAAGAAGTTCGCTCGGTGAAGCGCGATCTGGGCCTCCGGCGAGCATCCCAACCGCTGCCGAAGGTTGTCATCGACTTCAGCGACGCGTTCCGCAACCTCTCGCGAGTGTCGCGGCGCTCGCCAGACGTGGTGCTCCGAACGGCAGCCCGCTCGCTGCACGAGTACCTGCAATGACGGTGCCTTCGGACTGGTCCCAAGATTCTTTCTTCGAGATGCCAGAACGCGACTCGGTCGACGGTGGCACGACATCAGCTGGCGCGCTCTGGCACGGGGCCAGCACGCGCTGGGGCCATTCGATGCACACGATGTGCTCGTACCACGGCATGTTCCCAGCGAAGGTGGCGCACTACTTCATTCAGCGTTACTCGAAAGCGGGGGACGTCGTCCTCGACCCGTTCAGCGGTCGGGGCACCGTGCCGCTTCAGGCGCGCGTCGAGGGGCGGCGGACGATATGTAACGACCTGAACCCCCTTGCCTATGTACTATCCAAGGCGAAGGCGAACCCGCCGACGTGGGAGGCGGTCGAGACGGTTCTGAATGGGCTTGAGGGGGCGTACCTGCGTAGGGGCGTAGCCGATCCGGACGTCCCAGATGACATCCGCATGCTCTATCACCCGAACACCTTGCGGCAGATCTGCTACCTCCGTGACCACCTGCTTAGCCAGCCGGTCGCGCGCTGGTCGCAGGAGGATCTGATGATCGGCGGGGCACTGGCCGGCATCATGCACGGCTCTCATCGTCGCGACGGTACATCCCAGTACCTCAGCATCAGCATGCCCAACACCTTCAGCATGTCACCTGCCTATGTCGAGAAGTACATCCGCGAGAAAGGCCTCGTCACGCCCGACCAGGATGTCTTCGAATGCCTACGCGACAAGCTGGCTCGACTTTACTTGGACGACATCGCCGGTGGAGATGGGCGCGCGTACTCACAGGACGCCTCGTCCTTGCTGCATGGCCGGAGCCTCCAAGCGGGGTCTGCCGATCTGATCGTCACCTCACCGCCGTATTTGCGAGTAGTGAATTATGGGACCGCCAACTGGATTCGTCTGTGGCTGTTGGGTCTCGACGAAGTCGGACGGGAACGCGGTGCGGGACGCCGGTCGCTCAACGCCGCGCTCGACCATCGGCACACCTACACCTCCTACCGGGACTTCCTGCTGCGCACGCTGCGCGGCGTACGGCGCGTGCTCAACCAGGACGGGGTCGCCGTGCTGGTGATCGGCGACGTGGCTGACCCAGGCAAGGCGCCATTGCCGTTGGCGGCGCAGATTTGGCAAGATGTGGGCGGAGAGACCGGCTTGCATTTGCTCGATCTTATCGAGGACCATCTGCCGGTCCAGAACAAGGTCAGTCGCATCTGGGGCGAGACCAAGGGCCAGGCAACTGACCGCGACTGCGCGCTCGTTCTCGCTCGGGACGACGGCCACCCTGAAGCGGGCTCGGAAATCATTGACTGGGAGGAGGCATACAAAGATGGCGGCCCCGATGCGGCTCATGCCCGCGTCAAAAAGATGCGGTTCGCTTCCTAGTGCAGATCGCGCTGCGCACAGACCAGAGCCCGGACATACGTGCTTAGCTGACGACGTTTCCCCGTGATCGACGCCGGAAGCGGCATGCGCTGTCCTAACTACGCTCGACCAGCAGCTCGCACCAAACAACTTTCAGTCTGGCACTGACCCGTCGAAATCCCCATTGATGGCTGAGTGCCTCTATGACCATGAACCCCCGGCCATGCTCTGACTCGTCGTCGGCCCGACGAGGCTGGGGATCGTCTGGGTGCTGGTCCCACACCTCAATGAGCAGGCGGTTATGATCGGCCAGCAACCTTAGGGCAACTAAGCCAACTCCCTGCGATGATCGTGACGCAGTAACGGCATTGGTCAGCAGCTCGCTGACCAATGTCTCGGCATCATCAGCCAGCTGATCAAGCTTCCACTCCCAGAGCACTTCCCTGGTATGCAGACGTGCGCACGGCACGGCCGTCGGCAACGCGGCCAGCTCCAGGGCGCTGACGTGTGGCCAGCGGCGGGTCACTTGGCCGCGATGCGCTCCGTCCAGATCACGAGCCAGCTCGATGCCATTGGAGCTGATCACCATCCGCACCACCTGTGTCGCGTTTTGACGCTCCATCCGCCACCCCGGGTGGCAGACTTTTCCCATCATGCCGTCGGCGTACTACCGTTGGCAATACGTCAATGGCAATTTGCCAAACTGGAGAGAACGTCATGCCCGCACGCCCCAGCCCGACCGTGCGCGGACGCCGCCTGCGCTACGAACTGCGACGCCTCCGCGAGCAACGAGGTCTGACCATCGAGCAAGTCTCCGAGCAGGCTGGCGGCGACTGGACCCCGTCAGCGATCAGCCGCTGGGAGACCGGCGATCGCCGCATCCGTCCCGCCGACCTGCGGGCACTACTCGATATCTATGAGGTGCGCGATGATCAACGCGAGGTCCTGCTGACACTGGCCCGCGAGGCTCGTCAGCGCGGCTGGTGGCAGTCCTACCGCAGCGACGCCGTACCGGAGTGGTTCCAGGTCTATCTCGGCTTGGAAGCCGAAGCTGCCTCCATCCGCGCCTACGACGCCGAGCTCGTTCCTGGCCTGCTCCAGACCGCCGACTACTACCGCGCCTTCATGCGCACCGCTCCGGCGGCCGCAGACGGGACCGCCATCGAACACAAGATCGCCGTCCGAACTGCCCGCCAGGAACGGCTCACAGCCGACGATGCGCCGCAATTCTGGGCCGTTCTGAACGAGGCAGTCATCCGCCGTGTGGTCGGTGGCCCCGAGGTGATGCGTGCCCAGCTCGAACACATCGCGGCCATGGCCGACCGGCAGCACATCAGCGTCCAGGTGCTGCCATTCCGAGCCGGTGCGCATCCCGCCATGGACGGATCGTTCATCATTCTCGGCTTTCCAGAGGCGCCAGACCCCGATGTGGTCTACCTGGAGAGCCAGACGGGTAGCCTCTACCTGGAGAAGCTGCCCGAAGTCGAGCGCTACCAGGCCATGTTCAACCACCTGGTAGCCAGGGCACTAGGCCCGGAGGAGTCCGTGAGCCTGATCACCGCAGCGGCAGCTGATCTGGCCTGACCATGCCGACCTGAAGGGGGTGCGGGATGGCTGAACCTGACATCGACCTATCCCGCGCCATCTGGCGCAAGAGCACTCGCAGCAACAACGGCGGCGCCTGCGTCGAGGTCGCCACGAACCTGCCAGGCATCGTGGCCGTGCGAGACTCCAAGGACCCGGATGGGCCGAAGCTGGTCGTCAGTCCTTCTGCCTGGCGAGCGTTCGTGCGAAGTCTGAAGGCTGGGGAAGTCGGCCTCTGATCCGGTGTTACGGATGCGCGGGATGAAGGACCTGCCGGTACTGCTGGACCGCCTTGAGGAGGCGGGCGGGCCGCCCGACCCGGTGCCGTCCGCGGATGGCTGGGAACTGGTGCTGGCGGAGAACGTGGCGTATCTGGTCGGTGATCAGCGCCGCTGGCGGGCGGTGGCAGAACTGCGGAGCGTCGTGGGGCTGGCGCCCGAGCAGATCCTCGCCGCGCCCGACGCGATGCTGCGCGACATCGTCGCCGGTGCCCGGCCGGCCGAGCGGGTCCAGCGCTTGCGCCGGTGCGCCGAGCTCGCCATCGGCGGAGTTCCGTGGAGCGCCTATCCAGGCATCGACGGCCTGGGGAAGACCGCATCGACCTCTTCACCGGGTCCCGCGCCGTCCTGGCTCTGGACGCCAACGGCCTTCGGGTACTCGCCCGGCTGGGCTACGGCGAAACATCGCGTTCCTACGCGGCCAGCTACCGGCAGATCCAGGCCGCAGCGAACGCACTGCTGCCCGCGACGGTGCCCGCCCGCCAGCGTGCTTACCAGCTGTTGCGCCGCCACGGACAAACCGTCTGCCGCCGCACGGACCCTGCCTGCCCGGTCTGTCCCGTCGCCGACTCCTGCCCAAGCGCCGGCCACCCCCCGCCGCTGTACTGAGGCTCTGTTGCCGATTTCCAGACGCTTGCTTCCGCAGCTCGCCCTCGCAGTCGCCTGACCTGCGGCAAAATTGGTGGCGGTTCGCGGGGAATTCCTGACACTGTGTGGCCGTGTCAACGGTGTACTTCGAGGAACGGATAGCGGAGCGGTACGAGGTCTACTGGCCGAACTTGTTCGAGCCCGCTGTTGTCGATCCGGTGGTGGACTTCCTCGCCGAGCTGGCGGGCGAAGGCGGCGCGCTCGAGCTGGGCATCGGCACCGGCCGGATCGCGCTGCCGCTCAGCCAGCGGGGCGTCCGCGTGCACGGGATCGACCTGTCCCCGGCCATGGTCGCGCGGCTGCGGGCAAAGCCGGGCGCGGAGCAGATCGGCGTGACGATCGGCGACTTCGCGACCACCAGAGTGGGCGGGCCCTTCCGGCTCGCCTACCTCGTGCGCAACACGATCGAGAACCTGACCACGCAGGACGAGCAGGTTGAGTGCTTCCGCAATGTCGCCGCGCAGCTGGAACCCGGCGGGTGCTTCGTGATCGAGGTGGAGGTTCCCGCGCTTCAGCGTCTCCCGCCAGGCGAGACCATCCGGGCGTTCACCGTGACCCCAACGCATCTCGGTTTCGACGAGTACGACGTCGCGGCGCAGGGCCTGGTCTCGCACCACTACTGGGTCATCGACGGCCAGCTCGAGATCTTCTCGTCGCCGTTTCGCTACGTCTGGCCGTCCGAGCTCGACCTGATGGCCCGGCTCGCTGGGATGACGCTGCGCGAGCGCTGGAGCGGCTGGAAACGTGAGCCCTTCACCAGTGACAGCACCGCGCACGTTTCGGTCTGGCAGAAGGTGGCGTAGCGAGCCGGAAGGCTGCCCGGCGAATTGCGCGATCTCGCGTTCCTGCCTGAGCCGGACCTGCCAGGTCGTGGCGCCCGCCAGCCGTCCAATGCTGAAGTATTCACTTGACTATCGGCGGACCCGGGAACATACTCAAGAATATGCTTAACCAAACCGTGGACCTGGACCGGGTTTTCCAAGCGCTGGCCGACCCTGGTCGGCGGGTCATGGTTGAGCAGCTCAGCCAGGGGCCGGCCTCGGTGAGCGAGCTCGGCAGGCCGCTGGCGATGTCGCTGGCCGCTGTCCTCCAGCACGTGCAGGTGCTGGAGGTCAGCGGGCTGGTCCGGTCGCAGAAGGTCGGCCGGACCCGGACCTGCAGCATCAACCCGGCCACGCTGCGCTCGGCGGAGCAGTGGATTTCCGAGCGGCGGATCTTCTGGGAGCGCCGTCTCGACCGGCTGGGCGAATACCTGGCCGACACCGCCGACTCGCCAGATGCCGGGCCTGCAAGCCCGCCTCCGGGTTAATACGCGATACCCGGCAGCACGATCAATCGGAGGAGAACGATGACCGCGAGTTCCGTTATCCATGACACGTTCACGATCGAGCGCAGCTACCCGGCGACGCCGTCCAGGGTGTTCGCTGCGTTCGCCTCCGAGGAGGCCAAGAACATCTGGGGTGACACCGGCGACCTGGATCAGGCTGACGGTGACGCCGGCCTGACTGAGTTCGACTTCCGGGTCGGCGGGCGGGAACGCTTCGGCTTCAAGTATCACGACACGACTTACCGCTATGACGCCCTCTACTACGACATCGTGCCGGACCAGCGGCTGATCTACAGCTACGAGATGTACGCCAACGACGCGCGGATCTCGGTGTCGGTCGCCACCATCGAGTTCGTCAAGAGCGGCGATGGCACCACGCTGACCTATACCGAGCAAGGCGCCTACCTGGATGGCATTGACGGGCCCGAAGCCTCCGACCTCCGCAAGGAGGGCACCACCGAGATGCTCGACAACCTGACCGGATACCTGGCCAACCAGGCCGCAAGCTGACGCCCAGAGGTCAGCCTGGGAGCGTTCTGCGGTTTGAAACGGGATCCGTAGCTAGGTGAGCGGCGAAAGGTGTCTGTGATGCGGCCCGTTATTCTGCAGGTCTTCGACTTCTCTTTCGACGGGGCGACACGGCACCGGAGAGATCCTCGCTCAGGGCGGAGTCAGCTTCGCGCAGTCACTTGTCGCCCTGGACGTGGTCGACGAGTACCGGCTGACCGTCTTCCCCTGGCTGGCGGGGACCGGCAGGCGCCTGTTCGCTGATCTGGCGAGTTCGCGGCAGCTCGAGCTCGTGTCGAGCACTACCTTCGCCAACGGCGTGCTCGCACTGACCTATCGCCCCTATCGCCGACCCCGCTGACCACCACGGGCGCCGGTGAGCCGGGCGAGTTAGCCGTCAGCCACGGTGGCGCCTGGGCTGAAGCCGCTCTGGCGGCTCGGGGTGACGCCAGGTAGCAGCCAGCGACGGTGGCTCCGGACCGAGACCAGCGCCACGACCGCTGCGAGTGCCGGCGGCTGCGGGCTCACCGGGCTGACTGCCTGGCGCCGGGAAGCTCACCTCGATGTCGAGTCCACCTTCGGGCCGGGCACGCGGGGTGAGCGCGGCGCCGTGGGCGCTGGCGATGGCGTGGACAATGGCCAGGCCAAGTCCGTGACCGTCGGCGTGCCGGATTCGCTGGCTGCCGAGTTGCTGGAACGGCTGGAACAGGCGATCGACCTCGTCGGGCAGAATCACAGGTCCGGTGTTCCGCACCAAAATGGTCGCCCGCCCGCCGGTCGTGGTCGTCGAGACTTCAGCCCGGCCCCCGGTCACGTTGTGGCGCAGGGCGTTGTCCACCAGGTTGGCCACCAGGCTCTCGACCAGGCTCAGATCACCCATGACCGGAGCCGCGGTGAGAGTTGCGTCGAGATGGACGTCTCGGCGCCTGGCCTCCTGGCGGCGGGCGCGGACGACCCTTTCCGCGATTTCGGCCAGGTCAAAGGGTTCCCGCTGGTCAATCCCCCGCTGACCGCTGGCCAGGGTGAGTAGCGCCTCGATCAGGCGGTCTTGCTGACCGCCGAGGACCAGCAGCTGCTCGCAGGTCGCCCGCAACGTCTCCGCGGTGGCGGCTGGATCGGCAAGTGCGACCTGGAGCAGCGTCCGTTCCGCGGTGAGCGGGGTACGCAGCTCGTGTGATGCGTTGGCCACGAAGTGCCGCTGCGACTCGAACGATGCCTCAAGCCGCCCGAACAGGTCGTCCAACGTCTCCCCCAGCTCGGTGAACTCCTCGTAGGGGGCGTCGAGGCTGAGGCGTTCATGCAGATTGCTGGCGGAGATGGCCCGGGCGGACGCCGTGATGACACGCAGGGGTCGCAGCACCCGGCCTGCCAACAGCCAGCCGAGCGGAATGGAAGCCACGGCCATCAGCACGAGCGCGACCCCGGAGCCGATAGCCAGCAAATGGACGTCGTTGCCTGACAGCTGGCCGGGGGGTGCGCCGCTTGGCGCTAGTACCTTCTGGCCAGGTGCCGCGGAGGACTGACGCACTGTCAGCAACGGAACGTCCGCGATGACCAGCAGCGCGGCACCTGAGATGAAGAAGGCGCTGCCGTAGAGCAGGGCCAGCCGCATCCGCAGCGTACGCCGCGGCCAGCGGGACCGCCGCAGCCAGCGCGGCCGCCGGAGCGCCCGGGCCCCCAGCAGCCAGCGCGGCCGCCGGGACCACCGGGGCGGCCACAGCGAGCCATGCTGCCGCAGCCAGCCAGGCCACCGCCGCCAGCCAGGCCACTGCAGCCAGCCGGTCCGGCGGAGCTGC
>Ga0208565_1001771_pt1 | contig 12264 bp, 13 predicted proteins | sample Sb_taG_7_FD_187706 | JGI IMG/M metagenome (GOLD analysis project Ga0208565, IMG submission 187706) | Peat soil microbial communities from Weissenstadt, Germany - Sb_50d_2_FS metaG (SPAdes) (version 2) | ecosystem: Environmental > Terrestrial > Soil > Wetlands > Peat | place: Germany...
GCATCGACCGCGCCGGCCTCCTTTGCCGGGCCGGGGGCTGGACCCTGGTCAAGGTCGCCAAGCCCCAGCAAGACATGCGGTTCGACGTGCCCACGATCGGCGTGACGACGATCGAGAACCTGCATCGATCAGGCGCCCGAGTCCTGGCAATCGAGGCCGGCAAGACGATCGTGATCGACCAGCCCGATGTCGTCGCGCTAGCCGATCGCTTTGGCATGTCGATCATCGCCCTGCCGGAAGGCTGGAAAGCCTGAGGTGATCATCCGGATCGCCAAGCTTGATGAGCTCCACAGATGAAGAACGTGTCAGATCGGCTTTGGTTGCCTCCCAGCAGGGTATTGGCGTTTGTGGTCGATGAAGCAACCTGATTGCTGAATTCAAAGCCCCTGAATCGGACCGGATGCTGCGCGTTCAGAGCCTGCGGTTCGTGGCGGGATTGGACGGCGGAGGGTCATCACCGGAGCCTCTTCTGCTTGCCACTTGTGCAAGACCCCTAATCGCACTGAACGGGGGATGGCCGCACATGCGGACGGTCAGATGTCCCCATTGGGCATCCCAGATATGAAAGGAGTAGTGATTGACGTACGGGTAAGGCTCCTTGCGGCGCAGGTTGATCCCGTTGTTGCCGTAGCGTTGCACATCCCAGATGGGGGCCGGGGCGCGGTTGACCAAGACGCAGAAGATCCCGGTGCGGGTGGGATCGGTGGGCAGGTACTGTTCGCCGAGCTCATGCTTCCGCTCGCCGGCGCGGCGGTCGATGACCAGGATCCCGTGTTTCTTGGCCCAGCCGCGGACGCGGCGGCTGAAGCGGCCTGCCAGGCGCATCAGGTGGGTGTCGTCGAGGTTGTCGTCCGAGTCGAACAGATCGCGCCACCAAGGGCGAAAGCCGCCAGGGGTCTGCGCGATGGGGAAGTAGGCGTTGATCGTGAGCCGATCGACGCAGTCATAGACCCCATCGAGCCGGGAGGCGTAATGCTGGCTGAGAGGATCGGGACCGAACAAGGTAAGCACCGGTCTGGGCCGGCGCCTGCGTTGGGATCTGGGACTGGGTTTGCGCCCCGGCGGAGGAAGGATTATCAGAGGACTCCTGCGTCACGGGTTGACCACCGCCATTGTAGCCAGGGCAACTGCCCCGCAGGGGCCACTTTTCCGGGCGCAGTCCCGGAAAAGCGTAGATTCTTTCCTCTGAACTTCGCTGCAAGATGCGGAGAAGTTTTCCGCACTACCAGCCGGCTAGGCCGCCAGTTGTGGCCAGGATGAGCGATAGAGCTGTGCAGCCGAGCCGAGGAGGTTTCGGCCTCGTTCCGTCACTCGCCAGCGTCGTGTGCGCGGGACCTTTGCCACCAAATTGGCGCACGTGTAACCGCTTGAGCAGTCGCCCTACCGCTTTGAACAAACGCACGTCTTTGCGCCGTGCTGGATTGAAACCGGCATAGCTGCGGCCTCCGACCACCTTGGGCTCGGTGAGTTGCCGCAGTTGTTGGTAGGCGGCGCCGGATCGTCCACCACCGCCAACGCATCCAGGTAGCGGCGGTTGCTGCCAATCGACGATCCGTTGAAGCGCGAGTTCTACGCCGAGTTGTGCCGGGCCGAGCGGTGGAGCACTCGGACGCTCCGGCACAAGCTTGGCCACCTGCTGTTCGAACGGACGGCCGTAAGCAAGAAGCCGGACGAGCTGATCGCCAGGGACATCGCCGCGCTCCGGGACGAGGACCAGATGACGCCCGACCTGGTCTTTCGCGACCCCTATTTCCTCGACTTCCTGGGTTTGACCGGCGCCTACCTCGAAAAGGACGTACAACAAGCGATCCTCCGCGAGCTGGAGGCGTTCATCCTGGAGCTGGGGAGTGACTTCGCCTTCTTCGCCCGCCAAAAGCGCATCTTCGTCGACAACTTCGGAATGCGGAACTCGGAATTCGGAATGAATATGAATTGAATTGATTCCGCATTCCGCATTCATCCTCGATCCGTCTGGAGCCGGTGCAAGGCGGCCAGATCAGGCGGTACCTGGCGCCAGCGTTCTTGGCGGCGATCGATGAGCCGCGCGATGAAGGCCTCGTACTCCTCGTCGGACCGGCGTTTCCTGGGGTCCCAGCGCACGCCCTTCTCCCAGTTGCAGCGGCCATGGACGATCCCCAGGTTGTTCGGATCGTCGCTGCCGCCCCGGCCCCGCGCCCGGATGTGCTCGAGCGTGGCACCCTCACCTGTCCTGATATCGAAGGCGAGCGGGCCGTTGCAGATCAAGCACTTGCCCACCCAGTTCGGCCCGACTCGACGGAAGCTGGAATCGGTTTCGGCAACGCGGCTCAATCGTTCAGCGGGTGTCATCGATTCCAGCACCTGAGGAATGGGCGGAACAGAAAAAGCGTGCGCGGTCGACCAGCACTTCAGGTTCGGTTCTGGACCGGAGGGCGGTCCGGACCGACACGGATGTTTCCCTCCCCGGCGAGTGCCTCCCGGACCATGAGGAACTCGCCCACGTTCTCGAGTGTCAACAGGCCGACGGTTGCTCCCTGGTCCACGACCTGGAGGCAGGGGCCCTGCCCTGCCCTCAGCCGCGCCACGGCAGCGACCAGCGGGCTGGAGGCCTCGACGCTGGAGATTCCCGTCTTGGCATGATCGCCGGCCAGGGCGTCACGACCGGCGCGCGCCAGACCGGTCATCAGGTCGGACCGGGTCAAGAGGCCCTGGAACGAGTGGTCGGTTGTCGAGACGATCGGAAAATCATGCTGTGTTCCCGCCAGCAGCAGGTCGGCGGCATGGCCAAGGCTGTCGAACGGCATCAGCGTGTGGTACTCGGTCAGCATGGCCGTGCGGACGGGAACGTCCTTCAGAGCGATTCGCTCCTCGACCTGAGTGGCCTCGGCCTCGGCGCCGATCCAGACAAAGAGTGCGATAAAGAGTAAGAGGAAGTACTGAGGAACACAAAGCCCCAGCAGTCCAAAGCCGATGGCCATTAACTGGCCGATGGAGGCCGCCAGCCGGGTCGCCCGGGAATAGGAAAGACGCATGGCCAGCAGGGCGCGAAGTACCCGGCCGCCGTCCATCGGAAATGCGGGCAGCATGTTGAACCCGGCCAGGAACGCGTTCACCTCGAGGATCTTGGGCCAGAACCGGGCCTGGACCAGATGCTGCGGATCACCGACGTCGCCGGGGAACCGAACCTGGAAAACGAAAAAGAGCAGGCCGACGATAACGACGTTCACCGCAGGTCCGGCCAGCGCGATCAACAACTCCTGGACTGGCCGTTCGGGAATGCGCTGCAGCCGCGCCACGCCGCCGATCGGCAGGAGCGTGATATCGGTGGTTGGCACACCAAACCTGCGGGCCATCAGCGCGTGGCCCAATTCGTGCAGGACCACGCAGCCGAAGAGGCTAAGAATGAATCCTCCACCCTCAAGTGCCGTGAGCAGGTTGTGGCTCTCCACCCAGTAGCCAAGCACGATGGAAGCGATCAGAATGACAAACGTCCAGTGAACGTAGATCGGGATGCCTGCAACCCGACCGAGCTTCCACGACCACGACATGCTCGACACCTCGGTACCACGAAGAAAGCCGCTCTGGCGCTCAAGGATCGCCCACGCAATCACGCTCGCGATCACCACGATGACACCCGCGCGCACGGTGATCGAGACGGCCATTGATTCTAACCGATCGCCCGGACTCACCACACCCGTTCCATGAGGCATACCACCTCGTAATTTGACAGCAACGGGCCATGAACTAGATTCAGAATGCAAGGTGGACCTTCCCCGGAATGAGGATTGTACAGTCTGGCCGAGAAAGTCGGTCGGGCGTGGGGAAGCTGGGTCAAAGGAAGATTGCCTCGGTTACGACTCCGATTCCCTCATCCCAAGTCGTGGCGCTGTGAGACGGATCATGGATGCTCGAGGAAAAACGCTGATCTGCTTCTCTACCGTGGCAGGCTCGGATCCCGTCGCCGGGGCTCAGTCCGCTGCGCCCCTGCTCCTTTACCTGATCGTCGTCCGTGGCGGTATTCCGGGAACGATGCTTCGACTGGGCCAGAAATCCAGCAGCCTCGGCCGCTCGGCCGAGAACACATTTCAGTTCCACGACAGCACAGTGTCGCGGCGGCACGCTGTGATCTCGATCGACGCCGCGGGAACTGCGTGGTTGACGGATCTGGGCAGCACCAACGGTACGTTTGTGAATGGCCGGCGCATCGCCCTGCAGACACCGGTCCAGGTTGGGGACGGGTCGCGGATCCAGCTCGGATCGTCAACGCTCCTCAAGTATCTGAAACTTGATCCGTGTGAGGAGGGGTTTCAGCGCGATCTATACGAGCGATCAGTCCGCGACAATCTCACGGGGCTATACAATCGAGGCTACTTCCTCAGCCAGATCGGCCCGCTCGCCAAGTTGAATTCCATGTGCGAGCTAGGCTTGGCCCTGATCCTCGTGGACATCGATCATTTCAAGCGGATCAATGACACCCATGGGCACGATGTGGGCGACCTCATCTTGTGCGAGGTGGCCGACGTGCTCCGTGAATCGACCCGCGCCGAGGACTTGGTTGCCCGCTACGGCGGCGAAGAGTTCATCCTGGCCTTGCCAAGCTGCTCCCTGGAGCAAGCGACCGAGCGGGCTGAACGCATCCGCAGACGCCTGTCCAGCCGCCTGGTCGATGCTTCGCAGGCCCGGGTCGGCGTGACCGCGAGTCTGGGCCTCTCATTTGCTCCCGCGGGCCGGGTTCGCGATGTCGCTGCGCTCATCACGGCTGCCGACGAGGCGCTTTACGTGGCCAAACGGTCCGGGCGTAACCGGGTGATCACGTCTGCGACAACCCACCAGGAATTCCACCGCAAGACCGAATCCGCCGGCGCTTTCGTGCTGTTCTAGCCGACTCCAGCAGGAACGGCAACAGGCTTTCGCAACGGGTTGTAAGGCACGCTATGATCGAGTTGAGCAAAACGTCGGGGCGACGCTGAACCCGATCGAGCTCGATTGCCGGGAAACACAACATGGCGCAGCCATCCCCGACCTCTGGACCAGTCCTTCCTCCCCTGAGCCTGGGCGTTTGTAGCTGGAGCCTTCAGGTCCGGAGTATTGCCGAACTCAGGCGGCTGCTCGATCGGCTGGGTGTCAACGTGGTGCAGATCGCTTGCGGCGACCCGCACCACGCAAGCTGGGACGAGGGAGACGCTTTGCCCGAGACAGCGCGAACCTCGGGAATCATCATGACGGGGGCCATGCTGGGTTTTCCCGGCGAGGATTACACCACTCCCCAGACGATCAAAGTCACAGGAGGATTCGGCAATCCTGCCTGGCGCCCTGAGCGGCTGCAACGGCTCGAGTGGGCGCTCGAGCGAACCCTGGCGCTGGGCCTCAGCGACCTGACGCTGCATGCCGGTTTCCTTGCCGAGCCTGATGATCCTGAGCGATCGGCTGTGCTGGACACTCTGGCCAAGGCCGCGGACCTTGCCCAAAAAAGCGGCATCACCCTGGCCTTCGAGACCGGTCAGGAGACCGCTGAGCTGTTGCGTACTACCCTCGACGAGTTGCAGGCACCCAACATCAAGATCAACTTCGACCCCGCGAACATGCTACTTTACGACATGGGCGACCCGATCCGGGCCGTCGAGCTGCTGGGTCCGAGCATCCGTTCCGTGCACGTCAAGGACGCGCGCCGGCCCAGGACAAAAGGCCGCTGGGGTGAAGAGGTGCCGCTGGGCGAGGGCGAGGTCGACATTCGCCGCTTCATCAAGGCACTGAAATCTGTCGGCTATCAAGGTCCGCTGGTCGTCGAGAGGGGAGTGGGCGACCAGGAGGGCCGCCTGCGCGACGTGGCCCGCGGCCTGGACTTCTTGCGCGAGTGCCTGGCCGGCTGACACCGATGTTCGAAACAAATAAGAGCAGGCGGGCGGCCTGCTCCCGGCGTTATACTGGTGTCAGCGCGTGCGCCATTTGTTAGCGATTCTTAAGACCATCAGCCGACCACGCTATCGACCACCTGGGCGAGCTCACGTCCGGCCTCGGTCAAGGCGTAGAAGTTGTGCTTGCCCGATCGCCGAGGCTCAATCAGCCGGCCGTGCCGCAGCAAGGCCAGGTGATGGCTCACGGCGGGCTGGCTCTGCGTGCCGAGGTCGGAACAGAGCTCGGAGACATTTCGCTCTTTTTCACTCAGAAGCATGAGCACTTGCAGCCGTGTCGGGTCGGACACCTGCTTGAGTAGTTCGGCGACCCGGCGAATCTCGGCCAGGGAGCGGCTGGCCGCGGTTGACTTGGCCGACCGGCCCGACGACTTCGTTGAAGGCACTACCATGGCTTTCCTCAACCATCCGTCAACTAAGGGTTTGCGTGAGTTGCGACCGGTTTCGGTCGAATCACGGTATCGGTAGTTATGTATCGCTAGAGGTCATGATAGGATTATCCGTAGATCTCGTCAAGTCCTTCTGGATCTTTCATTCAATTGATTTCCAGGACAAAGGACCTTCTAGAGATGCCGATGCGTTTGCCCCGTCCTCGCCCCGGGACCCGACGCGGCAAACCAGAACAAAGCAGATCTGACTCATTCATTTTCGGCCCATGCCAGTGCCGCCCCGACCGAGACTGGTCGGCCAGTGCCGCCGGGCTCTTGCTGTTCCAGTTATCTGAACGTATGATGAGATCACGGCGAGAATGCAGCGTCTCTGACGCTTGTCCCACGCGCAGGGATGGTTTGCGATCAGGGTTTCGGACGAAGGTTGTTGAGCGATGGCCGGGGCCACAATTGCCAGGAAGACGACCGGGACGGCTGCCTGCGACGCCGCGTTTCAGCAGTGCATTCATCCCGCTTGTGCCACCACCTTCTCGATTGACGAGGCGCATTTCTCATGCCCGGCCTGTGGGGATGTGGTTGACGTGGTTTACGACTGGGACCGCCTGCCGGTTCCTGGACGGCTTGCCGATTTCGAGGCCAAGTGGGCTGACCGCCTCGAACCCCTGAACTTCTCCGGCGTCTGGAGATTTCGCGATCTCTTGCCCTTCGCGGTCCCTGACATGGTGGTCACCATAGGCGAAGGACAGACCTTGCTCCAGAAGGCCGACAAGGTCGGGCAGTATGTCGGCATGTCCGCCGGCAACTTGTTGCTGCAGTACGAAGGCATGAATCCTTCGGGAAGCTTCAAAGACAACGGTATGACCGCCGCATTCACTCATGCGCGAATGGTGGGTGCGCGGAGGGTCGCCTGCGCCAGCACGGGCAACACTTCGGCGGCCCTGGCGGTTTATTGCTCGGCAACGGAGTTCGGATTCCGGGCGATCATTTTTATCGGTTCGGGGAAGATCGCCTACGGAAAGCTGGCCCAGGCGCTCGACCATGGCGCCCTGACGATCCAGATCAAGGGCGATTTCGATGATGCCATGCTCCGCGTTCGTCAGGTGTCCGATCGTCTGGGCATTTACCTGATGAACTCGGTGAATCCGTTTCGCCTGGAAGGTCAGAAGACGATCATGTACCGGGTTCTGGAGGGCCTGGGCTGGGAGGTTCCCGATTGGATCGTCGTCCCGGGGGGCAACCTGGGCAACTCGAGCGCCTTTGGAAAGGCGTTCATCGAGCTCTTGCACCTGGGGCTCATCGCGCGGGTGCCTCGACTGGCGGTCATCAACGCGTCCGGGGCCCGTACCTTGGATGAGCTATTCGGCCAGCGCGGGGTCACCTGGCGAAGTGGTCTTCCGGAAATGGACAAGGTTTCCGGTTACTACAACGAGCTCGATACCGAGCTCCGCAAGGCTTCGACGATCGCTTCGGCCATCGAGATCAACCGGCCGGTCAATCTGAAGAAGTGCTTGCGGGCGCTCGATTTTTGCGACGGAGTGGTGCGGCAGGTCAGCGATCAGGAGATCATGGACGCCAAGGCGCGGGTGGGGGCAGGCGGCCTCGGTTGCGAGCCAGCGAGTGCCGCGAGCGTCGCGGGAGCCAAGCGACTGCGCGAGGAGGGAATCATCGCCGGGTCCGAACGCGTGGTCTGCATCCTCACCGGCCACCAACTCAAAGATCCGACCGCGACCGTCGCCTATCACGGGACCGACCAGGAGAATTTTGACAAGGTTCTGGGCAGCCGCGGCGTCCGCCGCGCCGGGTTCGCAAATCGGCCGGTGATCGTGGCGAATGACCTGGATGACATCATCCGCACGATCGCTCTCTATTCGGAGCCGGAGGTGGCGCCGGCTTCCGGTTGAACCGGCCGGCAGCGGCTGCTCGAGGCGGACAGAAAGGACGAAGAATCGGGTGGGCCAGAAGAAGCTGACTCTGGGATTGAATGGGGCGTCCGGCCGGATGGGTCTCCGTCTCGTGCACCTGATCGCCGGGGACCCCCGCGCCAGCCTGGCCTGGGCCATCGAGCGGCCAGGCCATCCCCGCCTGGGCGACGATGCGGGAGCCCTTGCCGGGCTTGACCCCATGGGCGTCAAGCTCTCCACGCTCGACGGCCTGACGGGAGAGGTCGACGCCATGATCGATTTTTCCCATCCCTCGGCCACACTCGAGCTGGCGCGTTTCTGTCGCGACCGGACCATTCCCATGGTGGTCGGCACGACGGGCTTCAGTCCCTCGCAACGAAACGAGCTGGAGCAGGTCGCGGTGAAGATTCCGCTGCTTGTCTCTCCCAACATGAGCCGGGCGGTGAACCTCTTGATGCGGCTGGTGGGCGAGGCGGCCAGAGCCCTGGGGCAGGCGGCGGATATCGAAATCGTGGAGCGGCATCATCGGCTCAAGAAAGACGCACCCAGCGGCACGGCGCTGCGGCTGGCCGAGATCGCGGCCGAGGCGGCAGGCATCACGCGATTCGTGCACGGCCGCGAGGGTCAGGTGGGACAGCGCTCCAGTAATGAAATCGGGGTCCACGCCGTGCGAACCGGCGATGAGCCCGGAGAGCACACTGTCATCTTCGGTCTGATGGGAGAATCGCTCGAACTCAGCCATCGCGCCCTCAACCGCGACGGTTTTGTCCGCGGTGCCATCGACGCCGCCGTGTTTCTGGCGGGGAAGCCGGCCGGACTGTACACAATGACCGATGTTCTGGGTTAGCCGCGCGGAAGCTGGAATCGATTGCCCGCACGGGTAGCTCCCGCGGCCCGATTTGCAAGCGGACCGGCCAGTCGAAAGGTCAAGTCGATCATGGCTCGTTGCGAACGTGGGTACCTATGCAAGGTTTGCGGCAAAGAGGTCGAAGAGCTCACCGAGTCTGACCTGTATCTTCGTTATGTTCTCGGCGAGGTCGACCCCGAGCTACTGCATAAACTGCCGGAGCGGCACATCCGGTGCAATCCGGTGCTGGCTCAGTTCATCGTGGCACCCGGTTGGACGTCGATCACGATCGAGGGGCCCTTCGCCAAGACCGAGCTGGATCCGCAGTTCGTCGCCCTGGAAGAGTCCCGGGTTACGCGGGGCTATCTCCGTCTTCAGGAGCTCGGCCGGCTCGGCTTACCGATCCACGATTATCCACTACCCGAATCGCGCCCGGAAGGACAATCGTCCGAAGCATCGCCACGTTGACGACCGGCGGTGGTCGATCCAGTAGAGGTTCGCTCATGGCATCAGGCTCCTCCCTGCCTCCGGAATCGGCGAAAACGCCCCAGTTCGGGACCGAGATTGCCGGGCCTCCGGCGCAAGCAACGCCGGGGCCAGGGGCTCGCCCGGACGAGCACGGTGCTGCGGTGCAGACCCCGGCTTCAAGCGACCGCATCCTCTTCCTGGACGATGACCCTGATCGGGCCAGGGCCTTCCTCGGTCGCCATCCCGAGGCCGTCTGGGTCCAGACCGCCGGGGAATGCATCGCCCGACTTGCCGAAAGCTGGGATCAGGTGCACCTCGACCATGACCTGGGTGGAGAGGTCTTCGTGGACTCGAGCCGGGACGATTGTGGCATGGAAGTCGTCCGCTGGCTCTGCTCCCAGCCTCAAGAGCCGCCGCCCTGCACATGGTTCTTCGTCCACAGCCACAACGCCGATGCGGCCGACCTGATGGTCCGGAGCCTGCGCCAGCACGGCTACCAGGCGGTCTATCGGCCATTCGGAATCGACGTGCTCGCCTGGTTTTCCGCCCAAACGCTCGACGAGCCCGAGCACCCGCCGCCAGAACCAATCCAGCCTGCCCCTGCCCCTGACCTGCCTGGCTGGTTGGGCCGGCAGTTCAGACGGTTTCGTCGGACCGCGCCGCCCCGGCCGAACGCCGATCACGTCGATCTGCCCGGGCATGAGCCGTCATGCGGGAGCAGCAATTTCGGGGCCGAATAATCCGGAAATCGTGAGCCAGAGGGAGCATGATTCTCGTTTCCTGACCGCCATCGAGGCGGACTTCGGACTCGACAATCTGATTGTGGGTTTTATGATCGTCCCTGCAACCTGTATCATAGGGGGCCGGGGAAACTCTTCTCGCGGTTTTTCGTATCAGAACCGGGTTTCATGTCAGGAGGGCTGTGTTGAGAACCGTCATTACTGGGGGAGCCGGTTTTATTGGCTCGCATCTCTGTGAGCGCTTCCTCGCCGAGGGGCATGAGGTCCTGCGTCGACAATCTGCTGACGGGAACGCGGCGGAACATCAATCATCTGGCCGGCAACGCCCACTTCCGGTTTCTGGAGCACAACATCTCCGAGCCGGTGGAGATCGACGGCCCGGTGGAGAACGTGCTCCATTTCGCCAGCCCCGCCAGCCCGGACGATTACCTGGCCCATCCGATTCCGACACTCAAGGTGGGCTCGCTGGGCACTCACAACGCCCTGGGGCTGGCCAAGGCGAAGAATGCCCAGTTCTTGCTGGCCAGCACGTCGGAAGTTTACGGTGACCCGGAGGTTCACCCCCAGCGTGAGGATTACTGGGGCAATGTCAATCCGATCGGTCCGCGGGGCTGCTACGACGAGGCCAAGCGGTTCGCCGAGGCGATCACCATGGCCTATCACAGGTTTCATGGCGTGAGGACCCGGATTGTCCGCATCTTCAACACCTACGGGCCCCGGATGCGGCTGAACGACGGCCGGGTGCTGCCCAACTTCTTCAACCAGGCACTCCGCGGAGAGCCGATCACCATCTACGGCAAGGGCGACCAGACGCGCAGCTTCTGCTACGTGAGCGACCTGGTGGAGGGCATCTACCGGCTGCTGAACGTCGACCATTCCTTGCCGGTGAACCTGGGAAACCCGTCCGAGATCACCGTGCATCAGCTTGCTCTTGAGATTATCGCCCTGGTCGAGGGCACGAAGAGCAAGATCGTCTACCGCGACCTGCCCGAGGATGATCCCAAGCGCCGCCGGCCCGACATCACAAAGGCGCAGACACTCCTGGGCTGGAACCCCACCATCGACCGCGGCGTCGGGTTTCGGAGAACCCTCGAGTACTTCCGCTCCGTGTTCTGAGCAAGGCCGGCCCAAGAAAAAGCCCGATCAGCCCGGATGCACGTCGCAAGTGGTCTCTTTCGGTCGGAGATCGGCGAACCAGAACTTGTCTCGCTCAACGACATCGCCTACGGTCACACGGATCTCGGTGCTGAACTCTGGGCAGCGGTAACAGAACGTGTGAAACTCGCCCCGTTCGCCGCAGGGATCGACACCTGGGGGCAGGTCCGCCAGGAGCCTCTCGTCGTACTGCCGACCGACGAACCGCTCGCTCAACTGCTTGGGGTCCACGCACGTCAGGACCGCCCGTAAACCAGCATCCTGCATTTGACGAGCCAGGCCGGGGGTGTCCTCTGAGGTAGTCCAGATCGGGAACAACGGCTCCACGCCCGTCCTCTCCAGGAGCCGGACCCGGTACTCCCGGATGTCGGCGAGGAACAGGTCGCCGAACGCAATGTGAGTGACACCCGAAGCCTTCGCCTCGGCGATCGCCGCCTTCATGCGTTCCTCGTAGATCTCGTTCGAGCAAGGGTACGGCAGCATCACCGAGACGAGAGGCAGACTGGCCGCGGCCGCCTGAGCTTCGACCAGTTCCCGCCGCACGGCGTGTATGGCAACTCGGTCGAACGCTTCGTTGAACGTCGTCAGGAGCCCGACGACTTCGAGGCCGGGTTGCTGGCGAAGGACGTGCAACGCCCAGGCGCTGTCCTTGCCGGAACTCCAGGAGAGCAGGACGTTCTGTCTTGGAATGGTCATCATCATTTCTCGGGGCTTTGGTTCGTTGGTCCTTGCCGGGAGACAAAGGCTTGCTGAATGATAGTCACGGGAAGACAGGTTGAGCACGACGACTGCTTACAAGCCCCTAGCTTTAGCTATGGGGTGACTTGACGACACCCGGAGCCTCGGGTAAGGTTCACCAGTTCGCGCAGAGTC